>ODAI012534443.1_pt1 | contig 46752 bp, 23 predicted proteins | sample 1539321 | NCBI WGS metagenome assembly ODAI01 (sample SAMN02144231, study PRJEB22623) | gut metagenome | biome: sheep rumen | host: Ovis aries | place: New Zealand
GTGATGGCAGGATTGGTGTTCTTCTCCCAGGTGAAGGATTTAGGGCGGCTGACGACAATCTTGATGCCGTTGTACTCAATGGCGCCGGTGAAGGTCTTAGGCAGTCCTCTCTCGGCGATGAGTGCTTGCACGGCTTCTTCGACCTGCGGACGGAGGGCTTTGAGGTTCGCTTCGGATTCATTACAAGCTACTTGTGCAGCAAAAAATTGGTCAATAACTTCATACTTGGTTGTCATAGTGATTCGGCATTGTTTCCGCTCGTGCCGTGCGAGGGGGTTAAAAATTAAAACAAATGTTAATTGATAACCCGACGTCGGGTATTATATCGTAAGGGCGTCCCCATGCGATTTGAATTACGGTGCAAAAGTACAAAAAAAAATGCTACACACCAAAATGTGTAGCAACTCTACGCAATTACGCAAATACTTACGCAAAAATGGCTTTATCTACGCAAATGCGTAGCCAAATTACGCAACATTAACGTGCACGTTGGAAGTCATCGTGCGTAAGGTGGAACTTTTTAAGAAAGGGGTTGATGGCGTCTGCTCTTTCTTGGTCAGTTTTGAAATGGTTAAGGTCAATACATCCGATATTATGCAGTTTATAAAGTGCCTGGACGAAGGCTTTTTTCGTTTTCGCCTCCCGTTCTTCGACCGCAATAAGAGTGCGGATATATTCTTCAGTAAATCGTTCAGAGACCCGGAAGAACTCGGGCGGATCGGTGACGATTTGTGCGTCCTCGGTTTGTGTTGTTTTGACTTGTCCGTTGATGATAGTGACGGTGGAGTCGGTGATGATAGGGGCGTTTTGGTTATTGATGAAGATTGACATGGCTATTGTTGATTATGGGTGCGTTATTGTTGTTGATGTAATAGTTATTGATGATAGTTGTTTTGGGTTTGGTTTTGATGACGGGTGCCGGCGTTGTTTGTGTTGCCGGTTGCGCGTGCTCCCGCTCGACCTGTTCAGCCGTGCAATGCCGTATGATGCGTCGGAAATCGTATTCGGCATCCAGCCAGCAAAAACGTATGTCTCCGTCGGAGTCGTAGTAATAGGTTTGCTCGTCCTTGTCCCTGACTAGTTCGCGCCATTGGTTCATCAGCCATCGTGTGAGTGCTTCCCGCCAATAGGGGTCGGCGATTTTTCTCAATCGCTCAATGAGCAACATCCCCCAACCGTTCCGTAGCAGTATCTCATGCGCCTCAAAACGCACCTCTTCCTCGGAAGGAACAGGCAGTCCTGACGGCGCAAAAATCATATCAATGGAGCGATCTATCATAGCGTTTAGCAAGTTCAATATATGACGGAGGTTAAGTTATGTTATTACCGACCGGAAAATGATGTGCATGCGTTTTCAGTCGGGGAGGTGTGTCTGTTAGTGTAACAGCAATGGTTTCTGACATATTTCTTTTTTTTATGCGGCTGCAAAGTTACTGCATTTTTCGGAATTACGCAAGAATTTGTAAAGAAAAATCATTTTTGCGCAGATTTTAGTCGAAAGTCGAAAGTCGAAAGTCGAAAGCAGCTGCCGTGACGGCAGTGTCGGCGACGCTGCGGAGCAAGGGGGGCAGTAGCCGCAGGGGCTGTGCAGCGTCTTAGTCAAAAGTCGCTGCCGACGCGACAGTGGCGGTTCTCTCGCCTTAGGCATCCGCCATGTTTGGTGGATTTTGTTGGCAAGAGAGCACAAAAAAAGAGACGAAGCACTATGTAAGTGCTCCGCCTCTGGGGAGAATAGCAGTAATACTATGATTTATTTGACTCTTGCACCGCGGGCATCAAAGAGTCGCCCGTCATAAAGAATATAGAGTGCACCGTCAATGATTAGTTTTTGAGTGTCGGTATCCGAATTACGGGTCATTACCTCCTCAATACCGGAAACCGGATTAGCGGGGTCTTGGAAGAGTGCCTGCAGATAGATGTCGCCGCTGACGGTAACCGTACGCATAGCATTCTTGTCGCCATCGGACCAACGGACAAACTCATACCCCTCTTTGGCGATAGCAGCAATCTGAGTGGACGGGTCGGAGCAATCCGGGATACGCGTCATCATCGTCGTTCCCATGTTGTAGTCATTGGGCTCTATCTTGAACATATAACCGAGCACACCGTCAATCTGGCAGCCGTGGTCTTTTTCTTTGAAGAGCGCGCAGATATTCACATTTTGGTTCACCTCGCTCCAGTTGCGCGGGTTTTCGGTAGTACCGTCACTCCAGATAACGAACTCGTAACCGGTGTTCGGACGGGCATAAGCGCGAGCGGACTTGTCGTCGCAGGTCGGTATTCTGACTTCTACAGAACCATACTCACTATTGTCAGAGAAAGCATTGAAAGAGAATGGGAAGGTGCCATTGCTCTCACAACTTGCCTCTATAAAATGCGCTACAAGGTGCATATCTCTGTTTACATCCGCTATGTTAGTGACAGGTTCGTATGAATAAACAACATTGCCATTATCCACATCTACCCATGCTTCAAATGTGTATCCGGCAAAACCGGAAGCACTTATACGCGCAGACGAATCATCGCAACTTGGAATCTTATAGATTGCCACTGCGCCTTGTTGCGCATTTGCACTCTCTACATCTAATCTATATGGGAAAGTCCCATTAGTGGAGCAGTCCGCTTCCACGAAATAGGCTTGCAGATTCATATTGCGGTTCACATTGGCAATAGAAGTGATGGGTTCATACGAATACACCAGATTATTATCCACATCGTACCACGCCTCGAAAGCATAGCCTGCATAGGGATAGGCGGCAATCCGGGCGGACGCGTCATCACAATCCGGAGCCTTGAATATTTGGGTTGTGCCTGCCTGCGGCATATTGGCACTCAGGTTCAACTGATAGGGGAAGACACCATTGGTGGAGCAGTCTGCTTCCACGAAATAGGCTTGCAGATTCATGTCGCGATTGACATTCGCAATAGTAGTTTGCGGCTGATACGAATACACCACATTATTATCCATATCGTACCACGCCTCGAAAGCATAGCCTGCATAGGGATAGGCGGCAATCTGGGCGGACGCATCATCACAATCCGGAGCCTTGAGTATTTGGGTTGTGCCTGCCTGCGGCATATTGGCACTCAGGTTCAACTGATAGGGGAAGACACCATTGGTGGAGCAGTCCGATTTAACCCACTGCGCAGAAAGGTGCATGTCGCGATTGACATTCGCAATAGTAGTTTGCGGCTGATACGAATACACCACATTATTATCCACATCATACCACGCCTCAAAAGCATAGCCCGCATAGGGGTAAGCGGCTATTTGAGCGGAAGTATTATCACAATCAGGCTCTTTAGTTACCGTGATAGAACCCTTTGCGGCATCGCTATTCAGCACCTCAAAGGCGTAAGGGAAATTGCCGGCAACGCTGACGCTGCTCCAATAACCGGAATTGTAATTGCTCACATAATTACAGGGCACATACACATGCGCAGAGGAAGGAATACCGCTGAATGTGGTGGATTGAATCGAAGGAGCGGCACCATTCTTGTTAATATATATACCCCGTACATTTCCGCATTGGTAGAAGACGTTTGCCTCCATCGAATTGAGCAAAGAAGATGTAGTACCTACCGCCCCGAAAAATACATATTCGAGCGAGCTGCAATTTCCGAAGAAGTAGTTGGTCACTTTCTCACATGCAGCGGGCAACACAATAGACTTCAAATTGCTGCATCCGTAGAAAATAGCTGTCGCATTATCGGCAACATAGAAGTTTGATACGGAATTATATTGCGTAAAAGTGACATTCTTCAGTGCACCGCATGCAGAGAAAATATATTCACCGTTAAACGAAATATCCGAACTTTTGATGGTAACGTCTTGCAAACTTGAACAACCATAGAACGCGTATTTCCCAATGGCAATCAACGAGCTGTTAACCGTGATGGAAGTGAGGTTCGTGCATTGATAAAACGCATTATCTGAGATTGTACTTACCGTAAATGAATGGCCGCCATAATTCACTTGACCGGGGATTGTAATACTTCCTGAAACATAATTGGAGTTGCTACTCTGCTCCGCTTTAGGCAACACTATGGCATCGTATGTATCCGCGATGCCCATCTCCGGCCAGGCGGAGTGTGTGAGGCGGTAATAAAGTCCGTTGATTAGTGTTTTTTCTGCAATGGTCTCATTAACATAAGCTGCGGTCGCATTACCTACCATCAAAAGGCAAGCCGCTAATGTAATCCATAATTTTTTCATACGTTGTTTTGGGGCTGTTATATCCCATCGCCCCATCGGTTTCAATGATTATTTAGTCAATAAGCGATTTTTACGTGTGCACCTTGGGCATTGAATACAGAGCCATCACCTCGGATAATGTAGACTTGTCCGTCAATGAGAACTTTGTTTACCTTTTCATTGGAGAAGATGTTATCTATGCCTGTTGGTTTAAGAACAAAGTTTGCAGTAATAGTTACATTCTCCGTTACGGTCAAACCGGTTGTTTCATCGTAGTTTTCCCAACTTTCGAATACATAACCCTCATCTGCAGTGGCTGTCAGGAAGATTACTTTGCCATACTCTATTTCCTGACTCAAATCCACAGGATTATTGTCCGCATCTTTAGCCGTTACGGAGCCGTTTTCGGCCACAACTGTCACCATATAGGTATTAATGGTATAAGTAGCCTTAACGGTAATTGCTGCGGTGATGCTGCTGAAATCCTTGTCCCAACCGGCAAAGGTATATCCCTCGCGTGTCGGGTCAGCAGGAGCAGTAGCTGCCTCTTCAAAGAGTACATCCTCCTCCTTGAGAACTTGGTCATCAAAATCTACGAAGGTTACGTGATAAGAGTTCTTCGTATAAGTAGCCTTAACGGTAATTGCTGCGGTGATGCTGCTGAAATCCTTGTCCCAACCGGCAAAGGTATATCCCTCTCGTGCCGGGTCAACAGGAGCAGTAGCAGCCTCTTCAAAGAGGACATCTTCTTCCTTGAGAACTTGGTCATCAAAATCTACGAAGGTTACGTGATAAGCTTTTTTATTGAAAGAAGCAGAAATGGTAGCATTAGCGGTAACGGTGAGTGAGCCATCCGCTTCGCAACCGCTCCATGCGCCGAACTCGTAGCCCTCATTCGGGGTTGCAATGAAGTGCAGGATAGTTTCTTCTTCCACTGATGTGAGGTCTATACCGGTCTCTTGCAGAGCGATAGTACCGTTTGCCGGTTGGTCAACCGTAATAGTGTAACTGGGTTTTTGTACAAAAACAACTTGTATAGTCGTATTCTTGGTTACTTGTAGGGTCATGGGATTAGTGTACTCATTGACAGCACTTTCCCCCTCACGGGTAACCAGATATTGGGCAAACTTATAGCTACTATTCGGAGTAGCTGTAAAGACTAAGTCGGTGCCATATAATACAGGTTGGCTGAGGTCAACGGTATTTCCGCCGGAAGTAACCGTTACAGAACCATTTGTCGGAGTGGCTAAGGTTACATTCATTTCTTTTAGTTTGAAAGTGCAACTCACGGTCACATCCCCATTGACAGTAATGGTGCCATCTTGAGCACATCCGCTCCATGTATCTAATTCATAATTGGCATCGGGAGTCGCCGTGAAATGCAATAATGTACCTTCCGGTACTTCGCTTAAATTAACGGATTCGGTAACATTAATAGAACCATGCTCCGGCTGCACCAACGTAACGGTATAGGTATTTACCGGCTCTTCCGTAGAAATGACGATATTACCACTGGCACCTTTCTTGTCAATGCCATATCCACCGGAAGACATACCCGAGCGCACTACTGCTCCGGACGGAGCAATGATATAGCAGTTGGTTACTTCAACATAATCTTGGCGTAGCAACTGAGATACTGTTACATTGGAGTTATTGATATATGTTTTTCCACCTACACTATTGTTCCCCATACCATAATCACTTTCCGCTACAATAGTTGTATTATTAATACGCAGCGTACCATGAGCTGTATGAATAGCAAAATAGGTATCGGACTTTGCAGTCAACGAGCCGCTTCCGGTTATGGTCAGATCACTATAGTGGCTAAGTTGAATAGCGCAATAATAACCTGTTCCGTTATAGTGCAAAGAGTTTTCTCCTATAAGTTGAACAGTTACTGCCGGAGTGCTATAGGTGCTTTTGGATTCCAATACACTTGCGCTTCCGGTAAATGATACCCGGGCATTGTTAAGGGTCAATGTCCGGGTGGAAACATCGTAAGTAATGGTACCGGATGCAGTAACGCCGGAGATTTCGTTCAGCGCGGCTACAATTCCGGTAGGAGAAGTCGCGATGGCATCACTAATCGTTAATCCGCACATCATGAATTCTTCTGAGGCATAAGAGACCTGAAAGATGCAGCATAATACTGCCAAAATGAGTAATTTAATCTTTCTCATAAGCATTTGCCGGTTATATCCCATCGGCGCTTCGGGTTTTAAAGTTTGTTTGTATTGTTGATTTTTGTTTTCCGGATTCCGGACCGCTTCGCTATCCTAAATAAACTATAGATATACGAAAAGACGGCGCGCACGATTAGTGCACACCGTCTGTAACGCTGCGAATATATTGATTTTGCTTACCTTCCGCCTATTCGTATGGGGGGGGGTAAACATCTGGTTAACAATTCGTTGCATAGGGTGTTCCCTGTTCGGTAAAAGCATAAGGAGTTGTGGGAGAATGTTTGAGGGGTTGGAACCTATATGTTTAATCAAAGTGCTGTCTGCCATTTTGCGTCAAGTTACTGACAACTTATACAAATCGGCTGCAAAACTACAAAAAAAAATCCGAATGTGCAAATAAAATTCATTTTTGCGCACATTTTGTCGGTTAAGGTATGGTTTGATGGCGGTTTTATCCTGTTGCCTCTTCCGTTATTGTTGTTGATGTAATAGTTATTGATGATAGTTGTGTTACGTTATTACCGCCCGGAAAATGATGTGCATGAGTTTTCATTTGGGGAGGTGTGTCTGTTATAGAGATTACATTTTATTTCATAGTCATTATAATAATCACATCGATTACAAATCAGTCCATTATATGGTCTCTTTTCTTCATCCGAATCGTTATAGGAGCGGCGATTGGATTCGGAGGAGTACGATCTCTTCGATTGCCGTGTCATGGCTTCGTAAGCAGCAGGGCTGACGATGCAAGCTCCTATAATGGCACATGCAAGACAAACAACAGAGGACCACATACCGTTGCCAAAAAGTAATCCAATGAGCCATCCGACGCCACCTCCTACCGCAAGCCCTGCAACTGTTCTCCAAACATTATCAAAATCTTTCACCAGAAAAAAAACAAGACCAATGGCAGCACCAATATACGCACATGTATGCCATATTCCGTCTCCAAAAATTACCCCTACAGCAGCCCCTATTATCCCAAAGAGCATAAGAAGACCTATATATCCTGCAATAATCTTGTACAGGAGAATCATTAAGATAATAAATACAATTACAGCAATAGTTTCTGACATATTTCTTTTTTTTATGCGGCTGCAAAGTTACTGCATTTTTCGGAATTACGCAAGAATTTGCAAAGAAAAATCATTTTTGCGCAGATTTTGTCGGTTAAGGTGTGGAAAAAATATAACAAAAACATAAAAAACCCCTTTAGTGTTTGCAGTCCTGCGGACTATCTATATTCGGCTGTTTGTGTGCCTTAGAATGCAAGCATCCAAGCCCCACAACCATCCAAATATATACCTCTATGAGGTTGCAAACACTAAAGGACATAAACATAAAAAATGCTAATGGTGAATTTTCCGGGAGAGCGGGTTACCAGGATACCGCTGCCGTGACGGCAGTGTCGGCGGCTGTGCAGCGGGGAGAGAGGGTTGCACAAAAAAATGCAGAATTATTTGCACATATGAAAAAAAAGTTGTAATTTTGCAGAGCAAATCAATCAACTATGACCAAACAGGAAATAGACAGCAGAGCGGAGGAGGCTCGGACTCTGCATCAGAAAGGGTTTAATTGTGCGCAAGCGGTGTTTGCCGCATGTGCGGATTTGTATGGTATTGAGCGTGAGCAGGCACTGAGATTGGCAGCCTCATTCGGCGGAGGGATGGGCAATATGCGCGAAACGTGCGGTTGTTGCTCCGCAATGTTCCTCATTGAGGGTCTGCGCTCCGGTTCTGCAACGGAAGGAGACCGCGCGGGAAAACTGAATAACTACCAACGCGTTCAGGCGCTGGCGGCAACGTTCGCCAAACAACATGGCGGCTCAATCATCTGCAGGGAACTGTTGGCGAATCCGAATAACCCCTCCTGTACCGAAAAATGTGCCAATGCAGTGAAGATTGTACTGGAATAATACTATCCACGGGGTCTGCCAATTTGGCAGGCCTTTTTTGTTTATAGGGGCTTGGCACGAGGTTTGATGTAGAGATAACCGGAAGCCGGTCCGGAATTCCGGCAACCCAAAACAAAAACGCTAATTAAAAACAATACGATATGGCAAAAGGAAATATTGGGGTAACGAGTGAAAACATCTTCCCCGTGATAAAGAAGTTTTTATACTCAGACCATGAGATTTTTCTGAGAGAGTTGATTAGTAACGCCGTTGATGCGACGCAGAAGTTAAAAACCTTGTCCTCCGTGGGAGAAGCCAAAGGTGACTTGGGCGACCTGAGAGTAAGGGTGTCCATTGATAAGAAGAAAAAGACCCTGACGGTCAGCGACCACGGCGTAGGCATGACTGCCGAGGAAGTGGATAAGTATATCAACCAAATAGCCTTCTCCGGTGCAGAGGAGTTCGTCAATAAATACAAAGATAAAACCGAGGCGATAATCGGCCATTTCGGCTTGGGCTTCTATAGCGCCTTTATGGTGGCAGACAAAGTGGAGATTTATTCCCTCAGTTATCAAGAGGGCGCGAAAGCCGTTCACTGGAGTTGTAACGGCGAGACGGAGTACGAGATGGAGGACACCATCAAAGCCGAGCGCGGAACGGATATCGTGCTGCATATCAATGACGAATTCAGTCAATACCTTGAGGATGCAACCATTGAAGGCTTGCTCCGTAAGTACTGCAAATTCCTGCCCGTAGAGATTGCTTTCGGCAAAAAGAAAGAGTGGAAAGACGGCAAGGAAGTAGAACTGGAAGAAGAGAATATCATCAATGATACCAACCCTGCTTGGACCCGCAAACCGGCTGACTTGACGGAAGAGGATTATAAGAATTTCTACCACGAGTTATACCCCATGCAGATGGATGAACCGCTCTTCCATATTCACCTCAATGTGGATTACCCGTTCCATCTGACCGGTATCCTCTATTTCCCGAAGATAAAGACCAACTTGGATGTGCATCGCAATAAGATACAACTCTATTGCAACCAAGTCTTTGTGACGGATGAGGTGGAGAATATCGTGCCGGAATACCTGACCTTGTTGCATGGTGTGATTGATAGTCCCGATATCCCGCTGAATGTCAGCCGCAGTTACCTGCAAAGCGACAATAATGTCAAGAAAATCAGTAGCCATATCACCAAGAAAGTTGCTGACAAATTGGCAGAAATGTACAAAGATAACAAGGAAGACTTCTTGAAGAAATGGGATGATATCAAACTCTTTATCCAGTTCGGTATGTTGACGGACGAGAAGTTCTACGATAGAGCCATCGGTTTCTACCAGTTTAAGAATATCGCCGGCGAGTACTTCACCTTCGAGGAGTACAAGGCGAAAGTCAAAGAAAACCAGACCGATAAAGACGGTAACTTAGTGCTTCTTTATACGCAAGATGCCGATGCCAATTACACCTATATTGAGCGTGCGAAAGGTAAAGGCTATGATGTGCTGCTGATGAATGGCGAATTGGATGTGCATTCCATGTCCCAATTGGAGCAAAAAGCCGCTATGGCAGGCGACGATAAGAAACTCAATATCCGTTTCGTCCGCGTGGACAGTGACACCATCGAGAACCTTATCAAGAAAGAGGATGCAGCCAAAGACAGCTATTCCGACGAACAAAAAGAAGGAATCCGCAAAGCTTTTGAAGCACTTATTCCGCAGGGAGACAAGCTCAATTACTATGTCACCTGTGAGGCTGCTGCCCAAGATGCACTGCCTGTCTTCCTGACACAGAATGAGTTTATGCGCCGTATGAAAGAAATGTCGGCTCATCAACAGGGAATGTCTTTCTATGGGCAGATGCCGGACCAATATAATCTGGTCATCAACACCAACCACCCGCAGATTCAGGCACTTATTGATAAGATGACCTCCGAGCAGGTTGAAGAACCATGCGAGAAGAAAGACGGTGAATGCAACTGCGAGAAGAAAGACGGCGAATGCAACTGCGAGAAGAAAGACGGTGAGTGCGATTGCAAGAAAGAGACCGTTATCAAGACCGTCTATACGCTTGCCGGCGAGGACGAGAAATTACATCAACTCATTGATATAGCCCTTTTGGCAAGCGGTCAACTGAAAGGCGAGGCTTTGGCGAAGTTCGTCAACCGAAGCGTTGAATTGCTCAATCAGTAAGACGAACGAGAAAACGCTCTACCGAGCCTCTACTCTTAGAGTAGGGGCTTTTGTGTTTTTGATAATATGGCATAAAAATTACAATTTTGCAAAGTGGATGTTGCAAAATGAACAAATTTATAGAAAAAATCACTTTTTTTGAACAAATATTTGCATAATTCAAATAAAATTTATATTTTTGTGCGATTTTTTCATTTTTTAATGACAATTTGTAAAGGGAGCAGGGTAGAATATGATGAAGAGATACCTACAAACATTGCTATTGATAGTTGTTGCGGCGGTCGGTTTATACGCGCAGACGCCCGTGTCGAGTTTGCCTTATTTCTGCGGATTTGAGGATGTGTTAGAGAACGCTAATTGGACCTTGAACAGGCGTGGAGGCTTCTCTACGACGCCTCTTCCCTCTAACTGGACCATAGGGACAGGGGCGAAACATAGCGGTATCAATGGTTTGTATATTTATACTACCGCCAATGGCAGTGACGCTTCTACGGCACAGTATGATGGTTCCAATGCCGTATTTACGGTAGCAGAGCGCCATTTCAGCCTGCCGGTGGGGACCTATGATTTGGCATTTGACTGGCGGTGCTTGGGAGATAGTATCAACGACGCTATCTTCGTCTATTGGGTACCCGCTTCAACTACGATGACCGGTCGTACTACCAGTACTCTTCCGACCAATGCTACGCCGCTGACGATAAATGGCTTGACCTACCTGAGCGGAGCTGCTACGTGGTCGCAAGCCCGTGTGACGGTTACTACCTCAAGCAGCCAGAATTACAAGTTGGTCTTCGTATGGCGTAATAATACGACCAATACCTATAACCCCTCCGGCTGTATTGATAATGTGCAGTTGCAAGTCCATGAGACAGCGACGGATTGCTGGAAGAGTGTCTCTAACCTCAAGTGGCAGCAAGGTGCGACGGCAGATGTCTTGTCGTGGAGTGGTAATAATGGAGCGACATACGATATCTTCTATTGGTTGGAGGGCTCGATACAAGTGGACTCCGTTATCGGTGTTACAGGCAATAGCCATACCTTTAGTCATGGTGACTTGGCGAGTGGTCTGTATACGTTTGCGGTGAGAACCAATTGCGGTGACGAGCAAAGTATCCTCGTGGAGTGTATCAACGCCAAGTCCTTGGGAGACTATTCGACGGTGGCGGAAGCATGTCCGGAAGTGGACTTGAATGCCAGCGAGATTATTGACGGCGCGAAATACTTGGTTCCCGCCTGCGATAATGACGGAACCTATACGATTAAGCCGAATGTCGTTGCCGGTGGTGGTTCCATTGCGGGATATAGAGTGGATAAGGTCAGTTATTCCGAATGTCCTTTCCCCTTTGACCTCAACCAGTTGCCGCCCCAATACCGCAATAAGATAACCACTATTACGCAGGATGACTATTGGGATACCAAATTGATAGACCTGCCCTTTACGGTATGTTTCTTCGACGGTGTGTATCGCCAGGCGTTGGTAGGCGCTAACGGTTTGGTTAGTTTTGACCCCGCTATCAGACCCAACAGCCGTTGTGAGTGGAACTTGCAAAACCAACCCGATATACCTAATACCGATTTTATATATAAGAACTGTATCATGGGAGTCTTCCAGGATTATTATCCGCCCGCAATGGGTACGACGGGACAGATATGGTACGGTGTGTTGGGCGAATGGCCTTGCCGCAAGATGGTTATCTGCTGGAATGAAGTGCCGATGTTTGCCAACCACAGCACCATCAACTCCTCTATGATAGTTATGTACGAGGGTACCAATGTGATTGATGTCTATGTTAAGAACAGGGACTTGTCTCCTACGGGCTGGAATGACAACCGCGGTATTATCGGTATCATCAATGCCGATGGTACAGAAGGTGTAGCCGCTCCCGGACGGAACACTACGGACGGTGATAATAAGGGGAAGGGCTGGTCCGCTAAAAATGAAGCATGGCGTTTTACGCCTTACTCGACACCGACCTATATGCTGACATGGTATAAAGGCGTGTTCACGACCCCCGCGGCTATAGATGCGTATATCCTGGAGCACCCGCAGGAGGAGATAGAAATGAGCGTTGCCGATTCCATTGTGCTATACGATGGCGGAGATGTGGATGAGGTGACCGTGCGCTTGCAGTACTCGCAGTGTAACGGCGATTATATAGACATAGTCGATTACGCTTATGTGAACTGGCCCAGAACGGATACCATACGCGTTGATACCTTCTTCTGCGAAGGCAAGGCGTATAGCGACAAATATGTTCACAGAGCTGATACGGCAGGTATTTATCGGGTAGGAATCCGGAACGTTCACGGATGCGATAGCGTAGTTTATCTGCTGGATTTGGCGATGAAGGAAAAGACCCAAATCGAGCGCTATGACACCATCTGTTATGGTGAAAGCTTGGAAGTGGGCGGCGTGACACTCGGTATGGCAGGAGATTGGCCTGTGACATTCAAGTACGCGGACTGCAATTGCGACTCCGTCAATGTGATGGTGCATCTGGATGTGATGGATTTGACGAACTTTGATGTGCAGGAGCCGACCGGTATATGCGCCGATGATGAGCAGTTCGTACTGGGCTTGTCCGCCTCTACATCGAAGATTGTCTATTCGATTATCTTTGACTCAATCGCTCATCAACAAGGATTTGCCGATGTCTTGAACGACACGGTATATGATGTCTCGGAGATTATCATCGATATGCCGGAAGGGGTTCGCCCGGATAAATATACAGCACTCTTGCGTCTGGTATCGACCGGTTGCGGCGGTCTGGAGCAAAATATCTCCATTCCCGTTAGTTATCCTTCCTCTATCACGCCGATTAAGTGGAATAATGTGATTCCCGTGCTGGATACTCCGTATAACGGCGGCTATGTATTCTCTGATTTCCAGTGGTACAAGAATGGAGAACCGTTGGAGTATGAGACCGGTCCCTATTACCATGTGACCGAAGGGTTGGAAGAAGGCGCTTACTATCAAGTGGCTTTGACGCGCCAAGGCGAGAGTTATGCTATCTTGACCTGCCCGGTCTATTATGGTGTCACGGATTTGGAAGATTTGGTCATCAATAACGGGGAAGGTGGCATAAAGACGGAAGCGGAGAAAGTTATCCGTAACGGACACCTATATATAATAAAGGATAAAAAAGAATATACTGTTTTGGGTACGCGAGTGCTTTAAACACGTAATATAAACTTACAACTAACTCATATTATTAACTTAAATTTAAACGCTTATGGTTACTAAAAATTACTTTAGTACTCATCTTGGGAGCGGTGTAATCGCAATGGTAGCGATGATGCTATTGTCGTTGATTCCGGCAAGTGTTTATGCCGCAGTAACTGCTCCGACAGATGTGAAAGTAACTACGTTGACTCCTACTTCCGCAACCTTAGGTTGGGAGTGGACAACAACAGAGTCGTTAGACAGGCACGACATCGATATTCGTGTATCGACAGTTGCCTTGACGTCATCTGTTTATCCCACTGCTACCACGGAGACGGAAGGTGTTGTTCTGAGCCAAACGGTTGAAAACTTGGAGGAGCCTTCTTTCCTGATTGCGCCTCTGGCGGAAGGAACGTACTACTACGTGTATATGCGTGAAAACGCGACACACGATAACCAAGGTACGTCCTCTTGGGTTATTTTAACTTTTGCAACCCCTTGTTCCGCTACATCGCAACTGCCGATTAGTGAGAACTTCGATGCGTCAGCAACGCAATTACCTACATGTTGGTCGTCCTTGGGAACGGCACCGGCCTTCTCCTCTTCGATTCATCATGGGGATGCAGGAAACTCCGTTAAATTGGACGGCTCAGTGGCTTCAAGTTATTTGTACTCCCCGATTTTGTCGAGTAGTTCTAACGCGTATTACCTGACAGCTTATATCTATGGTGCTGCGGGTGCCACGTACCGTGTAGGTATTGCCTCCACAGAGGACTGGCTTAATGCAGAGATACTCCTGGAGGGTACAATCAAAACGGCCAATACCTGGACCTTTATTGATGCCGTAGTGCCGGCTGAATTGCGCGCTGCTATTGAAGGTGGCATGGAATTCCTTTGGGTAATCTACAGTGCCGAAGGTGATAACTCCTCTTTCTATGTAGATGATGTGGAAATTGGTTTATTACCGGCATGTATTACTCCGTCTGCTCTTACCATTGGTGAGGTTACTGAAAATTCCGTTCAACTGAGTTGGACTGAGCGTGGTACAGCAACTTCTTGGGTTGTTGAGTACAGCGACGGAACAGAAACCTATCAGGTAACGGCGAACAGCAATCCTTTCATTTTGGGGTCTTTAACCTCCAATACCGCTTATACGGTACGCGTACAGGCCAATTGCGGCAGCGAAAGCAGCAACCAGACCGAAGTGGAAAACTTCAAAACCCTTTGCGGAGTGACGGATATTCCGTTTAGTGAGAGCTTTGAAGATGTAAGTGCTATTCCGGATTGCTGGTCTCAAACACAAACAGTAGCCGGCTCCGGAAGCGGAACGGATTATGCAGATAACTGCTGGAAACTAAATACCTATTCCTACAATGCTCACTCCGGTTCGAAGAGCTTACAATTACAGGATACAAAGGATGGTACGCATACTATTTTAGTTTCCCCGCATTTCGCTACTGAAGTGGAAGGCGGCTTGACATTGTCTTTCTGGATGTATCGTACAACGGGTACAACTAAAGCTGACGAAGGTGTTAAGGTATGGGTGAATAACCAACCTAATCTCAATGGTGCCACGGCGCTGATGCATGTCACCCGTTGTGGTGGAGTCCCAGCCGATGCACTCAAGGTTGCTCCGATTACGACTTCCGGATGGTATCAATACGAAAAAGTATTGCCTATTGCCGGAGATGTATATGTTATCTTTGAAGGTATCTCTGAGTATGGAAGCAGCTCCTATTTAGATGATATTGAGGTTAGTGCTACTCCTACTTGCCTGAAACCGACCGATTTGCACTTGGCTTCTTTTGATGCCGAGAGTGCTACATTGGCATGGACCGCCGGTGGTAGTGAAAGTGCTTGGGAGTTGACCTATAAATTGGGTACCAATGATGCTGTAACGGTACCGGTAAACGGAACACCCGAATATATAATTGAAGGACTTACCCCTGCGACTTCCTACACCTTGTCTAACTTGAGTCTATGTGCAGTTTGCTCTACTACGGATAGTAGTGCAGTGGCAAGTTTCAGCAATATCAGTTTCAAGACTCCGTGTATGGCTGTAACTACCTATGAGACGGACTTTGAAGATGAAACAAGCAGTTCAGGGAACATGCCGGAGTGCTGGACAAAGGTATATTCTACTTCGACGTCGTATCCTTATGTATATGACTATAGTTCCTATGCCAACTCCGGTACTAAATGCCTCTATGTTTATGGCTCTGCACCATCTTCTTACAGTTACGGTTCGCCATTTAGTGGTGTTGTGGCGCTGCCGCAAATCAATGGCAATGTGTCGGATTATCGGCTTATTTTCATGGCTCGTGAGTCGTCTTCTTATGCGTCTCAACTCGCCATAGGTGTTTTGGACGATATCGCTGATACAACATCCTTTACGGTAGTAGATACGATTACACTGACTTCTTCCTATGCATCCTATACGGTTAATTTCGCATCCTATACCGGTACGGGCAAGTATGTTGCCATAAAGTATATAGGTGTTCAAACTTCTGTCTATCTGGATGATGTGGTGTTAGAACCTGTTCCTACTTGCGAGAAACCCGGTGCAATCAGCGCAGTTGCATCCTATGATTATGTTACGCTGCAATGGACAGCCGGTGGCGACGAAACCAAGTGGCAACTCGCTTATCAACTGGGTGAAGAAGCGGCTCAAACGGTCATTGTTGAGAATGAGCCTGAATATACCATATCCGCTTTGGAAGCAAGTACCAATTACACGATTTCCAATATCTCCGTTAAAGCGATTTGCGCAGTCGGTGATACCAGCTATGCACGTGTATTGAATACGCTCAATATCCTCACTAAGTGCGGACCGCAAGCCTTGCCGTTGAGTGAGTCGTTTGATTATATCGCAAGCGGAGTTCCTGCTTGCTGGGACAATAGCGAAACAACAGTAACAGATGCTGCCTACAACTGGAATTACTATAGCACCAATAGTTGTCTGCGCTTCAATTCATATAGTGCATCAAAAGGTCAATATGGCGTACTGAAATCGCCCATCTTTACCGTACCGACGGATAGGGCGGTTGAATTGACCTTCCGATACATGAATCCTACCGGTGGTGACTTTAGCGTCTATGTATCGCGTGATGGCGGTGTGACGATGGAAGAGGAGGCTTTGCTCTCCGGTCTAACCGGTCAAAGTGATTGGAAAGAAATGAGCGTTAGCTTCGATGCCGCTGCTACGGATAAACTCGTCATCTGCTTCAAAGCAATATCAAACTGGGGAAGTGGTGACGCGTATATCTATCTCGATGATGTAAGCATTAAAGCACCTCTTTGCTCCAAACCTTATGGTGCAAAGGTCGTTGCCGTTACCGATAATAGTGTGGACTTGGGTTGGGCAGACAGCTATGCAGCAAGTTACAAAGCTCTCTTGTTTGCTTCAGAGCCTACGACCGTCAGCGAAGAGGCTGCGCTCAGCGTCAAGACTGTTGAAAGCACCGCTGCTTCCTTTGACGGACTGGAAGCCAATACGCAATACTATGTATATATACAAGGCATTTGCGATGCTGAGAATAGCGAATATAGCAAGGTATTTGCCTTCCGTACCGCTTGCGCGGCTGAGGAATTGCCTTATGTAGAAGACTTTGAGGACGCCGGTTCTATTCTCTGCTGGAAAGCTATTGGTGAAGCAGCTACTGTGCAGAGTACAACCGTTGCCTTTGGCGGAAGCAGTAAAGCATTGGCGCTGACGAGTGATTCGGTCAACGTGATGTTGGTTTCTCCGAAATTCAATGTAGAATCATTGGCATCCTATAATGTAAACCTCGCAGCCTATTCCAATGCGCCTGATACCTTGGCTATCGGTGTGATTGTGGATATCAATCACCCTGCTGATACTTATATTGATTTGGGTATCATTGGTCTGGCAACCGCTAAGCAGTGGAATGAATATAGTTTCTCTTTTGCCGCTTTGAGTGAAGAGGGTTATGAGGATTATGCCAATGCGCAGTATATTGCCATCTCCGTACCGGCTAACTCCAGTGTCATCATTGACGCAGTTGAGGTTGTATTGCCGGCTCAATGTGCTAAGCCCACAGCCATCACCATTGAGACTATCGGTGAGAACGTGTCTATTGATTGGACATCCGAGGCTGCTTCGCATGAGGCAATCATCACCTCGGCTGATACAGTGGCCTTTAGTGGCGTAGTTAGCAAGCCTTTCATACCGGAAGGATTGGTGCCCAATTCCGATTACCAAATCAAAGTGCGTGCAATCTGCCCTGTAGAAGGTGAAGACGATCCAATCTATAGCGATTGGTCCGCCGAGGTAGCGTTTAAGACGCCTTGCTCTGCGGTTGCTCTGCCGTTTAGTGAGAACTTTGACGATTACACATCAGCACCTGCATTAGGCTATACGGTTAGTACACATATGGCTCCTGATTGTTGGTCATTTGTTGCGGATGGAGGAAACTACTCTATGATGAAGAAGAGTGAAAATAATTATGCCTCGTCCGGTACGGTTGCTATGATCTTTAGCAATACGAATGAGGTATTTACATTGTTGCCTACTATCAATGCCGACAATCGGAAAACAATGCTCACGTTGAAATACAGGATGGAGAGCGCATCCTCTTCCGGTACGTTTGTGATAGGTTATTTGACGAATGCCCGGGACACTGCATCATTTGTAGCCGTGCAGAAATTAACCAAGACTACTGTGTTTACTGATGCAGAGGTTATTTTCCCGGCGATGGAATATTTATATCCTGCCATCAAGTTTATTCCGAATTCTTCATCTTGGTATGCCGCATTTGATGATGTAGTGATAGATTATGCTCCTTCTTGTGTTAAGCCTTCCGGCTTGACTTTGGGTGAAGTTAGTGCTACAAGTGCCAAACTCTCTTGGACGGCTAATGGTGATGAAAACCAATGGCAACTCATCTATAAGTTGTCCTCAAAGAGTGTTGCTGATACCCTGACGGTGGAAGGAACTCCTGAATATGTTATTCCTAATCTGACTGCGGCAACGAGTTATACCCTCAGCGATATTTCCTTGCGCGCTATCTGCTCCGAGACGGACAGTAGCGAAATTGTATCGTTCAGCAACTTATCATTCATGACAGAGTGCGAGGTGCAGAGCATGCCGTTTGAAGAAGACTTTACTGCAACGACGCTCAACTCATGTTGGAATAAGTATAGTGTGCTCTTTACAGATGGCGTATCAACCGCCAATGTAACCGCAACCGGAAGTTGGAACCGTGGTACAACCGTGTTCGCCAATGGCGAGATGAAATTGAATGTTTATGGTACAAGTTGCTCTTCATGGCTTGTAACTCCTTCTATCGCGATTAACGGTGAAGATGCATACCTGAGTTTTGATTTGGCATTGACTGATTATGGCAATACCGATGTTAGTGAAAGTATCGGCGATCAAGCCGACGACAAGTTCATGGTAATCATCTCTACGAATGGTACCACTTGGAACCTCGCCAATGCAACGGTATGGAGTAATGAAGCAGGTGCTGCTAATAGTTATGATGCTATTCCCAATACCGGAACGAAAGTTACTATCCCGTTAGGTGCATATAATGGTCAAACCATTCGTATCGCTTTCTATGGCGAATCAACAACAAGTAATGGCGATAACGACCTCCATATCAGTAATATTGAAGTAGCTGTTCCTGCCACTTGCGACAGACCGACTGCACTTGCTGCTTCAGATGTTACCGTCTCTTCTGCTACGATCTCTATCACCGGTGGTGAGGCATGGGAGTATGTCCTGAATTCGACCGAAAACGAGCCGATTGCCGTATCGGAGAATCCGTTTACAATCTCCGGCTTGGAGGCACAAACGACTTATACGGTTTATGTACGTAATATATGCAGCGCGGACAATAAGTCCGAGTGGAGGTCTCTGAGCTTCGCAACAGCATGTGGTTTAAGTGCACTGCCATTCAGTGAAGGTTTTGAAGATCTGACGAGTGGAAATATTCCGGAGTGCTGGGATAATAGCCAATATACTTGCAGTGCGTCCTACCGTTGGCAATATAATAGTTCTTACCACGACGGTCATTCCGGCAGTGATAACGCTATTATATTCAATGCCTATAGTGCCTCAGATGGTACTACCAGTACATTGTTGACACCTCATATCAATAACGGAGAGGTAACTGACCTCAAATTGAGTTTCTACATGAAGAATGGTGGAGCAGCAACCTTGGATGTTAAGATATCCTTAGATGGTGGAACTACTTATCCGCTCGTATTCCTCAATGCAGAGGTTGGATCTTCAAGCTGGGAAAAGTATAATTATAGTTTTGAAGCACCGGCTAACTCCGATATCGTGGTTTCCTTCACAGCAACATCTGATTGGGGCTCTTATCGAATGTATCTCGATGAAGTTGTTTTGGAAGAAGCTCCTGCTTGTGAAGCTCCGACTGCCCTTAACTTGGTAGCTGCTACTGATGCCTCATTGCAAATTGCTATCGTGGATGACGCGGATGCAACTGCATGGGAGTATGCCTTAAATAGTGTTGACGGCGAAATCCATGCCTTGGATAATAGCACCTTCATGATTGAAGAATTGGATGCTCAAACGGAATACACCGTCTATGTACGCCGTGTATGCTCAGAAACAGTTACTTCTGCATGGATGTCTGCTACCTTCAAGACGCTTTGTCCCGCAGTTGAGCTGCCGTTCACGGAAGATTTCAGTACATTGAACTCAATACCCGAATGCTGGACAAATGAACATCTGGCAGGGACTTCTACTACCGTTTGGTCAATTAGTTCCGGTAGGGCCTATATCAGCTATCAATCGTATGGCAATGAAGCCCTATTGGCGACTCCAAAGGTTGCTCTGCAAGCCGGTGTTGCTTATCGCATCTCGTTCGATACACAGCATACATTATCTTCAACTTATGATGATGAGACACACATCTATTTAGCAAATAGTGCATTGGGTGATAGTATCCATCAGTTCTGCAATATCTTCTATGGCGGTAGAGTAGCTTCCGGTGAAGTATCTCACCTTTATACCTTCACACCCGAAACGGATATGGAAGTATGTTTGGTAGTAAAACGTATCTTTGATAATGATTATGGATTCTATTTAGATAACATCGTCATAGAGGAGGTTCCTGCTTGTGAGAAACCGCAAGGCTTGTCCGTCGTGGAGATTTCTGCAAGTCAAGTAACCGTACAGATTGCCGATACTGCATCAACGCATACTGCTTGGCAAGTGATTGCTGTTCCGCAGGGTAATACCTTCAACGAAGAAGATGCCCAAGATGCACCTGCTAAGTTGGCTACTTATGCGTTTGCTTCCCTGCTCAATAGCGGTGATATTGTGGATGTCTATGTTCGCGCTGCTTGCGGTGACGAAGATGGTAACAGCCCATGGTTCGGTCCTGTACAAGCTAAATATGTGGACTATTCATCCATAGCTCCTGCAGGTGTTGCCATTAGTACTGAAGGCGATTATCCTTGGACATTGGTTCAAGATGGCGCTATCGCTAAACTACAATCCACGAACGCCGGAGTCAGCTCCTCCGTATCCGACATTGTCGCTACGGTAACAGTACAAGAAGGCATGAATGGAACCTTTAGCTTCGACTATTACGCCAGTGGTGAAGGCTCTTCTACATTGTATGATTACCTATGCGTTTATGTTGATGAAGCTAATCCGACTACTTCCAACTACTTGTCTGGATTCGGTACTTCCGGTAAAGCCGGTACTCCAAGTAGTATGTCGGGTACGTACTCAATCTCGCTGACCGAGGGTGTACATACTATTCGTTGGAGATTCTATAAAGACTCCAGTACAGATGACGGTGACGATATGGCGCAAGTATGGAACTTTACCTTGTCAGAACAAGCCTTCTTTACTCCTTCTGACTTGCACGTAACTGCATTATCAGGTGAGCGTGTAACACTGGCTTGGTCACCTTGTGGCGATGCTACCGGTTATCAGATTAACCTCAAGACCAACGGACTTGACTCTGTTCTGACTACGACTGAGAATAGCTTGACGATTGAAGGCTTGAGTGCACAGACCGTTTACACAGCGGCTATCCGTTCCTGCAACCTGACCGACACCACGGCGTATTCCGCAATTGTGCGCTTTACCACTCCGTGTGCATCTGTTGACCTGCCGTTCAGCGAGAACTTTGATGATATATCATCCATCCCCGCTTGTTGGACCAATGCACATATTGCAGGTTCTTCTACAACAGTTTGGTCAATCAGTTCCAATGCAGCCTATATTAATTATCAATCTTCAGGCAATCAAGTGCTGCTGGCGACTCCGATGTTTAATATGCAAGCCGGTGTTAAATATCGTATAATGTTTGATACAGAGCATACGTTATCTTCTTCTTATAGCGACGAGACACATATCTATCTGGCCAATAGTGCATTGGGTGATAGTATCCGACAGATGTGTAATATCAAGTATAATGGTTTGATACCTTCAGGAGCCTATTCGCATAAATATGTCTTTACGCCGGAAGAAGATATGGAACTATGCTTGGTATTCAAGCGGATTTTCACTAATGATTATAGTTTCTATTTGGACAATATCGTTATTGAGGAAGTACCTGCTTGTGATATGCCTGATGGTGTGTCGGTAGTATCTGCGGAAGGCTCTACCATTCAACTCGCTATTACCGATGCGGATGTTGACCACAACGCTTGGGATGCCGTAGTAGTAGCTAAAGATGCAACCCTTGATGAGACGCTTGCTGTTACAGGAGAAGATAAAATCTTTAATGTAACTCTTGAGACTGCATTGGTTAATGGCGCATCCTATGATATCTATGTTCGCACTAACTGCGGCGAAGATGGTAATAGTGCCTGGATTGGTCCGCTGACCTATAAGTTCGTGGATTACTCTGCAGTAGTTGCCGGTGGCTCTCTCGCCTCCGATGGTGATTATCCGTGGGATATGATTGAGGATGGCGGAATTACTAAGTTACAATCAACGAATAGTGACGTTAACTCTTCGTATTCCGACCTTAAGGGTACTTTTGTAGTCGGTGAAGGAGAGAAGGGAACCCTCAGCTTCGAATACTATGTACAATCTGAATCTGCCGCCTCAGGTACACCTATCTATGATAACTTGGTTATCTATGTCGATGCAGTTCCTAATGCAACTAATTCGAGTGGTTACGATGCTGTCTTTGGTAAAGTCGGTGGTACAACCGGAATGTCCGGCAGATATGTACTCTCGCTGGCTGAAGGTACACATACGATTGTATGGAGATATTATAAGGATAGTTCTACAGCCTCGGGTCTTGATGCTGCACAGGTATGGAACATCAACTTTATCTCTACCTCTAAATGGGCTCCGACAGACTTGACACTCGTCGAAGTAAGTACGGATACCGCGGCTATTACTTGGACACAATGTGATGGCGTTGTATCGAATGAAGTGAAGATCGGCGAAACAGTCTATATCTCCGAGACCAATGCTATCGTACTGCGCGATTTGACGCCCAATACAGAGTATAAAGCGGTAGTACGTTCTATCCTTGCAGAGGAAGAGGCTACGCCGTGGTCCGACACCTTGATATTCCGCACAGAGTGCAGTTCTATCAACTTGCCCTACAAGACAAGTTTCGAGGAGGCTGACGGTGGCTTAGCTTGCTGGACTGTATATCAGACGCAGGTTGGTAGTGGTAGTGGTAATAATTATGGAGATGAAGGTTGGATAGTCTATACAACTACTACTTCTTCTTCCTATTCTATCCATACCGGTAATGCTTCAGCTCAGTTGCGCGATGCCAAGAACGGTACGCATACCATATTGGCTTCTCCTGAGTTTAACGCTTCGGAAGACTCTATACGCATCTCCTTCTGGATGTATCGTGATGCGGGTGCAAGTAAGCAAAACGAGGGTGTTAAACTTTATGTCAATAGCAAAGATAGCATAGCAGATGCCACAGCATTGATGCATGTTACTCGCTGCGGTGGTGTTGCTGCCACTGGCATTAAGGTTGAGCCGGTTACAAGCTCGGGCTGGTATGAATATCACGTTACCGTAAAACCGGAGGGTAATTTCTATGTACTTTTCGAAGGTATCTCTGAATATGGTAGTTCATCCTATATTGATGATATCCGTGTATCGAAATTGGCATATGCAGAGCCTTATACCGACATCACTTGCTCAACGCAGGATTATGAGGGTTACGGCTTCACACTTGCTCAAGAAGATATGCATGCCGGTCTCAACCGATTGGTACGTATTGAAGAGAGCGAAAACGAGACTGCCGTAGATACGGCTCGTGTACTGGAACTCACCGTGGTAGAGTCGTCCATCACGGAGTTGAACGATACGGCATGCGCCGGCTCGGGATACTATAAGAACGGCTTCAATATCAATAATGTTCGTTCTAACATTAGGTATGAACTTTACTTGACGAATGTAGCCGGTTGTGACTCTATTGTTTACCTGACGCTGTATGTGCCTGAGACCAATTACATGGCTGCGGCAACCATCTGCGAAGGTGATACCTATCAGTTCGGTACCCAAACACTCTCTACCTCGGGTGAATACCAAGAGACCTTCACCTCTGTAGAGTGCGGATGTGATTCCATTGTGACCTTGACGCTGACCGTATTGCCGGCTCAAGTAACTCTCAATGAAACCATCTGCGAGGGCGACTCCATCTTCTTCAACGGTGCATATCGTAAAGAAAGCGACGCTTACGTAGCCGAGCTGACCAATATACTTGGTTGCGACTCTACCGTAACGCTGAACTTAACGGTACTTGAGAAGACCAATGAAGCTCGTCAAGGTGTATTCTGCTCCGGTAGCGTTTATAATGACAATGACTTCGTTGACCTTGATAGCGCAGGTGTTTATACCCTTGTATTGACCAACGCCGCTAATTGTGACTCGATCATCACACTGACGCTGGTTGAGCATGAGCCGGAAGCAGTTTCTGTATCGGCTACGATTGTACAAGGTGAGGCCTATGTCTTTGGCAATAACACCTATACCGAAGAAGGTGTTTATGTAGAGACCTTCGTTGACCAATATGGTTGTGACTCCGTAGTAACACTGACGCTCACCGTTAGCACTGACCTTGAGGAGGTTCTCTCCAATGAGGAAATTAAGGCTGCTGAGAAATTCATGCACAACGGAATCCTCTACATCCGCGCCAATGACATCATCTATGATGCCCAAGGTAAGCGTGTAATTGTTCGCAAAGAGGACTAACCTCCGATTGATACTCCAAAAGAGGGGCGCAGATCGTTGCGCTCCTCTTTTTTTGTACATCGTTTGTGCAAAATGTCACCAAAATTGCAGAAAAATGTAACTTTTATCTTGCAAAATGCATATTTTTCTTGCATAAGTGAAAAAAAAGTTGTAAATTTGCAGCCAAATTTGCGTTTTTAAGCTTTAAAGATATATGCTTATGAAGAAAATACTACATATTTTGCTTGTAGTGATTGCTGCCGTAGCGGCAGTCCCGGTAGCTGTGCAACCCGTGCATGCAGCGAATTATTTCTTTGATTTTGAGAGTCCTGATGCTGCATATGACTGGAAGACTTGGTCGGGTAAGAGTATCGTGCGCGAGACATGGGCTGTAGGTACTTCGTTACGTTGCAGCGGCCGATTTGGTATGTACACGTCTAATACTGTTATTGATACGTTGGGTATCAATACAGAAGCGTGGGCTAAAACAGGTGGATACTGCGTCAGTGTTTACCATAAGCTGAGCCTTGATAATGGTACTTATACCATTTCCTTGGACGCATTGAGTCCTAAAGAACTTGTGTCGGTAGCATTGATTCAGGCCGATACGCTGACTAATCTGCAGATAAGGACAAGTACGGGAACATCCTATTCCTCAATTATCAGGGATAATAATATTGCCGGTCTCACGGACTTGAAACCCGGTTCCTGGACGCACTATAGTGCTGACAAACGTGTGAATATCGCCGAAGGAACGACAGAGACTTTTATATTGGTCATCACCTTCCGTAGCCAAGGTGCTTCCGCTGCTATCGGTGCCGCGGTAGATAATATCGAGGTCGTCAAGAAACAGACGGACCCTACGGCATGCAATTACTCCGTTAAGAACCTTGCTTTGGAACTTATCAGCGGCTATGCTCGCCTGACTTGGGAAGGTAATGCGGGAGCTTATCAGGTGCGTTATTTTAACGGAGATACCCTGTTGGTTCAGCTGGATACAGTGTATGCCAATCCCAATGGGGAGATAGATACTTGTTTGGTGCCCATATCCAATATGGTCAATGGCGTGTATAGCTTTATGGTTCGCACTGCCGATTGTGAGACCAATAGCGCGTGGGCGTATGTGCGCAACAAACTTATTTACGATCCGTCGTCTCACTGCATTGATTACTTGAACTTTGATGCGCAAGGGGTGCAATGCTCTTATGGAGAAGGTAGTTGGTCAAGTTCCTCTACTTCAGAAACTATTACTTCAACCAACAACGGGTATGTCGATAATGGCTACCGGTCGATTAACTCGACTCACACGTTGCACTTTGTACCTAATGAGATTGATCCTCTGACGGTGAGGGCGGGGCAAACAGCTAAGCTTCGTACGGTTCCGGAGGGTGCCTTTGCTTCCGTCCGTTTAGGCTATCAAGAAGGTCCTAATGGTGAATACCCGGGCAGTCACTGGCAACGCGTGGTCTATACTATTCCTGTGGATACTTCTATGGGTATTGTGCTCTTCCGTTATGCTTATGTGGGCGAGACCGGTGGACATTCGGATTTGGAGCAATCTCACCTTCGTCTTAAACTGACTGACCCCTATGGCAATGTTATCAATGGTGAGGGATGTGGATCTGTGCTGTTTACCGCTCCGACTGATGATGCGGATATGGATGCCAAAAATGCCAATCCGCTAACGTCCGGATGGCACAAAGGGGCGGGGGACGGCTATTCCTCTATCTATTGGCGTGACTGGACGACTTTAGGTGTCAATGTGGGGGCTTATGTTGGTCAGACTATAAAGATAGAGGTGACCAACTATGGTTGTGGTCAATCCGCTCACTTTGGCTACACCTATTTTGTACTGGACTGCGCCAGCGGTAAGTTGGGCGGCGTAACTTGCGGAGAGAAACCCCGTGAGATGGTCGCAGATGAAGGCTTTATCTACGAGTGGGAGAAACCGTATAATCCGTTAGAGCCGTTCTATGAGGGTCAAGACCCCACTTCTCGCTCGTTGTTTGTATCCCCTAATGACTCCAATACCTATCGGGTACATATGAAGTCTAAAAATAATCCGAACTGCTCGTACTATCTTGAGGCTTCCGCAATGGCTCGTCTGCCTAAAGCACTCTTTAACGCCAAGCATGCACCGAAGAACTGTCAAAACTTTCTTGCCGTGACGAACGAGAGCGGACTCTTCGGTTTCTTTACCAACTCAAGAACAGGGCAGCAAGACTCGGCGAGAATAGAGGGTGGACTTAATCACCAGTTATGGCGTATTCGCACCAAGAGCGGTTTGACCAATATAGAGGTGGATACCTCTTATGTGGAGCCCATCTTGACTTCCAATGACGGCGATAGTGTCTATATTGACCTGTTTGTCAGCATGGAAGAAGGGTGCTCTGATAGCCGTCATATGGAGTTCGCTGTTCCCGCAATAGGACCTAATTCCAAGGTGGATTCCCTCATACTCTGTCAAGGGCAATCCATTGAGTATGAGGGAGAGACCTATACGGAGGCTGGCGATTTCCCCTTGATGACCGAGAAGAATATATACGGCTGCGATAGTACCAGAACGCTGCATATAGATTATGAGTTCTCGTATATCTTCCAGCGATGGGATAACGTGCTATCCGTGGTGAAGAGCCGTAATCCGCAAGATGAGAGCGAACCCCGATACGAGTTCATCGCCTTCCAATGGTATCGTAATGGTGAACCGATTGAGGGCGCAACGCAGTCGTATTACTATGCCGGCGATGGAGTATCCTTCCCTTATGGCGATGTCTATGCCGTTGAGGTAATGCACAAGGATAGTACGACCGAAATGAGTTGTGATTATATCATTGGCGTTTCTGCTATTGAAGACGTGGAACTGGATAAGATTCCGGGTGATAAATTCATCCATAATGGTACCTTGTATATCCGTGCCAACGGGATCTTATACGATGCCCGCGGCAGGAGAATCCGTAATTTGATTAAAAAGTAAGGAGGGAGGATAAGAATATGAAGAATAATAGCTTAATACGTTATATTTTAGCATCTCTCCTATTGGTGCTGTCAGTACTCGGTAGCGACCTAACGGCTCAACCCGCTCGTTCTGCTACGCCGAGCCGCTCGGCAAGTGGTTCCTCCGCCCGTAAACCGGCTGCTAAACAAAATAACCGACCGGTTCGCTTGGACGATATCCATCATATCGCCTTCTGGGGTGGAGTAGGTTATAGCGGACTTGTCAATTCCTATGGTATGGGCGATTATGGGCAACATAAGTTCCTCGGCGGCGGTGGTGGTATGATTGGTGTAGGCTATGAGTACCACTATAAGAAGTTCCAACTATCCGTCGGACCGGAGTTCCGCATCTTCTCCTCGCAAGATAACCTGCTCTATAATAGACCATATAAATTGAGTTTACCTTCCTATGGGCAGACCTATAACTATATCTTTGGCAAGAGCGCCGATGCTTATGAACCGCTCCGACAAACAGAGGTAATCGGGCAGATAACCTTACCTATCCTGTTTGGTGCTACATTCCCGGTAGAGAAGATTGGTCATATCTTCTTCATGGCGGGTGCTAAAATAGGATATACTCTGCTTTCATCCTATACCCAAAAGGGCTCCTTGACAACCTCTATCACTGATAACTGGGCATATGATGACCACTGGTATGACATCGGTCATAACACCGACTCCAAGACCGGAAAACTATATTCCGGTAAGGACAATTTCGGCTTGGATGCTGCTTTGTCGGCGGAGGTTGGTGTGCTACTGGATGATTATCTCTCGGCAGATTGGCAGGATAATAATGAGGACAGCAAACACCCTTGGCATATGCGGGTAAGCTTGTTCTTGGACTATGGCCTGAACAATATGAATATCGGCAAAAATGTCGATTTCGCATCCATTGATGCTACGCGATTGGATGAGCCTGGGACCCATGGCTTGAGTACCACTTCATTGCATCAGTCCGCTTGGGCTAATGGTAGGGTGAACAGTCTCCTCGTCGGTGCTAAGTTCACCGCTTTGCTGCAACTGAACAAACCTAAGAAACCGAAACCGCAGAATCCGTACTTGGTAATGCGCTTGATGAATGCTCGAACTGGTATGCCTATCGCGGCGACCGAGCCTAAGGCTGTCGTGGAGATTACTGCGCTCCAGAACGGTCGACTCACTAAGCGTACTCCGAACTCCAAGTCTATGGTGCTCCATCGTGCCGTGCCCGGTAATTACCATGTTACTGTCAGCCAGCCCGGTTATCTGCCGTATGAGCCGTTTGATGCTACCTTGATTGCGGAGGTTAACAATAATCTGCAGGAAAAGATAGATACAACCTTTATCATGCTGTACCCCGAACCGACGGTAACCTTGCATGTCACGGATATCAAGACCGGAAAACCCATTACGGCTACTATCGCCATCATGGATACTGCTACCAATAAAACCTGCCTGTCTCTCCGTCATGAGGCATCGCAAGCTAAGGTGACCGGTAAAGTGCCTTTCAATAACTACTATACGGCGTTGGTACAAGCTGAGAACTACCAGCAGCAGTTCTTCCCCGTGGGACATCAAGGATATGACGATATTGACTTGACCTTGGCGATGACCCCCATAGAGAAGAGAACATATATCTTGGAGAATATGTTCTTTGCCACCGACAAAACCGATATTTTGCCTAAGTCCGAGCCGGCACTGCAAGAGCTCTTTGAGTTCTTGAACGAGAATCCCGGCGTCCGTATCTTGATTACCGGTCACACTGACTGGATCGGTTCCGATAAAGATAACCAAATCTTGTCTGAAGGTCGTTCTGCATCTGTACGCCAAGCGATGATAGACCGTGGTATTGATCCTGCCCGTATGGAGACGGACGGTAAGGGCGAAACAATGCCTATTGCCACCAATGATACCGAGAAAGGTCGTCAGCGTAACCGCCGTGTAGAGATTACTATTCTCGAGACGGGAACTGAAGATGAAGTAAAAGTTGAACATAGAGAAGTGTCCGATGAGGAGTTATAAGTCAATCATACTATCGCTCTTGCTGCTACTCGTGAGCTTGGGTTCGCGGGCGGCAGTGAACCATTTTATCACCCTTACGGGGCAAGTAGGTGAACACTCGTGGATAACCGGGACTGATGCCGTCAAAGCTAATAGTAGTTTCGGTATTGGCGGCGGAGTAGGTGTGCACTACGAGCTACAGAAGAAGCATTTCCTGCTTACGGCAGGTTTGGATGCCAATCCTTCTTATTCCGTCTTCTCGCTCGTGCCGTATCAGACTTCTTTCGAATGCCTTGATACGCAGCAGGACAGGATGACTTATACCTACTATTTCCATGACCGTAAAGACGCTTATACCAATGTGGCTCTACATGTGCCTTTGATGCTCGGCGGACAGTTTGATAAAGTATATTTCCTCGTCGGTGCTAAAGTGAGTATGAGCCTCTTTGGGCAAGCGAACGGCTTTTCGCTCGTGAACTCGGAAGGTTCCTATCAGCAGTTCATCGGCGACTTTAGGGATATGTACGAGCATGCTTTCTTTACAGACCATCAAGTGGCTACTCAGATGCCGATTGCGTTTAATATGAATGTTTTGGCGTCTCTGGAGTTGGGTCTCCGTTTGGGAGATGGATATAAAGCTACCGGTTTTGGCTATAAACAGAAACAGAAAATTCAATATAGAATTGCCTTATTTGCCGACTACGGTGTGCTCAATGCCGTGAACACGGCTCCTTATCCGCTCTACAGCACGCCTACGTTGTTTAACGAAAGCGATATGACATCCGGCGTGGTGATTAACAATCTATTGTTATCCGAAGCTCGCCCCAATCGCGTAAACCCCTTGCAGATTGGCGTTAAGTTCACCGTCTTATTCAAAGTCGGCGAACCTAAGAAATGCGTCATCTGTCATGAAGACGATCGCTAAATCGGTTTAATATTGAATGTGAACAAGATAAAGCCCTTCGGGGGCAGCGCTATCGCCTGCTGAGCATCGGTCTTGGCAGGCGATTATTGTTTGCAAATCGGCGGGCGCAATCTTATGCCTCCCTACGAGGTAGAGCGTACCGACTACGGCACGAACCATGTTTCTTAAGAAACGGTCTGCCTCGATGGTGAACGTTGCTTCTTTCTCTGCAAGGTCGTATGTCCAGTTTGCTGCGGTAATGGTGCAGATAGTGGTCTTGACATCCGTATGCACTTTGGAGAATGACGCAAAGTCCTGACGCCCGAGGAGGTACTGCGCTGCCGTATTCATAAGCTCAAAGTCCAACCCCTCTGCTACGCGTGCCCGCAGACCTTCACTGAAAGGATTTTTCTTCCAGGTGATACGGTACTCATAGCGGCGAGCTTGGGCGTCAAAACGGGCATGAGCGTTCTCTTTTACCGGAAAAATAGCATAGATGACAATATCGTATGGAAGGAGAGCGTTTAGGTGATAGACAACGTCTGAGGGGGAAAGTAGTGCTTCGGGGTTGCCATTCCAATCAAAATGAGCATACATCTCTAAGGCATGCACGCCTGCATCTGTTCGTCCCGCAAATGTGAGCGCAATAGGCGCGCGAAGAATACGGGTCATAGCATTTTCTAAGACCTCTTGAACACTGATGCCGTTAGGCTGGCGCTGAGAACCATGATAGTTAGTGCCGCGGTAGGCGAAGCGAATGAAGTAACGCATCTATCTCCGATGATATATGTAGTTTATAGGCTATTAGTAGTCCTCCACCGAGCAGAATACTTGTCCGTAAGATTGAGTCAGCTATCATGGTCCCAAACGTACTTACCCATAGGGGACTGATATACTTTTGGACTAAAAAATCAAGGACGCCGATACCGATTAGTAGTATGAGGCTCAGCAAATGAGCCCTGCCAAAAGGCTGTGCCTTGAGAACGACGCAGCCGATAACTGCCAACATGGCGTAGAAAATACCGTTGCTTATCAGCGTCGCTGCGGCGCCGCCGTCCATACCCCATAGAGGAATAAGCTGATTATTGAGCACGATGGCTGTGACGGTGAGTACTAAAGAACTTATGAGGTTGAATACATACCACTTGCTATAACTGATGGCAGGACCGAAAATGGCGAAAGTCGCTACAAGCCACTGGCTTAGCCCGAGAATGAAAACCGTATGTTTGGCGACGGCATAGGTCTCGCCATTGGGCAGAAGCGCAAAGATAAGGTCTATGTTCATCCAGATAGTGAGGAAGATAATGCCCCCTATCAGCAATAGGTTACTGCTGACTTGTCGTAAGAGCCGGGTGACATCGCTTTGATTATGCTGTTTTATCGCCTGGGCTAATTCCGGTTGGCTTATCGCCAAAACAGAACGATAGGGTATGCTGACCATGACGGCGATATAGGTCGCTATGGCGTATATACCGGTATAACTTAGCCCCATTTTGGCAGTAATGAAGAACGAACTGACCACCGGTCCTAATACGCCCGTCAGGGCACTGATGATGAGAAACCCGGTATAGAGCATGTACTCATTGACAAGAGGCTTATTCGCGCGTAGAAAAGCCATGTCGGCACGAATACCGATACCCCCTAACGAGGCAACATAGCAGCAGTTGATAAGCGCTGCTATAGCGTAGGTCAGACAGATTCCGAGCACATAACCGTCCATCGATAGGACATGAAACGCATAGAGCGTATAGGTCAGTAACATACCTATTCGTATGCCAATCTCGCGGACGGTACGTGGCACAACGATATGCCGGAGAACAGAGGCATTGGTCTCAAAAATCGTCTGGTACAGCATGAAGAAGGCAATAGGCAGTACCGCGTAGTAGTATTCATTGAAAAGAGGACTTTTCTCCCCGAACCAGGCTTGCAGAGGCGTCGCTAACGCCCAATAGATAAGCGCCATAAGCGCAAATCCAAAGAGCGAAACATAGACTGTCCACGCGAAGAAACCATGATGACGAGGCAAGACCTTATCCGACTCATCGCTCTTGAAATAGGGGAAGAAACGGATAATGCTCGATGAGGTGCCGAGCTGCGCCAAACCGATAAAAAGAGTGGCGGCGTCGATAAGGACGCGCGCCAAACCTATCTCTTCTGCCGTCAAAAAACGGGTTATCACGAAGAAGGTCGTTACAAAGCCTATCGCGACGCCTATATACGTCACGATAGTGCCTTTTATGCCTTGCTTCGCAATAATTCCCATGGTTATCCTTGTCGGCTGACTATCAGGAACTTATTCGATTCCGAGAAGCTCTACATCGAAGATAAGGGTCGAGTAGGGCGGAATTTTACCGGCTGATTGGGCGCCGTAGCCTAACTCTTGAGGGATATAGAACCTGAACTTGGAGCCTACCGGCATCAGTTGCACGCCTTCTGTCCAACCCTTTATAACTTGGTTCAAACCAAAGGTAATGGGCTCGCCGCGGTCAACCGAACTGTCAAAGACCGTTCCGTCAATCAGCGTACCATGGTAATGTACTTTAACCTTGGCATCTGCCGTAGGCTTGGGACCTTTACCCATCTTGATAACCTCATATTGGAGACCGGACTCTGTGACTGTTACGCCGTCACGGAGCGCATTCTCTGCGAGGAATTGCTCGCCTTGCTCCTTGACATTGCCATAGCGGATATGGTTCATCGTCTCGGTGATATAGCTATTGGCACTCTGCATGTCAAACGGCTCGGCGAACCCATAAATACCATTGACAAACCCCTGAGAGATAAGTGCAAAGTCGGTCATTAAGGATGCTTCTCCAAGCAGACCTTGAGGCTCTTGCTCGCGGATGGATTTACCGATTTGCTCACCCATGTTTACGAGTTGCGGGTTGATGACATGACTATGCAATCCCTCGTTGATAGCGGCGATAAACTCCTCTTCTTGCTCGCCTGTCGAGTCGTTGCGCAGGAGATATTGCCGTACTTGATCACCGTTCAAGAGACCGAAGGCATAGTTCAAACTGTCGTTCTCGGAGTTGAGCGCTACAGTAGCAACAGCCTTGGGGCATTTGCTCTTCTTGATAACACCGGCGGCTTCGGTCTCGGAAGCCTGTGCGCTTTGCTGATAAGCGTTCATGAAATAAGCGCGTGCTTCATCTACTTTTAGACCTGTGGTGTCACCGTGCATACCGTTGACGAGGGCTTGGAAGAAAATCTTTTCGTTAAGCGCCCAAGCTTTATTGTCCGCAAGACCGCTCTTCTCACTGGCTTTAATGGAAGAACCGATGTTATAGCCGGCTGCGGCTATCTCGCTACGCTCCTTAATCTCGTTGTTATAGCCGCGGTTAAGTGCGTCCATAAACTCGTTAATGACCGCCTCGGAACTGTCCTCTTGGAAGTACATCGCCTTGAGCTGACCGCCATTAAGGAAACCGAGTGCATAATTGACTGAATCATTGAGGTCTTCTAATACGACCTTGTGGGCTTTATACGTGTTCCCGCACGAGATAAGGGCAATAGCTGCCAGAATTAATAAAGTTGACTTTTTCATTTCTTATGATGTTTTTTATTCAATTCCGAGTAACTCGACGGTGAAGATTAGAGTCGCATACGGAGGAATAGAACCTCCGGCACCTTGTGCTCCGTAGCCGAGCTCATAGGGGATATATAATTTGTACTTGGAGCCGATGGACATGAGCTGTAAACCTTCTGTCCAGCCCTTAATGACTTGATTTAAGCCAAAGGTAATAGGCTCGCCGCGCTTATACGAACTATCAAAAACTGTGCCATCGGTCAGTGTCCCCTCGTAGTGTACACGCACTTTGTCAGTCGCTTTGGGCTTTTGACCGATAGTCGCCTCAATCACTTCGTATTGGAGACCCGACGGAGTGGTCTTCACTTCGGGGCGTTTAGCGTTAGCGGCGAGGAATTGCTCTCCCGCTTCTTTCGCTTCTGTAGAGGCTTTCAGGATAAAATCCAGTCCGCCTTTGAATTCTTCAAAATTAAGCTCTTTTTCGCCGTACTGCATCAGTACTTGCGCAACTTGTGCTCCCAACTGGAAGCTGATACTGTTTTGATTCATGCTCTATTATTTATATTATTAGTCTTGATTCCCGACTCTATGCCTCTTGCTTTCCCGGTCTCTTGGCTCCCCGGTTCCCCGGTCTCCTGGAACATTAATAAATTGCACCATTAATGCACCAGCGACGCAAACCGAGCGAGATATTTTCCGATTATATCAAACTCAATATTGACCGGACTACCGACCTTGATATACTTGAAATTGGTCACCTCGTGGGTAAAAGGTATGATATTGACCGAAACAGACCCCCATTCTTCTATCGCCGAGTCTGAGCCTGCAGCGGGGCGAGTGAACTGCTGCGGCTCGCACACCGTGAGACTGACACCATTGATGCAGACCGAACCTTTGTCCACGCAGAAATACCCTCGGCGAATCATTTCTTGGGAGGACGGATATTCGAACGTATATTTCCATGACCCGTCTAACTCCTCTACAGCGGTGCAGACTGCTTTGCAATCAACGTGCCCTTGCACGATATGCCCGTCTAAGAGCTTGTCTGCCGACATGGCTTTCTCAAGATTAACCCAATCACCGACCTTGAGTTCATCTAAATTGGTAAGCCTGAGGGTCTCCTGCATAGCGGTAACGGTATAGAGGTCGCCCTCGTGCTTGACCACGGTGAGGCAAACACCATTATGGGCGATAGATTGGTCTATTCCTAATGCGGTGGGGAAGGGAGAACGAAGCGTAAAATGCTTGTTGGTCCCTTCACAATCAATGCGCACTACTTGTGCCATTGCTTCTACGATGCCTGAAAACATATAAGTCTAATTTATAAATGATTGCACAATATATCAGTACTATAACGGTGCCGATACCCATCATTCCCCATGAGTTGGTCACGAACTGCCGAATGCCGTAATAGACACCGAGTAACGCGATGGTAATAACCGTATAAAGCCCTATCCGCTTAAGGTCATAAGGGATTGCGAGATGCCGCTTACCTATAAAATAGGATAGGAGCATAATGAGGAAAAAGCAGACTAACGAACTCGCCGCGGAAGCCATATAGCCGAACCGAGGCACAAACAACACCTGAATAATCACCGTGATACATAGCCCGATAAGCGAAAAATAGGCTCCCCACTTGGTCTGGTCGGTCAGTTTATACCAGAAGGAGAGGTTGAAATAAACACCCTGGAAAATGTAGGTCCAGAGGACAATAGGAACTACTTTAAGCCCCTCCCAATAGGACGAAGCAATGATGTATTTGAGTAAATCAAGGTAGATAATCATACCCAAAAGAATGAGGTACGAGAAGATGATATAGTACTTCATCGCATCCGCATAGGCATTGACGGAGTTCTTGTCCTTATATTGCCCGAAGACAAAAGGCTCGTAAGCATATCGGAATGCCTGCGTGAACATCATCATGACCATAGCGACCTTGAAGCACGCACCGTAGATACCTAATTGCGTTTGCGCATCTCCGCCCTGGTAAAGGAAGGGGAAAATAATACGGTCTATAGTCTGATTCATAATACCCGCTACACCCAAAACCAAGAGCGGCAGCGAGTACCGCAACATGCGTTTCAGCAACGCTCCGCTGAACGCATACTTCTCTGCCGTAATAGCGGGAATGAGACATAGCGTCTGGATGCCGGTCGCTAATATATTGGCGACAAAGACATACCCGACACCGTAGGCGGGGTTGTACCACCAACTGATCCAAGACGCATCTGCTATCTTCGGGCAGATGACGAGGAAGAATATGTTGAAAACGATATTAAGGAATACAAAAAGCAACTTGAGGAATGCGAAACGGATGGCTTGTTTCTTATACCGCAAATACGCAAAGGGAATAGACGCAAATGCATCCATTGCGACGACAATCGCAAGTAGCGAAATAAACTCCTCATGTCCCTGATACCCGAGCCACGCGGCGATGGGGTGACTGAAAAGACATACGACAACCGCAAAAATACTTGACGTCACGAAAAGACTCGTCAACGCCGTCGTATATACGGCATTCGGCTTCTCACCTTCTTTGGTGGCGAAACGGAAAAATCCGGTCTCCATACCGTAAGTAAGGATGACTAACAGCAACGCTGTCCAAGCGTAGAGGTTGGTCACAATACCGTAATCCGACTGCTGAGCCAACACGAAAGTATAAAGCGGTACCAATAGCCAGTTCAAAAACTTGCCGATGATTGACGACAAACCGTAGATGACGGTGTCTTTCGCCAAGGCGGCCATCGCTGTCGCTACTTTATTATTAGAAGCCATGACTAAAATTGATAAATGCCAAAAACGCGCAAAAGTACGAAATCTTTCGCATATATGCAAATAAATTTGTACTTTTGCGTCTTTATAGCTCAAAAACCTGCATTATCGAGCTCAATCCTCGGCACAATGACAGGTGGATTTCTTGTACCAACCGAAACTGAACGAAACGCCTATCTGGAAAAATCCGTCCAACATTTTGTTGCCTTTCGAACTGCCGTAAGCGTATTGCATCCCGTTTGAGGCGGTGACAGGAACGGAAGGCCACCCGTCAAGGTTCATGCCCGGAGCTTCTGCTAATCCCTGGTGAACAGCAATGAAAGGAACAATCGTAAAGTTCTTCGTTACCCGTATATCTAAACCCAACTCAATACCCAAAGTCGGTAACGTGCTAATCGAACTGCTCTTGGTCTGTACACCCGTAGCGGACGAAAAATCGAAATTGATATTGCTCACCACGAGTTCCGCACCCGCATAAATATAGAACATTTTGCCCGCCGGATACCACTCAACACCGATTTGCGGCATGCCGTAAACGGAGGTAAACTTGCGGTAGGCTTTGCCCCCGGGGTAGGCATCGACAAAGACTTTGGAATTATCAGCCCTAAGGGAACCTATCTGCAGTCCCGCGCGCAGGCGCAGGTACTCATTAAAAGAATATCGGTAGATTATTTGCCCGTTAAAACCGAAGTTCTCACCCGCAAAACCACGGGAAAGACTGAAATTCTGAGTCTCTACATCACCGTAATAATAACTGCCGGCACCGCCGATGACGATGCTGTGGAGAGGACGAGGGTGTAATGAACCATAGAGACCATGAGGACGAGCCTGAACGCTAAGCGTGGCGAATAGCAACAATAATGTTAGTAGTCCTAAGCGTGTGTTTTTCATCTTAAGATGTGTTTTTTATAAAAAAACCACGCAAAGTTACTGAAAAATTTTCAGTTCTCCAAAAAAAAATGCGTTTTTTTGCAAAAAAAACCAATCTGCAAAATATATATATATTCTATTATGGTAATAAATATACCTCAACTTAGACTAAAAGTAAAGGGAGTGTCTTTTAACACTCCCCCTTGCGTGGTACCTCTTGGAGTTGAACCAAGGACACATGGATTTTCAGTCCATTGCTCTACCACCTGAGCTAAGGTACCTTTGCGGGAAACGCTTATTGCTAAGCCCCCTGGCTCTCGTCATTCGCGAAAGCGGGTGCAAAAGTACAACAAAAAAATGACATGACCAAATTTTTTTGTGTTTTTTTATCATTTTTTACGTTTTTTATACTTTTCAACCCAAAAATCCCTATGTCTTTGTTGACTGCGCCACGCGTCAGCGCGGCGTCCTCTCAATCTTCCTTACTCCTTACTCCTTGCTCCCTATAATCATCGAAAGTCAATCGAAAGTCAATCGAAAGTCAAACGTAAGTCATTCCTATTTCTGGTATAAGATCGAGCATGGATTTAGCTACCTTGACAAAGCCTCCCTACATCCCGATACTTTTTGCTCCTTTTACCCGATTTTAGCCCCCAATGCAGAAATATGGAAAATTTTTACAAAAAAATTTGCATATATCGTGGAAATTTTGTAACTTTGCGGCGTCAAATGTGTGACAAAATAACTAAAAATTTATATATCAATGAAAAAGACTTTATTTCTATTGTTGTTAGCTTTTAGTGTGTCTTATCTTGCGGCTGACGATTTCGGAATTTTAGTGAATGGAACGAAGTATTTTGCGGGAACGCAGAATACACAATACACCGGTCAAGGTGTGGAGTACATGATTACGGGCGTGCCGATGGCATCCGGTGATTATTGCATTATTTATAATAATGGCGCCGGCGAAGGTTGGGTGGAGCCGTTGGATAATTATTCGACACCGAATTTGACGGCCGCTTCCGATAAATATAATGTGTCCGCTACGGGCTGTTATGATTTTTATCTGAAGATGTATGACTATAATAATAATGAGTTGTATGTCGGTTATGCCGGCGCAAGCGGTTGCACGGATTACAGCATCACCATTCAAGGTGGCGGTGGCGGAGGCGGTGGTGACACCGGTTGCCAAGACGGCCCTTACGGGATTGTGGTCAATGACACGGTTATCTATGCCGCTGACCCGACCGGTGAGCCGGATCCGGATGGTCGTGTGCAGTATATGGCATCGGCACAACTTGCTGTAGGTGACGTCGTTAAACTTATTAACCGTTCTTGCGATGCGCGGTGGATGGTGGATATTGACCCCTACGGCTCATATCAGAACTTCACCGGCGGTGCTTCAGCAGGTGCTATCACGTGTACCGTAGCGGGATGCTATGACCTATATATCAAATTGAGCAGCGATTTGGGTGATGTGCTCTATATCGGTGAGGGCGCAAACTGCGGCGACCCCATTGAAGATGATCCGATTGACGAGCGCCCAAACTTCAACACCTCCGTTCCCGAGAGATGCCCGGATGTCATGCTCCAGGCGTTCTACTATGACTCCTACGGCACTGATGCTCCGGGTAATGTGTCTATTGCAACGGGTAAGAAATTAGGTACCACCAAGTGGTCTGACCTCTTGGCTAAGAGTGAAGACATCGGTCTCTATTTTGATATGGTATGGCTTCCGCCTTCGGGCAAATCGGATGGCGGTACCGGTTATCACCAGACACAGTATAGTAACCAAAACTCCGCTTGGGGTAGTAAAGTCGAGTTGACCGAGTTTATCAACCGGATGCACAAGGCGGACACTAAAGTGATTGCAGATATCGTTATCAACCACGCAGGCTGTAAGTCCAGTTGGTGCGATTTCTATACCCAGTATTTCAGCCCCTATGGCACCTTTAAACCTCAGGCTTCATGGATATGCAGTACCGATGAGGTGAATTTCCAAACCGAGGATATGAACTGTAACGGTGCCGCAACCGGAGTCGATGACGGTGGTTATAACATGCAGGATAACTACGCTTCTGCGCGTGACTGGGCACATAGCAACGGCCAAGTGCAGGCGATGATGAAAGCTTATCTGCGTTACATGAAGAATGTCATCGGATATGACGGTTGGCGTTATGACTACGCGCAAGGTTTCAAAGGCCGCTATATTGATATGTACAATAGCGCCTCCAAGAACTACTTCTCCGTATGCGAGTTCTGGAATGGCGACTATAATAATGTGAAGTCCTATCTGGCAGACTGCAACTGGAATACGACGGTCTTCGACTTTAGTAATAAGTATGCTGCTATTCAGGGTATTGCTGATGGCGACTACGGCAAGTGCGTTAACTCCGGCCTGTCCGGCAATGGTGATGGCCGTTATGCAGTGACCTTCGTTGATAGCCACGATACCTATTTTGGCTGCAAAGGCGGTCGTGATAACCAAGACGAGATAGCCGGCTGCGGTAACTCCATGAAGGATGAGAATAAGGACCGTGTATTGGCGGCTAATGCCTATATCTTGGCGCGTCCGGGTATCCCCTGCGTGTTCTGGCCGCACTGGGTGAAATACCAAAATGAGATTAGCAAAATGGTGATGGCTCGCCAACTGACAGGCGTTCATTCCGAGTCTGTTATCTCCGAGGAGAGCGCAGGCAATGGTTTCTATAAAGCCACCATCACCGGTACCAAGGGCGCTATCCGTATCCTCTTGGGTCCCAATAGTGGTTATGGTAGCACACCTGACGGTTATGCCTTGGTTTATAGAGGTGGTAACTTCGCCATGTTCTACCGTACTAACGGTACCGGCGTTGAGGTTCCGCGTCTGACCATAACTCCGTCACAGAAGTTTAAGACTGCCTCCTTCTCCGTTGAGATGAAAGCTGCTGCACTGACCGGCACACCGACCATTTATTATACCACGGATGGTACGGAGCCTACCACAGCATCTACTGTTTATAGCGGTGCTATCACGATTACGGAAACGACTACCGTAAAGGCAATTGCCGTTCTGAACGGACAAACCTCGCCTGTTATGGAATCGACTTACACCTATAAGGCTCCTCAAACAACCCCGATTATTGTAGGCTTTTCTGCTGACGACAGTTGGGAAGGTGATGTTTACTTGTTTGCATGGGACGGCGGTAACTTAGGCGGATGGCCCGGCACCAAACTGGAAGTAGGTGTGGACGGTATGTATAGCTATCAGTTCCCCGCTACCGTAAGCGCTACCAAGTTCATCTTCAATAACGGCGGACTCGGGATGCAAACTGGCGACTTGGAGACCGATTGCGATGTATGTTATATATGGAAGAATGGTTGCGAAGAGGAAGATGAGGAGTGCGCTAATGCCAAGGTGAAGTTTGGTATTGTCGTAAGCCCCGGTACGTCCACCTTCCGCAATAATACTGCCGGTCTTGATGTTACCATCACGGCAATTGCGGCGCCCGAGGGAACGACACCGACTATCTACTACACATTGGATGGTACGAACCCGACTACTGCTTCTACCAGTACAACTACCAACCCCTTGGTGCTCAATTTCAAACAAACAACAGAGCTACGTGTAATGGCGGTTGCCGGTGATAACCAAACAGAAGTGACCACCGCGGTTTATACCTATAAGGCACCGCAACAAACACCCTTTACCGTTAAATTCAAGAAACCTGCCTCTTGGACGAAGGTCAATGCTTGGGCATGGAATGCCTCCGATGCTTCCATTAACTACACCGGTGGCACATGGCCCGGACAAACGCTTGAAGACACCAATAGAGATGGGTGGTATGAGTTCACCTTCCCTGAAGTATTGCTCTCTGCTTGGATTATCTTCAATGACGGCACTTCGCAGACGCAAGATATTCTGGTGGACGAAGATGCCTGCTATGTATGGGATGCCGACAATAAGAAAGCAGTCCTTTCACCGAACTGCGACGGCTCTACAGATGTGGAAGTGATTACAGTTGATAAGGACATACTTGTCCGGAAATTCCTTCGTGACGGTCAGATGTTGATAATAGTGGGCGATAAGACCTTCAATGCTTGGGGACAACGTATCGAATAACCCGATTATACATCAACACACGACACCATGAAAAGAACTTTTAGTATGTAGTATATTTTTCCTCATCAGCACCCTCTCTTGGAGGGCTGCTGATGCGGTAGTTTATTGCGGTAATGTTACTATTAAGTTTAAATTAGGTATATGCGAAAAATTGTTTCATTATTAATGGTTTTGGCTTGTTTCACTTTGACGCTGTCAGCCAAAACTATTTACCTCAACACAGGTGGTCCCGATTTATGGGATCAAGCCGACGCCAAGTTCGCCGTATGGCATTGGCAAGGCGCCAATCAAGGCTCTTGGTCGGCATGGATGACCCATGTTAACGGGGACATCTATTCGACCACAATCAGCGATAATAGCGACAAAGTTATTTTTGTGCGCTTCGCCAATACCGCCTCTTCGCCGGATTGGAATGGAATTTGGAACCAAACGGACGACTTGACGCCCGGCACTAACGACTATTACACCATCACCGGATGGGATGGCAGTGACGGTTTCTGGGGGACATATGGCTCTTCCACCGGTGGCGGTGGTACGCAACCGGTAACCCCTTCTGATTACAGCACAGCAGTCCCTTCGCAGTCTGAGGACATCATGCTGCAAGGATTCTATTGGAGAAGCTATGAGTCCAACGCTGCTTATGGCAGTACAACTTGGAGTAATTTGTCGGGACAGGTAAATGAGATTGCACGCTCCTTTACCATGATTTGGCTTCCTCCTTCGGCTGCCGCTACGACTTTCAATAATGCTATGGGATATATCCCCAATGATTATAGCTCACAAGCATCTGCGTGGGGCAAAACCAATGCCCTGAAATCGCTGATTAGCGCATTCCATAATAGCGGCGTCAGGGTCATTGCCGATATCGTCATCAATCATGGTGGCAATAGTACCAATGCCTGTGACTTCAAAACAATGAACTTCGGCACGTATGGTACCTTTAGCCCGCAACCTTCATGGACCACTTCCGATGATGAAGGACATTGTGGAGGCGGTGGCGCCGATGACGGTCAGAACGGTAATGATAAGAACTACGGTGCCGCTCGCGACTGGGATCATACCAATTCGCAGGTACAAAATATGTTCAAAGCCTATCTCAAATGGATGAAATCCGAGATTGGCTATGACGGATGGCGCTATGACTATGCCGGAGGATTCCACTTGAAGCATATCAATGATTACAACAATGCCTCTAAACCCTATTTCTCCGTTGGGGAATATTGGTACGGCGACGCTAATACGCTCAAGTCCCGTGTGGATGATGCCTCTAAGAATACCCTGCTTTTCGATTTCGCCAATTACTATACCGCCTTTAGAGACGGTGTTGGTGCCGGCAATTATAGTAAATTGCTTAATCCCGGTCTCCGTGGAAAAGGCTATAGCAAATATGCAGTGCTCTTTGTCGATAACCATGACACATTCAATCGCTATGCCTCTGATTATCAAGTGACTGATTTTCTTGGAAGGGGTGATGGCTCCTCTATCAATGATGCCTCTAAAATCCTGCAAGCCAATGCCTATATGTTGGCTATGCCGGGTGTGCCGTGCGTATTCTATCCGCACTGGGTGCGTTATAAAGCAGAGATACAAAAGATGATTACCGCCCGTCGCGCAGCAGGCGTGCATAGTGAGTCGCAGGTTAATGAAACGGCAGGAAACGGCTACTACGAAGCTACTGTAACCGGTAAACGCGGTAACCTCATTCTCTATCTCGGCTCATCCGCCACCAAGGCTGCACCTGCCGGATATACTAAAGCGTGCTCCGGCAACGGATATGCCCTCTATTACACCGGCGTATTGAGCGCTATTGAGGAAACAACCCTCAACCCGCATAGCGGCACTAAATATATCCGCAACGGACAACTCATTATTGAACGCGGCGGTAAAAACTATAATGTCTATGGACAACAAATACAATAATTAACTAATAATTAACCAATAAATTTAAGCTTATGAAAAAGTTTTTCTTAGTCATGTTAGCAGCGATTGCTTCTTTGAGCATTAGCGCTGAACCTTATGCAATGGTAGTAGGTTCCAACAAAATTATGTTGGAAGAGAATGGAACCAGTGAGTTTTGCAATGGTGATTGCCACGAATACAAAGCTCTTAATGTAGCTCTTAACCAAGGCGATTTAATCACCTTTTATGACGAAGGACAAGGAGCAGGATGGGCAATTACAGACATTGAGCAATATGGTGCTTTTCAAAATTTCTCCTCTGCTTCAGATGGTATCACTTGCATGGTAGCAGGTACCTATGATTTTTATTTTAAGCTTGAGTTCGGCAAAGACCGTGTCTATATCGGGGAAAGCGCTGGTCAAGGCGGAAACCCTGGCGGCGGTCAAGGTGGAGGTCAAACCGGTAAACTCTATTACTACCTGAAAGAGTCCGGCATGGGTTCTCCCTCAGCTGATGAACTCTTTGAGAATGGCGTTCTGGCTAACTATGACTTAATAGCTACGGACGCTTCCGGCAAGGCATATATCTTCCTGATTATTTCCAATACGGAAGGTAGCGCTATTGGCCAACAATACATGACCAAAGCCTATGTGGACGGCGGCACTTCTGCACAATTCTTCCCCGATGGCGTTAGCCAGTACGAGAAATGGGGACTCCAACCCGGTACATATACGTTCTACCTCTATAAGGATGAGGGAGATAGTTACACCATGTCCACTGAACTGATTCCCGGACGTACCTTAGTTGACGCTGACCAAACAGCTCTCGACGAAGTTGCCGTGAAAGCCCCTGCTCAGAAAATCATCCGCAATGGCGAAATACTTATTCAAGTAGGTGACAAATTCTTCAATGCCCTCGGTACTGAAGTAAAATAAAACTAATTAACCTTATATTATTAACCAAATTTTAAAAACACATGAGAAAGTTTCTATTAACACTATTTAGTGTTTTAGTTTGTTCCGTGATGTTTGCTGCAACAGAGACAACAGTCTATTATGCTGTTCCATCAGCAACGGTTGGCTCCTACACAGTTAAACTCAACACAAATCAGCAGACAAATCCTGATGCGTGGTACACGTACACCATGACTAAAACGGACAAGACGTATCAGTCTAATCCGATTTATTCGTGCACGTTCACCGATTTGTGGGATGGTGTGGATTGTATGCAAATCCAACTTTATGATGGTGACACATGGAAATCGCAAGAAGTTCCTGTGGCACAAGGCTCATGGGCCAGTGCAGCTACCTACAACGGCAAAATGTGGGTACATGGCGGCTCTTCTTGGATTGCTTATGCCGAAGATGCTGAAAGTGGTAGCGGTTCCTCAGAAAATGTCGTAACGTACGACTTTACATCTGGTATTGAGGGTCTCTCTTCATGGGGGAATTCGTATTCAGCTCATTCGCAAACATTTAAGGATGGTGCCATTGTTGAATTCGAAGCAGCAAGCAAGCAGACTTCAACAATTACAGATATGCCTGTAACAAAAGGTAAATATGTAATTTTTAAGGCTCCGGCAAATAAGTCTATTAAGGCACTTACATTTACTTGTCAGCAGTGGACGACAAAAACTCAAACTATAACCCTCCATACGAGTACAGATGGTGGAGAGAACTTTTCTGCAACCACAACGACAAGTTCGAACTTTATTCTTTCTGCCTCCAATTTAACAAATGTTAATGCTGTTAAATTTACATTTAGTTCTTCATCTAATCAAATTGGTATTAAATCGTTGGCTATTGTTTACGCTGCTGAAGAAGGTGGTGACACTCCCGATCCAACTCCTGCAGAGAAAGACACCGTTTACTATGTTAATGTAAACGATTGGCCTGCTGTTAATGCACATATGTGGGAGGGTTCCGCAGCCGGTACAACTTGGCCAGGCTTGGCGATGACCAAAACGGCAGAGAAATTCAACAATCATGATATTTATATGATTGCCTTTGAAGAAGGTGCCTACACTAAGATTATCTTCAGTAATAATGGCGATTCCCAAACCGCTGACCTGACCATTGACCTTGCTAAACCTTATTATAATGGTACTACGTGGGTCGCTTCTTTGGAGGAAGAACCTGAGCAGAGCGTTACCCATTATCTCGTTGGTGAAGGTGCGGTTATGAAAGCTTGGGATGCTTCTCAGGCACTGGCAATGGTGAATGATACAATCGAATTTAAGAACCTTGCTGCTGGAACGTATAAGTTCAAAATCTTAGACAGACAAACTTGGACAGATGCCGTTGAGTTGACATGCAACGACTTGGCAGATGGAGTTGACGCTGGTTGTGATGGTTCTAATGTACAATTCACCCTCTCTAAGGCGGCTGATATCGTTATTAAAGTCGTTAATAATAAGATTGTTATTTTAGGCATCCCCGAAGCAGCAAAGAAGGAGATTAAATTGCTGAATGCAAAAGAACTTGCCGCTGCTGAAGCTACAATGTTCGTGCATTTCTGGGGTGAAGGTATTACCGCTACTACGGCGAAAATGACCCTTCTTAAAGAAGGTAAGGACACTTTAGGTTTCTCTGCTGAAATCCTTGAAGGCGCTACTGGGTGCTGCTTTGTACGCATGCCGAAAGATGCTGCGACGATTGATTGGGATACTAACTGGGGGGAAACCGGAGATGCTGTGGTTTGTGACTCAATGTATTTCCAAGGTTGGACAGGTGACGGAATCTTTGCTGTAAGTTGCGAGGCTCCGTTGACTGAGACCGTCTTTACAGTAGTAGTACCTGCTTCGATAGACAGCATGTTTATAGCCGGTAGTTTCAATGAGTGGTCTTTTGCTAAGATGTCTTTGGTAGAAGGTGAGGACAGCATATATACGTTGACCGTTCCGGGTGACCAA
>ODAI012077146.1_pt1 | contig 46711 bp, 36 predicted proteins | sample 1539321 | NCBI WGS metagenome assembly ODAI01 (sample SAMN02144231, study PRJEB22623) | gut metagenome | biome: sheep rumen | host: Ovis aries | place: New Zealand
GTATACTTCGTACACTCCGTTCAGCGTTTTTTCTGAAGCGGCAATCAGGCTTTCTCCTGTTGCAGATTTCAGCACGAAGTTCATATAGTCCATATCGAAGTAGTCGTTGGTAACTTCAAGTTTCAAGATGTGTTCGCCGTAAGGCAACTCAACATCTGCTTTTACCAATTCGAAGCTCGACCAGTCATCTCCTGTTTTTGGAACTGAGATCTCTTTGGTGATGGCCTTATCGTCGAGGTAGAGTTTGAACGAAGAGGTGTTGTTACCCGATGCAACATTGGCCTGTAGTTCGTATGAACCTTCATCTTCAACAAAGACGGTGTATTCCAACCATTCGCCTTTCTGGGTGTAGCCAATGGCTTTGTTGTCCATATCTACGCCTTCGTTTCGGTCGCCGCCATTGCGGTTCTCCTCGTCGTTGTCGTGGTAGGCATAACCCTCACCTCCGAGGTCGAACTCTTCAGCCTCAATTTTTCCTGGTATTGCCGATGCAATTCCGTTGAAAGGGGTCTGTGGAATGTGTATTTCTACCTCTACGGTGTTTGATGTGAATTCTTTGTTATTCTTGTCGTAGCCAACAGCCCAAATGCTGTGCTTGCCGGCTTCAAGTCCGTCTGCTGTGTAGCTGTTCTTGCCGTTTGCCACAACTTTACCATCCACATAGAGGTCGAACTTGGTAATGTCGGCGTTTACTACCTTTACCGATACGTCTACTTTCCCTGGCGCAACTTCCTCGACTACAGTCGCTGAAACGCTGAGGTCTGCTTTCTTCTTGCCGCAAGCGGTAGAGTACTGGCTGACGAATCTCCATATCTCGCGTGAGGTGTGGTAGCAGTCGTTGGCTGGTATGTGGCCTCTGTTTGGTACGGTTGCCAATACTACGTCTGCCTCGCAGTCGCCACCGCTGTAGATGGTTTGTGTCGCACAGTCTATTTTCTTTGAGGTTGTGTTGTTTACATCGCAGTTGTTGTGTTTTGCCCAGTTTTTAACAACAGCCTCTGCTCCTGCCCATGTACCGTTTGGCTGGTAGTATACTACGTCGTCGCCTGTTCCGTGGGTGTGGATCAATGGCACCGGACGGGTCTTTGCGTTAACGTCAGTACCAAAGTAGCCCGATATTGGAGCGAATGCAGCAAAGTAGTCTGGTATGGTGTTCATACAGTGGTAGGTGAGCATACCACCCATCGAGAAACCGCTCAAGTATACCCTGGTCCGGTCTATCTTGTGGGTCTTTGCCAACTCGTCGATGATGGCTATCAGGAATTTGGTGTCTTGGGTGCCGTTGATGTCCCATTGGGTGCCTACCGACTGCGGATAGGCTACAATGAAGTCGGCTGTGTCGGCCACCTCTTCCCATTTTGTTTGTTCATGCTGGTATTTGATGTCTTGGTTCATACCGTGGCATGAAATCAAAAGCGGACGGTTGGCGTGCGCATTTTTTGGAGCGTATACCGACACTTGGCGGTTGGTTACGTAGATGTCTACATACTTGCCTGTGGTGACACCTGTCAACAATTCATTGCTGTTCTGGTTCGGATTGTCGTTCGGGTTGTCATTAGGATCATCGTTGTTCTGTTGCGATGCCAGTTTGAATTCCAGATAGTCGATGTCGAACCAGTCGCCTGTAACTTCCAACTTCAGGACGTGTTTGCCTTTGGTCAACTTGTTAAGCTTGGTGGTCACAGTTTTAAATACATCGTAGTCTCCTGTGTTAGGCACATCAATGAAACCACCCGGTGTGCCGTCGTCGCCAGGTATGATGAACTGGTTGTCCATATATAGCGTGAACTGGCCTGAAGAGCCTCCTGAGGCTACGCGCGATTCAACAACATAGTCGCCGTCTTCTGCGACATCTACGGTATATTCCATCCATTCGCCCACTTGGTTGTAACCCACAGCGGTGTTGTTCATGTCTATACCTTCATTACGGTCGCCGCCGTTGCGGTTCTCTTCGTCGTTGTCGTGGTAGGCGTTGCCCTCACCTCCTAGGTCAAATTCTTCTGCTTCTATCTTGCCTGGAATCTTGAACGGTGTGCCGTTGTAGGGCTCCTGTGGATTCATTATTGTGATGGTTACTTTCGAAGAGGTGTATTCTTTGTTGTTACTGTCGTAACCTACTGCCCATATCTGGTGCTCGCCCCGGCTTACGTTCTCCCAAACGAACGATTTGTCGGTTGAGATAACCTTGTCGTCGGCGTATATTTTCACGTCCTTGATGTCGCTGTTCTCAAGTTTTACACTTATCTCCACCTCTCCTGGCTCTGATTCGGTTTTTGCGAAAGCGGCTACTGAGATGTCTTTCTTTTGAACCGGATTGTCGCCCAGCAGTTTGAGCATGGTTTCTGCGTAACGTTTGCCCAGCAGTTTGTAGCCGGCAACCGAGAAGTGGTACTGGTCGTTGGCGGCTTCACAACCATCGGCAGAAATCACGTGTGCGGTTGGTATCACATTTGGCACTTTTCTGACCACATTGTTGTGGCTGCTGCATGGACCCGAATAACGTACTTCGCCAACCAACAGCGGAACTTCTGACGCGTTCAGACCGAGGTCTTTCAACATTTCGTTGTACACTGCGTTCAAACGGTTCGGCCAGTCCGACTGGTTGGTGTTGGTTTCACCCTGGTGTACCAGAATACCCTTGATGACGCCAACTTTCTGCGCCTCTTTGGCCATATCTATAAGGCGGCCGTAAGGGTTACCTCCGTACGAATTGGCAATGTTTTTCAACCACTGTTCGGCCGATTGCAGGTAGCTTTGGTATTTGTTCTTTTCAAACAATGCGATGTCTGCACCGCCTACTGCAACCACTACAACACCAACTTTGATGCTTGGGTCGAGTTTTTCTACCATTGTTCTACCGAAATAGTCTACTGGGCCGAAGCCTGCGTCGCAACGGGCCAAAGGTGGAGTGGCGGTGTACCACTGGCCCTTCTTCCTTCCACTGCCGTTGCTGCAGTTGTCTCCCGAGTAAAGGAGTTGGAAACGGTCGCTGACTCCTTGTGTCTCTGAATTCGGAACACTAGCCGCTCCTTCCATGTTGGACTGACCCCAACACAGATAAATGTGGAAGTTTGGGTCGGGCTCTGCCTGTACGGTCAGAACTGCGCCAAAAACCAACATGTAGAATAGTGTTAATAATTCCTTGTAAATGTGTTTCATGGCAATTGCAATTTGGTTTATGCAAAAGTATTATATAATTATGTACACTAATTTGTACTTTTTTTACATTATCTAATTTGATAAAAAAATCATATCGCATGCCGAAAAAGCGCACTGTTCTACAACATATCTCTGTTTTTTTGATACAATATTACGATTTAACAAATACATTTTTCTCCTGTTTTTCTTCAGTGAAATCTCTCCCTGCCTTCTTCGGTAGGTTCTTTTAGGTAACTATGTCTTGTTTTTTATGTCCGTTCTTGTTACTGCTGCGGACCCGAATGTGTGTCTCTAATTTAGAATTGGAAGTAGATAAAGGCCTGCAGGTCGGCCGTCATAAATTGGTATACTATAAACACAACAGCTACTACTGCTATTGCCATTACTGGCAGCGGAAGTAGGGCAAAGTTAAGTCGGTACCAGCGTTTTAGGTGGTCGGGCAACCAGTGTATAATCAAACCTGTCACTATTAGGCCGAATACGAAACGGTAGGCTACAAGCATGTCGATTATGGTTGCGCTGTTCCAAGCGGTCGCCATCTGTTCTACCATCGTCTTGGTGGTGTTCCAGGCCACTTTGTTGGCCTCTGCGGGGTCGAGGTTCGAGCCCGAGCGGAAGAATAGGCGGGTGAAGGTAATAAAGACGAAGGTCTGTGCTATGGCCCATACGTGCTCTAGCTTGGCGTGTGCCTTCTTGCCGTCGAACAGGTTATACAGCATGCGGATGAATGTGCCAAGGAACAAGGCACTTGTCCATACCAGTCCGATGCGGTAGGCTGGCAGCTCGTAACGGTAGTCTAGGAAGAGGAACAACAGTGTGACTAGCATTATGGCCAGTGTGCGCACATACACGTCCCACTTCTTCCAGAACTCGTATACCACCATTCCTAGCCCGTTCAATCCGCCCCAAATCATAAAGTTCCAGCTGGCGCCGTGCCACAAACCGCCTAGCAGCATGGTGTTCATACGGTTCAGGTTGGTGTTTATCTTTTTTCGGGTGTCGGGCTTTACCACTGCTACTACCGATATTGTGACGGTGACTATGGCTACGATTACCGCAACCCAGATGCTGCCGCTAAGCAATGCGCCTATGCAGGCTATTGTTATTATGCAGCAGTAGGTGCCGAAACTGGCTTCGCGGTTTCCGCCTAGCGGTATGTAGAGGTAATGCTGCAACCATTGCGATAGCGATACGTGCCACCTTTTCCAGAAGTTGCCCGGATTTGGCGCCTTATAGGGTGAATTGAAGTTCAGAGGCAGGTAGAAGCCCATCAGCATGGCCACGCCGGTGGCTATGTCGGTGTAGCCCGAGAAGTCGGCATACACTTGTAGCGAGTAGCCGAACAATGCCCACAGTGTCTCGAAACCGCTGTACATGTCTGGATTGGTAAATACGCGGTCAACAAAATTCACGGCAATGTAGTCGCTCAGTATTATTTTCTTGGCCAATCCGTTCAGAATCCAGAATACGGCTATGCCAAACTGGCGGCGCCCCAGGTGGAAAGGCTTGTATAGTTGCGGTATAAAGGTATTGGCCCGTACAATCGGACCTGCTACCAGTTGCGGGAAGAAACTGACGAAGAAGCCGAAGTCGAGCAAATTGTCGAGTGGCTTTATCTTCTCGCGGAAAATGTCCATCAGGTAACTGATACTCTGGAAAATGAAGAACGATATGCCGACGGGCAGCAGTATGTTGTCTACATCCCACAGGTTGGCGCCTGCCACGCTGTTGCCTATCCATGCAAAAGCGTCCCACACTTTCAGGTGTAGTCCGCTCAGGTCGTTTATCAGGTTGGTGATGAAGTAGGCGTATTTGAAGTAGGCTAGAAGACCGAGGTTGACTATCAATCCGGCTATCAGTGCGCCTTTCTTCTTGCCCGGACTCTTGGCGTTAAATATCCATTTTCCGCAAAAGAAGCAGAAGACAACGGTAAAGGTCAGCAGTAGCACAAATATGCCGCTACTTTTATAGTAAAAGAAGAAGCTGGCTGCGCACAAGAAGGTGTTCCGCATGGCAATGCGTTTGCCTATCAGGGCAAGTGCACCCAAAACCACTCCGAAGAACACCCAGAAGTAGAACTGGGTGAACAAAAGGGGCGAATCGCTATCGTAGCCTAAAATTCCGGGTATGATGTCGTTCATTTTTTCTCGCTCTCCTTATGCTTATGGTAGAATTCGTAGTAGTTGAACAGTGAGTTGCTGAACATCTTTGCCATCTCTGTCGCTCCCGTGCGGGTCAGGTGGGTATAGTCGCTGGCCGCCAGTTGCGGATGCTGGTTCACCCAGTCAATCATCGAGTTGTGGCCGCCCATCACGTCATACATGTCCCAAAAAGCCACGTCGTTGGCTAGCGCGCAGGCTTTCATGCTGGCAATGTGTTCTGCCAGGAATGGACGGCTTTGAATCTCTCCGTCTACCTTTATGCCCATGTCGCTCGGTCCCATAACTATCAGGGTCGAGTTCGGACAGGCTTTCTTTATCCATTTCAACTGCAGGTCGAACAATTGTCGGTAACAGTCGATGTCTTTCTGGCTTTTTATCAGTGGCATGGCGTTGCCTCCAAACTCCAGCAGTATTAGCTGCGTGTTCAGCTGGTCGTGCATATAAGTGAAGAGGCTGGCGTCCATTCGGGTGAAGAAGGTGCCACGGCTGCCACGCATCGGAATGTTGTCGGCCGATATGCCGCTACCGTTTTCCAACGACACGCCATATACTTCTCCGGTGCCTTTCAGTTTCACGGTGCAGCGTTTCAGGTCGCTCATAGGTGTCCATGTAATAACGCTGGCGCCCTCGTTGGCGTCGGGTATAGTCTGTATGTATGCTTTCCCGTTTTCGCCGACCAGTGTGGCTTGGAAGTCTTTGCTGGTTTTACCTACAAACAGGCGTATGCGGTTAAACGACGGGTGGCTTTCCATTTTTGAGGTAAGTGTGAATTGGGCGTTCCCTTCAAATTTCACATATTGTGCCAGTGCACCGTAGCGTTTGTGCATGGCCTCTTTCTGTAGAGTTCCATCTATTATGAATTTTTCGAAATTCGGGGTCGTTTTCCAGCGGACGCTGTACGAGCCTCCGTCGTTTTTAACGATGGGAAGCAGGCCCGGACCCGAGCCTCCGAAATGGTCTTGCAGGCTCTTCCTTATGTACGAGGTTATGCGGTCGCCTTCAATTTGAGAGTCGCCGTAATGGGCAATGTGGATTAGTTCGCCACGCTTCAAACAGGAGTCCATGTTGGCAAACAGACGGTCGAAGTAATGGATGTCGTTGTGGGGTAGGTAGATGCGGGCCGGACTCGTTTCTGCAAAGGTGATGAACTGCGCATTGTACTCGTTTTCGGGATATTCCGACTTCAACTGCATGGCAATGCTTAAGTCCTTTATGCGCTCAACAGGTGTCTGTTCTTTTTCTTCTTTCTTCTCAGACTGTGCTGCCGAAGTGTCTTGGCCGCCTATAAAACTGAGGCCAATGTATTTGCTGGCTTGTGGAAAACGGAAGGTGTGGAGGTCGGTCTTTATGCCCTCGCTTGGCCATGTGAAGGACAGCAGTCCTAGGCATAGGACCACTCCAACATAAAATGTAATCATCTTCCAGATGTGCATGACTATCTTTTTTCCTGTCGCTGTTTTTATATCAAGTCGCAAATTTACACTTTCTTTTATAAAATATCTTTCTGTTTGCTTTGTTATTTGCCTTTTATTCGGTGTCTAGTTTTTAGCACTTTACTCTCTTTTTCGTATATTTGCGTTATAATTCGGTAGATATGGGAAACGATTTATTCGAAAACACAGAAAATACTGGCGCGGTTGCATCTGGCGCCTATGGCGATAATAGTATCCGTACTGTTGAGGGACTTGACCATGTGCGTTTGCGTCCGGGTATGTACATCGGTAAACTTGGCGATGGCTCACATTCCGACGACGGTATCTATATCTTGATTAAGGAGGTGGTCGATAACGCTATCGACGAATTCCGTGCAGGATATGGTAAGCAGATTGAAATCAACCGAAACGACCGTACTATCAGTGTACGTGACTACGGACGTGGTATTCCGTTGGGTAAGTTGGTTGACTCTGTCTTTAAAATGAACACCTCTGGTAAGTTCGACGACAATTCCTACAAGCGTTCTGTCGGTTTGAATGGTGTGGGTACAAAGGCTGCCAATGCGCTGTCTTCACACTTTGTCGCTCAGTCTGTCCGTGAGGGCAAAATGCGCCGTGTGGAGTTTGAGCCCGTTTGGGATGGAAAGGCCTACCGTATTACCATTAAAAGCGATACGGGCGAGGTGGAGAACACCGAAAAGCTGGCCGATGGTACGCTCATTGAGTTTACTCCAGACCCGCATGTGTTCGAAAACTACCAGTTCCGCGACGACTTTATTGAAACCATGCTTAGTAACTATTCTTACCTTAATGTGGGCCTCACGCTCTATTATGGTAAGCAGAAGTTCTACTCGAAAAATGGTTTGGTCGATTTGCTAAAGGCTACGTTGACCGAAGAACCGCTCTATCCGATTATCCACTTAAAGGGTCCTGATATTGAAATTGCCCTTACCCACTGTATGCAGCATGGCGAGGAATACCATTCTTTTGTGAATGGTCAGCATACCCGTGACGGAGGTACACACCAGTCTGCTTTCCGTGAGTCGGTGGCTACTGCTATCCGTGAGTTCTACGATAAAAACCAAGACTTGTCCGACATCAGGCAGGGTATTGTGGCGGCTATCGCTGTCGGCGTCTCTGAACCTACTTTCGAGAGCCAGACTAAAACAAAACTTGGCTCTACTTATGTTAATCCTACCGAAAAGGACGATTCTAAGAAGATTACCGTAAAGAAATTTGTTGGAGACTTCGTTAAAAAGGAAATCGACGACTTCCTGCATAAAGACAAGAATACGGCCGAAGTCCTTCTCGACAAAATACAGCAGGCTGAAAAAGAACGCAAGGCTATTGCGAATGTAAGCAAGGCCGCCCGCGAGCGCGCTAAGAAAATCAGCCTTCACAACGACAAACTTCGTGACTGTCGTGTGCATTATTCCGATGCAAAGCCTGTTCCGCGTGACCCGTCGAACAAGGAAGACAAAGGAGATTTGCGCGAAGATTCGTGCATTTTCCTTACCGAGGGTCTTTCTGCGAGTGGCTCGCTTACGGCCAGCCGCGATGTACGCACACAGGCGGTGTTCAGCCTGCGTGGTAAACCGTTGAACAGTTTTGGTGATACCCGCGAGGTGGTTTACAAAAATGAAGAGTTCAACCTGTTGCAGGCTGCACTGAACATTGAAGACAGTCTCGACACGCTTCGATATAACAAGGTGATTATTGCAACCGATGCCGATGTCGATGGTATGCACATCAGGCTTTTGTTGCTTACGTTCTTTATACAGTTCTTCCCCGATTTGGTGAAGACGGGGCACGTCTACATTCTGCAGACGCCGCTTTTCCGCGTCCGCGATAAAAAGCGCACTTTCTATTGCTACACCGACGAGGAACGCATAAAGGCTATACAAACCATAGGTCGCAATGCTGAGATTACCCGATTCAAAGGTCTTGGTGAAATTAATGCCGACGAGTTTAAAGACCTTATTGGTGAAGATATGCGCCTCGACCAGGTGACAATGCGTAAAGACGACGCCGTTTTCGACCTGCTCCGCTTCTATATGGGCTCGAATACCCCAGAACGCCTCGATTTGGTGGTGAACAACCTGATTATTGAGGAAGATTTGGTTTTCGATGATGATAAAGCCTGAAAATGGACGCGAGAAGGGGAATGGTATAATGGACAAATAAGGAAGATATTTTGAAAATTACTATACTAACCGTGAAAAACAAATTCAAACTTTTTGTTTATTGCCTCTTGACTTGTTTGGCAATACAGTCATGCAGTTTTTTCAATAAGACTGAAAAGTTAGATCATCTGACTGGTATTGTCCGCGACGATGCCGGAAATCCATTAAAAGACGTTGTGGTTACATCGGCCAACGTGTCGGTGAAGACCGACGAGAATGGTCTCTTCAACTTAGAGCGTATTGCTAATGTCGATGACCGTTATGTGGTCTCTTTCAGTCGTAAAGGATATTTCCGTTTGGTTCGTTCGGGTGACCAGGCCTCTGCCGAGGTGCTCGAAGTGGTGATGCAGCCAACTAAAAAGGCGGGTGTGAGCAACTGCACTACCTTCAGCGCCGCAAAGGGGAGCAAGGTAAAGGTGGGTAAAACCCAGGTCAACATCCCTTCAAACAGTCTGGTGCGTACCGACGGTAGTGTGTATAAGGGTAACGTAGACCTCCAGATGCTCTACCTCGACCCTAAACGTGAAGATTTTGCTGCCACCATGCCGGGCAGTGACCTTAGCGCAAAAGACTCAACGGGTGCAGAAAAGGCCTTGGTCTCTTATGGTATGATTGACGTGGAGATGCTCGACGACAAGGGGGGCAAACTGCAGTTGAAGTCGGGCTCTGCTTCCGAAATTACTTTCCCTATACCTGAAGGTATGGCCGACAAGGCGCCTGCCGAGATGCCTTTGTGGAGTTTTAACGAAGAAAATGGTGTCTGGGAACAGAGTGGTGTGGCTGTTCGCGATGGTGACGTTTACAAGGGTACAGTGGGGCACTTCTCGTGGGTGAACCTCGACGACCCTAAAGACTACTGTGTGCTGCATGGCACGGTGGTCGACGAGGCGGGCAACCCGTTGTCGGGCCTTCGTGTTTCTGTCGAGCAGGTGGCCGTCTATACCAAGGCCGACGGCTCTTACAGTGTCCGCATCCCAAGTGAAACCCCGGTGAAAGTCAGCGTGAAGAGTGGCGACTATAACGGTTATACTCCAGAGGTTAGCATCGATATTGAAGGCCAACCGGGCAACTCTAAGTTTAAGCAGGACTTAAAGCTCCCTGCTCTGCCAACCCTCAAGGGTAAGGTCAAGAACACCTGTGGCGACAATACGGCGTTTACCCTCTTCTGCAAGTATGAGAAAGATGGTAAGCAGCAGACTTCTGGCCTTAGCATGTGCAAGACCGATGGAACGTTTATGGTACGTTTGCCAATTGGCGCAACCAACCCTGTCCTTTTTGTTTCCGCTCCCGACGGTCAGACTGTTGAGCAAAAAGTGGAGAACTTCAGCGGTAGTGACATCGATTTGGGTGATATTAATGCTTGTTATGTGGAATTGGTTAAGCGTGAGCAACCTCAGTTGAGCATCGACGGCCAGAATACACCTATCGATTATGACGATTGTGACTATGCTGTTTTCAGGGAGAAGGGCAAGGCGGTTGAAATTTGTTTTAATAACGACCTCGAAATCTACCTCGAAAACTACACCGAGAAGTCCAATAAGTTCAATGCACGCATTAAACTAAACAAGCAGGGCTACCAGTCAACATCGGCGCAGGTTGAGCGTGTTAAGGTCGACAACCGGGTGCAGCTGAAGATTACTTCTGTGGGATATACCGAAAAAGACAGTGTCAGAAAAGACGCCAAGTTCGATGCGGTAGTTTATTCAAAAGTGTTCTACAATGGAGCTTGCGAGAGTTTGAACAAGATTTGTTTGCCTAAGCAGTTGAACAAGGCCCGTATGCCAATTACCTACGCCTTCGAACAGGATGTGTTGTCGCTTCCAGACATTATGTTGTGCTACGATAAGTATTCAAGCGAATACGATGCGGCTTTCTTGCTGAATGCTTCTGAATGCGACGAACCGTTACACCTTACGCTGGCATATAAACATGCCACTAAGGCCGATGCAAAGAGTTTTGCGGAAGAATTGGTTAAGAAAGGCTTTGTCAAGAAGAATGAACATACTTATGAAAAGAACGACATTTCGGTTGACATCCATCAGGGAAACCTTATCCTAACCAAGAGTGAAATTAGTACTACCACACAAATGGTGGTGTCTGTTTCAACTGGCTTTGGGGCTTGGATTAAGGGCATTATCAAAAAGTATTTTACCCCATCTTGGCTCTCATAAGATAGCTTACTTGTCAAATAATCCTATAGAAAAGTTTTCCTTCCATTCTCGGAAGGAAAACTTTTTTGTTTAAGAAGTGAACGGTGTACCCCCTTGTCAAAACGAGTATAATACATTATGATATTTTTTGTAACTTTGCGTTTGTCAGTTGTTAATAGTCTGTTTGTGATTTATTCAACCTCTGCAATAACTACCTTTTATTTTGGTTTGTGTTGAAAACAAATACTCGAAAATGATACTAAAAAAAATTATGTTGTGGGCCTTGCTGCTATTGGCAGTTCCATTAAGTGCCCAAAAAACGTCTGGAACAGATTTCTGGATGGCATTCATACAGAATGTAGATACTGATATGGATAAGGAGTATTTCTTGAGGGTCTTTTTGTCGGCACAAGAGGCAACTGAAGTCACCCTTGAGAATGTGCAAATCGGTTATAAGAAAACGATTTCTGTTGGAGCTAATTCCTTGGAAAAAGTGATTGTACCGTTCGACGACTTTAACGTATCTGAATACGGCGAAGTGGTCAACAAATCACTTCACATTACCAGCGAGAAGGAAATATCCGTATATGCCGAGAACTACCAGAATGCCAGTTGCGATGCCACACTGGTGTTACCAACTGAGGCCTGCGGTTCATATTACATTATACAGAACAATGTAAGCCGGACAGAATCGGCAAAATATACATTCCGTCCCAGCACGTTCAACATCGTTGCTTTTGAAAACGGTACAGAAGTTGAAATTACACCAACCCTGACCACCTCCGACGGCAAACCTGCCAACGAATCTTTCACAATAACATTGAACAAGGGAGACGTCTACCAGGTGGCAAACTTGGAAGAAGACATGGGAAAAGGCCTTTCAGGGTCACAGGTTCGGGTGTTGTTCGGAAAGAAAGTAGCAGTCTATTCTGGAAACACTTGTTCGAATGTGCCAGACGAATGTATTTCAGGCGATTCAGATATTCTTTATGACGTGGCCTATCCGGTTTCATCATGGGGTAAGAGCTTCATCATTCGCCCCTTCTTAAACTGTAATTACGATATGATAAAATGTACCGCTTGCAAAGATGGTACAAAAATCTACAAAAACGGAGAGTTGATAGCCACCATTAACGCATTCGAATCGTACGATTTTATTGTGGCCGAGTCTGATGGGGCATTCAAGTTGGAAACATCAGAGCCAGTAGCCACCTACCAATATATGACTAGTTCGTTATACCTGAAGGACAGAATAGGTGGCCCTTCGTACCAATATGTGGCACCGATAGAACAGGCCATAGGGGAAGTTACCTTTTCTACCATTGCACATGACAAACTGTATTACCATTATATAAACTTAGTTATCAAGACTGAAGATGTGGAGACTGTTACATTGAATGGAAAAACAGGATTCGCCAATTTCTCTCCTGTCGACGATGTCTATTCTACTGCTTCTGTCAGCATAGAAGAGGGTACTTATACACTTCGGGCTAAGAATGGTTTTGTGGCTAATGTCTATGGATCTGGTGAATGGATTTCATATTCTTACTCTGTTGGCTCGAAGATTGACGTGATTAATGATACAGAGGGAAACGAAATAAGGAAACCGTGCGGCGATGGTACGGAAGAGTGTCCTTTCCACATAACAACTGCCGGCGAGTTCCTTTATTTTGCCGCTGTAATTAATGGTACTGAACCTTCAATCCCAGTAAACGAGTACGCGCACGCTGTGCTGGATGCAGATATCGACTTGTCGGGGGTTTGTGGCCCGGAACTAGGATCGTGGACTCCTATCGGCTATAATAAATCCCGATTCAGAGGTGTGTTTAACGGACATAACCACCGTATCGAAAATATCTATGTTGTGAACGATATAGAAGGTACTGGCTTGTTTGGCTTAGCAACAGGCGGAGCTGAAATTCGGAATGTTATTCTCGCTTCAGGTTCTATATCTAGTACGTCCCTTTCTGTGGGTGGAATTGTTGGCGTGGGTGCCGTGAAACTTATCGATTGCCATAACTATGTAGACATTTACTGCTCAAATAAGTTCAATGGAGGTATCATCGGTTATGCCGGTAAAGACAGCTATATAGAAAAATGCCACAACGAGGGTAACATAACGAGCATCAGTTCAAACAAGAGTTTGTTCGGTGTAGGAGGTATTGCGGGTGCTGTAAGTACCAATGGCATTGTAACCGACTGCTATAGTTATGGCAACATTACCGGACATTCGTCGCGCGTTGGCGGCGTTGTCGGCAGTGCGGAAAACTGCCTCATTACCAACTGTTATTCATATGGTGATGTGGAAAGTACCGAGAATGACTATGGAGGTGGTTTGTGCGCCATTGCAACCGATTACCCATACACGAAGGTGGAAAACAGCTACTATTTCAACAGCCTCGGTAAAACTGGGCAACAGCCAGAGATGGAGCGTCCGGAGTCGGACTTCAACGACGGCACTATTTTCGCCTTGCTTAACGAGCATACGCCAAATTTGTGGCGCCAGGAAGAGGGTAAGTATCCGGTCTTTATCGATACGGTCTTCAACGTGATCCCTAGTAAAACGCTATATGTCGATCTCTGTCAAGGAGATAGTGTGATGTTCTACGGTAAAAAAATAACCGAATCGGGCACCTACTACCCTTCATGCTCTTGTGGTGGCGACACGTTGGTCGTAAAAGTCTTGTCGCCTGCAGTGAAGGAATTGTATGAGACTATCGCCGCTGGCGAAAGCTACCATTTTGGTTCGCAAGATATCTCTGTGGCTGGCGTTTATACCGATACTATAAAGGGTGGTGCTGTAAACGGTTGTGACAGTATTGTTGTTCTTGATTTGAAGGTGGGTGAACCTTTAGGGAAATTTTTAGACGAAAGCATCTGCGAGGGTGAGACCTATATTTTCGATGGAAAAGAACTGACTGAAGGCGGTGTTTATACCATGATGGAAAATGATGGAATAACCACCTTGAACTTGACCGTCTTGCCGAAGTCTGTAACATTGCTTTACGATACTGTCTGCACCGAAGAATCTGATGTGCCAGATTTGGTGACTGATGAGAAACTGGTAGCGGCCAACGGTTGCGACAGTTTGGTGGTACACTATATCCATTACAAAAAAAATGTTTCCTTAGAGGTCGCTGGCGACTTCTGTTATGGTACGTTTAAATTTGGTGGTATGGAGTATACCGAAGGTGGGCACTATGTGCTCGTAACTCCTGGTGTGGGTGGGGAATGTGACACGCTGACTCACCTCTATCTCACTAAACACGATGTGCTTGTTGAAGAAGTTGACGACTCTATTTGTGAAGGTGACAGTTACAGCTTTGCCGACCGTCTGTTGACCGAGGCTGGCAGGTACAGCGACACTTTGGCGTGTTCTAAAATTACCAATCTCAATTTGCATGTGAACCCGGTTTCTACAAGCCAAGTAAACGGTGTGGTTCATGTGGGCGAAGCCTACAGGGCTAATGGCTTCGATTTGCCAGAACAGCAGTTGGAAGGGGTTTTCTACCACAATCTCACTACAACCAATCAGTTTGGTTGTGACAGCATTGTCACTCTGGCTTTGAATGTTATTAAACCGGTTGACAATATTGTTATTCCTTCCTTGTTCACTCCTCACACGCGTGAAGGCAGGAACGACATCTTTATGGAGGGTTACGAGGTATACATCTACGACCGCTATGGCAACCTTATCTGCCACTCGGCCAACGGTTGGGACGGTTACTACCGTGGCAAGTTAGCCGATCCTGGTGTGTACATCTACACTGTTTATATGAAGGATGGTAAAAAGAAAAAAGGTTCTATTGAAGTTTATAAATAATTAAGAGAAGTATGAAGAAAGTATTTTTCATTGCTACAGCGATCCTTTTGTCATCAACCTCTCAGGCAATAGAACGCAAGTTTGCAGATGGCTATACTATTGCGCAGTCGCGCATCAATAATAGTAAGGTTGAAAGTGGCCTTTCTCTTTTAAATGGAAAATTGGCCTTCTCCAGAAACGATACGGTTTACCAGGCTGTGCTTAACGACAGCTTCGATATCCAAAAAATAACTCCTGTCGACGACCTCAGTACGCTGGGTATTGAAGGCCAGTTCGCACAATGCGGTAAAACTATCATCTTTTCAAAGGGTGGTGAACTTTACCAGGTGGAACAGGTCGGCAACCAGTGGGTAAACCCTGTGAAGTTGAAGATTGACGGACTTGGTGGTGGCCGTTCCGAAGTGAAGGGTACGTCGTTCGCTGTCAGACGTTGGACTTACCGTGTGCCTGCCATTACGGGTATGTTCAATCCTGCCATTTCTAAGAATGGTAAGCGCCTATACTATGTGACCGAGTTTGAAGGCGGACAGGGTGGCCGTGATATTTGGTATTCCGACCGTAAGCCCGATGGTAAGTCGTGGAGCGCACCTGTCAATTTGGGTGACATTGTCAACACTGCGGCTGACGAAGATTTCCCATTCCTTGCTGGCGACTCTGCCTTCTATTTTGCTTCGGCTACCAGCGACACCCTTGGGGGAATGAACATTTTCAAGACGAACCTCAAAACCAAGTCGAAACCTGTGATGATTCCGGCTGAGTTTAACAGCAATAGCAACGACGAGAACTTTATTGTGGCTGATGGTTGCCCGTTCCTCATCTCTAACAGAAACGGCAATCAGGATATTTACCGCCCTGAGGTTATTCCTGTCGTTGTTGAGACGCCTGCTCCTGATACGACTGTAGTTGACTCGACCCCGAAAGTGGTTATGAAGGACTACAAGACCTGTGTCTTCTATTTCGATTTCGACAAGACCTCTTTGATTGAATCTTACGAGAAAGAGTTCAACTATATTTACGAATTTGTCAATAGCGATCCTAACAGCAAATTCACTATTAATGGTCACACCGATATCCGAGGTGGAGAAAAGTACAACCAGAAATTGTCGACCAACCGTGCTAAAATTGTTTACGACCGACTCGTTGAAATGGGTGTCGACAAGAACCGTCTGGAGTATAAGGGATTTGGTAAGTCGCAACTCGATATCAAGAATGCGACTACCGAAGAGGAACACCAGAAGAACCGACGTGTAGAAATCATTAAATTAGACTAATTCGAAAAATGAAGACGACAAAGAATATATTATATAGCCTGTTTATGGTGCTTGGCGTTTGCACAGCAAGTGCCCAGCAAGACCTGATGCTCTCGCAAGAAATTTTCTCGCGCGTAAACAAGAATCCGGCAGCTACAGGTAACACTAACGACGTTGATATCTTCCTCCACGGCCGTTTGCAGTGGGCTGGTGTCGACAATGGTCCGCGTACTGGTGTGTTGAATGTAACCAATTACGTCGACAAGATTAAGTCGGGTATGGGTTTTACCTGCGCTTACGACAAGATGGGTGTTGCGCACAGCACTACGAACATGAAACTGGTTTACGCTTACCATCTCGACCTTTCCGATAAGTATGTGCTCTCGCTCGGTGTTGGCGCTGGTATTAATATCGGTTATTTCGACCTTTACCAGAACACCGTCGACGACTATAGCGAGGTTGGCACGTCGACCCTTTTGGGCGACAACGAGACCGAAGTGTCGCCTGACTTCGACTTTGGTGCTGAATTGTCTAACCCTTATTGGACATTGGGCGCTTCTATAACCCATCTGACCAAGAACGAGATGACAACCTTCGAGAGTGAACGACACTATTACTTGTACGGAACATCGTTGATTCCTCTTTGCCCGAAATGGGATTTGGCTCCTACCGTTTCGTATATGCACCGAAACAAGACCAATGTTATGGAAATCGGCTCGCTTGCTTTTTACGACCGTTTCCTTTGGGGAGGAATTACCCTCCGGCCTGACTTGAATGAGGGTTTCAACCCGTCGATGCTGATTATGACGTTGGGTGTTGAATGGAACAAGTTCCGGTTCGGTTATTCTTACGATTTGGGACTTGGCTCTAACGAAAGAATTGGAGCTAGCACTCATGAGGTTATTTTGTCGTATGGTATCGACAAAACCAAGTGGAAAAAATAATACTTGAGTAATCGGGTGGTTCGAAAGAACTGCCCGATTTTTTTTTTTTGCTAGGCGATGCGGCAGTGTGGTTGTGAAGTGACAGGGGAAATGCAGAATGTGTAAAGGTTTTTTTTTGAAACTTATGCTGGCTTCGAACGCTCGTTTGTCGGCATATACAAAAAAGAAATCCAGTTACTCATATGAATAACTGGATTCTAAGAGCGGAAAACGAGGCTCGAACTCGCGACCCCCACCTTGGCAAGGTGGTGCTCTACCACTGAGCTAATTCCGCATTCGTTATTTACACTGCAAAGTTAGGAATTATTTTCAATATAGCAACAATCTTTCCGTACTTTTTTTAAAATATTCGTTTTCACATGTTTTATGTTCTCTCCTGCGTTTTCTTTTATAGGTTGTTGAAAAGTCAAACTTGTTGTAATTACACTTTGGGACATTTTTTGCTATCTTTGTAGATTGAATATGAATGTAGCAAATTATTTGCATCGTGGCTAATACAAAGTACATCTTTATCACCGGTGGCGTCAGCTCTTCGCTTGGCGGTGGCCTCTTGGCGGCTTCGCTCGCCAAATTGTTGCAGGCTAACGGTTATACAGTGGCCCTCCAAAAGTTGGACCCTTATATTAATGTCAATTCTGGTATGCTTAACCCGTATGAACATGGCGAGTGTTATGTTACCGACGACGGACATGAGGGTGACATAGACTTGGGTGTTTTCGAGCGTTTTTCTGCCTCGAAGGCTTCAAGAAACAGCGATGTTACGGCTGGACGCGTGTTCCAAAACGTCATCCGGAAGGAACGTGAAGGCGCCTATCTCGGTAAGACGGTCCAGGTGGTGCCTAATATCACGAACGAGATTAAGCAGCACATCTACCGTATGTCGAATTCCGACAGGGTCGATTTTGTTATTGTCGAAATCGGTGGTACGGTGGGCGATATTGAGTCGCTTCCGTTTATTGAGGCGGAACGTCAGGTCCGTTACGAACTTGGGCGCGACAGATGGATGTCTATCCACCTTACTTTTGTGCCATATATCGCTGCCGCAAAAGAATTAAAGACAAAACCTACACAGCATTCTGTTAAGGAACTGTTGGAACTGGGTGTACAACCCGATATGTTGGTCCTGCGTACCGAACACTCGCTCAACGAGCGCTCGCGTGCCAAAGTCGGACTTTTCTGCAACGTTCAGCCCGAGGCGGTAATTGAACTGCTGGACCAGCCTTCACAATATGACTGCCCAATTGTTCTGCACGAAGAGAACATCGATGGGGTGGTGCTCGAGAAATTTGGCCTCAAACCTAAGCAAGATGCCGATGAGGCGCTGGCTGGGTGGAAGCGCTTTGTGAAGACGTTGCACAATGCGGTCCGTACTGTAAAAATTGCGTTAGTGGGTAAGTACGTGGAGCTGCCCGATGCCTACCGCTCTATACGTGAAGCACTGGTTTTGGCTGCCGCACACTACGACCATAGGTTGGAGCTCACATATATTCAGGCCGAAAAAATAACGGAACTGAATGCCAGACAAATGCTGGAGGGACTCGATGCCATTCTGGTGGCTCCGGGGTTCGGACAGCGCGGTGTCGATGGCAAAATGCAGGCGGTTAAATATGCGCGCTTGAACAATGTGCCTTTCTTTGGTATTGGTTTGGGTATGCAGTGTGCCGTAATCGATTTCGCCAAGAATGTGATGGGTTTGCTCGATGCCGACTCTACCGAGTTGAACCAGGCGGCTAGTTGCAAGGTGTTCGACATCTGTGCCGATGAAAAGTCGGCTTTTGGATTCGATGGCACTATGCGTCTCGGTGCTTACAATACCCGCTTGAAAGAAGGTTCGAAGGTGGCTGCTATTTATGGAACTGACGTGGTTTCTGAACGTCACCGACACCGCTTCGAGTTTAATAATGATTATGCTGACCGCTTCGAGGAAAAGGGAATGGTAATTTCTGGTGCGAATGCCGATTTCGGTTTTGCCGACATCGTGGAAATTCCTGAACATCCGTGGTTTGTGGGTACCATCTTCCATCCAGAGTTCAATTCTGTTGTTGGCAGACCGCACCCGCTCTTCCTTTCTTTCGTGGAGGCCGCTATTAAGTATTCTGAAAAATAATTTAATTTTTTAAGTAGATATTATGGATAAACAACAGAAAATTGGCATAGCCTTAATTTTCCTTGTGCTTATCGGTTTCTCTTTCTGGAATACTCCTTCGAAAGAGGAAATTGAAGCTCGAAAAAGAGCTGCAGACTCTGTTGCTGCTGTTGAAAAGCAAAAACAAATCAACGAAGTGGAGAAACAGGCTTCGTTGCGTGCCGCCGACTCTATCGCTAAGGCCGATCCTAAGGCTGCTGTGGAGAAGTATGGGAGTTTTGGCGCCGCTATGGGTGGTGTTAGCACCGATGTCATCCTTGAAAATAACTTGGTTAAAATTGAAATCCCTTCTAAGGGAGGTGTCCCTGCCAAAGTTACCCTGAAGGAATACACTACATACGAGAAACAGCCTTTGGTGCTTTTCGATAAGAATACACAGCGCTTCAATTTGGAGTTGGCTTCGGTTAACGGTATAGTTAACACCGAAGACCTGTATTTCACTCCTTCCAATGTAACAGCTTCTACTGTTACCCTTACCGCTAAGGCTGGAGATGGCTTTATCTCGTTCGACTATAAGCTGCCAGCTGATTCGTATATGCTGAATTTCGATATCACGACAAACAATCTCAAGTCGGCGTTGCGTTCTAGCGAGACTACCCGTTTGTTATGGAATTCGAAGATTGCGCGTAAGGAGAAGAGTTCTACTTTTGAAAGCCGTTATGCTGAACTTGGCTACAAGTTCTTTGGTGAAAATACGGTCGATAACCTCTCTGCTACTGGTGAAGACGAGGAAGATGTGTCTAACTTGCATTGGGTGGCTTTCAAAGACCAGTATTTTTCTGCCGTACTTATTGCCGATGGTGGCGGACGCATTGCCAGTGCGAAGTTGAAGTCGGTCGAGGCTAATGGTAATGACCACCGTTCCGAGTTTATCAAGTCGTACAGTGCCGATGCCAAGTTGGGCTTCAACGCTGCCGAGAACCAGACTAGTCGCTACCGTTTCTTCTATGGTCCGAACAAGTATAAGTTGCTTTGCAGTTACGACGACGACACTAAGGGCGACGAAGTGCTGAAGCTGAATAAACTTATTCCGTTGGGTTGGGCTGTCTTCCGTTGGGTGAACCAGTTAATCGTTATTCCGCTGTTCAACCTGTTAGAGAACTTCATCAGCAACTACGGTTTGCTCATCTTCTTGCTGACCGTTATCATTAAGCTTATTTTGTTCCCATTCTCATACAAGTCTTACCTCTCTACGGCTAAGATGCGTGTGTTAAAGCCTGAAATCGAACGCCTACAGGCCGAGATTCCAGCCGACAACACGATGGAACGCCAGCAGGTTTCTATGAAGGTGTACCAGAAAGCGGGGGTTAACCCTATGGGCGGATGTCTGCCTATGTTGCTTTCTATGCCAATCCTTATTGCCATGTTCACTTTCTTCCCTACGGCAATCGAACTGCGCGGACACAGCTTCTTGTGGGCCGACGACCTTTCGGCATACGATTCTATTTTAGATTTTGGTTTTAATATTCCTTTCTATGGCGACCATGTCAGCCTCTTCTGTCTGCTGATGACGGTGGTTAACATCATCTACACTAAATTCAATATGCAGATGACCGACACCGGCGCACAACAGCAGATGCCGATGATGAAGTACATGATGTATTTTATGCCAGTCATGTTCCTCTTTATCTTCAACGACTACGCTTCTGGTCTTACCTACTATTATTTCGTTTCTCTGCTTCTTACCATCATTCAAACGGTGGCAATGCGTTACACTATCGATGACGAAAAATTGTTGCAGAAGATTAACGAAAAAGCCGAAAAGAACAAGGCTTCTAATAAGAAGGGTTGGATGCAGCGGCTTGCTGAAATGCAGGAGGAGCAGAAAAAGATGCTCGAACAGCAACGTAAGAACAAACAATAACATAATCGCTTTTTCAGATAAACCGGGCCAACTCTGTTTGACTCGGTTTTTTATTATCCGATAATATCCGCATATTTCCCATGATTGCAGTTGTTTTATACCTTCTTGTCATTGTCATAATATCTCTTTGGGTAGGACGGGACAAATCGTCGAGTTCCGACTTCTTCAATGGTGGCCGTAAGTCTCCCTGGTATCTGGTGGCTTTGGGTATGGTCAGTGCCTCTGTTTCCGGCATTTCTGTCGTTTCTGTGCCTGGTATGGTTGGTGGTGCTGCCTTTACTTATATGCAGATGGTTTTCGGTTTTATTTTGGGCTATGTGGTGGTGGCTTATCTCTTGCTGCCTATGTACTATAGATTAAACCTTACTAGTATTTACGGTTATCTGGAACAGCGTTTTGGGCCGGTAACGCACCGCGTGGGTGGATTGTTCTTCATCGTTTATAAGATGGTGGCGGCTGCTTCCAAACTCTATTTGGTGCTGATAGTCCTTCAGTTCCTTATTCTCGATTCTCTGAATATACCGTTCGCCTGTTCGGCTGTTGTGTTTGTGCTTTTTATTTTTGCCTATACTTGCCGTACTGGTATACGCACCCTAGTGTGGACCGATGCCTTCCAGACGGTGTGTATGGTGTCGTCGTTGGTGATAATTATGGGCTGTGTGCTTTCTGAGTTAGATGCTTCGGTCCTTGATTCGCTCTCTACTATGTGGAAACGTCCAGAGTCAAAGATTTTCATATTCGATGATTTCTATTCCCGCCAGAATTTCTTTAAACAGTTCTTTAGTGGTATGTTTATAGTGGTGGTGATGACGGGTCTCGACCAAGATGTAATGCAGAAAAATCTTTCGTGTCCGAATCTGAAGTTAGCGCGAAGAAATATGTTGTCTTATGGCGTTTGTTTTGTGCCAGTTAACTTTATCTTGCTTTCTCTGGGTGTCTTACTGCTTATGTTGGCACAGCAGCAGGGACTCTGTTTGCCAGAACGTGGCGACCAGATATTGCCTTTTTTTGCAATGAACTATTTCGGAGGTGCGGTTGCTGTGCTTTTTTTGGTGGCATTGCTTTCAGCTGCAATGTCGAGTGCCGATTCAGCATTGGTTTCGCTTACCACATCGTTTGCAGTCGACATCCTTTCCCTTTCTGCCGAAAAATTAACCTTGCGTCGTCGTTTAGGTTTGCACTTCTGCATCTGTGTTGTTTTCTTGTTAGTGGTATGCTTGTTTAGGTTAATCAACAGTCAGAATGCGCTCGATGCCATCTACACGATTGTCAGCTATCTCAACGGTCCTTTACTGGGGCTGTTTGCATTCGGTTTGTTTACCCGTCATAAGGTGCGCGAGGCAGGGGTGCCTTTTGTGTGCTTGTCGTCTCCGGTTTTGTGTTATGTTATCAGCACATTGGCAGCCAACTATTACGGTTACCTTTTTGGCTATGAATTGTTGCTACTGAATGGGGCACTTACATTCTTTGGACTGTGGTGCTTGAGGAAATCTGCTGCTTAGGCTATAATTCTGAGCAACCAGTTAAAGATGTTTTTAGGTGGAGTAAGGTTTGCGTCCCATAGTTTGAAACACCGTTTTTGTAGACTCTTAATTGAGGAGTATCTGTCCAGATCCTTTAAAAATTGAATGGCACTGCTTATACCTTCTTTTTTTAAGTGAAGTCTGAATATACGGTATAGAATGACTATATTTCCTACATTTGTTGCATTATTATACTTTGCATTGTTCTCGTTTTTGTTCACAATATTGGTAAGGTACTCTCTGTATTGGGGCATTCTATACATGTATGCATTTGTTTTTCCCGTGTTGTTAGGGTGGTAAATGTGATGATAGAGTGTTTCTCCTATATAACCTATTTCTTTTTGCTCGCCGAGCGAAAAGAAAACTTCAGTATTGAAAATTATATCTTCAGAACTCATCTCTTTCGTGTCGACGAACGAGATTTTATTTTCTCTTAGAAAGTCTGTATCATAAATGTGGTTCCATACAAATATTGAGGAATTTGCATCAACATTTTTTAGTGTTTGGTCAAGGCCGTGTGCAGGGTTTGAGTTTCTAATGTCCTTATAGTTCCTTATTGTGTTTGTTTCTTCATCGATAGTGTTTCGTTCGCAAAGCGATATCTTACTTTTTGCCTTTTTAGCGGCATAATATAGTTTTTCATACATGGTAAGTTCGCAATAGTCGTCATCGTCGAAAAAACCAACATACTCACCTGTGGCGGCTTCTATCCCTCTGTTCCTGCTTTCTCCTATGTGTAGGTTCCTCTCGTTCTTTACGATTTTTATTCTATTGTCCTTTTGTGCGTAGTCTTCTATGACTTTGTCTGTCCCGTCTGTAGGACAGTCTAACACGCAAATAAGTTCTATCTCTTTTAATGTTTGATTTAAAATGCAATCCAAACATTTGCAGAGAAGTTCTTTATTAACATTATATATGGGTACAATGACGCTTACTTTAGGTTGCATATTTTATCCAATTACCTTTATGAGAAGAGCAATGAAGTTTTTGTTTATGCTCATGTTTTTGTTATATAAAACCCAATTCTTTTTAATTGTCTGTAATAAATAGGGGTATTGCTTGAGATTCCTTACAATTCTTATTGCGTTTAATTTGTTTTCTTTGCAGGCATAGAATAGAGCAGAGGATAACACGCTTAGAAAACCAATGTAGGCATCTTCTTGTACACTTTCTGACTGGCAGAAATCGTTGTCTTGCATCTGTTTTGCAATTTCGTTAGTGTATTGGCAGAGGTTTTCTGTTGTCCTGTTAAAGTTAGAAGTGTTATTTTCATAAAACACATGCCAATAGAGAACCTGTGGAACATATGCAACTACTTCGTCGCAGTTTTTTTCTGCAAGTCTTCGAAATATGTTGAAGTTAAATATGATATCTTCCCCTGCAGGTATAACTCTGTTGTCGGTAAATTTTATATTATTATCAATTAAGAACTGACGGTCGTATATCTTATTCCATATAAAGACTGTATTTAAACTTGGTTTATTACGAATAACGTTGGCTAAGCATTTCCGGGTTGTGTAGTGGTGATCCTTATCAATAATCTCAATTCTTTCTCCTTTGTTATTGACATGTCCCCTTTCACACATGGCAACGTGTGCTCCTGTCCTCTTTACTTCATTGTATAATGTTTCATAAAGGGTGGGCTCGCTGTAATCGTCATGGTCGGAAAAACCCACATATTCCCCTTGTGCTGCTGCTAACCCCCTGTTTCTACTTTCTCCTATATGAAGGTTGTTCTTGTTTTTGATGACTTTTATACGGGGATCCTTTGTTGCATACGAATCAACAACAATATCGGTTCCATCAGTTGGACAGTCTAACACGCATATTACCTCTATCTCTTTTAGGGTTTGAGAGAGTAGTGATTCTAAGCAACGTCCAATATAATTCTTGGCGTTGTAAACGGGCATTATGATGCTGACCTTTATATTCATTTCTTAAAAATGTTAAGCATTGACTTTAAGAATTCTCGGTTAAAGAGCCATGAAAGTCCCAAGTAGGATGTTATTCCAACAATTGTCACCATTGTAATGCGTGTATAGAGTGTGACGCACAGTTGGTTTACCATTATTAGAAGTATAGCTGATGCAGCCGTAATTAGGCAGAATGGAATAATGGCCTTTATCTGATCTGATAGGGCGTATTTTGCAAGTCTTTTTATGTAATGCATTTCTATCAGTGTTGCTATAACCATAGCAACAACGGAACTCCATACAATGTTGTGTGGTGAGTCGGGAAAGAAGAAAACGCAGACCATTATCGACAATATGATGAGTGCGTTTTTTGCCATATCTACCCAAAATGCAAGGTTCTTATTCCCCGTCATAAGGAAGTATTGTTGGTATAGGTTCTGGAGTGGAAATAGAGCTCCACTTATTGATAGAATGCGGAAATAGGGAACCATTGGCTGCCATTTGTCTGTAAATAGAATAGTAACAATGTCTGGCATTGCAATGCTGAGTAGCGTAAGAGTGGGAAGGGTGACGAAGAATCCTAATTTCACGAATTTTTCCAAGTATTCTTTTTGGCGTTTTTTGTCGTTGTTCAATTCTGCTAACGAAGGTGCTGCAACACCGCTGATGCCACTACCTATTATTACTTGTGTTGTTATATCGTTATATTTTCGTCCGTGGCTGTAGTAGCCTAAATCGGTCACACTGTAGTATTTTCCTAATAAGAGGTTATATAGGTTACTTACAATGTTCGAAATTAGATAGTTAAGCGTGAGTACAGAGCTATAGGAAAATAATTCTCTTATAACTTTGAATCTTGGTGACAAACTGAGTTTGAAAGGATTTAATATCCATACAACAGCAACTCTTACGATTGATATCACCAATTGCTGCCAAACGAGTGCCCAACATCCATATCCCATTTTTATCATGACAAGGGTTACTATACCACTTGCTATGCTACATATAAGGTTGGCGTATGTGAGGTATTTGAAAAGGAAATTCTTCCTTATATGAATGTATTGGACAATGCCAATAGCGTTTATAATTAGAGTCGCAAATAATGCTCTAGCGTAATTTGATAGTCCTTCTATGTCAAAAAAGACTTCTATTTTGGGAGAAAATATGAATAGGAGTAGGTATATCGCAACACTTAATCCGACATTAAAATAAAAAACGGCCGAGTATTCGTCTTTGCTAATAGATTCTTTACGGAGCATTGCAACTCCAAATCCCGATTCTATAATAAAGGCGCTTATACTGGTGAAGATGGTCAGACAGCCAATGGTTCCGAAATCGTCTGGACACAACAAGCGGGCTGATATGATTCCAATCAGCATGCCAATAAACTGTGAACCTATCTTGTCGATTATGCTCCAGATTAGCGATTTCTTTGTCTTTTTTCCTAAATCTTCTGCCATTATTTTTTAGTTAACCATTCTTGTATACTGTCCATAATTTTATGCCCTGGCACTTTTCCCGATTTCAATCCTATCTCTCCTAGTCGGAAGGCGTGGTTTAAGTGTAGGTTTACCACATCGCGCCGGTAGCCATAGTGGTTGCTGTCCATATATCCGCCATTATATTCGGCTGCTAACGAGAAGGCTCCGTATCGGTAGTTGTAGGCGATGTTCATACGTCCGTGTGCTTTTATTCCCCAAACGAAGCGTTGGTGGTTGGTCTCCTTATATCGGTAGTCGGTTACACCGCCTGCAAGATAGGGAACACAAAGCATACCCAGGACCCAGCGACCGCCTGCCCAGGCTACGTTGTAACCATAACCTCCGCCCACATTCAACATATTCATATAGGCTCTGCCGAGTTGTAGCTGGTTCAATATGGCATTGGCTTGTTCGCTTTGCTCAAAGTCGCGTTTTTTCATCCCGTTGAAGGTATAGCGGGCTCCTATAATGGCTGAGCCCTGACTTTTCAACTGTGTACGGTGATAAGAGTAGTCGTAGCCCGATAGCAGGGCGTAGCGCTTGTTGCAGGCCCATTCCATACCGAAATCGTAGTCGGTGATGGTTAAACCTCTCAGACGGGTTTCTTCTTCAAAACTTGGGTAGACAAAATCGTTTGTGTTTATTGCGCGCAGGTTGCGTATGTGCGCAATGTCTAGTTTCAAATTCATCTGACCCATATTTATGGTGTAGCTGAAATTGAATCCTTTATTGATGTCTTGTAACGCAAAGTTCCAGCCTAGTTTTAGCCATTTCCAATAGAGGAATGTTGAAATCAGCGGCTGTATTTCGGTGTTGCAGTGCAGTGTCGGTCCTCCGTCCTGGTAGATGTCAACATAGGGTAGACGATAGCGGAAGCCCACTTCGAACATTGGGTGTGGCTGTTGTGCAGCTATATATGGTGTGCTTTTTGAGAACGGACCTGCCAGGGTGGTGTCGGGGTTGATTAGCACCTCGTAGCCCTCTATGTCTTCGTTGGTGTTGCTTATGTTTGCGTTCGCATTTACAAACGGCACGAATGTTACTAGTAACTTTGCAAGTAAATTCCTCTTCCTCATAAAATGGCTTTTAAATACATTGCAAACAAGTTCTTGGGGAGGGTGAATTCCTTGTTCCACAGTGTGCTGTATTTTACACTGTTTCTTACATATTCAACTCCTTTAAGCGTGCCAAACAGCTTCAGCGTTTTGTAAAGACCGTTTTTGTCTTTTTCCCGAAGAAATGAGGTGTAGAGGCACCTTATACCAAATTCTGCTATACTCTCATTGCGAATAGGGTAGATTTGTGACGTTTTCTGCATGTCGTTAATGGAGTTTACAACTTTGCCAAATGCCCAATGGCTGTACGACTTGTTTTGGTTGTTGGCGTAGTCGACATGTATGTAATAATCGTGCGGAATCGTTTCTAAAACACAGCCTTTTGCCGCTATTGTTGCTAGCACTTTGGCGTTGAACAGGGTGTCTTCAACCGAGTGGGTGTTATTGTCTGTGAATGTGATGTTGTTCTCTTTAAGAAATTCACGTTTGTAGAGGTGGGGATGTATGTGCGTGGTGTATCGTCGCATAACTAGGTTGTTCAACGTTTCATCTATCCAGCCGTTTGGATTATTTTCTTTCCAAAAGGCAGCTTGTGTTCCCAAAACTCCTGATAAAACGGCTGATGCTCCGTTTGCGGTGGCCTTTCTGTATAAATCTTCATACATGTTCAGCTCGCGGTAATCGTCGTGGTCCGAAAAGCCGATATATTCTCCTGTCGCCAAAGCAATTCCGCGGTTGCGGCTTTCTCCAATGTTCATGTTGTGCTCGTTTTTCAGCACTTTTATGCGGTCGTCTTGTCGCGCATAGTCTTCCACAACTTTGTCTGTCCCGTCGGTAGGACAGTCAAGCACGCATATAATTTCTATTTCGTTCAGAGTTTGTTTGGTCAATGTGTCCAAACATGGCTTTATGTACTCTCCTGCATTGTATACAGGTACTACGATGCTGACTTTTGGAATCATTCTGGGAGACTATTTGTCGGGTTTCTTACACATTATTGCAAATTTACAAAGTTTTACGCATCTATCCTCCTTTTGTGCAGATTTAGACCTCGTTCATTTTTTTCGCTATATTTTTTGCTTTTCTGCATTTTATATTTAACTTTGTATTGCAAAGTACTTTTTAATACTTATACAATGGAGAACAAAGAGGCATTCGACGCTTTGAGCGAAATTAGAGATATGATGGCAAAGTCTACTAAAGTCTTGTCATTAAGTGGACTGTCGTCTGTGGCTGTTGGCGCGTTAGCGCTTTTAGCGGCTTTTGTCGCTGGTTGGCTTTTGGCGTTCGACGGCATTTCGCAGTACTACAAGTTGAAACTGCTTGTGGCTGGTGCGGTTGTGCTTTTTGCGCTCTGTTTGCTGGTTGTTTTACTGTTTGCCAAACATAAGGCGGCTAAAAACAACATCCCCTTTAAGTTCGACATGACTTCCCGTAAAATGATGTGGTACTTTTTCCTGCCTCTGGTGGTCGGTGGACTGTTGTGTGGCGCTGTCATTTTGCAGGGACATTATGGCCTCACTTCTTCTTTTATGTTGGTGTTTTATGGGCTGGCGCTGGTCAACCTTTCTGGCTATTCGTTTTCAAACATCAAGTATTTGGGCTACGCTGAGTTGGTTCTCGGTCTTGTCGATTGTGTGACTATACAGCATGCGCTCTTGTTCTGGTCGCTGGGCTTTGGCGTTTTCCACATTCTTTACGGTATTTTGTTCCATTTCCTATACGAAAGAAAGAAGGACTGATGAAACTAGGGTTAGATAACATAAATAAGGCTTTTGAGAGCAAGGTGCGCCTCGGCATTATGTCCGTTCTTATGGTCAATGACGAAGTCGATTTCACTACGCTTAAATCGCTGCTCGAACTTACCGACGGTAACTTGGCTAGTCATACCAAGAATCTGGAGGAACTGGGCTATATTATGTCGAAAAAGCAGTTTATCGGTCGTAAACCCAACACCTCTTTCTCTATTACCGAGAAGGGTAGGGTGGCTTTCTCCGAACATCTGAATGCTTTGGAGGTCTTTTTGAAAAATTCAATAAAACAATAACTTATATTTTTTTACTATTCTACTTTGTAACTCAAAGTACTTTTTAAAATTTAGTCTTATGATAAACGAAAATGAAAAGGCTAAGCCAGTCTCTACAGTTAGAATGGTTAGCAAACTAGGTCTGAAGTGTGTGGTGGTTTCCGTTATTGCGGTGCTTTTGCTGATTCCGACTTGTTCGGTACAGTCGCTTATTAAGGAGCGTGAAGCTACTGCTAACGAAGTGACTAGGGAAGTGTCGGAGCAGTGGAGTGGTGAGTTGACCGTCATTGCCCCATGCCTCTCGGTTGTAAAGTCTTTTACGATTGGAGACGATGACGTTGAGCAACCTGCTGACGATATTGTTGTAGATCCTGCTGACGATGAGAAAAAGTGCAAAAAGACGAGCGTTGTCAAAAAAATGAATGTGTTGCCGCATGCGCTCTCTATTTCTGGTGATGTGAAAACATCGTTATTGAAACGGAGCATCTACCAGGTGGTGACATTCAATGCGCCTCTGACCATAACTGGCGACTTTAAGCTGAACGAAGAGGAAGTTAATTCGCTGAAATACTTCGAGGGTGGCGTGGCCGATATCGATTTTGCTGTTTCTAACCTGAAGGGCATTGTCGATGAGGTGGTCTTGCAGTTCGGCAGTCAGCGGCTTGTCTTAACTCCTAATGGTTTAGGATTGGACGATAATTGTAAGAAAATGTCTGCAAAGGTCGATATCTCTGAACTTTTATTAGGTAACACCGTGCCTTTTTCTATGACCATCACGCTGAAGGGCTCTAAGTCGCTCAACTTCATTCCTGTCGCACAGAACACATCTGTCAATTTAAAGTCTGACTGGCATTCACCTAGTTTCAACGGCAGTTTCCTGCCCGACAATCGTGAAGTGGGGAAAGACGGATTTAGTAGCAGCTGGAAGGTGTCGTATCTTAACCGGTCGTACCCTCAGTTGTTTATCCCTACGAAAAAAATCCAGTGTGAGGTGGCTAATTCGGCTTTTGGTGTCGACTTCATCTTGCCTGTTCAGCATTACCAGCAGTGTATGCGCACAGCCAAGTATGCCTTCCTTTTCATCTTCCTTACCTTCGCCATTTTTTTCTTTATCGAAGTGCTGAATAAGAAGAGTATACACCCTATCCAGTACTTGTTCGTTGGATTGGCTTTGTGCGTGTTTTACTGCTTGTTGATATCGTTCTCCGAACATATAGGCTTCATTAAAGCTTACGCGGTCTCTACGCTGATGACTATCGTTATGATTACGCTCTATTCCATCGGCATTTTAAAGATGAAGAAGACTTCTTGTTATATTGGCGCGGCCTTGAGTGCCCTTTATGTCTACATATTTGTACTTATCCAGATGGAGACTTATGCGTTATTGGCTGGTAGCCTTGGCCTATTTGCCATCTTGGGATTGATGATGTACTTCTCGCAACGAATAAACTGGAACAATGCAGATTAGTTCGGATTTACTGGTGCAGATAATGGGGGCTGTTAATTTCTTGACCCTCGTTGTTGTGGCTTTGGCTCCCGTCCTTGTGTACGTTTTTGTTCGTAAACATGGTTGCCCCTGTTGGACTTACTTCTTCCTCGCTCTTCCGCTTTCTGTGGTGGTTGTTTTGGGGACAATGTGGTTCGACGATTATTCAACTGGGTTGCTATTGACATATTATGGTTACAACGAGGAACTGGTTAACGAGTACGCCAATGTCCTTCCTGAGAATATGGAGACAGTAGATCGGTTACTCGAGCGGTCGCATGATTGCCATGTGTCTGATGGTGGTATTTTTCTCACATTATATCTGTCCATCGATGCCGTTTATTGCGTAGTGTCATACTTCTTGCTTAACCTCGTGACGAATTTGTTCGGGGGCGTAAACAGGTGCAGCTAGGCTTTTCCCACGATTTTTGGAAAAATAAAATTGCAATGTTGCGATTTCCAGAGGTGCGTTTACTTCTTTTCTAACTTCGTGTTGTAAAGAAAAACAAACTAAAACTGATAGCTTATGAAGACTAAGATTTTCAACCTCATCATCCTCGACAAGAGTGGCTCTATGAGCAGTATTGCTAGTGCGGCTATTGCCGGTGTTAACGAAACCATTGGCTCTATCAAGGCTTCCGCTAAGAAGCATTCCGAAGATCAGGAGCATTTTTTCTCTCTGGTGGCTTTCTGTGAGTGCGAGCGCAAGTATATTTTCGAGAATGTCCCTATTGCCGATGTAAAACCTATTTCTGCGGCCGATTACCAGCCTTGTTGCTGCACGCCGCTTTACGATGCTGTCGGCATCACGCTCCACCAGTTGGAAAAAGACGTGGCGAATGAAGAGAGCGCTGTAGCACAGGTGACGATTATTACCGATGGCTACGAGAATGCTTCGAAGGAATATTCCGGAAACGCCGTGAAGAGGCTTATTGAAGAACTCAAAAAGAAAGGTTGGACGTTCGCCTTTATTGGTGCTAACCAAGATGCCGAAGCTGTCGCTTTCTCGCTCTCTATCAACAATTCGATGAATTTTACTGCCGACCAGTCGCACACCCGCGCTATGTTTTCTGCCTTTGCCGGTGCAACTGCCCGTTGGGCCGACCGTGTCAGTTCCTGTATGGAGAGGGCTCCTAAGGGAAAATGTGCTGCCGCTGTGCTTAGTTCTGAAGAGGCGGAGTGCGAATTCTTCTCTGAGGAGGATAAAGCCCGCTCGAACTAATGGGTGAACTTCTTCCTGTAAAGTGGGTGTGTCGTGACCGATGCACCCGCTTTTGTGCTTTCCTGTGGTACGGCGTTTGACTGCTGTATGCTCAATTTCCCCCCCTTTTCGTTTGGAGGGCGAAAAAAAAGCGTCTCCTAACTTATCACAAGCGAGAGACGCAATTCTAAAATGTTATGTTGTTTTTGTAATTCATTAATGAAAAAATCTAATACGTTACCTAAAATGTTGTCTTTAAAAGAGCTGTTATTAAATTTTCTAATTACAATTGCAAATATATAAAAGTTTTTCAAATAAATAATGCTCAGTAAAACAATATTTGCAAATATTTTTAATTTGCACCAATTTTGTCGTGTGAATATTGGTCTGGTGAGCCTGCTATTGTGTGGTTTCTTGCTTTCTTGTTGCGGAAACTCCAAAGACTTTTTCCTGTTCTTTTTTACAAATCGGAGATTTTGGTGTATTTTTATTGTAAATTACCATGCCTATGAACGAGTCATGTTTCGCTAATCTGCCTTTTGGTAAGGTCTTCTTGTGCTACCGTCCGGAGTTCGGAGTGCCTGATGCTGCTGTTTTCAGCTCTGTTTCTGCTGCTGTTGTGCGGCATTTGCCGGGTTTCAGTGTCGAGTTGCTGGCCTCTGGTGCAGGGGCTGCCGGTATGTTGGTGGCGCGCCGTTTCAATCTGGGTGTGGTGAGTGGTGGCTATGGCGTTTTGGTGGCACCTGCGTTCCCTGGTGTCTCAATTGAGAGCCGTGTGGCTGCTTTGGCGAGTTTCCTGCTTGATGTAGAGTCCTTTCGAAACGAACAGTTCTTATACCTCAGAGAGGGGAACGTTGATGCGGAACACGCTTCCCTTGACGATTGTTGTACGTCTGCCGAGGTAGATGCTGCTCCTTGCGATGTCCGGCCCCGCTCGTTTTGGAAGCGGTTGAGGCAGGGGGCTGCTGATGTGGCTGGCTCGTTTATTCCTTCAAGTTCGGGCCCGTTCTTTAGACGATGTGAAAAGGAGGCCTGTGGCAAAATGGCGCGCAGTACCGATGCTGCCGATAGTTGCGCTTGTGAAGAGGAATGTGCAGAAGAAAAGTCTCTTGACCTGGATGCTGGCATTGTGGCTCGCGGAATGTGTTGCGAGGACGAAGCTGTCTCGTTTCTTGATGGCGACAATACAGATGAAATTCTTTCTGAAAAGGAGGCTCTGGCGAAACAGATTGCTTCGCTTGTTAGACTTTATATCCTCAAACACGGGACGGTCGATAATGATAAGATTGCTTGTCTCCTGCAGGGTAAAATGGTTCTGAGAGATGATAAACTTTCAAATCTGGTTGTTAATAAAGACTGTAGGGTGGTATTGCCAGATTACGATGAAATGGAACTCAACCTGGGTGGTCCGTTACAAACGTCGCTTTACATTTTGTTCCTGCGGCATCCCGAAGGCATTGTATTGAAAGACGTGTCGGACTATATTGGCGAACTTGAGGGGATATATGGTATGGTAGCTCCTAATTTCAATACTGGTCCTGTCCATAATCTTGAAGACCCGGATCGTGTGACCCAGTCTATCAGTAAAATCAATAAAATTATCAAGTCAGTTTTCCCGGTTGGCGATATTGCCGACAAGTATTCCATTAAAGGCGCCCGCTGTAAGCCTTATTGCATTCCGCTTGCTACTTTAGAGGGTAGGGTGCTTGTTATTCCTAAATTTTAGGGGGACTGTTTATTGGGTGCTGATAAGGTGTTCTGTCACTTTCAGCAGGTCTTCCACTGTTTGCATTTCTACTCGCTCGCTAGTGCTGTGTGGCGAAACAATGCGTGGCCCTATGCAGGCTATTTCAATACCCGGATATTTGCGCACATAGTAGCCTGCTTCTAGCACAAAGTGCATGGCTACTTTTCTAGGGGTAAAGCCCAGTACTCCCTCAAAAGTGTCGCTAACCCGCTTTATGAAGTCCGATTCGCTGTTTTCCTGCCAGGCTGGGCTGTTGGCCGCTAGGCTGACGGTAGCACCGCTCTCTTTTAGAGCCGTTGCTATTTTCCCTCCTATTTCCTCCATAGTTTTGTCGCAGAAACTGCGGGTGTGTGTGGTTAGCACCACTTGGCCTTCTGTTTGTTTTAGCAGTCCTATGTTGTTGCTGGTTTGCACGGTGCCGGGCATATCGTCGCGCATCGCTATCACTCCGTTGGGTAGCGATGTTATTGCAGCTATCAGCCGCTGGCTGTCTTCGGTGCTGAGCAGAGGGCGTTTGGGGGCTTCGCTTACACTTATCGTCAGTTGATGGTCTGTTTCCGTGTAAGGGTAGATTAATGTTTTCCCTAGCTCGGTAAGCAGATCTTTATCTAAAAGGTCGGCGCTGATGTTGGCGCTGGCATTGCCGGCTATGGCGGCTGCGCTGCTGCCTCCTTGCAGTTCGCCTATTTGCAGGTCGGTATACGTAGTTTTTAATTGTGCCAGCAGTTTGGCCAATATAACAATGGCGTTGCCGCGTCCTTTGTCGATGTCCACGCCAGAGTGTCCGCCTTTCCCGCCTTCTAGCAGCAGCTTAAGGTGTTTTTTGCTGTTGTCGGGTTCTTCCAGTTTAAAGTGCCATTCTGCCTTCTGAATGTAGGCGCCGGCGGCTCCTACGGTTATCGTGTCGAAGTCTTCCGAATCGAGGTTGATGACTTTCCTTCCTTTTATGAAGTCGGTTCCCAAGTTGGCGGCTCCGCTCATGCCGTCTTCCTCGTTCGTGGTGGTCAGCACTTCTAGCGGACCGTGTCTGAGACTGTTGTCGCTGATGAGGGCTAGTGCTATCGAGAGCCCGATTCCGTTGTCGGCTCCAAGGCTAGTGCCTTTGGCCTGCATCCATCCGTCGTGTATTTCACTGACGATGGGGTCTTCTAGTGCGTTGAACTCGTAGTTGCTGTCGTGCACGCACACCATATCCATGTGGTTGAGTAGCACAAGGGGTTCCCAGTCTTCACAGCCGTGGGTGGCTGGTTTGCGTATCACCACGCAGTTGTTCGCGTCGCGGCTGTAGTCCAGTCCGTTTTCCACAGCAAATTTGCAGAGGTAGTCTGCTACTTTCTCTTCGTGGTGCGATGGGCGGGGGATTTTGTTCAACTCGCCGAATATTGCCCAAACGCGATCTATGGTGGCTGTTTTGTCCATAACGTGTTGTATTTTGCTTCGGCACTACGTCCACAACTCGGTGATGAACATGGCCGATGCTCCTTCGGCTTTCTTAAAGCCACAGTGTTCGTAAAAGTGTATTTCTTCGTCGTAGGCCACAACCACAATGCGAAGGTAGTCTTTGTAGTGGTTGCGCACTAGTTCTACCAGTTTCCGGCCTATGGCTTGGTCTTGGTAGTCGGGCCTGACCAGCAGGTAATGCACGTAGGCGTTCATGATGCCGTCGTCCATCGCGCATATCATTCCTACGAGTTTGTCCCCGTCCCAAGCCGAGTATACGGTCTGGAAGTTCCGCATAGCGACTACCAGCTTTTCGGGGAAGTGCCCCGACGACCATTCTACCGATAAAAACAGGTCTTGTAAATCTTTTTGGTCAAATTGGTGGATTTCTTTGTATTCAATCATACTTGATATTTTTCTATTACCTCAAATTTACCTATTTATTGTGAGTTCTTCCGCTTGTTTATGCTCGTAATTTGATGTAAATTGCCGTTTGTTCTATAGTTCTAGTTTAATTTACACATTTCATGATTAAGACAAATTTAAGTATTGCTGCTGTGGCACTGGGCTTGTCTAGCCAGGCGCAAGAGGCTCTGTGGTGGAAGACTCCAACGGTGTCTCCTGAAATTAATCCCGACAAAACGGTTACGTTTAGGCTGAAAGCTCCGAAGGCTTCAAAGGTGGAGGTGACTGGCGACTTTTTGCCTAAAGAAGTTCTAAAGGGAAAATCTAAAATTGAAGTGCCAGGAAAAGCTGAACTTGTTGAAGGTGAAAATGGCATTTGGGAGTACACCACACCCACTCCGCTCATGCCTGAATTATACAGTTATTCGTTCATTGTCGACGGTTTGAAGACGACCGACCCGTCTAATGTTTACCTCACTCGCGATGTGGTTACTACCAGCAATATCTTTTTGGTCGATGGCCCGCAGAGTAACCTTTATGCGGTGAATAAAGTGCCCCACGGTACGGTTTCGAAGGTTTGGTTCAACTGCAAAACAACTGGCAACGACCGACGCTTGACCGTTTATACTCCGGCTGGTTACGAGAAGGGCAAGGACAAATACCCTGTGCTTTATTTGTTGCACGGTATGGGCGGTGATGAAGAGGCTTGGATTACGTTGGGCCGTGTTGCGCAAATTATGGACAATCTTATAGCGCAAGGTAAGGCTAAACCGATGATTGTGGTGATGCCGAATGGTAATGTCGACCAACAGGCTGCGGCTGGTTATGCGCCTACGGGCTTTATTACTCCTACCATTGAACTACCTCATACTATGGATGGAACTTTTGAGACTTCTTTCCCTGAAATTGTGAAATTCATCGACGATACCTACCGCACAAACGCGAGGAAGTCTGCTCGTGCTATTGCCGGCTTGTCTATGGGCGGATTCCATTCTATGCACATCTCAAAGGAGAATCCCGATATGTTCAATTATGTGGGACTCTTCTCTGCTTCTGCTCGTTTCACTGGCCGTACAGAATCTCCTATTTACCAGAACTGTGAGGAGAAGATTAAAAAGCAGTTTGCCCAAAAACCTGCTCTTTACTGGATTGCTATTGGCAAAGATGACTTCTTGTATAAGGAAAACAAATCGTTCCGTGACTTCCTCGACAAGAACAAGCTAAAATACACTTATCTCGAAACTGCCGACGGACACATCTGGAAGAACTGGCGCACCTATCTGTGCGAGTTCTCGCAGTTGCTGTTTAAATAAGACGTCTAATGGTAAAAGAACAATAAAGGTGTGTCATAATTCAGTTTTGTTATGGTACACCTTCATTGTTTTTGTGACATCAAACCAGGTTTTCGGTTTAATAATTTCTATCGTCTTTTTGATACACCCTCTTTCCTCGTTGAAGTCAAAATAGTTGAACTTGTGGGCAAAAATGATTGTCAGTTAACTTGTTGTATAAGGTGTCCTCCTTCTATTGCGGCTGTTAGGTTTTGTGCTATTAGGTGGTGGTGTCGTTCTGGTAGCGATTTTTTTAACGCCTTCTCTAAACTACAACTATCTTTTGCAAGTTGTGGAACCACTTTTAATAGTCCTCCTAAAACCATAATGTTGAATAACTTTACCCTGTTACTTTCTGCGGCTGTCGACATTGCGTCAATTGAATAGACTGAAATGTCTGTTCGGGTGGGCTTCTTATGAATGCCGTAGGTGTCATATATAAGAATGCCACCTGACTTGACTTTCCCCTCAAAAAGATCGAGTGACGGCTGATTTAGAACAACCACAATATCGTATTGGCTAAGTATAGGAGATGAAATCCTCTCGTCACTGACTATTACTGTTACATTGGCTGTCCCTCCTCGTTGTTCCGGACCATATGCCGGCATCCAAGTCACTTCTTTCCCTTCAAGAAGGCCTGTATAGGCCAAAATTTTACCCATAGACAGAACTCCTTGTCCGCCAAATCCGGCTATTAGTATTTCCTTTTTCATGTCAGATGTCTTTCAATGTTCCAATTTTGTAAAACTTGCAAATCTCGTCTTCCAAATGCTTGTTGGCTTCTATTGGTGTCATCTTCCATCCTGTGTTGCAGGTGGCGACGATTTCTATAAGACTAGACCCCTTTCCCGATAACGAATTTTCAAATGCGTGACGAATGGCTGCTTTTGCTTTTTGTATGGCTTTTACTGTATGTACACTTTGGCGTGTAACATAACAAGTTCCATCAAGTTTTGCTGCCAACTCACTTATTTTTAGAGGAAAACCATTAAGTTTTGGCTCTCGCCCCGTAGGGCAGGTAACTGTTTTCATTCCTAACGGGGTAGTTGGGGCCATTTGGCCGCCTGTCATACCATAAATCGAATTATTAATGAATATGAGTACTATCCCATCTCCTCTGTTTAGTGCATGAATGGTTTCTGCTGTCCCTATTCCAGCCAAGTCTCCGTCTCCCTGATAAGTGAATACCAAATGGTTTGGCCATAACTTCTTTACTGAACTTGCTAGTGCGGGACCTCGCCCATGGGCCGACTGCAACCAATCGATGTTGATATATTTGAAGGCATAAACTCCACAACCTACAGGACTGATTCCAATGGTCTTTTCTTCTATATGTAACTCGTCTATGACTTCTGCTATCAGTTTGTGTACTACGCCGTGACTGCAACCTGGACAATAATGCATGCTGCAGTCGCTTATAAGTCGTGGACGACCATAAACGCGGTTCTCGTCTTTAATTATTGCTTCTCGTTCCATTTTCTACCAATTCTTTCTTTAACACTTCAACTATTTCTTCTGGTGATGGTACTATTCCGCCGAAATGCCCATGGTGCACTACTTTGAAGTCGTTGCTGTTGGTCGCAAGTCGCACATCTTCTATCATTTGGCCTGCATTCAGTTCCTCAACTATAGCCCCTTTTTTTGTTTTGCTTAGTGCTCTAAGCTGTTTGCTTGGAAATGGCCATAGGGTGATGGGGCGGAACAGCCCAACCTTTATGCCTTCATCTCTTGCTATTTCTACGGCTTTTTGGCAAATGCGCGATGAAACGCCGAATGCAACTAATAGGTAGTCGGCATCCTCGCACATAATTTCCTCGTATCTGACTTCTTGCTGGCTTATTTGCTGATACTTTTCTTGTAAACGGATGTTTTTCTCTTCCATCGCTTTCGGGTCAAGCTCTAACGACGATATGACGTTGGACCCCCGTTTGTTTAATCCGGTGCCAATAGCTGCCCATGGACATTGCTCTGATATCTCCTCTTCTGTTCGCCTGCGTTTCGATGGTGGTAAGACGACTTTTTCCATCATTTGGCCAATAATTCCATCTGATAAAATCATGACAGGATTGCGGTATTTGAAGGAAAGGGAAAATGCTGTCTCCACAAAGTCTGCCATCTCTTGTACCGAAGCTGGCGCAAGCACTATTAGTTGGTAGTCTCCGTGTCCTCCTCCTTTCGTGGCCTGGAAATAATCTGACTGGCTAGGTTGTATTGTGCCCAATCCTGGTCCTCCTCTCGATACGTTTACAACTAATCCGGGCAGTTCTGCTCCGGCCATATAGGATATACCCTCCTGCATAAGGCTGATTCCCGGACTGGAAGATGATACCATTGCCTTCTTGCCTGTTCCTGCCGCACCGTAGAGCATGTTGATTGAGGATAGTTCACTCTCTGTCTGAACCACAACCATCCCCGTTGTTGTCCACGGATGCTCTGCCATTAGAGTCTCAAGTATTTCAGATTGTGGGGTGATTGGGTAACCAAAATAGGCGTCACACCCACAGCGTATGGCTGCTTTTGCCAACGCTTCGTTTCCTTTCATAAGGAAACAATCAGTCTCTTCTACCATCATCTAACAAATGTAGTTCTACCTCTTAATTTGATTTTTGCCAACTGCGTTACGGCCGATGCCAATTCTTCAACGGAACTGTTTACCTTGTATACCGATATGCACGAATCTGGGCATACGGTTGCGCAACAGGCACATCCTACACACAACTCTGGTTGGGTCTGGTACGAGTAGAGGTAACCTTTCGCGTTGACCTCTGTCTTCGTTCGTGACATAATGTTCATTGGGCAGGCTGCGGAACAAAGCCCGCAACCTTTACATCTGTCTTTGTCGATGACTATTGCCCCCCTTTTCTTAAACATTGTTTTCATGGGTTCATTAAGTCTTTTGTTTGATAATTTAAAATTTCGTTCACTAATACTACCATTCCGGCGGCTGGACCTGTAGGGTGTTGTTCTTTGGCTTTTAGGAAATTATCTAATGCCTTTGGCAGGTCGTTCTCCTGAAAATAGGTTTTGCCAAGTGCGTAGAAATCCTGGCCTGCATTTTTGCCTTTTGGGGCAAATGCAGGCTTAACTGCACAACCAACGCCCTTTACTGTCAAGCTCTTTCTCTGTATGCTTTCAACAATAAAGTTCCTCATAAACAGTTGGTACTATTTATGTGTTGTTAATATTTAATAAATGCGATTAGTGATTGGGAAAAGGGGGGATGATTGTCATTCTCTCTCTTTTTGACAAATCTACTAATGCTAAGTATTAGGGCTGTAACCCCCTTTTGTTTTATAATGCTGCGCAAATTTAGCAAACAATAAACGATTAGCAAATTATCAATTAGATAACTCTGTTTTTTTGTTATTTTGCTTGGTTATTGCCCGATTTCTTAGCAATTTGATGCCGATTTGTATGCTTTGTTGATATTGTGAATTGCCGGTTGCACATATCGTTTTTTTAATGTGCAATAATCTCTGCACATATTGATTTTGAATGTGCATATTCCTTTTTTATCATCTTTTTCAAATTAAGATTTATTTGCAATTCAAGTCCTCTTTATTTGGCTCTCTCATGAAAAGGGTATGCCTGTATGTGTTATTCCGTAAATACTATAGTTTTTCTTTCCTCTTCCACTTACTCCCGCGCAACCAGAAAAAACTTTGTCTTTATAAATATAGATATGAGTACAACTGGATATGTGGTTAGTAGTATTCCAATTCGTGAATAAATGCGGAGTCAAACACTCCGTTCTCGAAGTTTACCTGTTCGGTATAGTTGTCCTTCTCGTCGTATTTGTACGACGAACTCGAAGATATTAGTATTTCACCGTCGCTGCTGTACCTGTTCCAACTTACCAAATTGCCTTTCGAATCGTAATCAGACTCATATTTCTCAATTAGGTTTCCATTGGCGTCAGTCTGTGTCTCAAGGGTATCTTTCCCTTGCTCATTCCTAACGAAAGCGCTCTTTCTCACAAGTTCTTCGTTAGGCCCAAATTCTACAACCTCGGTTTGTCTGCCTTTATCATCGTATTTCATTTCAAGCTTGGAATTTAATGTGGGGTCGTGGTCGTAAGAAAGCGAACTGCATATAAGGTTGCCCGCTTTGTCGTAGGACGATTGGGCGCGAGATTGAATTCTTCCTTCTGAACCATAACCTTCACCAAATATGTAGGTAACGGCGCTTACCAGATGGTTCTCTGCGTCGTAATTTCCAACCCATCTCATTTCAATAGAACCGTCGTCGTTATACGATATGTCTTCTGTGTTGTTGTGGCCGCTTGCATCATACAGGCGTTCGGTTTTCAGTATGTCGTTAATGCGGACTTTTGTCAGGTTGTGCTGCTCGTTATATTCAAACACATAATGCTCAAATACATTCCCACGAGATGTGTATGAGGTGAATTCGGTCAAGTCGCCACTTGGGGAATAGGTCCAAACCGACTCTAAACACGATTTGGTGATTCCCTTGTCATAAATGCATGCCTGGTACCTTTTAACGCATTTTACTCCGTTAACAAAATTATCATCTTCAGCCTTGTAGGCCGGAAGTCCAACAACAGGTGCAATGTCTTCTGTGGTGTCATTCCTGTCTGAAGAAAACAAATTGGCTAGTTTATTCAGAAAACCCATAAATAAATCATTTTTATTGTACTTTGCCTCCAATTGCTTGCGCCACCACATAGCCCATTGTCCATGCGGCTTGTAGGTTGAATCCGCCAGTTACGGCGTCAACATCGGTCACCTCGCCTGCGAAGTAGAGGTTTGCGTGTTTCTTACATTCAAGGGTGCTTTGGTCAAGTTCTGCTAATGCAACACCTCCGCAAGTCACAAACTCGTCTTTAAACTGGCCTTTACCATCTATTGTGTACGAGTCTGCTTTCAGCAATTGTACCATTCGGTTAAAGTCCTTTTTGCCAATCTCGTTCCATCGTTTGGTCTCACTTATGCCTATTCGGCTGATAAGGTATGCCCAGTGGCGGTGGGTGAGTGGGGTAGGGGCAATGGTGCTGACTTGTTTCGCCCCATTGGTTTTTACTTGTTTGCTCAAGAAGGCCATCACCTCGTCCTGACTCATCGCTGGCCACCAGTCTACCAACAGGTTGGCCTTATAGGCGTTGTCGGCAAGGTGGCGGGCAGCTTGCGACGAGGTCTTTAGAATGGCCGGACCACTCATGCCCCAGTGGGTGATGAGTAGCGGACCTTCTGCCTTGAATTTTGTGCCGGCTATGCTGGCTACGGTGTCCTCTACCACTACGCCCTGCAGTGCGTTCAATGCCTGGTCGTGAACACAGAAAGTGAAGAGCGATGGCACGGGTGGCTCTATAGCCAGTTCAAGCGGTTTCAACATATCGAATCCGCTTTCTTTGGGGTGCCCGCCTGTCGCAACCACTACAGTGTCGGCTGTTACTGGTTTTAGATGCTCGTCGTGGAAGTTTATGGTGTATTCACCATTGTGCTCAATGCTGGCAACGCGGTGGCTTAAGTGCAAACCAATTCCCATTCGTTTAATGTGGGCACTGAGTAGGTTTACAATAGTCATTGCGTCTTGGCTGGCAGGAAACACGCAGTGGTCGTCTTGGGTGACAAGGCGCACGCCTTCTTTCTCCCACCAATCCATGGTCTGCTTGTGGTCGAGTTGGTGGAAGAGGCGCTTCATCAAGCGTTCGCCGCGCGGATACACCTGCCCCAAACTTTTCACGCCTTCCCAACTGTTGGTCAGGTTGCATCGTCCGCCGCCAGTTATGGCCACTTTGGCCAACGGCTTGGTGCCGGCTTCGTAGATGTCGATTTCACATTTTGGAAGTGTCCGCTTCAGGTTCACCGCACAAAAGCAACCGGCGGCTCCTGCTCCTATAATTGCAACTTTCATTGGCCCTTACCTCTTAGCTTTTGGTAATCTCGCAGATTTCCATCTCGCAGATCTTTATCAAGTCGTTCGGGTCGGCCTTTATTTGTAGACCGCGTACGCCTCCGCTAACGTAGATATAGTCGTAGAGGATGCAGGTCTCATGAATATAGGTCGGGTATTTTTTCTTCATGCCCAAGGGTGAGCAACCGCCCCGTATGTATCCGGTCAGCCCCAGCAACTCTTTCATGGCTACGAGGTCGCAGTTCTTGTTGCCGCTTACCTTGGCCGCCTTTTTCAAGTCTACTTCTTCCTCCCCTGGTACTACGCAGACAAATATGCCGCTTTTGTCTCCCCTCAACACCAGTGTTTTAAACACTTGTTCTATCGGTTCGTTCAGTTGGTCGGCTATGTGTATTGCGCTCAAGTCGTTCTCGTCAACGATATAGGGGACGAGCTCGTAGCTGATACCCGCTTGGTCTAGCAGTCTGGCCGCGTTGGTCTTGTTTATTTTTTCTTGTTTCATCTTCTTTATGCTTTTCCTAATGCTTATCTCACCCTCAGTTCCTGACCGATGCTCAGAGCGTCGCTGGTAAGGTTGTTCCAGTCTCTCAGTTGTTGCACGGTGCAACCTGCCCGCTTGGCAATGTTGTAGAGGGTGTCGCCCTTCTCAACCTTGTGGGTGTCGCCTTTCAGCGTGTTTGTGTCGTTTGCCTTGGCCGGTTCGGCTTGGGTAGTATCTTTTTTAACAGTCTGGTTGCCGTTTACAGCGGGTTTTGTCTTGGTGCTGTCGCCTTTTGCGGTGTTGTTTCTGAAGGCGTTCTCCACGGTTTCCTTCGCATTGCGTTTGTTGCTGTCCTGCTTTTGCTCCAGACCGTTGTTTGCCGAACCGTTGCTCTGCTGTCGGTCGGTACTCTTGCTGTCGGTCGTCTTTTTGCTGGTTTCTTTCGCACGCTTTTGCTCCTCTTTGCTTTTACGCTGTCGGTTGCCGTCTTTCCTGCTCTTCCGCTCGGTGGTAGGTATATCCTCTTCAAGCGTGGTTTCAGACTCGGCCTCGCTAGCGGTTGTTTGGGCGTATTTTTTCAGGGCGCGGCGTAGCTTTTTGTTGTCGGTAATGCGGCGTCCGGTCACATAGCGGTCGTCGTAGTATTTTGTGTCGCTGCGGCTGATGGTTACACCCACCGAACTGGAGGCGTGTATGAAGGTGAAAACTCCGTTGTTGTTCTCGACCACAATGCCCACATGGCCAACCGTTCTTCCGATCTTGCTGCCGTTGAAGCAGACCAGGTCGCCAGTCTTCAACCGTTTGCGTTTGCGTATTTTCTTCCCGTCCTTGGCTTGTAGTGCGCTTGTACGGCTTAGTTCAATACCTAGTTGTTTGTAGCAGAATTGGGTGAAGCCGCTGCAGTCGAAGGCGTAGGGACCTGTAGCCCCGTTTCTGTAGGGTCTGCGCTCAAGCGTCTTGGTGTAGTCTACCCATTTCTCCAGGCTCTCGTAGGCGGGGGCTTGGGTGATTTCCACCTGGGCATAAGTACCGCCTGCTCCAAAAAGAAGAAGGTGGAGTAGTGCGGTTATCTTGTAGACTGTGTTTCTGTTCATGCGTCTCTGTTTTTTGTATTGTTGGTTGTGTGCGCCGACTTATGGATTGCTTTTAATAGCACCTATTTGGTACGAGCGCCTGCCGTAGCCGATTATAAAGTCCAGTTTTTCAGGATTGACCGCCTTAAAGGCACTGTCTAAGTCTTGTTGCTGGCAGTTCTTGAAGGTCTGTATGGGCTTCACGTACTTGCCCCAAAACATACATTTGAAACCTGCTTTCTGTAGGTCGGCGTACTTGATGCCGGAATCATCTTCCAAAATGAAGCGGCACTTGTTTAAAATAGTCTTTTTTATGCTCGAATAGTTGTTGTAGTGGGGCAGATACGAGGCTGCTTTGAGGTAGCCTGCGCAGTGGTCGGGTCGCAGATAGTTGTCTAGGAACTTCCGCAGAGTGGCGTTCGCCTTCATGCCGCTGTTCGAGAGGTCGCAGCGTATGTAGGTGATGGTTTGCAGTTTGCCTTTCTTGCTGACTTTCATGCGCAGTGCGTTGGGGCTTTGGACACACTCGGTATCAATGCTTCCGTCGGCTTGCAGTTGTCCAGTTTCAATGTCGTCGATGCTGCGGTATTCGCGGCCCATAAACATCATTAGTACTGGCAGAACACCGTCAACTTCTTCGTTGCGTAAGTCTTTTTCCATCCTTCCGGTAACAAAGAAACTGTTGCCCCATATGTTCATGGTGCTGTGGTAGAGGGCGCCAGCCAGTTGGTTGGCCTCTTCCTCGTTCATATACGCGTTGGGTTGCGGAATGGAACCGATGGGCTCTGCCGCCAGCAAGATGTATTCGTCTGCGTTAGGGAAAAAAGTGTGCACGTAGGGCCAGTCTGGTCCGCTGAATGCATAGAGTACCTGTTGGCAGTCGGTGGTCAGTGGCACAATGTTTTGTTCGCTCCAAACCGAGGCTTTTGCCGCATTTTTACGGTAGTTGTTCCACATTATCCACATTTTTTGCTGGTAGGTTACCCATTTGGGGTATTTTGTGAGGCCATAGTATATGTTAGTGCTGTCGATGCGTAGCCCTACAAGGTATTGTGCCAGTTGGTTCCAAAGTTGGCTTTGCTCTTTCTGTATAACTGGGGCCGGCTGAATGCTGTCGGCCATAGGGGTACTGTCGGTCTGGGTTTCAGCAAAAAACTCGTTCAGTTTCTTGTTGATGTCTCCTGCCGCTTGTGCGTGTTCTTTCAGCGTGCTGCCGGCTTCCTCCGTGTGGCTGAATTTGCAACCGCAGAACAGCGTCGCCAACAGAAATATAAGTAGGGTGTAGTATTGTTCTGTATTCTTCATAACACAAATTTAGTACAATTTTCTCCCTTTTGTTCATAACTTCTTATTATACCTTTGCTTTTCTCATAAAAAAGTTATAATTTTGTTGACCGATTTTTAAGAGGTTAATTCTGCACGACTTTTATCGCAAATTTTCAAAATATAGTAAACTTTTAAATTTTAAGGATTATGCCAAGCGGAAAGAAAAGAAAAAGACATAAAATGGCGACCCACAAGCGTAAAAAGCGTCTAAAGAAGGATCGTCATAAGAAGAAATAATAGGGTTCGACCCTATATTTTGTCTTCTTTTATGTCGGCAAAAAACAAAGGAACAAATCTGCAGATTTCTTCTCAGATTTGTTCTTTGTTTTATAAGCACATATTGTTTAACTTTTATTTATAGTGAAAAACGAATTAGTTATCGATGCCCAAGGCTCGAATGTCAACATCGCACTTGTTGAAGACGGACGTCTCGCTGAATTGAACAGAGAGAACGGTAAGGCTTCTTTCGCTGTTGGCGACATTTACCTCGCTAAGGTAAAGAAAATCATGCCGGAGCTCAATGCTGCATTCGTTGACGTGGGGTACGAACGTAGTGCCTTCCTTCATTACCAGGACCTTGGTCCGCAGTTCCGCTCTATGGTGGCTTTCACCAAGGGCGTTATCTCTAATGGCAAGAAGGCGGCTGCTGTCTCCAAACTCCAAATGCAAAAGGAAATTAGCAAGAATGGGTCTATTACCGAGGTGCTCGACAAGGGACTCGAAATCCTCGTCCAAATTGCTAAGGAGCCTATTAACACTAAAGGACCCCGACTCACTTCCGAGATTTCTATCGCGGGGCGGTATATTGTGCTGATGCCGTTCGCCGATAAAATCTATGTCTCGCAGAAAATCAAGTCGGGTGAGGAACGTGGACGTATTAAGACCATGCTCCGCAAGTTCAAACCGAAGAATTTCGGTATCATTGTCCGTACTGTGGCCGAGGGGAGGTCGCAGGAAGAACTTTCTTTCGAACTGAACGAACTTGTTAAAAAATGGAACGATGCGGTTGCTGCTATCGACCGCAATAAGGAACCGCAACTCCTTTACCAGGAGTGCTCTCGTACTGTTTCCATTCTTCGCGACATTTTCAACCCTTCGTTCGATAGCATTTTCGTCAACGATAAGGACTCTTTTCACCAAATTTGTGATTATGTCCGCTTCATTGCCCCAGAAAAGGAGTCGATTGTTAAACTTTACAACAACGACCAACCTATTTTCGACCACTTCAACATCAC
>ODAI010501776.1_pt1 | contig 46680 bp, 39 predicted proteins | sample 1539321 | NCBI WGS metagenome assembly ODAI01 (sample SAMN02144231, study PRJEB22623) | gut metagenome | biome: sheep rumen | host: Ovis aries | place: New Zealand
AAAACGGCGCAAAGCAAAGCCCTGTAGGGGCGACAGCCAATAAGCAGGCGACGTAAGTCCCTGCGCAACTGACAACTGAACAACTGATAACTGACAACTGATAACTGACAACTGAATATGGCACAAACCGACGACAAAAAAATCATCTTCTCGATGGTGGGCGTAAGCAAAATCATCCCGCCGTCACGACAAATCCTGAAAGACATCTACCTCTCGTTCTTCTACGGAGCGAAAATCGGTATCATCGGCCTCAACGGCGCCGGAAAATCGACCCTGCTGCGCATCATCGCCGGCAAGGAGAAATCCTACAATGGCGAAGTGGTGTTCTCGCCCGGTTATTCCGTGGGTATGCTCGACCAAGAGCCGCAACTCGACGACAACAAGACCGTCCGCCAAGTGGTGGAAGAAGGCGTGCAGGAAATCGTCGACATCCTCAAGGAATACGAGGAAATCAACAACAAGTTTGCCGAGCCTGATGCCGACTTCGACAAGCTCATCGCCCGTCAGGGCGAGCTGACCGAACTCATCGAGCAGCACGACGCTTGGGAACTCGACAGCAAATTGGAACGCGCCATGGACGCGCTCAACTGCCCCGATGGCGACACGCCTGTGCGCAACCTCTCAGGAGGCGAGCGCCGCCGCGTGGCCCTCTGCCGACTCCTCCTGCAAGAGCCTGACATCCTGCTCCTCGACGAGCCTACCAACCACCTCGATGCCGAGAGCATCCAATGGCTCGAAAACCACTTGCAGCAATACAAGGGCACCGTCATCGCCGTCACCCACGACCGTTATTTCCTCGACCATGTGGCCGGCTGGATCCTCGAACTCGACCGTGGCGAAGGCATCCCGTGGAAAGGCAACTACTCCTCGTGGCTCGACCAGAAGACCCAACGCCTCGCCATGGAAGAAAAGACCGAAAGCAAACGCCGCAAGACCCTCGAACGCGAGCTGGAATGGGTCCGCATGGCCCCGAAAGCGCGTCACGCCAAAGGCAAGGCACGTTTGGAATCGTATGAGAGGATGCTCAACGAAGACGTGAAGGAAAAAGAAGAAAAACTCGAAATCTACATCCCCAACGGCGACCGCTTAGGTTCGAAAGTCATTGAGGCACATGACGTAACGAAAGCCTACGGCGACAAGCTGTTGTTCGAGAACCTCAACTTCAGTCTGCCGCAAGGCGGCATCGTGGGCGTGATCGGGCCCAATGGCGCGGGCAAGACGACTTTGTTCCGCCTCATCATGGGCTTGGAAAAACCCGACTCGGGCACCTTCGAGGTGGGCGAGACCGTGAAAATCGGCTACGTCGACCAGCAACATGCCGACATCGACCCAGAAAAAACCGTTTGGGAAGTCATTTCTGGCGGCAACGAACTCATTCAACTGGGCAAGCGCAGCATGAACTCGCGCGCCTACGTCTCGCGCTTCAACTTCGGCGGCAACGACCAGCAGAAGAAAGCCGGCGTGCTGTCGGGCGGTGAGCGCAACCGTATGCACTTGGCATTGACCTTGAAACAAGAAGCCAACGTCCTCCTCCTCGACGAACCTACCAACGACATCGACGTGAACACGCTCCGCGCCTTGGAGGAAGGCTTGGAGAACTTCGCGGGCTGCGCCGTCATCATCAGCCACGACCGCTGGTTCCTCGACCGCGTGGCCACCCACATCCTCGCCTTCGAGGGCAACTCGCAGGTCTATTTCTTCGAGGGCAGCTACTCGGAGTACGAAGAGAACAAGATGAAGCGTTTGGGCAACATGGAGCCGAAGCGGTTCAAGTACAAGAAGCTCAAAGCAGATTAAAAGTACCATGACCATTGACTATGACCATGACCGCAATAACGTTGTTAAAAGCGATCATGGTCATTTTTTTTGCAAAATGTTTGGAGACAAAGTATTAATTCCTACCTTTGCCAAAAATTAAACTCCATAAATCTATCATGCCATGAACTTCAACAACATCATCGCCATCGTCAAGAGCGTCATCTTGAAAAACTACGTCAACTTTGAAGGACGCGCCACCCGCCCTGAGTTCTGGTGGTTCTTCCTGTTCAACGTCATCGTGAGCCTCATTCTCAACCTGTTCGGGCCCAAGGTTGGCACCACGCTTTCGGGCATTTGGAGCTTGGCCATTTTGTTGCCTTACTTGGGCTTAAGCGTGCGCCGCCTTCACGACATCAACAAGAGCGGCTGGTACTTGCTCGTTGGCCTGATTCCGCTCGTCGGATGGGTTTTGCTCGTCTATTGGTGGGCACAGCCTGGCGAAAGGACCGAGAACCAATACGGCCCCGTGCCAACCACACCGACTGCGGAAGCCTAAGCGACAACTCATCAATCTTAATCCAAACCACCAAGGCGTTGATTTTTTCAGCGCCTTGTTATTTTTTCGGCTTCCGCTGCACCTAATTTAAATAAAGAAACTATTTTTGCCGCTTCTAAAATCTAACAACACATTAAAAATCATAGGAAATGAAAAAGTTTTATTTGACTCTCAGCCTTGTGGCACTCGCATTCGGTAGCCTCATGGCCGGCCCCGTCGACCAACAAAAGGCACAAAGAATCGGTGCCAAGTTCCTGAGCACCACCACCCTCGCTCAGCGCAACGCTGACATCCAACTCAACTGCGTCGCTGCCGCCACCGACATCACCCGTGGCGCCATCGACTACTACGTCTTCAACGTCAAGAACGGTGAAGGCTTCATCATCGTTTCGGGCGACGACTGCGCCAAGCCCATCCTCGCCTACTCCACCACTGGCACCTACGACCCGCAAGACGTGTCGGAAGGCTTCGCCTTCACGCTGAAAGGTTTCCAAGAGGAAATCCAATACATGCGCGAGCATAACATCAGCGCCACGCCCGACATCGTGGCCGAATGGAAACGCGTCAGCGAAACGGGCAGCCTCAACCGCAGCGGACAGACCCGCGCCGTGGTCGACATGCTCTGCCAGACCCTCTGGAACCAAAACTTCCCCTGGAACAGCCAATGCCCCGAAGACACCACGGGCAGCGGCGGCCACGTCTACGCCGGCTGCGTGGCCACGGCAATGGGCCAAGTGATGAAGTTCTGGGAGTGGCCTGCCATCGGTAACGGCTCGCACACCTACAACCCCTCTGGCTATGCCCAACAAACCGCCAACTTCGGCGAGACCGAATACCACTTCGAGCTGATGCCCAACGTGCTCGACTCGACCAGCACCGAAGACGACTACTACTACATCGCCCAATTCCTGCACCACTGCGGCATCGCCGTCAACATGCAATACAGCGGCAACGGCAGCGGCGCCTACTCCGAAGATGTGCCCAACGCCTTGCGCAACTATTTCCGCTACACCTGCGACGACCACGTCACCAACTACGGCGACTGGTGGCCCGGCTGGGGCTACAGCAACGAAGAATGGGCCCAGATGCTGAAAGACGGCGGCCTCGACGAAGGCCTGCCGCTCTACTACAGCGGCTCCGACGACATGGGCCAAGGCGGCCACGCCTACGTCGTTGACGGCTACGATGAGAACGACTACTTCCACTACAACTGGGGCTGGAGCGGCCGCGACAACGTCTGGTGCCCCATCGGCGCTGCCAACACCACTCGCTACAACTTCAACACGATGGTGGGCTTCACTGGCCACATCATCCCTGACAACGACACCTATTACTCGCGCCCCGACAGCGTGGCCAATATGGCCGTGCTCGAAAACGCCGACTTCAACGGTGTCCGCCTCAACTGGACCAACCCCACGCTCGACCTTAACGGCAACGACCTCACCGACATCACCTCGGTGACCATCCGCCGCAACGGTGAAGTCATCGCCGAACTGACCGACGCCCAAGTGGGTGCCAACATGGACTACGACGACAACGGCCTCGAACCCGGCCTCTATGAATACGCTATCTTCGTCACCAACGAAGCCGGCATCAGCCGCACCACCTACCGCAGCATCCTCGTGGGCGAGAAGTGCAACATCGTCTTCCAACTCCACGACAGCGCCGGCAACGGCTGGAAAGGCGCCGCCATCAGCATCGCCGACGAAAACTTCAACCGCCTCGCCATCGTCACCATGGACGAAGGCTCCGACCTGACCGTCGACCTGCCCATGCTTCGCGGCAACCTCCACTTCATCTGGAACCACTGCTGGTATCACGCCTATCCTGAGCATGACACCGACGGCGAGTGCTCCTTCACCATCCTCGACTACGACGGCAACGAACTCTACACCTCAGCCGAACTCGAAGACGGCGTGTTCATGACCTACGAGAACAACTGCGAGCAAGCCCCGCTGGCCTGCTATCCTGTACTGAACCTGCAAGGCGAATATCTATGGCATGGCGAAGAAGAGTATGGCGTTTACCTCTCTTGGAACAAACCCAACGTCACGGCCAACCTTGACCACTTCAACATCTATCGTTCCATTCTTGTCACCAAAGAGTCAGAACTCATTGCGGAGGTACCCTACACTGGCGACAACAGCTACGAGTTCTTCGACAACAACAATGAGCTTGGCGAATACGAGTATGAGGTCACCTCTGTCTTCGTTAGAGGTAGCGAGCAATGCGAATCGGAGGTTGAGGGCATTGGCAACCTGATTGTCACCGCCGTCAATGAAAACGCTGCCAACGTCAACCTCTACCCCAACCCGACCAACAGTCTGCTCAACATCGAAGGCCAAGGCACGATGCACATCACCGTGAGCAACATCTTGGGACAAAAGCTCATGGAGACCACCGCCGAAGGCAACACCACACTCGACCTCGGAAGTTTTGGCCAAGGCATTTATCTTTTCCGTATCGAAACCGAAAACGGCACTATAGTACAAAGAGTTGGCATAGAGAAATAAACACCTCTATCCCTTTCACAAAAAACCGCTCTTTTGGGGGCGGTTTTTTTGTTTCCAAAATAATACTATTTTTGCCACAAATTATTTTCATCTACACCATCATGCCGCGCACCATGCTACGTTATGCCATCGTGAAGTTTACCGAAGACGAAAGGCGATTATTCTTGAATCCACCTGAAACCGACCTCGCGTCTCGCGCCCCGAAGACCCGCGTCCCGAGTCAAAAAGAAAAAAACCATGTCTGACATCCAACTCCACCATATCGAAAAAGGCCAGGGCCAGCCTCTCATCCTGCTTCACGGCAACGGCGAGAGCAGTGACTATTTTGAGCACCAGATTTCGTGTTTTTGCGATAATTATCGCGTCATTGCAATAGATACTCGCGGCCATGGCCTATCGCCAAGAGGCGAATCTCCGTTCACGATTTGCCAGTTTTCTGACGACTTGTATGAGTTTATGAATGCAATAAATATTGCAAAAGCAATCGTTTTGGGTTTCTCCGATGGAGGAAATATCGCATTGGAGTTTGCATTGAAGCATCCTGAGATGGTCGACAAACTCATCCTCAATGGCGCCAATCTGTTTCCAAGCGGAGTGAAACCCTTTTACCAATGGCCCATCAAAATCGGCTACCGCATTGCCAAATTGTTTGCCAAGAAATCCGAAAAAGCCAGAAAAAACACCGAAATGCTCGGCCTGATGGTCGAAGAGCCGCATATCGACCCTGCCGAACTTGCCCGCCTGACGATGCCCGTTTTGGTCGTGGCCGGAACGAAAGACATGATTAAGGACTCGCACACACGCTTGATCTACAACAGCTTGCCAAACGCACAATTGGCCATTCTCGAAGGCGACCATTTTCTTGCCAACAAACGCCACAAGGCCTTCAACGCGATGGTGAAGTGCTTCCTTTCGGGCTATATGATTCGCCATGCCACGATGGACGACCTGCCAGTCATTCTTCGCCTCCGCGACCAAGCCCGCGAAATCATGCGCAGCTATGGCAACACCTTCCAATGGCCCGACGGTTATCCGCGCGACGACATGTTCCGAAAGGACATCGAATTGGGCGGAAGCCATGTCATGGCGAATGAATCGGGCGCGATTGTCGGCACTTTCGCGCTTTTGCCCAGCCCCGAGGTGACCTACAGCAAGATTTACGACGGCCAATGGCTCGACAACGAGCCGTATCACGTCATCCACCGCATCGCCAGCACTCCCGATTCGCACGGCGTGTTGGATGCCGTTTTGGACTATTGCGAGGCCGTTGCGCCCAACATCCGCATCGACACGCACGAGGCCAACGTCATCATGCGCAAGGGCTTGGAACGGCATGGCTACCACTATTGCGGCATCATTTATCTTTTGGATGGGAATGAGAGGATGGCGTTTCAGAAAAGGGTTTCTCCTTATTAATAGTCTCCCCGCCGCCGAAAAATACCCATTATTGGTGAGAGAAACCTTTGGTTTTACGCTCTATATTTGCAGCGTAAAACCTTAACACTCATTTGACTTATGGAGAATTTGAGCTTTTTCACCACACTTCGCCCCACACTGGTCGGGGCATGGATTCCCGCCGTCGCCATGGTGCTTGTGCAGTTCGTTTGCATGGCTCTTTTCAAGGAGGGTGGCAAACGTGCGGTTGACACGTCGTGGTACGATGCCAAGACCAAGATGTACGCCCAATGGAACACCATCTTCCAAATCCTCGTCATCATCCTCGCCGTCTTCGTCCCGTTCAAGTGCGGCACGGCGTGGTTCACCATCGGTGCGATAGTCTATGTCGTGGCTTTCGCGCTGTTCCTGTGGTCGTTCCATTCCTACGGCACTGCCGATAGCGACAAGTTCATCACCAAAGGCATCTACAACTATTCACGCAACCCGATGTACGCCGTCTTCACCCTCGCCATGCTTGGCATCATCATCGCCACGGCCTCGCTTTGGCTGTTGTTGATGATGGTTCCCTACTGCTGGGCCATGCACGGCGTCATCCTCGGCGAGGAGCAATACTGCGAGCAGACCTATGGCGATACCTACCGCGACTACAAGCAGCGAGTGCCGCGCTATTTCCTATTCTGACCATGAGCAAATCCTTTACCGCCAAAAGCATGATGGCCGACAGCCGCTTCTCGGATTATTTCGAGACATGCCCGCAGGAAAAACTAAGCGATGTCGAAGCCCGCGTGGAGCAACTGATAAGAGAAGAACAGGAGTTTTGCGTACCCATCAGTCGCCCGCACCTATGCAACCTGTTTTGCGCCTTGGCTCTATACCAGTCCGACATCGCCGAAGGCATCGACAAGGAAGCCTCGCAGCAGAAAATCGTCAATGTCATGGAAACCTACCTCATACCGCGCAAACGGATGTTCCAGCGCGTGTTCAGGATTCCGGGCATCTTTCCAGTAATGCGCAAGCTGATTCCCAAAATGATGATGAAAGGCAACGGTTACGGATGGGACACTGTGGAGGTTGACTGCGGCAAAAATGTGTGTGCTTTCGACACGCGACAGTGCATCTTCGCCACCATTTTCAAAAAACGTGGCGTACCCGAACTCGGCCCCTGCTTCTGCCGCATCGACGAATACCTCTATTCAGAGCTTCCAGGAATCAAATTCACCCGCACAGGCACCTGCTGCCGAGGCGATGAATGCTGCGATTTCAGGTTTGAAAGAATCAACAAATAACTGAAAATAAAAAATGGATAAGTACAAACAACAAATGCAAGGCGTGGCCGACACGCTCTATATCCCGCTGACGGCGCGTATTTATGTCTCAAAACGCTTCCCCGAGTATTTCTACGACGAGAAGTCGCTCTCCATTGAGGATGCCATCCCAAACGACAGCATCGCCCGAAACTCCAACGAGTATGTGCAGATGGCTTCCGTGGCGCGTTATTACAACCTCGACGAGATGGTGAAGGCATTCATGGCAAAGCATGGGAAGTGCAATGTCGTCAACCTCGGCGCAGGCCTCGAAACGGCCTACTTCCGCCTGAAGCCTGAGAAGGCCGTTTTCTATGAGATGGACTTCCCCGAAGTCATCGCCGAGCGCAGGCGCGTGCTTGGTGAGGCCGACAACGAGATCCTCATCCCCGGCGACCTTTTCGACTTGGCTTGGGCCGACGGCATCGACACGTCGTTGCCCACGCTGTTGGGGGTTTCGGGCGTGTTCCAATATTGCCACGAGGCGCAAATCATGCGATTCATTAATGAGGTCAAGGAGCGTTTTGCCCAAGCCGAGCTCATCTTCGACGCCACCAACAAGCGCGGTCTGGCCTACGCCAACCGCTATGTGCGCAGGACAGGCAACACCCATGCCATGATGCATTTCAGCTTGGACGACGGGCGCAAGTTTGCCCAACAAACCGGCACACGCTTCATCGAGCAACGGCCTTTCTTCGCGCAGGCGCGAAAGATGCTGAAACGCAAGCTCAACCTTTATTCGCGGGTGGCCATGTGGGTGTCCGACGAAGGTCCGGCTCGCAGCGTGCTGCTGCATTTGGGTTTGCACTGATAATCTTGTCCTCCGCCTGCAGGTCGGGCACAAGACGCTGTATGACCTTGAAACGGTAGAAGAAACGGATGGCGATGACGCGCACCACCGTGTAGGCAGGGATGGCCACCAACATCCCGACCGTCCCGCCGATGTGGCCGGCCATGAGCAGGACGATGAAAATCTCCAACGGATGCGCCTTGATGCTCGTCGAATAGATGACGGGCTGGTAGATGAAATTGTCCACCAGCTGGGCGGCAAACATGATGGCCAAAACGATGAGCGCGAAAATCCAGATGTTCACGTCGAGGCCAGCTCCGATGCTGAACTTGAGCAGCACGCCAAACACCACGCCGATGGCTTCGCCCATGAGCGGCCCGACGTAGGGAATTACGTTGAGCAAGCCCGCTATGAAAGCGATACCCAAAGCATAGCCCACAGGTATCCGTGCAATGAGCCACAACCCGAGGAAATCGACCAAGGCCACACCCAACATCTCGATGATAAGGCCAACGAAATAACGCGACAGCAATTGCTTGATGTCGTTTAAGGTCTTGCCAAGCGTGGCTTCATACTTGTCGGGCACTAAAGCACTGACGATTTTCTCGAACAAAGTGTCGTCTTTGATGAAGAAGAATGAGATGAACACCACCGAAAACAGGCCCACAAACACACTCGAAACCACAGAGGCCACCGAGCCAACGATGCCGCTCACGTTGTTGAGACTCACCAAATCCTTCAGCTTGTCCACCAAAACGGCGGCCACGTCGAAGTCGCGGCCAAGGCTCGGGAAAGTGGCAACGAGCCAGTTGTTGAGCGCGTCTATCGGGCTCGACTCGAAATAATAGTTGCCGTCGCTCATGGCCGAAACGTTGTGTATGATGTTGGAAACCAAAGGAATCATTTGCGTTACAAGCAAAACCAACGAGGTGATGATAACCACGATGGTGAGCACAGCCAACAGCCAGTCGGGGGCCGGTTTGCCCTTGACCTTGATTTTGCGCAGACGAGTCATGATTGGATAGCCAATCAGCGAAACGACGAAGGCTACAATGATGTAAATCAACACGTTTTTGAAATACCAACACAAGGCCAAAACCGCTGCCAAAAAGCCCAGTTTGATGAGATATCCGGCTAATTTTTCGGTGTTTTTTTCGTTTTCCATAACATAACTATTTGTTTATCACCAATTTTAGTGTTTGCTGCCGACTGTTTTGCATTGAGATTCGCAGCAAGTAAAATCCCGCAGGCAAAACCGACACGTCCAAGCGATGGGTTTGTTGGCCTTGGCCAAAATGGTCAGACTCTTGTGCCAGCAACAGGCCTTGCAAGGAATATATCTCAAACCGCACGCTGCCATCCGAAGGATTATGGAACTGCACTTCAGTTTGGCCGGAGGCTGGATTGGGAGCCAAACTCGCACACAACCCATTCTCTTGAAAATCAGCAACATCCAGTTTTGAATCCACAAAAAGCTTCATTGTGACGGGAAGGTGATCGGAACAATCCACCAAGGCATTGAGCACGGCAGGAGGCACGGAGTTGTTGCCATTTTGGTCGAGGCTCTGGTTGAAATGCCGCCCGTCGTTGCCCACAGCCTTGTAGGAATTGCTCACATAGCGTATGTGGTTGTAGCCAAAGGCTATTTCGTCGGCCATGAGGATGAAGTCGAAACGGTCGTCGAGGCCGCCGTCCGAGCGGCAGTCGTTTTCCGACCAACTGAGCGTGGATTGCGTATGGTAAGGTGCAAAAGAGCTGTTTTCGTTCCATTCGCCCACACCGCCTACGCTACCCAATGGATCGACGAAACGGATAGACTCCGAACTATAGGTTTGCGTGAGCAGCCGATAGCCGCTTTCGTTGGCCGAATACATATTGAAGTCGCCCATAATCAACACATTGTCTGTAGGATAGTTGTTGTTTACATAATCCATGGCGATTTGCAAGGCAGCGCGGCGCGAACTTTCATTTCCCTGCCCGGCCTTGAGGTGTGCGACAATACAAACCAGTTTGATGGTATCGCCAACGGCCAGACCGGGTGTCTTCATATACAACTCATACACATCCGTATCTCGAGGTTGGGTGCGCAAGGCGACATGCCGCCGCAAACCCATCTTGCGCGAGTCGTAAAAGATATGGTTGATGATGTTGCTGCCCGCATAGTTGATTCGATTGTCGGACCGCCAATAGTCCACCCCGTTGATGTTGAGGTTGTGGGAAATGAAACTGTTTTGCAAGGCATCGGTGGCGCCAAACTCATTGACCGTAAGGATGTCGGGCTTCACATAATTCAAGATGGTGCGAATACAATCGTCCTTGTGTTGAGTGTTGTTGTTGGTCTCGAAACAGGAGGCGAAACCGCTTTGGTAGTTGCCGTAATAAAGCAGATTGTATTGCATTACGGTAAGCATGTCTTGTGCCTTTGCAAACAAGCAAGAAAACAGCAAACAGGCGACAAAAAAGGTGTTTTTTCGATACATTTCAAATATTTTAAGCAGCAAAGGTAGAAAAATTGGCCTGATATTTGAAGAAATTCTATCTTTGCAGCAAAATTTGATTGACAACAAAACTACACAGAAATGAAAAAAACTGGAATTTTTGCTTTTTGTGCCTTTGCGGCACTGGTTTTTGCCTCGTGCAACAAGACAGACTACACCGCTTTTGTCGGCACATGGGGCGTGGAGAAAATCGAGTATTACAACATCGACTATGCCGGCAACCCCATTGACGCTTCGATGACCACCTACTATTTCGACCCAAACAACACCGACAATGGTATCCGTTTGGTTTTCAGGGAAAACAAGACGGGCGAGATGCTCGATAGTGCTGTTGATACAGTTTGGTACGAAGAGGGTGACGAATTGAAATACATCGTGAATCCCGACACCACCCTTGTGACGACATTCACTTACTCCTATGACAATAGCGACCGCATTTTATACATGAACATGGAGTATGTGCGTACATATCAGATGCGCATTTCCAACTTGACGGCCGATTCTTTCGTTTACGAAAACGAATACATGCAGAATTATGTGGAAAAAGCCTATGTGAAGCGCATTACCAACATGTCGTCAGACAAGTCAAGTCGCCGCAGCGTGAAACACTCGCACAAACCTGGGGCGTTCCTCGGAAGAAGATAAACAAAAAACGGGCTGAGTTTCAGCCCGTTTTTTTATTCCACATAGAGCACCAAGCCTTTCAGATAGGCCCCTTCGGGATGGAAGATGTTGATGGGATGGTCGGCAGGCTGCGAAAGCTGGTCGATGATCCTGACGTTGCGCTTGGCTTCGATGGCAGCCGCCGTCACGATACCTTGGAACGTGGCTTTATCGACTGCCTGCGAGCAACTGAAGGTGAAAATCAGGCCGCCTTTCGAAACACGCCTTATGGCTTCCGCATTGATGAAGCGATAGCCTCCCAAGCCGCGATGCCTGTCATGGTGCCGTTTGGCGAAGGCTGGCGGGTCGAGGATGATAAGGTCGAAGGCGCCTTCGCGCATTCCCGTCACATAGTCTTTCATGTCGGCCACATGGCAAGGATTCTCCTCTTTCGAATAGCCGTTCAGCTCCAGGTTGGCCTCGGCCATGGCCGTGGCTTTCTTGGAGGTATCCACCGTCACGGCCCGACGTGCACCTCCCTTCAGTGCAGCCACCGAGAAACCGCCAGTATAGCCAAAAGCGTTGAGCACCGTCTTGCCTTGTGCCATGCGACGCACCAAATCGCGGCTGTCGCGTTGGTCGAGGAAGAAACCCGTTTTTTGGCCTTCCTCCCAATTGGGAAGATAGCGGATGTCGTTCTCCAATATCAACTCATCAAGTTGGTTTCCAAACAAATAACCATCTTCAATCACTGCATCTTCCTTGCCCATGCGATGCATGGCATCGGCACTTTTGTTGTAAATGGCCTGCAAGCCCAAATCGGTCATCTGTTTTAGGGCGCGGACAATCTCGCTGAGGTGCAAGGCCATGCCCTCGGTTTGAGCCTGAACTACGGCAGTGTGTCCATAGACATCTATAATCAGTCCAGCCAAGCCATCACCTTCGGAATGAACAAGACGGAAACAATTCGTGTGCGCATTGCCAACAAGGCCCATGGCTTTTCTGACATTCAAAGCACGGTTAAGCCTATCGAGAAAAAATCCGTCGTCGATTTTGGTGTTCCCGAAACTCAGCATTTTGACCGCGATGCTGTCCGACTCACAAAAGCCCGTGCCGAGAATCTCGCCGTCGTAGTCGGTGACCGTAACGGTATCGCCAGCCTGAAGCCCTTCGGCGGCAGAATGGATAGCGCCCGAGAAAACCCAAGGATGAAAACGGCGCACAGCATCGTCCTTGCCTCTATTAAGGCGAATGACAGGATATAAAGGTGTTTGTTCCACTGTTTCAATCATTTTAACGGGACAAAGGTAAGGTTTTTTTGCGAAATTCCGTATTTTTGCAGCCTAAAACCTCAACAAAATGAACGAAGTAAGAGTAAGATTTGCCCCCAGCCCGACGGGACCATTGCACATCGGGGGCGTGCGCACCGCTTTATATAACTACCTGTTTGCCAAGAAGAACGGCGGAAAAATGATTCTCCGCATCGAGGACACCGACCAAACGCGCTTCGTGCCTGGAGCCGAGGAATATATTGTTGAATCGCTCGATTGGTGCGGCATCAAGTTTGACGAAAGCGACTATGTGGGCGGCGAATACGGCCCCTACAAGCAGAGCAACCGCAAACACCTCTACAAGCAATACAGCGACGAACTCTTGGCCAAAGGCTGCGCCTACATCGCCTTCGACACCGCCGAAGAACTCGACCAATACCGCAAGGAAGCCGAAGCCAACAAGCAGACTTTCATCTACAACTGCCAGACCCGCAAAAACCTACGCAACAGTCTGACAATGAGTAAAGAAGAAGTCGAAAAACTGATGGCCGACGGCACACCCTACACGGTGCGTTTCCTCATCCCCGAAGACCGCGAAATCGTCATGCACGACTTGATTCGCGGCGAGGTGAAGGTGCAGACCAACACCTTGGACGACAAGGTTTTGTTCAAGAGCGACGGTATGCCGACCTACCATTTGGCCAACATCGTCGATGACCATTTGATGAAAATCAGCCATGTCATCCGTGGCGAGGAATGGCTGCCCTCGATGCCGCTTCACGTCATGCTCTACGAGGCTTTCGGCTGGGAGGCTCCGCAATTCGCCCACCTGCCGCTGCTGCTCAAACCCGACGGCAACGGCAAACTCAGCAAACGCGACGGCGACCGCCTCGGTTTCCCCGTCTTCCCGATGTTCTGGCAAGACCCCAAAACCGGCGACACGGCCATGGGCTACAAGCAATCGGGGTACTATCCTGAAGCCTTTATTAATATGTTGGCACTGCTGGGCTGGAACCCCGGCACTGAACAGGAAATCTTCACCATGGAAGAGCTGATTCAGGCCTTCTCGCTCGACCGTTGCAGCAAAAGCGGCGCGAAATTCAACGTGGATAAGACCAAATGGTTCAACCACGAATGGCTCATGCGCAAGTCGAACGAGGAAGTCGGAAAAGACTATCAGGCTTGGCTGAAGGCCGAAAAAAACATAGATGTTACACTTGACTTCGCCGTGAAAGTGGCTGGTTTGGTGAAAGACAGGGTCAATTTCGTGAAGGAAATCTGGGACCAAAGTTTCTTCTTCTTTGAGGCACCTACGGAGTACGACCCCGTGACCGTCAAGAAGCGATGGAAGGAAAACAGCGCGGAAACCATGCTCAAAGCAAAGGATGTCATCAACGCCATCGAGCCTTTCAACTTGGCCAACATCGACGAAACGCTCAACGCTTGGATTACTTCCAACGAACTCAACATGGGCTTGGTGATGAACGGTTTGCGCCTAATGCTGGTGGGCGCCGGAAAAGGCCCGCACATCGGCGAAATACTCGAACTTCTCGGCAAGGAGGAAACCCTCAAACGCATCGATGCCGGCGTGAAGGCTTTGGGATGAAAAAGCCGTCACGCTACGAGGTGCATGTGTTGCAACCCGTAGAGATGGAATGAAAAAGCGGATCCAACTGTAGTTGAATCCGCTTTCCTTTTCGTAGGCAACTCCTTTTTCAGGCAATCGCCTCCTTGATGCAATCCACGATGTATTTCACATCCTCGTCCGAAACATAAGGCCCGCTCGGCAGGCACATGCCCACCTTAAAGAGGCTTTCGCTCACGCCATTGACGTAGGCTGGCGCATCCTTATAGACAGGCTGCTTGTGCATGGGTTTCCACAGCGGACGAGCCTCGATGCCTCTCTCGTCGAGAAAGACGCGCAAGGCCTCAACATTGTCGTTGGGCTGGCAATCCGTGGTGGCAGAATCTGCCACATGGATGACTCCTGCCGCACCGCCCACTGCGCCTTGAACCACGGTCTTGTAGGCATTTTCCTGGCCTTTCACCTTCACGTTTTCATCGATGGTGATAGTGTTCAGCCAGAAGTTGCTGTCGTAACGCTCATCAGGATTGCCGTGGACTTTGATGCCTTTCACGTCCTTGAGCAGTTCCTTGTAAAGCTCGAAAACATGCTTGTGGTGGGCGATGTGATCGTTGGCCACGGTCATCTGGCCGCGCCCGATGCCCGCGCAGATGTTCGACATTCGGTAGTTGAAGCCGATTTTTTCGTGCTGGTAGTACGGATAACTCTCGCGGTATTGCGTGGCGTACATCATAATCTCACGCCAAGCGTCCTCGTCGGGCGTAATCAGCGCACCGCCGCCCGAGGTCGTGATCATCTTGTTGCCGTTGAAACTCAACACGCCGTATTGGCCGAAAGTACCCAGCACTTGCCCGTTCCAACGGCTGCCGAAGCCCTCGGCGGCATCCTCAATGACAGGGATGTCGTAACGGTTGGCGATTTCCATGATGCGGTCGATGTCGTAGGGCATCCCGTAGAGCGCCACGGGCACGATGGCCTTGGGTTTCTTGCCTGTCTTGGCAATACGGTCCTTGATGGCCGCTTCCATCAAGTCTGGATTGATGTTCCACGAGTCCCTCTCGCTGTCGACGAAGATGGGCATCGCACCGAGATAAGTAATCGGGTGCGACGACGCGCAGAAGGTGAACGACTGCACGATGACTTCGTCGCCAGGCCGCACACCGCAGGCAATCAGGGCGAGATGCACGGCAGCTGTTCCTGCCGACAACGCGACCACACGCTTGTCAAGTTGACAGTTGTCAGTTGACAATTGACAGTTGTTCACAAAGTCTTCAAGGTCCTTTTCAAACCCATTCACATTTGGCCCGAGCGGCACCACCCAATTGGTGTCGAAGGCCTCTTGGATATACTTCTGTTCAATTCCCGCTTCGCTCATGTGGGCGAGGCAAAGATAGATGCGTTTTCTTTCTGACATAATATGTTATAAGTTTAATTTCAATATCACAACGATTACAACCCTGTCGCAACCCTCATCCGCCAAATCCGTGCTTGTCCGTGTTCAAACAGACGGAGAAAAGAATTGTTTCAGATCTGCATCAGATTTGTTCCTCACTTCACCACTCTCGCCGGCACTCCCACCGCCACACAATGCCCCGGTATGGGCTTGGCGACCACGGCTCCCGCACCGATGGTGGCGTATTCGCCGATGGTGGTCGGGGGAGGATTGATGATTACGAGTTAGAAATCATGGAACCGTCCCTTGATTCCACAAATTGAATTAGACACAAAAAAATGGGATTCTGGAATAAATCGGAAACATAAATTATGGGATTCTGGAATATTTCCAGTTGAAAAATTGTGGGATTTTGGAATAATTTTGTATTTTCGCAGCGTAAAACAAATATGTCATGTCAAACCACAGTGTATTTAAACGAAAGATATACAGCACAATGCTTCAATGGAAGCAAGAACGAAACGGCAAGTCGGCACTCCTTGTAAAGGGTGCTCGTCGTGTCGGCAAATCAACCATCGTTGAGGAATTTGCCAGCAACGAGTATGAATCCTATATGCTCATAGATTTCTCCACGGCTTCCGATGAAGTGAAGTCTCTTTTCAACGACTTGATGGATTTGGATTATATCTTTCTGCGGTTGCAAACCATCTATCACGTCAACTTGGAGCGGAGACGCTCGGTCATTATATTCGACGAAGTCCAGAATTGCCCATCAGCCCGTCAGGCCATCAAGCACCTGGTCAAAGACGGGCGATACGACTATATCGAAACCGGATCGCTCATCTCTATCAGGAAGAACACAGAGAATATTATCATCCCCAGCGAAGAGACCCGCATTGAAATGTACCCCATGGACTACGAGGAGTTCCGCTGGGCCTTGGGCGACACGGCAACCGTTCCCCTGCTCCGCCAGTTTTTCGACAAACATCTTCCGCTTCAGCAGTCACTACGCAAAGCAATGCGTGATTTCCGATTATATATGCTTGTGGGAGGAATGCCACAAGCCGTAGATGAATATATCGACACCAACAACCTAAGCAAGGTGGACACTGTGAAGCGCGACATTATAAACCTCTATCTTGATGATTTCCTGAAAATCGACTCTTCTAAACGAGCCTCTCGTCTTTTTCGCGCCATTCCCTCCGAACTAAGCAAGAATGCATCCCGTTATCAGGTGGGTAGTGTATTGGAGGACAGCGAACGGAAGAATCTCGGCGAGGTGCTTGAAGCTTTGGGCGACAGTATGGTAGTGAATTTTGCCTACCACGCCAACGACCCCAACGTTGGCCTATCGCTCAACAGCAGCTATGACCAATATAAAATGTATGCTCTCGACACCGGCCTCTTCGTTACCCTTGCCTTCTGGGACAAGGACATCACCGAGAATGTGATTTACGACAAACTCCTGAGCGACAAGTTGCCGACCAACCTTGGCTATGTGTATGAGAATATAGTTGCCCAGATGCTCACTGCGTCAGGAAACCGTCTCTTTTACCACACTTGGCCTTCAGAGACTTCCAACCACAACTACGAGGTGGACTTCCTGCTCTCCCGTGGCACCAAGCTTTGGCCTTTGGAGGTCAAGTCTTCGGGCTACCGCACCCACAAGTCGCTTGACGAGTTCTGCCGCAGGTTCTCCGACCGAATCGGCAACCGCTATCTCGTCTATACGAAAGACTATGGTAAAGATGCCGAGACCGTCCTTTTACCTGTTTTCATGGCCATGTTTTTATGATGATCCGCTTATCGCAGATGGGCAACCTTTGTTTCCCGAACCTTCACCACCCTCGCCGGCACCCCCACCGCCACACAATGCCCCGGTATGGGCTTGGTGGCCACGGCCCCCGCACCGATGGTGGCGTATTCGCCGATGGAGGTCTGGTTACCTCGTCGTATACCCCCCATCAACCACCAGATTGCTCCCCGTCACCCAGCGAGAGGCATCGCTCAAGAGATATATGCAGGCATTGGCAATGTCATTCGGGTTGCCAAGACCTAACAGATGTATGGCCTTCTTTCAACTCTACACTCCACAAATACTCTAAACTCTAAACCCTCAACTCTACACTAAACAACACGGCCGCCCGACAAGGACAAGCCGCTCAACATTTTTCAATGATTTCCGCAAGGATGGCTTCTTATAGCTCCTCCCCTCCATACTCCATCCGTCGCCCCAGCACCGTGGCGAAGATGATATTGATATTCGTCCAAAAGGAATAATTGTGCAGATAATATCGATTGATCGGACATTGTCTGTGAAGATCACCTTGTCGTCATTTGCTTGGGGGAATGGAATATAACGACTACAGCTTATACAAATTCACTCCTTTCAAATACTGTTCCTGCACCTCCGCCATCTTGATGTTCTCCTTTTTGCTCACTTTGGAATAGAAGTATTCATTGGAGAGAATGGCCGTGACGAAGTCTTTGATTTCGTAACGGAGACCGTCTCCAGCAAATGTGTGGAAGAACTTCTTGTTTTGGTTTGGATCCTCATAACGCAACTCGAAGTAATCGGTTTTCCACCAAGGAGCTGGAACGTATGCATATCCTTTTGTACCTGCTACCACCAAGTTGCCTTCGGTTTTTACGCCCAGACCCACTTGGAATGAGGCCACAGCCGAAGGAAACCTGAACACAGCCTTGGTGAACATGTCCACTTCATTCTTCATCTTCGAGTAGAAGTTGATGTTCTCGTAGCCAGTTCCTAGAAGTTTGAAGATGGGCAGCAAGGGGAAACAGGCATTCTCGTTCATACTACCACCCCAATAGTCTTTGTTTAGCTTTTCGGAGGATTCGTCTGTAAGCGTAGTAACAGAAGCATTCACCTCAACAATATCACCAATAGCGCCCGATTTGAGCAACGATACCAAATGCCCAAAAGCGGGACAATAGGCGGTCTTCAAAGCCACCATCAGCACTTTTCTTTTTTCTTCTGCCAAGTTGTATAGTTCTTCGGCTTGAGCCTTGCCGAACACAAACGGCGTTTCGCACAGCACATGTTTACCTGCATTCAGGGCATTCTTCACATAATCATAATGAGTATAGTGTGGTGAGGCTATATAAACCGCATCACATTGTTCATACAAGTTAGCTTCCGATTCTGAAAGCTTCAGTTCGTATTGTTTACAATATGCTTCGCACTCTTCCTGGTTGGGATTATAGGCTGACACGATGGCATTGCTGTTGACGAACTTCGATTCAGGAACAAAGCGGCTGGCAATACTACCTGTGCCAATTACGCCTATTCTCACCATTGGACGCTCTTCTCGCAACTGGGTACTGCTTATTCCTTGTGTACGGGGAAGATAAACCACCTCACAATACTCCTTGAGGTAATCGAAATAGCCCTCCCAGTCTGATCCAATGGCAAAGATATCAACGCCATATTTCTGAATATCATCAATCTTTTGGCCTTTGTACTCTTCGATGATAATCTGATCTGCAAGGCCAGTGGCTTTCACTGCTTCAATGCGTTCCATCACATTGTTGCATGTGCTCATCTTGCCACGTTCAAGATCAAAATTATCTGTTGTTACACCGACAATCAGATAATCTCCAAGAGCTTTAGCGCGCTCTAAAAGGCGTTGGTGACCAAAATGGAACAAGTCATATGTGCCGTAGGTAATAACTTTTTTCATAAACCTCTTAAAACCGTCTTTTTTTACCTGGTTTATATAGAATTTTAACAGCGATTTCGGTTGCAATATACATCAGATTACAGAGAGTCTGACTCTTTCCTTTTACCCCAAGCCATTTTGCCATCTCAACGGAATAGTAATCAGAACCACTTCCTGGAGAAAACCTGACTTTCTGATAACCATCTTTTTCGTAAGCCTTTAGCGCAGCCTCGTTCTTGATATGAGTATTTAAATACTCAACTATAACCCCTTTTGATTGAATGATTTCTTCTGCTTTATTGCTTAATGCTCTATAAACACCTTTCCCCTTATAATCTTGTGTTACAGCCACATAGCAAATATACGCTCCAGTACCTTTATGCCACCATCTGTTGACTTCTTTAAACACGACAGAAAGCATCCCTGCAAGGGTGTCATTTTCATCCAAAGCTACAAGCGTAACACCTTCTTTAACCGCAGCTCTTAATTCTTCTGCAGTAAAATCGGCACACTGCATATTAACGCCTGTTGATCTATTGCTTTCATGGGATTGCCATTGGCATCTTGCTAAATCCTCCCAACTAATATGATCTGGCTTTATCTTAACTATCATTACAATCTTTTATCTTTAGATAAATCCAATGTTTCTCAAATCCAAGAACGCATTTATCAATTGGTCATAATCTTTCTCGGCCAAACAGCCTATATGACCCACACGGAAGACAGAGTCTTTCATGTCGCCACCATTCGGACAAATCCACATGCCATATTCGTCTTTGATTTTCAAGAAGATCTCAAATGCAGATTGTGTAGTAGGATGCAACGGCGTAACGGCATTGCTCAGGCTCTCACTGATGATTTCGAAAGGCAGGTTATGCTTTTTAATCTTATTGCGGAAAAACTCAGCCAAATGCGCCGTCCGTTCAATCTCTGCCTTGTCGCCACCAGCGGCATCAATCTCTTTCAATCTAACATTAATCTGGCGCAGCACACCCACGGCAGGTGTCCAAGGCGTTTGTCCACGCTCTTGGTTTTTTAATGCCAATTTCAAATCCAAGTATTGGCAACAGCACCTAATATTCCCTATTCTCTTCAAAGCCGAAGGCGCCAATGCCATCACAGCAATACCTGGAGGGCAGGCCAATGCTTTTTGGCTTCCAGTAATCATCACCCCAACATCCAATGCAGCCATGTCGAAGGGGTCGCAAAGGAATGTGCTGATGGTGTCCACTATAAGGAAACAGCCGTTGCGCTTGCAGAAGTCGCTGACAAGATTGATATCGTAATGCACACCTGTTGAAGTTTCGTGCTTTTGCAAAAGAAAAGCGGTATAGCCCTTGCCCTCGTATGGAGCAAGATGCCCTGGCTTCAGAGCCTTCCCGTGCTCCAATTTGATTTCTGTGAATGGAATCTCATGCAATGCCAGCAATTCAACGAAACGCTCACCAAAAGAACCTCCATTGATTACCAATGCTTTATCCTGTCTGGTCAGACAATTCATAATGGCTGTTTCCATACCACCAGAACCAGAGCATGTCATAAACACCACACGACTATCGTCGGTCGCATGAGCAAACTTCTTGATGAGGCGTTCGTTTTCAAGCATAAGTTCCGAAAACTCTGCCGTTCTGAAATAGGGCACCTGTTCAGCACCTATTGCCCGCACAGCATCACTTGACTGCACCGGGCCTACAGTAAAATTCAACATGATATTTATTGGAATTATTCTAAGTAAATAAAATGCCACCGCCGTGAGCGGGTTTTCTCTCACTTTCTTGAGGTGGAGTCATATAATCACCAAATTGAGTTGTCAGGCACATGTCATAATCCTTAACCATATAAGCTCTTGTGTCTTCAAAGTCACATTCAACAATGTGTTCCATCATATCGGACGGATAACAGCGCCTTAGATCAGAAAATTCCCCATTATAATTCGATATCTGCCTCGAGTGACTCGTGTTGCCTATCTGGCTTGCTTTCCTATACCAACGTTTCTTCAGTCTTATCGGGAAAAACTTACCCAAGATAAAAGTTGCGCAGCTGCATAGTTTCATCACAACAGAGCCCTTATCGAAACTAGGATGGGGTTTTATCATCCCCTGCAACATCAAAATAAGCAATAGTTTTATCTTCCTTTTTAAATGATTTTCAGGTACATTATCCAAAACAAGGACATCCAATGTTGGCTCATATTTGCCATTGACGTTCTCCTGTTTCTTTTTTCTTCTAACCCGATCTACCCAAAGCGATTTTGCACTATCTCTTTCGATTTTCAAGACTTGACTAAATTCCAAAACTTCAACTAACCTATCATAGTTTTTTCTATCAACAAAAACATCAAGGTCGTCGTCCCAAGGGATGAATCCCTTATGCCTGATCGCACCCAACAATGAACCGTAGGCCAAGCTATAGCATATATCGTTTTGAACACAAAAAGAATGGAATTCTTTTAGCAACTCCAACAAACCAGTTTGTGCACTCAAGGTTCCGTATTTGTTATCTGTATCCATTATTGGTCATTTTTAATTGGTTTTGCCGGCACTCCTACCGCAGTACAATGCGCAGGCAATGATCTTGAAACCACAGCTCCAGCGCCCACTATGACATATTCCCCTATTTCAATTTGATTGATTATTTTTGCTCCAGTGCCCACATAAACGCCCTCGCCTATTACCACCTCTCCGGAGATGTTCACTGAAGGCATAAACGCCGCATAATCCTTGATGACAGTATCATGGCCAACTGTACAGCCAAGGTTCAATATCACGAAGTCCCCTATCCTGACATTGGTGGTGATAAGGTTACCGGCACATACGATACAACCCTTGCCCATTTCAACATAGTTGTGGTCTCCTATCCAAACTGAAGGGTGCAATAACGTCGGAAAAGAAACTTTGGGATTATGTATATTGTCAAAAACCTTTTTTTTCACAACAGGATTCCCGATACAAATGGCAACCGCAATTTCTGTTTCCCATTTGTTCAAATCATCCACCGTACCCAAAGTTGGATATCCGTTGATTATCAACCCTTTTTCATATCCGTCGTCAAAAAAACCAAGAACATTCCATTCCGGCTCAACTTGGTTAATGTTTTGAATAAGCGCAAGGACTTCGCGTCCAAAACCGCCCACGCCAAAAATAGCTATATCTTTCATAAATAACTAATTATTCCCATCAAACGCTTCCATAGTAGCAGCTGTTGCGGAATTAATATCTTTCCGCATCAGCACGTTCTTAATCGTTATAAAAATCACTTTGATGTCCGTCCACAGCGTGCAGTGGTCCACATACCAAACATCCAGCTTGAACTTCTCCGTCCAGCTTATGGCGTTGCGCCCGTGGCACTGTGCCCAGCCGCTGATGCCGGGGCGCACCTCGTGGCGACGTTTTTGTTCTTCGTTATACAAAGGCAGGTATTGCACCAATAGCGGCCTCGGTCCAATCAAGCTCATGTCGCCTTTGAAGACGTTGATCAGTTGCGGCAACTCGTCAATCGAGGTGCTACGCACAAACTTACCCACCTTCGTCAACCGTTGCGCATCAGGGAGCAACTTTCCCTCCGCATCGCGCTCGTCGGTCATCGTCTTGAACTTGATCACCTTGAAGATCTTCTCATCCTTGCCCGGGCGTTCCTGCAGGAAGAAGGCACCGGCGCCTTTGTTGGCGAAGTGCAGGAAAATGGCGATTAAAACTAACAGCCAGCCAATCAGCAGGAGGGCAATGCCTGAGATGATGAGGTCGAAGAGCCGTTTGAAAAAGTGTTTATACATAAAAGTCTTATTTTTCAACATCGGAAAAAACGGTGATCAAGACGCTTCTGTTCCTTCGGGTTTTTCCGATGTTCCATTAATCAAAATGCGCGATGATCTTAGAATACGTATGTTCCACAGTATAGTTCTCCAAGAAGAACCGATAGCCATTCTCGCCCATCTGCTTCAAGTCGGAACCTAACATCTTGTCGACGCATTGGGTGAAAGCATCCACACTATTGCTCGGGCACCAGTAGCCATAACCATTCTGCTCAGCGATGCTGCCCGTGTCGCAGTTGGGGTCGGTGGCAGCAATAATGGGCTTCTTCTCCATCAGGTAGGGCAACAGACGCGAAGGATAATTGGGGATGGTGAAGCGGTAATCCAAGAAGATGAGGCCTACGTCGCAGGCGCGCACCAGCTGGTTGTAGTCCTCGGAAGGTAGGTGTTGGAACACCGACACGCTCCGTGGTTGCCGCGTTTTGTACCACGTCTCCATCTTGCCATACTCGGTGCCATTGCCCACCACCACGAAGTGGCAGTTCTCGCGATCGGCATTGGCGTTGAGACACTTGGTCAGGAACGGGATGCCCTGGGGCTTACCCAAATTACCGCCATAGATGAAGATGGGGCGGTCGGTGGGCAGGTGGTATTTGGTCCGGATGGCATTTCGTTGCTCGTCTGTAAGCGTGACGGTTTCCTGAACCTCGTATGAGTTAGGCGCCACTTCCACGCGCTCGGGCGCCACCTCCGGATTGTGCTTCAGGACGTACTGCACATTGGCCGGACTCATGCAGCCGATATGGTCGGAGAGTGCGTAGAGCTTTTTCTCTTTCTTGCGGAAGAAGCGATACAGGAAACCTTTCATGCCCGTTGTGCTCATCATGCCCAAGTCGACTGCGTTCTGCGGGAAGATGTCTTTCAGCAACAGATAGGTCTTAGCCAATGGATTTGCCGATTTCAGGTATTGAATGACTTTCGGGAAAGTAATGGGTGGAGTGGAATAGAGAATCAAATCGAATTTCACATTTCCCCAATAGTGCTTGATGGCCTTTTTGAATTGCGTCTCCACCAACACTTGGCCGATGCCTTTCTCAATGGCATTAGTCTTTTGCAGATTAAGAGTACGCACTCCGAGGATACGGACACCACCAGTTTTGTACAAGCGAGTTTTTTCACCCATGCGTCGCTCGCGTGGCGAAACGATATATACCTGATGGCCTTCATCGCAGAACTTCCGCATGAGGTCGCTATAGATGCCATGGGTGTCCACCTCAGTGAGGGTGGACATGGTGAGGAAGATGATGTGCATGGTTAAATTATGGTTTTATTATGATATTTCTTTAACCTTTCTTCTTATACCTCTGGTTGGGATGCCTAGGCGTTTGTGGATACATACGCTCGATAAGCCCTTCTTTTAGCATAGAAGGTATCACATCCGAAAGTAAATAGTCCGCATTTCTCCCTATTGTCATGGAAATATAGTCCAAAGACACCCAATCAGAACAAATATCGACGATTTCCTTGCGAAGTTCCCTCCTGCTCATTCTTTTTTTCTTTTTTGGGTTACTTCCGAGGTTACTTCCGAGGTTACTTCCGAGGTTACTTCCGAGGTTACTTCCGAGGTTACTTCCGAAGTTACTATTCATCCCAGGAATACAATATTTTGTTCCTCTTCCATACCCCTCGGCAATAAGGAAGTTCATATTGCACATATCCTTTAGCATTGTATAGATATCTGCTTTATGTATATTCAATGCGTATCTCAGTCGTTCATTGGTAATATAACCCTCGGTATAAGCAAGTGCCAATGTGAGCAGCTTGTTGTGCTCAATATGAGCAACTTCTTTCCCAAAAATGCCAATAAGACCGTTCTTAACATCTGAGTCCAATAACGACACCATCGGCAAATACAGATTGACAATGTCAGGACGGCAAACTGTATCAATATAAGGAGTACGCCAATTAGCGTCACTCCATCCTTTCAAAATCTTATCTACTCCGCTACCGGCTTTTTCTGCCGCACCAAGCATCATAAACATTTTCTGCAAGGACTTGTTGCGGCATACGCTTTGACCTCCTTTATAATACTGAGCTTTGGTAATAAGCATAGTCCCTGGATTGGAGAAAACAAACATGTTTTTGACATGTTTGACGAGCAGATTCGCATTCACCGTAAAGTCGGCATGTACACAGAGGTTGATAAATGCTTCACGAACAGCGATATGAGCAGATGTTTCCTCTTTGCGTATATTACCTTCCAGTTTGAATGGATTGGGCAGAAAACTTTGCAGTCTGGGCAATACTCTTCGATAATACTGGAAAAGGTTTGCCTCCCAAGTTCCATCGGGATATAAACGCGCAGACCATCGCGCATCAAGGTCATCGTTGAGCCATTCTTGGTAATCGGGAAAGAAATCTGGAGCACAAGCATTATCGGTTATCGAATCATACTTTCCAAACATCAAAAGTCCTGCTATGGTAAACCCCTCCTTACCCGTTTCCCTGTCTTTCCTATATCCACCCAGTTTTTCCAGCAATGTCATATCATCCATTCCGAGCCACGGATGGCTGGGCCTTGCTATGGCAAACAATTGGCGATACTGCTGCAACGATTCTTTGTCAAAATCATCCAAGCTATAGTTGGTCAGAATTCTACTATCAGCTGGAGTTGAGTCGTTGGCATCAGCAAACATACGTTGCACCTCTTTCTCTGTACATTTATAATCCCCTTCAAAATTCCGTTTAAAGGTGCCGTTATAAGGATTGGTCGTTCTAAAAACAGGCCGTTGCTCTCTGCTGGCATAAGGGATGTGGAACAACCTGAGGTTGTGACCGTTGAACTTTACGACTTCCAAATCGTCGTTTTTCAGCAGGTTACAACTAATGGTTGATTTGTTGTTCACATTGCTCCAAAACTCTTTCTGATATTTTTCAACCAATTCATCAGAGAGTACATCAAGGTAAAAACCATCCTCTTTTTCAACCACTCCCAAAATGATGGTTCCTCCTTCGGTATTGGCAAAAGCGGAATAGGTATCCCAAAAATTGCCTGGAAAACCACCAGAAGCTTGCTTGAATTCCAAGTCTTCAGACTCCCTTTTCGTCAAAAGTTCGTCGATAAACTCTTTTATCTGGTTTTGATCTTTGCAGAGATGCATAAATTCAGTATTTTAGTCTCAGAAAGAGAACGAAAAGCCCCAACATCCTCCTCTATCTATGCAATTCATCTTTGAAACCTAGTCATTTTTCTTTCATCCCCATCAACCTCAAATCATTTCTTATCGAAGCCACAGGCTGAATCTTTATTTCTCTGAAAAATACCAATTAATATCCTCAAAACTCGGATTCTTGATATGGAACAAAACCACCACCTCGGTGATCTTCTCATCCGGCAGGTTCCACCATTGGATTTTCTCAAGACGGTCGATGAAATCTTGAGCGAATTTGTATTTAATCAACTTTGCTAAGACATCACCCACTTTTAAAAACTCGTTTGCTCTCCCAAACGACGTTCACGTGGCGTCACAATTGTCACCTGATGACCTTCGTCACGGAATTTCCGCATTAAATCGCTATAAACACCATGCTCGTCAATGCTATGCACATCGGCTATTGTAAGAAAAAAATATTTTCATCGTTCTGCTATCAACTTTTCATACAATTCAACATATTCATTATACCGTTCCTCTCTATTATAGAGTTGCTCTGCTCTATTTCGACAAGCGTTGGCAAAATGTGGCTTTCCTAAACTTTGGACTGTTTTCACAGCGTCAACAATAGCATTTACATCACCTTGTTTCACAACCATTCCTGTCCCAACACCAACCGATTCTGGACTTCCACCCGTTCTATATGTAATCACAGGTGTTCCACATGCCAACGCTTCGAGATTGGTGGTAGGGAATGTGTCTGCGTAGGTTGGGTTGACAAACACATCTGCCGAAGAATAATAATCCACCAACTCCTCAACGGAATTGGTCCTCGCTATACCCGTAATGCCAATAGGCAAAGATTTTCTTTGCTCATCCGAGAGGCCGACCAACATAATCTCATACTCGTCCTCATTAAGCAATTCCCTCAAACGGAAAACATCAAACAAACCTTTCGACTTTGTCCAAACACTTGATACACCAAGAATCCTAAACTTCTTTTTCTTTTCAAACTTGGTGGGCTTAAACACATTCAAGTCAATGCCGTTGTTGATGACCCTAAGATCAACATTGTGAAAAAACGAATGTTTCACAAAGCCTGCCAACCATTGAGAGACTGCAATAAGGTGCAGATTCTTGTTAGAGGCAAAACTTTGTTTTTTCAACTGGAAATTTCTTGATGATCGGTCGAATCCCCATGAGGTAGGATATTTTTTTTTCAAAGGACATTTCTCACACCCATTTATCCATTTTCCACAATCCACTTCCACAAAATGCGCACAATGCCCGGTGAATGTCCAGCAATCGTGTAAAGTCCAAACAACAGGAATGTTTGTTGTATTTAGGTATTCAAAAAGAATCCTGTAATTGATATAATATCCGTGAAGGTTATGGAGGTGTATTATATCCGGCTTGATGGCCATGATTGTCTTAACCAATCGTTGGGTGGCACGTCGATTGGACAAACCGTCATTGTCAAACAAGCGTGCCTCTGCAAGCGCAATGGCTTGAGACATCTTGTTGCCCACAGGTATCAATTCGGACAGGCTCGGATTAACTTCTCTTCCGTATGCAAGATAAGTTTTCCATCCTTTATGGGTAGCAGCCTGATTGATCTGTTCTGCGATCTTTCCTGTACTTCCCCAATTGGCGCATGAATTGATTTGAAGGAGGGTGGGCATTATGCAGCCCTCCTTTCAAGACAATAACTGTAATTTATTGATAATCTACAACTTACAATCCCCCGTTGATTTGCTGCAATTATTTGAGTTACAAATATTTCTGGGGTTTTTATCAAATGCACATATTTCTGCAGTTCATCTTCTGGTAAACTCCAACAAGGAGTTTTTAGTAATTGATTTATCAGTTTTTCAGAAAACCTATATTTTAAAATTTTAGCCGGTACACCACCAACTACTGCATAAAGGGGCACATTTTTAGTCACAAGGGCATTACTACCGACCACAGCACCATTCCCAATCACAACTCCCTGTTTAATTGTAACACCGTGCCCAATCCATACATCATTGCCAATAATTGTTTGCTTCGAATTCGGTAAATCAAACTTTGCAAATCGTTTTGTCGGACCGCTATGGCGAACGTTTTGAAACACTGGTGAAGAGGAAATCCATTCTATAGGATGTTCTGCTCCTCCGATAAAAACATGATCGGAAATGCTACAGAAAGCACCTGTTTTGGCATTAACTATTTGACAATTATCACCAAAGTAAGAGTACTTATCCAAATCCAAATTAACCACATTGCAACTATCTCCAACCACAGATGTCTTATCAATACGACTATTGATAACACAAGTGCCTTGTATTTTCTTCATTAGTTTCCCGTATAAATATGATAGTTTCATCATTTATCTTTTTATATTTATATCATCAAGCACTTTTTGCGCAATATTACTATATAAGAATTGATTGGAAAGTTTAGAATGAGATTTCTCAAGTATCTGCTTATAATAATCATGATCTAAATATAGACGTTCCATAAGGGACTGATAATAATCCGCTGTTTTACCTTCCATTAAAATACAATTCCCACCATAATCGACATGTTCAAAACCTTTAATCTTACTAAAAGCGCAAGGTACCTGTGAAGCCACAGCCTGTTCCCACAACACAGAGTGCAATCCTGGAAAAACCACGACATCGGCTGCATAAAAATACTTATATACATCATTGGACGACAACCATCCGATATATTGAATTCGGTTGGAAAACAAGGCATCAAACACCTGTTTCAAATCATCTCGTATCGAACCGAAAATGAGCATTTTAATGTTTTCATAAGTACTATCTGCAACAGCCTTGGCTAAAACATGGATGTTTTTCAATGGATCTATTTTTCCTCCTGTTACAATAAGAAAGTCTTCATCATTAATTCCATATTGTTTTCTAACATTATGCCTAATCTCATATTTTTTATCAAATAGCATATCATCGTCATCGGCACCCATAGGAAGCAAGTATATCTTTTCTTTTGGAACTCCATACATATCATGCAGAAAATCACATCGTGCCGGAGTTACTCCATAGAAATAACCAGTAATGTTTTTTATCTTACCAACAACAAAGTTCTTGACAATAAACTTGGTATAAAAGTATGAAATTTTATTCTTGCAGCTATTGTTGAAATCAGCATGGCTATCAAACACAATCGCCACATTAGGATGCTTTCTTTTATACCTCTTGAAAAAACAATAGTTTAACGAAGAAACTCCATGAACAAATATTAAATCTGGATTGATAGAATAAATGGCATTAGGTAATCCAAAAAAAAGATGAATGTGCTGATTTGTAGATGTAGGAAGAGCTGGTTGAAGCCTAATCAACCGTATTCCATTTTCAATCATTTCTTCACCAACAGGTGAACTTATCACTTTTCCGGTATTCTTGTCAAACTCGGAATACGTTGGAGCTATTATACTTACTTCATGCCCTAGCTTCGCATGAGCTTTCGAAAGCAAATTGTCTTGATAAGCATAGTGTTTTCCAAACACATTGCTTGTCAAACAAACGTGAACTATCTTCATTTCACAACCTTCCGTCTATAATATTTCTCGGCAAAATGCCCTTCACGTCATAAATGACCCCGCCGTCCTTGGTCAAGCCTTTCACGTCCATATCGAGGAACTCCTTGTGTGCCACGGCCAAGATGACTGCGTCGAATTTCTCTTTCGGTGTCTCGTTGGTCACCGTCACGCCATACTCCTTGAAAACATGCTCGGCATTGGCCCACGGGTCATACACTGTGATGTTTGTCGTGTATTCGTGCAACGTGTGGTAGATGTCGACCACCTTCGTGTTGCGGATGTCGGGACAATTCTCCTTGAACGTAATGCCCAAGATGAGTATTCTCGCGTTCTTCACCATCACGCCTTTCTTGTTCATGCACTTGATGGTCTGGTTGGCCACATACGCGCCCATGCCGTCATTGAGTCTCCTCGAGGCATGCATGATGCGCGGCAGCACGCCGTAAACCTGTGCCTTCTGGATGAGATAGTACGGGTCGACCGAGATGCAGTGACCGCCCACCAGGCCTGGACTTAACTTGATAAAGTTCCACTTGCTGCTCGCCGCCTCTACCACGTCGTGCGTGTCGATGCCCATGGCGTTGAAGATCTTAGCCAGTTCGTTCATGAAGGCAATGTTCACATCGCGTTGGCTGTTCTCAATAATTTTGGAAGCTTCGGCCACTTTGATGCTCGGAGCTTTGTGCGTGCCGTTGATGAGGACACTGTTATAGACGGCATCCACATAGTCGGCGATTTCGGGAGTGGAACCGCTAGTCACCTTCTTGATTTTTTCCACGGTGTGTTGCTTGTCGCCAGGGTTGATGCGTTCGGGGCTATAGCCAGCATAGAAATCAACGTTGAACTTCAGTCTGCTGACACGCTCCACCATGGGCAAACATTCTTCCTCGGTAACGCCAGGATAGACGGTACTCTCATAGACCACTACATCACCTTTGCTGATGACCTTGCCAACGGTCTCTGAAGCGTCCAAAAGGGGACGCAGGTCGGGGCGGTTGTCGCTGTCAACGGGGGTGGGAACAGCGACTACGTAGAAATTGCACTTTTTGATTTCCTCCAGATTGGTAGTGCAACGGAAACCATGGTTCTTGATGGCATCTTGTAGAAGCTCGTCGCTGACTTCAAGGGTAGCGTCGTGGCCTATCATCAGCGCATCCACGCGGTTCTGGTTCATGTCGAAACCGATGGTTTCAAATTGGGTAGAAAACAGGCGGGCTAGAGGCAGCCCCACATAACCCAAACCTATTACACAGATTTTTGTGTCTTTCATTGTATTATTCTAATTATTTCAACAAATCAATTGACTAGTGTTTTCTCATTATATGTATTTCTTAGCGCCAGACCAAATGTAATAAAATTAAAAACAGTAGCGGTGCCAGGACCAAACGGGAACGTTGGCTCCGCCATAGAAATGACAAAAGGAATCAACAGTAAATAATAGCCAATATTGAAATTATTGTGATTGTCGGATTGTATGGTTTTCACAATGGCTTTCCCCATAATAAACAAATACAACAATAGAATGGGAAACACAAAAACAAGTCCGAATTCAAAAGTTCTATTCAATGGATAATTGTGAATCCAGCCTATTTGAGTATTTTGATTAAGATTCCCCAATAACAAATGATACGACAAAAAATCAAGTACGGCTGCGTTTCTTTCGCTTCTACCTGAAGTAATATCACCTTCTTCATAGTTTTGGAAGAAACTATTGTAAATGAAATCTTTCACAGAGGACGGCAACACCAAATACACAATAACTGCAACAAACACTGCCAACAAAAAATAGATAAAAAAATTCTTGCCTTTATATCTTTCATAAAGAACGTAAAGAAACATCATTCCCCCCGTCAACGTTGCCGCCCTGGCTCTGATAGTCAGCAAAACCACCATAGAAAGAACAGCAAGTGCAAACCATAACAATCGGACGATACGTTTTGAGTTACTATTCATCCCAAGGACTAAAAAAGCAAAGCATCCCGAGACAAGCATTACACCCAATGAGTTTTTATTATCCGTCTCATATTGGTCGAGGATAACGAAACCACCCACGTTGGTAAACACCTGCATCAAGCCAACAAACAAAATAAGGCCTGAAAACGCAATTAATACAATCTTTAGTTTTTTCTCATCCAAATCCAATTGCCACCCAATCATAATAGCAACCAAACAAATCGCAATCGATCGGATATCACTCATCATGCTTTTGCTGCCAAAAACAGCAAAAGTAATCAGATAATAAACCACTATACAAACCCACATAATCCAACAGGCGCGAATCATTTTGGGCTTCAACATGGATTTCACATTCAAGCACATCAAAAACAATCCCGCAAACACCAAAATGATATAACGTGACAAAATCGTACCGTTTTCCACACCAGCTGCGCGACTCGTGGCAACAATAGTAGGGTGGGAAGATAATGTTATTAAAAACACGAGCAACAAAAGAGCCCAATATCGAGCTTTTTGCCAAAATGTAAGTAACATAATACTATTATTCGATTTTCACCATATTACCAAACAGCAACTGCGTTTCGGGCAGTCTATTCACATCAAATCCACCACAAGGAGTAAAAGTAAGTTCGCCAAACCACACTTTATTCTTTTCCAAATAAAAATCAGCACGAACAAACGGGAATGGTTTTGTAAGCTTTTCTGCATATTCAAACAGTTTTTCAACACCTTCCGGTTTTGGTGTCGTGTAACCAGCGGGTGCTTCTTTACCTGTCTTATTGTATCGAAGTAGATTCCAATTCCGGTCAAAGAAATAGTATTTCGTACCATGACCGTCGCTGCTGCGACCCGTGCAGACCAAAACACAATCTGCACGACCACTAAAACAATACAGTTTATAATCTACAGGGAGCCCTCCGTCTTCCGTCTCAATCAATTTCTCACAAATCAATTTGGGTGGAATGCCTTTGTATTGCATTTCGGAATAAGTCAAATAGAATGTGTCGCGAATGCCATACCACTGGTTCAGTTTTCGTTTGGCATCCTCAATATCCAGTTTCGACTTATCGAACACAATCAGATTTTGACCACAGCCGAAGTTCCATTTGATGACGAATTGATTGGGAAGACTATCCCACGGAATGTCTTCCACCTTGTCGTATGCACCATACAACTCGTTCAAGATTTCACCACAGCCGCATTTCTCCACATATTCGCGAACGGCATATTTATCCGCACACTGTGTAACCAATGGATTCTGATAATAGGTATTGAATTTCAGCCATTGGATTTTTTCATCCAAAGTCTGAGGATTGTTTAGGTTGATGGGTTTTTTGAACTTGGTCAAATAGATCACCCTTGTGTTTAGCTTGGGTGAAATGCGGGTCAGCGTTTGCTTGAACCATTTGCTAAGTTTCGATTCTGTTATCGGCATATTGGTATATCTTTTTATAACACTATAATACGACATGTATTAATACAATTATCACAAATCATTTGAAGGAAATAGACACCTGGCGTTTTGTCTGAAAAATCCAAAGTTACAAGGCCTTTCCCTTCAAACCTTTTTTCATAGACAATTTGCCCTGACACTGAAGCCACCCTAACAAAACTATCTTCTTGAACATACACAGACGTCTTGTCAGAGGTTGGGTTTGGATAAAGGACGAGGTTCCGTTTTTCACAGTGAGGAACAATGCCATACGGCAAAGAAACACATACCGTATCGCTCAGGTCGCTTCCCACCTGATTTTCACATAATGCAGAAACCGCATAACAATACTCATCTAATTCTCCAATCTCTGTATCAAGATATGCGGGATCTGTTACATTGTCAAACAGCTCTCCGTTGCGATAAACATTATAAGAAACAGCCCGCTCGATTTCATCCCACCTTAGAAAAATCGTTTCGCCCATGAACCGAGCAGACAGGTTTTGCGGAACATCACAGGTCATCGTGGGAACAGTCACGCAAATCTTTTCCCCCATTTCGCTTTCCACCCCTCCTGGGCATATTGTTGAAACATAGTAACAATACTCTATGGACGCTTGAACATCAACGTCAGTAAAACAAGTGTCTGACACATTCGCTATCACTTGCCCATCACGATAAACATTGTATGATTCTGCCACAACGGAAGAACTCCACTTTAATCTTACTGTCTCGCCAACGCAACCTGCTGTTAGGTCATAAGGGGGCTCACATTTGCAATCATGTTGATGTATGTCGTGTGACGAGAAAAGGGTTACATAGTCATCAATTGAAAAGGGATACATCGCTCTAATTGGAATACTGTGATCGGGCTTTATCAAAATCTTGGTGGGACAAACTTTGATATTATAAGCGCTAAAAACCGATGCTCCTCCACCGTTGATACCCACAACAGGATATTCTATGCCATAGTCAGTTTGCCATTGCTCAAGGACATCGTCGTTATCATCATAAGAAATCTCCACAAAAAACACATCATGCAGGTTGCAACCATAATAAAGATAGGCCTCTTCCATTGCCTGTGTTGTCTGCTGACAGCCACCACATTCACTATGGATAAAGTTTATGAAAACAGCCTGTCCACGGTCAAGGATTCTAAACAGATTGATGGTTTTGCCATGTATATCTGTAACCTCAAAATTGACTGCTTGGTCCAACGTGGTTTGGGCTTCCATACAGACCCCTAAAGCCAAGAAAAAAATAAACAATAGTTGTTTCTTGACAGTTAACATTTGTTCTCTAATTTGCTTTTTTCCAGACAGAAATCAACGGTAAAGGATCAACACCCATTATATCCATAACGGTTTTTTGCAATCTCTTTTTTACACCAATCTTCAATGGGGCTTGCATACCTCCATCGAAATCAGGGGCATGGTTGCCTTCTATGATTTCCACCTGACCAGCCTGATTCACACAAAGGTCCCAACCCGCAAAGTGGATATCGGGAATGGTTTTGGAGGCTTCTTTGCAAGTGGCCACAATTCGTTTCCATTCTGGAACACGAAATCCCTTGATAGGTTTCCCTGTGTCAGGATGAACATCATAATGGTTATTGTGTGCGTCAATGGCGGGAATATCAATAGTACCTGTTTCAACGTTGATGGGGGCGTACACACCTCCCGCATGGGTGTTATCTATCACGCTACCATGGGCACCCATGCGCAACAAAGCGCCAAACACTTCGCAACGGTCACCGTTTGAAATGGTTACCACCCGAATCGTATTGAGAGATGCGGGGTGAAAAGCAGCCAACTCATCACAAGCAACAATGCATTGCTCAAGTAGATAGTTTTCCTTTACCAATCGGTCATACAATTGCCGCCAATCTTCCTCTTGATGGCCAACAATCTTAAAAATGCCATCCCCACGGGTACCATCAATAGGCTTGGCGATAAGGTCGAATTCCAATGCTTTTGCCTTGAATGCCTCAAAGGTCAGCGACTTGGCTAATGCCCACCAGCGATGCACATAAGGACTAAATGCCGGAAGAAACCGAACTTTGTCGTGAAACAAATCCCGAACTTCATGTTCACCTAATTTTCGGTAAATGACCTGCATCTCCGAGGTTGAAATGAATTCATCGCGCTCTTGCTCATTGAGATGCCAATACTCATAGCTGTACATGTACTCCGAATAGGTAACGCGATGTTTACGGAAAGCCTCTTTATAATCTTTCCATGAACCATGTTCTGGCTTCTCTTTGGCAAACCGTTCTTTTGCTTCTTTGAAAAAACGCTTTCTTTCGTCAAAATAGATATGGATTTCCCGATAAAGAGGAATAGACCATACTATTTCTTTCAACTTATCAATAAAACTCATACTGAAACAGTTGATTCATCACCAATTTTTATTGAAATTGTTAGGCCTTGGCCACAACTCTTTGATAATTCTTTCTGTATATTCACCCAATCCGGGACCAAAAGCAGACTGGCTCAATCCCGTATTCGCGTTCCATTCCAAAATGACAGGATCGCCAACTTCATCCACGGCCATATCCCAACCCACCAAATCAAAAAATGGCATTTGGAAATGCAACTGCTTCACGGTTTCTATCACTTTGTCATAGGATGGAATTTCATAGCCTTCCAATACCACCCCGGAATCTGTTTTTGTAATCTTGTCCTCAACGGAACCTCCGTAAGCGTATTTCTCCAATCTACCATCCTTACCGATATTGGCACTCATACCGCCAGCGCTTTGGTTGTCAATTACTTGACCTTTCCTGCCTATCCGTACTACGGCATACACGATCAGGATTTCCATATTGGAACGATAACTCAAAATCCTAATAGTGTTGACCGAAGTCGGGTTCAAAGCGCTCATTCTCTCATGTTGCTTCAGGCGCTCTTGGATCTGAAAATTCTTCTTGTACTTATCAAAAACTTGTTCTATAGTGGCTCCATCATGATTTGTAATGCCATCAGTCACTTCCAAACTTTTTACTCCGTTTCCATGCTTGTCAAGCGAAGGCTTGATGAGCATATTATGAATGTTTTGGCAACGACAAACCGCCTCTTCTTTTGTCACAGGCTCACCATCCAAATAATAATACCCATTCCTATTCTTCAGAATGGTTCTAGGATGTTTGACATTGGGCAAAATGATGTCACACATATTTTTATCTGCTAAAGCGTCTCTATAAGGCATCATGTTTGCTTTGCCGATAATATCGGTATGGTAAAGATAAGTAGGGACATATTCTTTTGAATAAACGCCAGAGCGGGAATAGAAATACTGATGACAGGTTAAAGAGATTTTTTTGCCAATCAACCCCTTATAATACTCCTGAATCTCCCGTTTTTGCTCTTTCGTAAGGGTTTTCTTTTCTTTCAACGCATTGAGCGATTTCTTGATATACCGCTCCTGTACTTGTCCCGTGCTGTATTTTGTATAGCGGTCAATGATTTTTCTAATTTTTCCAAACATAATATTGATGTTAAAGCATTAGAAGCCAAATAGTTTATGCTGACAATACTTTATTATTGTTTTCATATTAATTGGTTCCAACATACGATATGTCGGGTCTCCCACTCGAGAATTAGGACGGCTCATGGCATCCCTTACCACCATCTCCGTATAGTCACCGAAAGCAGGGCCAACGGCCGATTGACTTAACTCCGGTGTGGTGTTCCATTCCAGCATGACTGGTTCGCCTTCCTCATCAATACAAATATCCCAGCCTACTAAATCCTGGAAGGGTAAATTCAAGTGTTGTTCTTTCACCATGTCAATCGCCTTCTCAAAGGAAGGCACTTGGTAACCTTCCAACTTGATGCCAGAATCCGTCAACTCAATCTTGTCCTGTCCAGGCGCGCCATAAGCCCATTTGCACAATGTACCATCTGTATTGATTTTCGTGCTGATTCCTCCTGCCGATTCATTATCAATAGCTTGGCCTTTTCTTCCTATCCTAATTGCGGCATAAAGCACAAACACATCCATTCCCTTACGATAAGTCACAATTCTTATCGTATTGATTGAATCGGGATTCAGCGCGCTCATGGCTTGATGTTGCTTTACAAGGTCTTGTATCAGAAAATCCTTGCCGTATTTCACTAATAAATCCTTAAGATTTGTACCCTTGTCATCGACAATACCATTTTGTATGTGCAACTTTTTCACTCCGTCTCCATGAGATGCGAGCGTCGGCTTGATAATCACATCCCCAATATTTCCACATTTTGATACAGCATCATCCAAGGATACAGCTTTATTTTCAACATAAAAATAGCCGTTCCTATTCTTCAGGTAAGTGTGCGGCTGCTTCATATCAGGGAGCACGATGTCGTTCAGGTTTTTGTCCGAGAAAGGCACACACCATGGCAGTTTGTTCAATCGACCAGTCAGTTCCAGCCTATACAAACTTGTTGGAATGTATTTTACCGAAAACAAACCTGTGCGAGCATAAAAATAGCGATGCCAATCTGTCGGAACTTTATAACCCACCAAAGGCACATAAAAGTCCTGGATTTCTCGTTCCTGCTCTTTAGTCAGATCCACTTTATGCGGCAGTTTCTTATAACTTTCGTTGACTTGTTTGATATATTTTTCAACAAAAAGACTGTTTTGAATTTTAGATTTAAATCTCATCGATATGTATTATTACTTTATTTTTCCAAGTAAAAACCTCAACATTTGAGCTCTTCTCAAATCATTCCTGAATAGATACAACAAGTCTTTATTGTTCGACACGGCACCTGCGTTTTTATTTTTCCCAATTAAACAATTTCTTAAAGCATTTAATGCTTGCTTTACAGATTTGGGTTGGAACATGGAGTTCATTTTGCTCAAATAAGAGTCCACTTGTTTGCGGATAATAGGGGATATATATTCATAATATGCTTGCTCATTGGTCAATAAGTCACAAACATATTCATTATGGCGAATAGATTCCTCGCTATGGTCAATCTCAAGGGCAATATTGTCAACATTGCGGGTGTTAATCACCTCCCATGATAGTTTTTGATTCTCAATGCTCAAAACCACACACCGGCCTTCATACCAATGGGCTCTATTTGTTGCCCGGTATAATGTGTCCTTTTTGCTGTTAAAAAAGAAATTCCCCAAACTGTAAAATATAGGTTTCCCTTTGTATTCTTCCCACCCCTGTGGACAATGTGGATGTGCGCCAAAAACACCGTCAGCACCATAATCAATAAAGTCCCTATATCTTGCAATGGTTTCTGGCATTGGAGCATCAATGTACTCAATTCCATCATGGGGCAAGACAAACAAATAATCCAATCTCTTTTTGGCATCAATGATGATATGATTTACTTGAAGATCATTAAGATAGGCACATCCCAACCCCTCACGCTTTTCTGCATCTTGCAACGGCCATGTATAAACAGCGAAAGACAAGGCCAAAAAGCCAATCTTTATTCCATAAATCTCAATCTCCTTTACTTGATAAGCTTCTTCATACGTTCCCGCTCCAAAAGAAGCCTCACCCAAAGCTGCTTTCGTCTTCTTAAACCCTTCCTCACCCCAATCGAAAGTATGGTTGTTTGCAATCGAAAACAAATCGAAACCAAGATTGCGAAGGAACTGAGGGGCATCATCATTTTGAAAAAACCTTTCTTCCTTCCTTTCAGGAAGTTCTATATCAGGTTTTAACGGAACCTCAAAATTCACAATTCGGCAATCACAAGATGACAACAAGCGTTTTATTTCCTCACTTGGGGAAATCAATGTAGTTGTGGGTTTGCAGCAAAAGTCCCCAGCAAATAGTAATCGGATTCTATTATTGGATTGCATAATACACTGTTTTTTCACACCAACGATAATAATCTTGGATTAATTTCTTGTTACGAATATAAATATGCCATGTCAAGACTAATTCTCCTTGATATTTTTTTACTTGCTCAACCACCGTCTGAATATCACACCAGCGTTCATCATCAGACTTAGTTTTCCCATTATATCGAATAACTGTATCCATAATCTGGCACGGGTGCTCGACCAAACTCATCTCCTGCCGTTGATACAAATCAAAAAGATGGTATGGGACGCAGACACCACTTCTAAAACCTTGTCTATAATGAAAAACACAATTGCTGATGTCTAAAGGACTATTCGAAATGCTTTCCCACATACGCAAGGTCTCATGATTGTATAGCAAATGATGATTACGACCATGATTTGGCGTTTCTTTAATCAAGTCAGTTATTCTTGAGACCTCTTTATCCCATTGTTCTTTTTTACCAAACATGTTCTGCGAAGGATGAAAACCTAAAACAAAGTTTGGGTTGTTCTTTCTCTTCAACTTCTCAACAACATCTATCGTTTGTTTATCATCAAACAAATATGTTGCTTCGGTCTCTCCTTTACCACATACCTTAAAATAAAACCATTCTGGTATATTGTATTTTTCGGTTAATGCAGTGTACAATTCAAACTGACTATATGCCGAAGGAAAAGCGCGTTTATATTTTATTTCTTCCTTCCATGTCAGATTAAGAACCTTGTTTTTCGGTGCACCATGAATGGTTTGCTTCACAATATCTTTGGCTATCTGAAACCAAGAGGGAGTAAGAAAGCCGTCCACATCATGGGAGAGAACAACCTCATAATTACGCATTAACAAAGAAATATCTGAAGGAAGAAGCTTTCGGATAAAATCCGCGTATTCATTCACGATTGGTCGTTGGTGGATTCCCCGTCTCACACAAAACAATTGGGATTCATCGCAATCTCCTTTTTCTTCTCGTCCCAACAATGACTCTTCCCAACGGGTAAGCATAAAAAACGTGGACGCAAAGATATCCAACCCTATAACAGCGCCATTCTCCTTCTGAACAAATTTGTCCTCACCATAAATAATCGGGAGTTCCAATCCTAAACCATGGAAAAAGACCAACTCCTCAGGTATGTTATCTAACTTCAAATATGATAAAGGTTCTACAAACCGATTGAAAAAATGATCTTCGATGGTATATTCTTTTCCATAAACATCTAATTCATAATCTTGTACATCATCCTTAAACTGAATGATGTAGTCATTGCGATTGCAACCAAGCACATCAGAAAGAAGGGCGTGTATGGCGTATGTCCGTTCTGGTATATTATTATTGGGACAAGTAATCTGTATCATACTTATTTCATTTTATTCATCATCATTTGTTTATCTTTTTACCTTTCTTTTCCCAAAACTTGAATTTTGCCGGAATAATGCTAATAGAATAGGTATACGCCTCTGGTTTGAAAATAAATGACCAACCTAAATAAATCACTAAATAAACGATTAATTTCACGATTCCGTCAGGATACATGTCCAAATGCAAAAAATACCCACATCCATAACTTACTATTGCTGCTACAATAGAAGCAATCGCCACAGGCATTATATCCAATAGTTGGCGTGTCCATTTATAACCCACATGTTTTGAAACCAAACTAATGTTTACAAAGTAAGAGAAATAATTATTAATAATTACACCCACCAATAAACCTTTCATGCCAAACCACAACAAACCAAGAACAATGGCACCAATACCAACAACCCTCTTTACCACAGTCCACACAAACATCACCTTACTCTTTCCAATTGCTGAAATCGTCTGTAAATTCACTGCCATCAGACAATTTGCCAAACCCGCCAAACACAGCACTTGAAAATAAGGAACGCTCGACAACCATCTTTCAGAATAAAGTAAGACAAAAACTGGTTTCGCAAGAAGGATAAGGATAAACATTATTGGAAACGTGAGATATGATAGGGTCATCGTTATCCTTTTAATCATGTTGATCATCATTGGTTTATTATCCTGCGCCTCGGCGTAAAGAGGATAAGTCACTTGCGTCATAATGGAAGAAACACTATTTGAAGCCAGCTTTTCGGTACCATGCGCTTTAGAATAGTAACCCATGGTTGTAGGATTATAAACTTTTCCGATCAACAATCCTTGTATTTGCTGGCCAAAACTATTCAGCAGGTGAGTCAAAAACATATAAAACCCAAAACTAAATAGTTCTTTAAATGACTTCCAAGAAAAAACCAACGCCGGCCTCCACTTCAGATAAAACCAAAAAACCAGTGCTGGAATAGCCGCAGTTATCAAGTTTTGTGTAACTAGTGCCCATACCCCAAAACCTTTATAAGCCAAAAAGATGGTAATACCAAGAGAAATAAGTGATGTGACGAGGGTAACTATGGATAAAATCTTGAAATTTAAGCTTTTCCTTAATTGATTCTTTTGGATAATGTTAAATGCATATATAAACAACACAAGACCTTGCACACGTAACACCGAGCATAATAATGGAATTTTATAAAAACGAGCAATAGCAGGTGCAGAAAAGAACAATATGGTATACATCAACACTGCCATGCCTAAATTCCAATAGAAAATGGTGGAATAGTCCTCTTGAGTAGGTCGCTTTTTTTGAATCAAAGCTGCACCAAATCCTCCGTCAATGAAAGATTCCGCAAGTACCATGAAAATGGATAGCATACCTATGCAGCCATAATCGTATGGTGTGAGCAGTCGAGCCAAAATAATACCCGAGACAAAGGATATCCCCATACTCATGAACCTCTGGATAGAAGTCCACGCCATCCCTGAGGCGGCTTTTTGTTTTAGGTTATTTTTTGGCATATTATCTTCTTATCAAAACACAAATATTGGTTTTTGACAATATTTTGTCTTCAGAATCTTGCATTCAACAAAGCTCTGAAGCCTCGTTTCACTGAACTTGACGAAGCCAAACATTGAATAAGTTCTTTCTTTATACTCTTCAGATTTCAGTCTTCCCTTTTCTTCAATATTTGTATCACCTTGGGTTTCCTGAACAAGAAATGTTGAGACAACCGAAAACCATAGACATAGGTTTTCATTGGAAAAGAAAAGCCGTTATCGCATACTACAACATCAGGATCAAAATAATAACAATTGAAATTGATGTCAGGGTTTTCTATGCAACCATGAGACTTGATGATAAACGAGGGCACATTATCTTTAGAAGTGGGCAACGACGCAAGCAACAGTTTTTCGCCCAAATGCTCCAACACAATGAAATACTTCGGTTTGGGAGTTCCACCATCGGGAAAAACAAATGGATTGAAGTACAATACCGAACCTTCAGCAAAACGCATGTCAATCTCCATAAAATCTCGCTATTGAAAGAAATTCTAACTGCTCTTCATAAAACTCTCTCCCACAGCCAGAAAGGTGTTCACCAAGATTGATTTGACAATCCGAGTTATTGATTAATTTTTGGTCAAACAATTCAAGCAAATGATTACGTTCGGCGGTACGATACCAAAGACTGTCTTTCTGATGGGTCAACTCCACCAACTGACGGGCTGTCATGAACCCATATCGGTGAATAACGTCATCCATTACCGTCATATCGTTGTCTGAAAACTCTTCATCCGAAAAAGCTCTTACTGCTTCAATATAAGTTTTATCAGCCTCAACTTTTTTTCTCACAAAACCATCAAGCAGCACTGGAGTTTCTGAAAGATCAATGAAAATATCTTTGGCTACCGGACCAGCCTGCCACACCTCGTATGGAAGTCCAAGAAAAGGAGTTTGGAACCTTACAACACTATATTCCTCCATAAGATAAAGTAACTTGAGCAATTTTGTCTTACTCAGGTTATCAATATGCTGAGCCACGTAAACAACGGCATTGCCAATTCTATTCCTATCTGACTCGGAAATCTTCTGCATGAGTTTATATTTGTTTTATTAACGATTCCAATTGCAAAATATACAAAACTATCAATAAAACCGACAAGAAACGAAACACCTTGTCCAGAAATGCGGAAGTAGAAATTCATCTGCCTTCGGCGAAATCCTTCAAATAGGCGAATCTCGGTGTCAACTGGCCTTCTTTCAGAATCATTATTCTGTTATTGCCTGTTTGATTTCATCAACTGTAACATCCTCTTTCTCTAATAGATATTGGATGGTTCTAGCACCAGACTTCAAATCCTTATTCAATAATGCTGAAGCCAACGAAGCTATTCCTTCTTGAATGGAAGTGTCAATACCCACAAGCTTTGCAACGGAGATATAAAGTCCCAAACCCATGGGGACATCCTCAAGCAAGTAGCGGTGATTGATGAACGACGGCCCCTTATTGCTTGAATCGGCAAACGAGCGGAACACAGCCATGGCATCAATGCTCAAATCCTCCTCGTTGCGCCATTTGGCGGCCTCGAAGTAATCCAACGGCTCGCAATCGAAAGCTTGTAGCACCTTGTTCTTCTGCACATCGAAAGCTTTGATGACATTGACCACAGATGGCGTGAATGCTTCGCGGTACATCCAAAATTCTCCATTGCTGTACTCAATACGAGAAGCAGAGAAAAGAATGCCTATCGGATGAACTATCATATTAGGGTTGTGGAAAGCCGATTCAAGGATGTGCTTACGGGTGTATTTGGTGTTGTCAAAGCATTTTGAAAGCATGTCGAGGACTTCTTGGGTCTTAGCAACCGGAAGCACCGAGATGGCATTACGAGGATTGTAGAACGAAATCCTGACATATTCATTGTTGACAATACGGCCATTATAAGCCGTAGTTTCCCACTCGCTATAGACAACGTTTTTATGTATGTATTTCTTGAAAATCAAGCTGCCCATATAACCAGGCACAAGGATGATGATTTGACCATCTCTGACATGAGGAGCTATCAATTGAGCGACAAATTCATGTTGAAGTGTCGTCGTAGTCACCATAATGACATCTCCAAATTCGATAGCATCTTTAACATCGCGGGTAATCATAGCAGGTTTCACATCATATTCCCTACCATTGCCCTGAACGGTGTCATCCTTAACTTTGAAGCTTTTTTCTTCTTGGATAATGTCGAAATATCTTCCGTTGGTATTGGAAGTCTTCAGCAAAGCTACTTTGTGGCCTTTTTCGTATAATTTGGCGGCGTGGATAAGACCTGAATTGCCGCAACCGATAATAGTGAACTTCATTATGATATTTTTATTGAATTCTAATGATTCTATTACTCACTCGCCCATACCGTCCACGAAAATGAACCTTAAGATACGCTCCGTTGAGATTCACCGTTGCCGAACCCTGGGCAATTTGTGTCGAGGTAAAAATGGTAATATAGTATGGACATTCTCTGGCATCGCCAAGTGACATAAATTCTGGAACCGCATTAGCACTTGAAAAACAAACCGTCAGTTTATCGCCTATCACATAGCTGATGTTGATGTCTATCACTTCAAAACTGATAAAATCCGAGGCATTAGGACCGTTGGTCAGACGCGCTTGATAGCTGCCATACGGCAAATCATAAAAGACAACGTCGTTTGTACCAACATTGACACTATGGTAATAATTCCCATCTTTATATAATTCCAACACAGAATAATTGTCGGACAAGATGTTGATAACCACAGAGTCACCAACAGGATAAGCCACACAATCCCCATGGTTGGTACATAAATCCTCATTATAGGCAAATTGCGGTTTTAAGTGTCCATTTAACCAACAAAACCCTTCTTCTGGTGCCGGATTGTCAGACAAGTCTTTCGGACGATAAATAATATAATTTGCACTATTCCAAAGGTTTATAAATCCATCTATTGAATACTCCACTAATTTACTATCAAGTCGAGAACGGGTCGTGGTTTCAAACACAACAACCTTTTGAATGGAATTGTTTTCGTCTCTTCCAATATCATAAATCATGGCCACATGTCCTGTTTTCCACAACACATCACACAACCGAATGGAATCTAACGGAAGGTCTTCGCGTTTGTTCAATGCTTTAATAGACCTTATTGAACTAGTGTAATAAGGAGCTTTTATTCCTAAAACATACCAAACAGATGTGGCACAAACAGATCCATAATATGGAGCCGCGTCAAAACCATTATAGGGTGGCAACTTCAGATTTTCGGTGTACATCACGCTTCGCGGATTGTGCAAAGCCGTCAAAAAAGTATAAAAAGACACATCTAAGCCCACATAACCGTTCACCTTCTGGGTCAGCGAATAAGGCAATCCGAGATAATGTCCATCTGCAAGATACGGAGAAGCGCTATAAACGCTTGGTACGTCATTTATAGGAGTCCATTCCACCCCTGCCACCATACGCGCTTTTGCCAATGCATTGGAAACACCCTGGTTTTCGGGTTCATCGTGAATCAAACCGTCTGACATGGGCAAACCCGGAAAAGTCAAACAGGCCTTCTGACAAAACACCGTCATTGGGAAAAACCAAAAGCAGAATAACAAAACAGTGTCCAATAGTTTTTTAGAACCCAAAACCCGTGTTCTTCCTCGCCACATTCCAGCCTTGTTATCCATCATACCATTCAACTTTTTTACTACCACCTTGACCATTTCTTTTTAAGCCTATACGAGTTCTATTATGCGAATCGGTAATTTAGCTCTTCCTCCAAACCATCTTATCAACAATCCCCGTGTAAGACTGGATAATCTTCACCACCTTGGTCGAGACGTTCTCATCCACATAATCGGGGACGGGAATGCCGTGGTCGGCGTTCTGGTTCATCTCTACGGCGCAGTCCACCGCTTGGAGTAGCGACTTCTCATCAATTCCAGCGATGAAGAAGCAACCCTTGTCAAGAGCCTCGGGGCGCTCCGTAGAAGTGCGAATGCAGACGGCGGGGAAAGGATGTCCGACACTGGTGAAGAAACTACTTTCCTCAGGCAAGGTGCCACTATCGCTCACTACTGCGAAAGCGTTCATCTGCAAGCAGTTGTAATCGTGGAAGCCCAAAGGCTCATGCTGGATGACGCGCGGGTCGAGCTGGAAGCCGGAGGCTTCGAGACGCTTGCGGCTGCGGGGGTGGCAGCTATATAATATAGGCATATCGTACTTCGCGGCCATGGCGTTGATGGCGTTGAACAACGAGAGGAAGTTCTTCTCCGTGTCGATGTTCTCTTCACGGTGGGCACTCAGAAGGATGTATTTGCCCTTCTCCAGCCCAAGGCGCTTATGGATGTCGCTGGCCTCGATTTCCTTGAGGTTGTTGTGCAACACCTCGGCCATGGGCGAACCAGTGACGTATGTGCGCTCCTTGGGCAGGCCGCAGTCGGCCAGGTAACGGCGTGCGTGCTCGCTGTATGCCATGTTGACGTCGGAGATGATGTCGACGATGCGGCGGTTGGTCTCCTCGGGCAGGCATTCGTCCTTGCAGCGGTTGCCAGCCTCCATGTGGAAGATGGGGATATGCAGGCGCTTGGCACCGATGACGCTGAGGCAGGAGTTGGTGTCGCCCAAGACTAACACGGCGTCGGGCTTCACCTCCACCATCAGCTTGTAGCTCTTGGCAATGATGTTGCCCATAGTCTCGCCGAGGTCCGAGCCCACGGCATCGAGATACACATCCGGGTCCGCAAGCTTCAGATCCTTGAAGAACACTCCGTTGAGATTGTAGTCGTAGTTCTGCCCCGTATGGGCCAGCAGATAGTCGAAATACTGCCTGCACTTG
>ODAI013524786.1_pt1 | contig 46656 bp, 40 predicted proteins | sample 1539321 | NCBI WGS metagenome assembly ODAI01 (sample SAMN02144231, study PRJEB22623) | gut metagenome | biome: sheep rumen | host: Ovis aries | place: New Zealand
GCCAATAATTCCGAACAACGCTCGCCCCTTACGTGTTACCGCGGCTGCTGGCACTTAATTAGCCGGTGCTTATTCTTCTGCTACAGTCATCCGCCGGCATTCCCTCCGGCGTTATTCCTCACAGACTAAAGGACTTTACAACCTTCCGGCCTTCATCGTCCACGCGGCGTCGCTCCGTCAGGGTTTCCCCCATTGCGGAATATTCTTAGCTGCTGCCTCCCGTAGGAGTCTGGGCCGTATCTCAGTCCCAATGTGTCCGTTCACCCTCTTAGGCCGGATACCCGTCATTGCCTTGGTGGGCCGTTACCCCGCCAACTGGCTGATGGGACGCAGGCCGATCCCCCGGCGGAGCCGAAGCTCCTTTCCTTCCGTGCCTCTGACACACGGAACCGTATCCGGTATTACCCCTTATTTCTAAGGGCTATCCCCGTCCGGAGGGTACGTCACCTACGCGTTACTCACCAGTCCGCCACTCTCACCACGCGCAAGCGCGTGGATCCCGTTCGACTTGCATGCTTAAGACGCGCCGCCAGCGTTCGTTCTGAGCCAGGATCAAACTCTCCATGATTATTCCTAAAGCCCCGAAGGGCTAAAGATTTTCACTTCAAATAGTCCCGACAATCCTTTTTATCGAATTGAATTAGGAATCCGTCCAAATCCTCACGGATGTCGGACGGTCATCTTGCAGGTCATTTCCGTTTCCGGCTGACCCGCTGGCTTTTGTTTCGTCGCTTGCGAAAAACCTCTGTTTTTCGTCTTCCTTCCTTCCCTTGGTAAGTTTCAAACATCATTCCGCTTTTCGTTAGCGGGTGAGAAAGAGTTTAGCACCGTTTTTCAGGTTTGTCAAGAACTTTTTCTCTTTTTTTTATTTTTTTTCAACTTTTTATCGTTGAAGTTCTTGTCTGCCGCTTAGCGGCGGGTAAGAATGACTATATCACAACCATTATATTTCCGTCAATAGGTCAAACATCTTTTTTTGCATTTTTTTTAGATTTTTTTTCTTTTTTCTCAGAACCATCTTCTGAAACAGTGTCTGCTTCATTTTCTGTATCTGATGCGGCTGAATCATCGGCTTCTGAAGTCTGCTCTGATTTCTCTTCATCCTTTTCATTACGCTGGAGAAGTTCTTCCTTACGGGCAATATCCGCCTTAAGTTCTGCAATTGTTCTGAGGCTGGCGGCAATCAATTCATCTGAAGACGAAACTGAAGTCTGCTTGTCTTCCTCAAATGCACGAAGAACATTCTTTCCGAACGTAAAGATTTCTTTGTTCAGTTTCTTTTCAAGCTGAAGTTTTTCTATGCGGGTAGCACTGTCATCACCAAATTTTGAAACAGCGGCCTTTCCCTTGCCGAATGCGATAACAGACTTACCGACTGCCAGATCTACATATTTTTTCAACTCATCCTTGAATGCCATACAAAACCTCCGAATAATTTGCTATTCTTGTACTATACTTCCATTTTTGCAAATTGACAATCCTTTTTTAGCCCAGATAGCGAACTGCCACAAGAGTAAGGTCATCAAGCTGCTCATCTTCTTTCAGATGGGTGTAATACACATAGTTCAAATCCCCTGTATCACGCTGGCGGGAACAATAATAGTCATAGCGGTTAAAATGGCGCTGCAGGAAAGCGTCAATTTTCCGGTCTACCCTCACAAGGTCAGATTCAAGGGCGTTTTCCTCTTTATAGAAACGGAAGACTTTTTCCACGGAAATCAATGCCAGAATCGCATCATCCACAGTTCCCTCGCAGTCAGAAAAATCAAATATCAGTTCTTCATCTGCAATGGGATTATGATATTTTTCCAGACGATATGTTTTTTTTGCAAAAACAGCCTCTACAATCGCATCAATACGCTCAGGAGTCAGCTGTTCGGATTCTTCACCAGACTTGTGATTTCCATGCTCACTTCCTTCCGGACCTTCACTGCAGGCAAGGGGAAGAAAATCTGCATTACGGAATTTACGGGTAGCCTCCTCAATGCCGTCAGTATAGAGGAAAAGTACGTCGCCCTTGTCCAGATGAAGCTTTTCCACTTTGAAGCCGCCTTTCATATCAACCATAAATGACGGGAGAGGACCTGCGGCAGGGGTTTGGGCAAGGGAGACAAGTTTCTGCTTCTGCTCAGAAACGTCATAATAGTGAATGATATTATCGCCTGCATTGCACATGTAGACATCACCCTTTTCCGTATCAAAAAGACAAATCATGAGGGTAGCAAATTTTCCCTTTAATCCCAGGGATTCAATGAAGTCATTTATCTGCACAACAAGTTTGTTGAGGGCTACTCCGTTAGACTTGTATGACCACTGCTCAAAATACTTGCGGAAGATTGTAGCGACAACAGTCATAATCAGTGCGGCCGGAACACCATGACCTGAGGCATCGGATTTTATAATGACATACCAGCGGTCATCCAGCTTCTTATAATCAAAATAGTCTCCGGAAACTCCAGATGCACCTTCATAGTAGCCGAAAAAGCGCACGTGTTTTTCAATGAGGGCTGATGTCGTTTCCTTTGCACCGTTTGCACTGGCGGAAAGCGGGAGGAATGTGCGCTGGACAACCTGACCGTCCATCAGCAGATGTTCATCCTGGGCTGCCTTTACCAGAGAGCGGGTCATTTCGTTTACAGTCTCACCCAAAAGACCGATTTCATCCCTGGAAGTAACCCGAATCTCTTTTCCTGCAAGTTTTTCCTTATCCTGAGTCTCTCCAATCATTTCCACATGAGCCACAAGGCGGCGGATAGGACGAATAAAAATGGACGCCATGATAAGGGAACCGATACTGCCAAGGATGATGGCACCTACAGCTACGATGGCTGAAATAAGCATGATTGTATGGCGGGCAGCATCAGCGGCCTCGATGAGGTTTAAGGTTGAAATCTGTACGAGGACTACACCATGCACATAGTCCTGACCTGAACGAGGGCGGTAAAGGACAGGCATGTAAAAGAGATAGTCAGTATTTTCCGGGTCAAGGACATGGGGATCAAAAGCCGGAATAGCCCCGCTGCTTTCCCGGGAGAAACGGGTCAGCACTTCATTCAGGGTCTTTTGCAGATCTTCGGTAACCAGGCCGATTTCATCACGGCGGCGGACTGCAAGGGTATCTGTGCGCCGGGAAAGGTTTGCACCTTCTGCATTAAGGGCAATGATTCTTCCAGAAAGCTCCCCTACTTCCGCAAAAATATTTTTTCTGAGGGAAGAACACAGTTCCATAATCGGAGTAATTCTTTCATCCGTAAGGCGGGAAATACCGGCGAGAAGAGTCTGGGTGTCAATTTTTTGTGAAATATCTTCATCGTTACTGGCCCAGATATAGTCCAGATTCGTATTGCTTTCATTCGCCGGAAAGCCGATGACTGTTGCATACGAAGCCTCATCAATGGCTTTTGTCTGAGAAGGAAGGTAACTTAATTCCATGACATTTCCGCCGGGCAGATATGCTTTTGCGCCGGAAGCGATACCTTCCATGAGAACCAGAATTCGTTCCTGCAGGCCTTCGGCAAGAGTCCTTTCCTGAGTCCTGCTCATAAAAAAGCCCAGAGGAATAGATACAAGGGCAATTATCATCAGGACAAGAACGGTGGTAAAACCGACCAGTTTATATTTCAAACTTCCGCTTCGTTTAACGGCATGTTCAGTCTGTTTTCGTTTTTCCTGCGGCATAGTGCCTCCTGTAAGCAAAGCCCTGACTTCCGAGCGGACGGCGACCACATCACGTGCAGTCAAAAACATTCCGCGCAGGGAAGCAAAAAATCCCAGCAGAGCCAGGGCAAAAAGTCCCCAGACAAGCAGTGTACCTGTCTGAATATGATGAGAATAGGATTTAGAAAGCGGTTTCCAGTCTACTTCATAGGTAAAAGGTCTTTCGATTTTTACCGTACCGTAGTCATTTACCTTAAGGATATTTTTGGAAAAGTAGAGTCCCCGGTCTGGGTGCAGGAGGCCGATTTTATAGTTTCCTGCATCAAGCCCTTCAAAGTGAATGCCTGTAATTCGTTCATCAGAGCGGACAGTAAAGGCATCGGAGTCAAACTCACGGTCATAGGGTGCCTTTCCGTCACGGTCGATATAAACTTTGCGAACGGTACCGTCATAGGTAAAACCACCGCCAAGAAGAGAAAGTTCCGTCAGGCCAAATCTGTCGCTTTTTGCATTGACTGAAGTGATGAAGGTAGAGGGCACATATTTATTCAGCAGAAGGGTAACAGTTGAAGCGGGACCTATGTTTCCCACGGAGTCGATGGCGCAGACTGAAAAAGTGTAAAGACCGTTGCTGCGGTTCTTATAGGATGCTGAAGTATTTTTACCCTGAATGTAGCGGGGCGGTAAGGGAGCCTTATAAGCGGCATCCGGATAGCGGGCCAGCACGGCATTAAGGCGGCGAAAGACTTCTTCATCAGAAAGAGTGACAGGGTGCAGGGGAGTCTGTGTAATGGCTTTTTCAAATGATGCTACATGCGTAAGGGTCCAGCTGTAGCCGGCAATGTCATCCGTATCATCAGGATTCTGCTTCCAGTCTATTGAAAAGGTATTGGACTCAAGAAAGCCAAAGCGGTCTGTCTGCTGAGAAAGAATAAGGGGTGCAAGTGGCGGCATTGTATCCCGCGTGTAGGCAAGAACAGCCGGTTCAGACCAGTTTCCCGCATAATCTGTGGCACGAACCTTAAAATACCAGGTGCCGTCCTTTGCCGCAATTCCGGAAAGATTGAGTTCATCAGGCAGGCACATAAAAGTTTTCGGAGGCTCTGCGGCAGGGTCATCAGTCCACAGCCATGAATAGCCGGCAATACCTGATGAGTCCGAAGGAAGTTTGACACGGGCACTGACCTTTTCTGATGAAGAGGCTTTTCCTTCGGTAAAATTCCGGGGACTAATTACCGGCCGGGCCACCGTGCGGTCTGTTTCCAGCACATCTATGCGGTAGCCTTTTTTTCTGTCCAGAGCCTGCTGCCAGATAAATGAAAGTTCAGAAGAAGATGCCGTGACAAGGGGATAAGAAAAGGTTGCAGGATTTTTTGGCGTTACCAGTTTTGACTCTTCCCACAAAAAGCCATTCTTTCTCGCCATGTATACCGAGTCAGTTCCGCGCCGGTTGTCAAACCAGACCAGGTGAATTGCGCCGTCAAAGACAAAAAACTGGGGGCGGCGGGCATTTCCTTCTGAGGTAAGTTCTTCAGCCGAAGCAAGCGGCTGGCCGTCATTCTGCAGCTGCATTGCCCAGATACGGGAAGATTCGCTGGTGTAAAAAGTTCTTTCCCATGCCACATAAAGAGAATCATTACAGACGGCAAGAGAGGGGCGCTGATTGTGATAACTGGTATAAGGATTGACCGTCTTTGCCGGAAGGGAACGCTGGTCTGTAATCAGCTGGGGTGAAGTCCATTGATTCTGTGAGCCCGAAGTGTATGTTGAATAGAGCTGATGTGAAAATCGAGCCACCGCCCCTGTAGTGTGATAGGCCTGAAAAACAACATAATCCTTTCCGTCATAGGGAACAAGGTATGGTGCAAAAGGATTGGTCATTCCCTTTGCGGGTGCAAATTCTTCAAAAGACGACCAGGAAGCACCGTCCGGACTGCCGGCAGTCAGCAGGGTAAAAGAATCATTTTCCCCTAAGGCCGTAAAAAGGCGGAAGCCACCATTTGCAGTAGAAAAAATACGGGGACCTACAACGGGAAGTGTCTGCCGGGGCAATTCATGCAGTTCAAAATGCCCTCCCCCGTCACGGGAAAGATAGACTCCAACAGACTGAGCACTCATCAGGACAGCCAGGGCAATCGTTCCGTCAGGAGACATGGCGGCAGAAAAAAGATCCGGAACATCACCAGAATAGGATAAAGGACCTGCGATTCTCCGGGGCTGAGTCCATTCTTTCTTTTCATCCCGGGTAATAATGTCTATCCAGACATGGGATTTTTCCACTTCCTCAAAGAAAACGGCAGGAGGATTTCCGTCAGAGACTGCCACAGGGAAACGGGAATCTACTGAGGTAAGGGCTCGGGGACTTTCCCAATAAAATGAAGATTCAGAAAAGACGCATAAAGGCAGAAGAAGAAAAAGCAGGGAAAAAATGATTTTTTTGAGCAATGCGTTCTGTGCCATTACAGCATTTCCTTTAAGCGTTTCTGCAGATCCAGTATTTTTGCGGAACGGCGGTTAGTCGATTTTTGAAGCAGTCCATCCACCAGTGCAAGCGCACCAACAACATTTCCCCGCTGAAAAGCCTGTATCGCCTGCTGGTACTGCGCTTCGTCAACAGAACTGAGCACGACTGTTGCTTTTCCGCCGACTGCAATCTGAATCCTGTCTTTTAACAGTATAGCGTCATCATTGTCAGGATTCAAGGAAATTGCTTCATCTACAAGGGAAAGGGCGGAACGCAATTTGGCTTCATTTCTGCCCGCACTGCCGTAGATTTTCTGTGCCTGCTCGGTCAGATTTTTTGACTTTACCAGACCTGAGCGGTCTACAGGCTTGGGACGGATACCGATTTCAATTTCCACATCGTAGATAAGCTGCTTAAGACCGGGATACTGGGGATTGATTTCATACAAGTCCAGTAAATCAGCATAGGCACGCTGACGGGATTTTACATCCTTGTAGTCTTTTTTTGCGGCGGCAAGTTTTTGGGCAAAAACCGCATTAAATTCTTTTCCGTCAATCAGCTGGTCAATACGCAGATTCAAAAGACTGGCTTCCTGATTAAAGGGATAGACTAAAAGCAGACTGCGCAGTTTTTCCTTTGCCGTACCCAGCGTTTTTTTTGCCTCAGTTTTTTTTCCCTCTTTCATCAGGGCCGCGCCTTCGCTGTAGTATTGATTGGCTATACTTAAAATCTGGGACATTTCCGGATAAAGAGGTGCTGTAGGAGGAATGATGCGGCCCGTCTTCATGGAAAGGGCGGTTGTTACCAGAGCCTGAAGATTTGAAATCTCCTTGTCCTCTTCCACATTCGTCATGGCCCAGCGGTTCTTTGCCTGAACCAGACGGTTGTCCGCCTCCTCAAAATTTCCCGCATAATAGGCATCCCGGGCCTGTTTTTTCAAGGCACGGACATCACGGACTACAATTTCATTTTCTTTTTCTGCAATATCACTTCCCAGGGCAACAAGCTGACTGTCGCTTGACGCACGGAGATTTTCATCTTCCTGCAGTGAAAGAGACTCGTTGTATTTGCTCCGGGAACGCTGCAAAAGATCCCGGGCTCTTTCAAAGTCGCCTTTTTTAAGGGCAGCAAGAGCCTCATTGTAACGAAGCTTAGCCTCATTGGCCGCCCTTTCCGCATTCTGTACCTGCAGCTGAGCCCGGGCAATCAGGGCAGTTCCTTCGATAAGCAGTTTTTCCAGTTCTGAAATCACTCGTTCTACTTCACCGCAGCCTTTTGCATAAGAAGGCTGGCTGGAACGATAGGCTTCGCCACCCTGAAGGTTTGCCCGCCAGCCGGACAGCAGACTGCAGTTTTTTTCAATTTCTGAGGAAAGTGTCTGGGAAAGGGTGATGACACGGGAGGGATATTTTTTCCCCGTTTCTCCTTCCTGGCCGCCGTCACAAAGGGCAATGTATTTTGCGTGGCGGTCAGAATAATCTTCAAGACGGCGGATGGCCCCCTCTGCATAACCAAGGGCAAGATTAGACCACAAAAGCCCCGCCCCTTTTTTTGCCTCGTCTGCAAGGGCCTGGTTCATTCCCAGAAAAGACTGATTGACAGAAGAAAAATCCAGCGGCAGGTCATAAAGCTGCAGGCCGGCACTTGTCCGCCCCTCCCCGCTTTCTTTTTCTGCTCTGCCGGCATCTTTTTCGCGTGCTATCTCTGACAGCAAAAGGGCTTCATGTTCTTTTGACTCTGCATAAATTCCTTCGTACCTGACAACCGCCTTAAACACGCTCTCCCAGTAGGCTTCAGGAGATTCTCTGTCAGCTTGATTTTTTGTATCTGCCTCCCTAAGACCTTTTGCCGCATACATATCCTGCATTGCCGTATAGGAAGCAGAAAGAGCATCACAAAAAGAACGGGTATAAGCCATGGAAGTTGAATAGGAATGCGCGGGAAAAGCAGCCGAAGCATCCGGATCTTTTAAAAGGTCATAGAATTCCTGCAGGTCTCCTGCCAGAGAAGAAAATCCTTTTGCCAGCGGAATGAAAGAACGGCAGGAAGCATAATTTTCTGGGGACTTAAAATAGTCAGACTTTTTTACCGCCACCGATTTTTGCATTTCAGACAGCACGGTTTCGAACATAAGATTTTTGAGGGATTCCAGCCGGCTATTCCAGTAAGCATCCATGGCACCGACCACGCCGCTGTCAGGATCGGTAGCACGGCCCAGAACAAAACGCCATGCAAACCCCAGAAAAGACGCGTCCGGCAAATAGGGGTCAGACTCCCTGAGGCTTTCAAACTGTTTCTTAAAAAGGCCGCCCGATGAAGCAATGCGGTTACGAAGATTTGCGTAAGAAGCAAATGCTTTCTGAAGGGCAGGAAAAGCCTTTCGGGCGGCATCAAGGTTTTCTGCACGAACTGCCTGAGCATAGGCCTCACTGGCTAAGTCACAGTCCCTTATGGCGATGGCAAAAGCCGCATAAGCAGTACTGATATCTGAAAGGGCGGCATAGACAGGTTTCTTAAAGGAGGCAGGATAAGGTTCAGCGTCAAATTCCTGGCGATAGAGTACAAAGCCATCCTGGAATCGCCGGCCGCCTTCAACATACTGCTGATTTTTTACCAGGTCAGAACCTTCCGTCATGATGGCAAAGTAACGGGAACGGTAAACAGTAAACTGAGCCGCAACTTTAGCCTGTCTGATAAAGGCAATATTTTTATCCGTGGGATTTTTTTCCAGCGATTCAAGCTGAGCTACAATTTCCAGAACACGCAGGGATTTTTCCTCGCCGTCTTCACCCGTTTCCAGAACTTCCAGCAGATGACGGGCAAGCTCATTATAATCCCGGCGGTTTTTAAGGATCCTGCTTACCCTCTTCTGGGCAAGGTCAAAGTCATCAGGATACTCTGCTATGTAGCGGGAAATTTCATCCAGAGCGGCGTTGTAATCAGTCTTTTCTATGAGTTCATCAATATGGGCAAGTGATACATTTTTCCCGCCATCGCTTTCCTGTGAAAACAAAAAAGCCGCAAGTGAGAATACCAGAACTGCAAGAAAAAGCTTCCGATTTTTTATAGTCTACCCCTGCCCTATTCTATTATTATATCAGAAAATGTGTTATAATGAAAGTCAGCATGTCATTGAGAGCATTGTTTTTAAAAGCAGTCATTTTTCTCGCTTTTACAGGGCTGATTTTTCCCCTCGATTTAACAGAGTGGAATCAGTCGCTCTCAAAAATTTTCGGCGACAGCATGATTGATGCAAACGAAGGCATGACTATTTTCCGCTCACTCAACATACCGGTAGGAGGCAGGGTGGAAAGTCTTGGGACCGCCTTTACAGGAGTTGCCGATGACATCAGTTTTTTTGACTACAATCCCGCAGGCAGTGCCGTAATGGAAAAGACGGAAGTCGCCCTCTTTCACAATGCCTGGATTGCAGACTCCGCCATGGAAACGATAGCCGGCACCATCCGGAACGGAAATCTGGGCATGGGTGCCCAGCTGAAATGCTTTTACGTTCCCTTTACCGAATACAACATGTACGGTGAGCGCGTGGCAGGCTCTTACTACAGTGAAACCACCGCCACTGCAAACATTTCCTACAACTTTCTTGCCGGCTACAATTTTAAGGGAATAGCGGTTGGAGCAAATGTGCGCGGCGGCTGGCGAAGTATGCCGGACTACACGGACAATGCAACGGATGAAATCATTTCCGGTTCAGGTTTGCGTCAGTCCGCCCTGGCCCTGATGACAGACATAGGCCTATTACTGCGCTTTAACGGGGGAAAATTCTACAGCAACCGGGAACCCAATATCCGTCTGGGGCTTTCACTGAACAATCTGGGATTTGCACTCACCGGCTTCGGCTCCTCCGTCAAAGTTGATGACGCTCTTCCCACCCGCATTTCCGCAGGTCTTTCCTACAGACCCTTTGCACCCCTGCTCTTTTCACTGGAATTCCGTAAACCCATACATTTGCAGTCTCTCTCTTCCAGCGGAAAATGGAGTGCAGGAACTGGCATAGAAATCATCATCACCCGCTTTTTTGCCGTACGCACTGGCTTTCTTCTTCAGGGCGGAAATCCCCGAATCAGTCTGGGAAGCGGCTTTGACATTCGCGGCATCCAGGTTCAGGTAAACTACACCTTTGACCTGACTTCTTCTGCTGCACCGGTAAACCATATCAGTCTGGGTGCAAAAGTCCGTTTTTCTGACAGAGGCCGGGCCCTCAGGCAGAAGCATATCGACGAACTGTACACAAAGGGATTAAATCAGTACTCACTGGGAGATTACAATAGCGCGCGGGAAACCTGGAATGAAGTTCTTGCACTGGACAGCCGTTTTGACCCGGCCATAGAGGGATTAAAAGCAATAGAACGCACTGAAAATCTCTACAAAAGGATTGTAGAGATTCAGTCTCTGGACTAAAAAATCAGCCTACTTCTTCTTGGAGAAAATGCGGTAGTTCATCCAGGGGAAAAGAGGATGTTCCCTTTCCAGTTTTGTAAGCCATTCCGTACTTACCGTGTTGGATCCAAGCGAATCAAAAACAACGATAAACGAAGCAATACTTTTCTTAAAGCGTTCGGAAACATATTCCGGCAGACGGCCTTCATGGAGCATCATGGCCCACTCAGCAGACTGAGCAAGCATCAGTTCCTTTGCCCCCAGATTTAAGAGGCGCACCTTTAAGCCAGAATCATCCTGAAAGCGGTCGGCAAGATCTACCATGCGGGCACACATCTTGCGGGTATGTCTGAGCATCCAGTCATTGGAAGAATCCAGCAGATCTTCACCGTAGCCTGTACCAACTCCCGCAGAAGGATACGGAATGATTTTTGGCAGGGAAAACTGTTCCTGAATCAAATCACCGCAGCCGGCAAAGGTAAATCCGTCCCCGCCCCTGAGCACCTGCTCCAAAAAGCAGAGACCCTCAGCCCAATCCTGCCCCAGAGTTGCAGCAGAAAGCGCACAGACCAGACAGGCATCCTTTCCTTCCAGCAGGGCAGAAGCCTTTTCAAGTTTATCTTTTTTAGAAGCGAGGAATTTTTTTGCATCTTCAGCGGCCTGAGCCAGAGCGGATTTTTCATCGTAGACAGCATCAGTTTTTGACCAGTAGCGGTAACCGCTTGAAACTCGTGCAGAACCGTCCTTGTGGAACTCTCCCAGATCATCGCCGGAAAGTTCAAAGCCTATATCCCTGTTCTGATTTTTATAGATGGGATTATGCATAAAGCCAGTCCCCTGGGCAACAATGTCAGCAGGAGAATCCGGGTCACGGGCAAAAAGAACCAGTGAATTGTGGCAGCGAACAGGGGCAAAAATACCGGTCTTTGGCGTATCTGCACAGAAAAGCAGGGATCGGGTATCCAGAATGGTGTAATTTATGCCGTAAGAGCGCAGGACTTTTTCCACACCGTCTGCATAGCCAAGATAGGGAAGCCAAAAGCCTTCGGGGGTTGTGCCGAAATACTTGCGGTGTGAGTAGAGGCCCGCTTCCACCTGGGCATTCAGAACCTCAGGCATGTCAGCATAATGAGGAAGAAATGCGTATGTGGCGGCCGTAGCAAGCAGTTCTACATGACCGTTCTGGGCACAGAGGGCAAACTGCTTGAGCAGGTTCTGATTATAGTTTTCGCAAAAGTCAATTTTATTCTGCTTAAAGCCTTCAAGGGCGGATCGGGCATTCTTCAGCAGAGCTTCATCATTTTTGCAGCGCTCCACTTCTTTTTCGCCCAGAGCAATACGGGCATCCAGCCACTCAATGTACTGTTCCTGCACCATGGGGTCGTCAAAAAGGGCGCAAAGCACAGGAGACAGAACCAGAGAAATCTTAAAGGAAATCTTGTCTGCTTCCAGACGATGAATCATATCAAGCAGGGGCAGATAGGTAGAAGAAATTGAACTGAAAAAGATTTCGTTTTCTATTTCATGGTCTGCACCGTCTTCTACATGGCGGATATAGCCCTGATGGCCTACAAGAACAAGAACCAGATTTTTACGAGCCATATCCCCTACTCCTCAAAAAATGCCTGACGATGATTTTCATACTGGAAGCGCAGTAATTCCTGCAGTGAAGAAAGTTCCTGCAGGGGTGAAGCTTCTATGTCTCTTCCAGGTAAAGTCGTAAGATATTCAGAACCTTCCGGCAGAGCAACCTTGCGGGATTTTGCAAGACTGTCAGCTGTCTTTCCGTCCACTACGGACATAAGTTCTATGCGGACAAATTTTCTTCCCGGACGCAGGAGTACATACTGGGCCCTGTCCGCAAGGGAAACCTGAATGTCAAAAGATTCGTTTGGCTGGACAGCCTCTTCATCTGCAAAAAACTCAACCCTCAGTGCAAGGGATGCAAAATCTTCTTCCAGCTGCATGCGGGTCGCTTCCCTGATATCCCAGTAAACAAAAGCCCAGACGGGACTGCGAAGCAAGACCTGAATTTGTGTCTCATTATATGAATCAGGAAGCTGAGCAGAAAAATGCATGTCAGCATCATCTACAATACCAATATCTTCCGTCAGATTATTTTCTGACTCGGCAACGGCTTCCATCAGTTCACCGATTAAAAAACGACGATTCAAATCGTCCGGCACATCAATGCCATAATCATCTGCCAGAGCAAGCAAATCTGCTGAAGACAGCGTTTCCAAATATGAACGTGATAACTGTTTTGTTTCCATAATCGTATTTTTTTTCTACTCAGACTATAGTCTAGGAAAAAGAAATAAAAGTCAAGAGAAAAGAAAAACTGTAACAAGAGAGAGGAATCTGATGAAAAAATCTAGCGCAGGGACCAGCTGCCGTCTGCATTCTTTTTGAACATATCCTTTCCGCCAATAAACTGGTCGGAGTCAGAAGAATGCTGATAGAGGGCAACTTTTACGCCGTCAATTATTTCGTCAGTCAGGTTAAAGCCAAAAAGATTTGCATAGCCTTCCGCAATTTTTTCTGCACTGGCGCCGCCTTCATATTTTCGCATGACAAGGGCAAGCATTTCAAATTCATTTACGCCAACCGTATTTCCTTTGGGCTTAGCACTTGCGGCGCGTACCTCATTCTGATGCTTCCGGGTCCAGAGAACCAGCGGCTGAATGATTTCTTCCGCCTCATCCCAGGTCAGATGCTTAAAGCGCATGCGGATACGGGAGCCGTCATGTTTTTTGTAGACAACCAGTTTTTTCAGAATCTCAGAATTTGTAATAAGCTGGCGCAGTTCATCTTCCTTATACCAGGCCGCATCTGCTTCATCCGGGGCAGGCGTTGGAAGCACAGTCAGTTCAAGCGTTTCTGAAGTCATGTTTCCCATGCAGACAAAACCCAGAGACTTGTCATCGGGCGAGCCCCAGCGAATCATGGTTTTTCTTCTGCCATAGGGCTTGCAGTTCAATTTGCGAATCATAAGCCCCTGACGCAGATTTTGCGGAATAAGATTATACATCTCGCGCTCAGCGTCATTTTCAAGCTGGGTAATATAGCGGTTTTCAATTTGTTCTACAAGATTAAACATGCCGACTCCAGAAATTACAGTTCTTCCAGCTCACCGTCTACATCGTTGTAATCCATGTCATAGGGAGCAACGGAATGTCCGTGAAGCAGCTGGCGTTTCCTCATCTGGGCCATTTTTTTCTGCTTGACGAAAAAATCCTCCACATTCTGAACCAGAACTGCAGGCGGCATTGCCTTTAAAAGATATCCGTCAGGCTTGGCGGCAAGAACTGCCATAACAGTCTTTTTGTCATCACTACCCGTCAGGAAGATTACCGGAACATGGGCAGTTTCAGGTTCAGAACGGAGCATCTGCAGAACATCAAGACCGGAAAGTCCCGGCATCTCATAATCCAGAAGAATCAGATCCACATGATTATGCTTGAGGAAGGCAACCGTATCCATGCCTGAACTGGCAATAAAAGTGTTAAAGCGTTTTGAAAACCAGCGTTGCATGGCGTGGAGCTGGGTAATGTCATCATCTACCAGAAGAACATTGTGCTTGCTGGAATCAACAGAAAGAGACTGCAGACCGCCGGAATTTTCATTTTCATCATAACGGTATTCCATGGAAAGTTTGTTCAGATGGCGGAGCAGGTCTTCCGTATTTACTGGACGCTGAAAGGCATGGTCTACATATTCATTTGAAATGACCTTATTTGCCGTATTGATTTCTGCAGGGTTTCCGATGAGGAAGAGGTGACGGTTCTTTCCCTGTTCTGAGACAAGCTGCTTTATGTATGAAAAAAGCCTGTCGTATCTGTTTTCAGAACCTTCCAGATACAGAATGAAGATGCTGGGAAAATCACTTTTGTGCTCAAACATGGTAATTTGATAGACTTCCGGCTGCACAAAACGAACTTCATAGCCTGCATCAGAAATAGTTTTCATCATTGCACGAATCAAAAAGTTCTGATCATTTTCTGCAATAAACAATATTCGATTTTCCATAATTATGTATTAACTCCGAATGTATTATTCTCCCGCAAGCAGGGACAAGGCAGTGTCCTTATCTTTTGCAAGAATAGCTTTCTTTATTTTATCATAAGATTCATCAGATTCAAGAGGAATTTTGTATTCTTCCATCATGAAAAGAATATTTTCTGCCGCACCATAGTCATCCGCACGGATAAATTCGGCAATTGCATCCAGGGCGCCGCGGAGCTGTTCTTCAGGCATAGCCTTTTTTTCTTCCTGCCCCGCAGATTCAGATTCCGGGGAAGGCTCTGCTGCCTGCCCTTCTTTTGACTGCCCTGCCCCCTCTTCCGCGGAAGCATCATTTTCTTTTACCGGGGACTGACCTTCCGTTTCTACATATTTTTCCCCAAGAACCTGGGCAAAAGGCTTTTTCAAACTGCGGAACTGATTTAAAAGTTCGCTGGTAAGTTTATTGATTTCATCCAGCCGTTCGTCCTTTGCACACTGTTCCAGATAGGCGGCATCCCGGGAAAGTTTTTCGGCACCCACCAGACGGGAAGAACTTTTGAGTCCGTGAACCAGAATCATATAGTTTTTGATGTCACCCTGTTCGGCATATTTTTCTATCAGGTCAGACTGCATGCTGATGGAATCATAATAATCGTGGACGGCTCCTTTCAGCACTTCCACATCCCCGCAGAAGTCCAGAGCGGCAGACGCATTTATGCCGTCCACTTTGTAGTAGGCCTGCAGGAAGGGATCCCTTTCCACCGGCTCATCAGAATCAATCTGTCCGGAAGCTGACACTTTCTGCACCAGATTTTTAGGCAGGTGCTTAATCATCAGTTCTTCCAGCTTATTATAATCTACCGGCTTGGAAATGTAGTCGGCAAAACCTTCCTTGAGGTACATTTCCTTTGCCCCGTAAATTGCATTTGCCGTGAGGGCTATGCAGGGAGTGAGCCAGTTCTTTGAATCATTCAGTTTCTGCATGGCGTGAAGAGTCTGAATGCCGTCCAGTTCAGGCATGCGGTGGTCAAGGAAAATCAGGTCGTAGGGATGTTCCTGTACCATGCGGATTGCGTCATGTCCGTTCAGAGCGGTATCAATCTGAACCCTTGTGCGCTTTAAAAGCCCGCTGATAACATCCAGATTGATTTTCATGTCGTCTACAACAAGGATATGGGCATCCGGGGCGTGGAAAAGTTCGCGATAGGTAGATTTATGGGAAGCAGATTCAGCCTCTTTAATGCGCTCAGAGAATTTTCCGATCGGCTCATTCTTTACGATGCCCTGACGAATCTCAAACCAGAAGTCAGAACCGGTACCATATTCACTTTCCACCTGCAGGGAGGAGTCCATTTTTCCCAGCAGACGCTGAACGATTGTAATGCCAAGTCCGGTTCCTTCGGTTGTGCGGAAACGTTTTTCTTCGATACGCTCAAAGGCACTGAAGAGTTTTGCCAGATTTTCAGGCTTAATGCCCGCACCCGTATCCTTTACATGCACCGTCAGATTCAGTTCACGGTCATTCAGAGCCTCATAACTGACATTCAGGTCGATATAGCCTTCGTTCGTATACTTTACCGCATTGGTCAGCAGATTCAGAATACACTGCTTGATGCGGACATCATCACCATAGAGGACATTGGGTGTTTTTTCGTCAATTGAAATGCGCAGTCTTAATCCCCGCTCTTCCGCACGGGGACGAATCATGTTGGCAAGGTCATTTATCATGGAATCCAGAGCGTACTCCACAGGAATAATGACCATCTTGTTTGCTTCAATTTTTGAAAAATCAAGGATATCGTTAATCAGCGAAAGCAGAGACCGCCCCGCACTTTGAATTTCATTGGCATAGGTAAGCACATTGGGCTCGGTACCTTCCCGCAGAATCATTTCATTCAGACCAAGCACCGCATTGATTGGCGTACGGATTTCGTGACTCATGTTTGCAAGGAAAGAAGTCTTAGCCTCATTTTTTGCGCGGAGAACTTCCACATTCCTATCCAGCTCATGCTCTTTTAAGTCCAGATAGCGGATGTTATTCATGCGGAAGCGGTCACCTGCAAAAATGCCGACTGACGTAAAGACAAAACAGTTGATGCAGTCCGTCAGAAAATAATCATCGCTCTTAAAATAATAGGACAGGTAGAGACAGATTGCCGCAATAATCACATGAACAATCATTACCCTGATACGGGAATCCATCATCAGCATAGGCACCGCAACCAAAAAGCCAAGGGTTACCGTGTAAGGCGGCAGGCGCGATGTCAAAAGGTTTACCATCACAGAAAAAGTGTCGGCAAATATTATGTATATGTAGACGGCCACCACAGAATGCCTGCTGACAAATTCTGCCGCAAATATGCTGATGACGGCGTAAATAAAAAAAACGCAGAGTGAGGCTGAAAAGAAAATCTGAAACTTCAGCTGATAGAGCATCGAAATGGCCGGAATAAGGGAAAGCATGGAAAGAATAAAACATGCGGCCACTGAAAAGAAGAGAAGAATCTTCAGGATATGAAAATTATAGGCATCTATAATATCCCGGTTCTGAGAAAAGAGTTTTTTACTTTCTTCGGCGGTCTTCTTGTAATAATCAATGACACCCATAACTTATAGTATAGGATAACACAGTTTTAGGATATCCGCCACAAAAAAAAGCGGAAAAACGACCGCATAGAAATACGATCATTCGTCCGCCTTTAATCACCTTTTGCGCTTAGTGCACAAAAGAAAAATTATTTTAGAAAGAGCCTGCCACTGCAACTGCACATGCAACTGTACAGCCAACCATGGGGTTGTTACCCATGCCCATAAAGCCCATCATTTCTACGTGTGCGGGAACTGATGAAGAACCTGCAAACTGAGCGTCTGAGTGCATGCGGCCGAGTGTGTCGGTAAATCCGTATGAAGCCGGACCTGCAGCCATGTTATCGGGATGCAGTGTACGACCGGTTCCGCCGCCAGATGCTACAGAGAAGTATTTTTTACCGGCCAGGAGGCGTTCCTTCTTGTAGGTACCTGCAACAGGATGCTGGAAGCGTGTGGGGTTTGTTGAGTTACCAGTGATTGAAACATCAACATCCTCATGCCACATGATAGCAACACCTTCGCGTACATCGTCAGCACCATAGCACTTAACGATAAGGCGGTCAGGATTAGAACCATAGGGAACTTCCTTTACAACTTTGAGGGCCTTGTCTGTACCTTCGCCGTTGAAATAATCAAACTGAGTCTGAACATAGGTAAAGCCGTTGATGCGGCTGATAATCTGAGCAGCGTCCTTTCCGAGACCGTTCAGGATAACGCGGAGCTTGTTCTTGCGAACCTTGTTAGCGTTTGCGGCAATCTTGATTGCACCTTCAGCAGCTGCGAATGATTCGTGACCTGCCAGGAATGCGAAACACTGTGTTTCTTCGCTCAGAAGGCGTGCGCCCAGGTTTCCGTGACCCAGACCAACTTTGCGGTCATCAGCAACAGAACCAGGCAGACAGAATGCCTGCAGACCCTTACCGATGTTTGCAGCAGCAGTTGAACCAGTCTTGTCACCAGTCTTTTCTGCTTCTTTGATTGCGATTGCAGAGCCAAGCACGTATGCCCACTTTGCATCTTCAAAACAAATCTGCTGTGTTGACTGACAGATTTCATAGGGATCAAAACCGCGGGCCTTGCAGAGGTCACGGGCTTCATTCAGGCCTTTTTCGCCCTCAGCAAAACCATATTCTTTCAGAGCCTTATTCACCTGGGGAATACGGCCTTCGTAATCTTCAAATAATGCCATTATAGTTTTCCTTGCCGCATGGATGCGGCCTTAGTTAATCAGGATAAATTGCGACAGTTTGCCCCGCAAACTGTCGGAAGTTCGCTGTACACGGAGGTACGGCGAACGACTTACTCCTTGCGCGGGTCGATAAGTTTGACCATACCCTGATCTGCAGTAACACGGCCATAGTGGGTGCGTGCCTTTTCAATTGCCTCTTTCGGGTCAGTTCCCGCCTTGAGAGCGTCCATCAGCTTACCAAAGTTGATACAGTTGTAGCCGATAATCTGGTTGTCCTTGTCAATTGCGCAAGTCTCAACATAACCTTCTGTCATTTCAAGATAGCGCGGACCTGTCTTGCGGGTTGCAAACATTGTGCCAACCTGTGAGCGCAGGTTCTTTCCCAGGTCTTCCAGAGAAGCACCAACTTTAAGACCGTCTTTTGAGTATGCAGACTGAGTGCGTCCGTAGACAATCTGAAGGAAAAGTTCGCGCATAGCTGTGTTAATAGCATCGCAAACAAGGTCAGTATTCAGAGCTTCAATCAGAGTCTTTCCAATCAGGATTTCAGAAGCCATTGCCGCTGAGTGAGTCATACCTGAACAGCCGATGGTTTCAACCAGTGCTTCTTCAATAATACCGTCCTTTACGTTCAAAGACAGTTTGCATGCGCCCTGCTGGGGTGCACACCAGCCGATACCGTGCGTAAAGCCCGAAATATCCTTCATGTCTTTTACCGGCACCCATTTTCCTTCCTCGGGAATGGGAGCAGGACCGTGATATGCGCCTTTAGCCAAAGGACACATGTGTTCCACTTCTGCAGTGTACGTCATAGGAATCTCCTAATATAAAAATAAATCGCTCTCTTACAGAGACTGTTTCAAGCAAACAGTATAAAGTCTTTTTGGAGATGTTGCAATCAGTCCATTTCCTTTTTCCAAGCATTTTCCTTTTCCTTGACAAGTTTTGTATTATTTTAGATACTATTTATAGTAACTATGAAAGAACGTCTGTGCCGCTTAAAGAGCATAAAAAAGTTAATTAAAAACAATCGCATTGAAAGTCAGGAAGAATTGTTAAATCATTTACAGAAAGAAGGCTTTGAGGTAACTCAGGCAACTCTTTCCCGCGACCTCAAGCTTCTTAAGGTTGGCAAGGTAAGCGATGGCAACTCAGGCTATGTCTATACCCTCCCCAGTGACGAGGATCGGATAGAAAGCGAGCAGATTTTTGCCCAGGATTTTTTGCGCGGCTATGTAAGCATTGACTGGAGCGGAAATATCGTAGTTATAAAGACATTCGGCGGTCACGCAGACAGCGTATCAAACGCCCTTGACTGTCTGAACATGGACGAAATACTGGGAACCGTAGCCGGAGACAACTGCATTTTTGCATGTCTCCGGGAAGGTGTTACCGGAGAAGAATTCATGGCGGCACTTAAAAAGCGTATTCCTGACATAGAAGACTAAAAGTCAGAAGATGGATGCTTTATGACTAAGAAAAATCGCTACAAGAACACTCTTCTGTCTTTTATCAGCAAAAACGGCATTTCTTCCAGCGGAAACGAAAAACTTGACGTGATATTGGAAATTCCCCTCAAAAACGAAACGGAAAAAAACTGCTGGCAGGAAGACAGCGGAATGATGTCATCATCAGCGAACTGACAAAAAACAGGGGCATTCAGTTTGACCCGGAAGTCACAGATGCCCTGCTGAATCTCTTACAACGAAACGAACTCTCCATATAAACAGAAAGCAGCCAGAACTATAACAGCCAGTGCGAAATTTTTCTTTCTTTTTCACATTTCCCGTTGTATAATATTCCTATGATTACACTGACACTCTCCACAGGAAAAAAACTCGAAGTTGACTCTGGTACCAGAGGTATTCAGGTTGCAGATGAATTTGAAGGCGGCGAAGAAAAACTTGCCGGTCTTATGGTAAACAATCAGGTTAAGGCCCTTACAAGTTCCATTCCTTTTGATGCAGATGTAGCACCCATTTATTTTAATGAGCCGGAGGGGTCAAATATTTACCGCCGCTCATTATGCTTTATTCTGGCAGCAGCAACAAACGCCCTGTGGCCGGGAAAGAGGCTGATTGTAGGTCACAGCCTTGGCTATGCCTTCTACTATATGTTTGAGTCTACAACAAAGGTCAGCAAAGAAGAAGTTGATGCACTGACAAAAAAAATGAAGGAAATCATAGAGGCAGATGAAGCAATCACACGCCGTATTATTTCCTATGAACAGGCAAAGACTCTGCTGGAAAAGAATAATCAACTGGAAACCCGCAAGTATCTGGACTATGTAAATCCTGAAAAACTTCTGGTAAACACCCTCGGCGACTACAGCGACATGAATATCGGTCCGCTGATAAACCGGACGGGAAAGATAAAGAATTTCAATCTGCTTCCCTATCAGGACGGATTCCTGCTCCGCTTCCCAATGACAAGCGATCCGGAACTCATTCCTGAATTTACAGACCATCCCAAGATTTTCCAGATTTACAAAAAATACAAGGACTGGGGTAAACAGATACATGTCACATCTATCGCGGCAGTAAATGAACTTATTGCAAAACGCAAGATAAACGACTTTATCGACATTACGGAAACCTTCCAGGCCCAGAACTTTGCAGAAACCGCCCTGCAGATTCAAAAGCGGGGAAATGTAAAGGTCGTTCTGATTGCAGGTCCTTCTTCTTCTGGAAAAACTACATCTGCAAAAAAACTGTCCCTTCACCTGCAGGCTTTGGGCTACACCCCCCGCGTCATCAGTCTGGACAATTATTATGTAGGCCGGGAAAGAAATCCAAAAGATGAAAACGGAAATTACGACTACGAATGTCTGGAAGCCCTTGATGTTGAGCTTTTGAACAAAAACCTCGTTGATCTCTTTAACGGAAAGGAAATTGAAGTGCCATCCTATAACTTTGATCTGGGACAGCCCTTCTTTACCGGCGAAAAGATGAAGTTGCATGAAAGCGACATTCTGATTATGGAAGGCATTCATGGTCTGAACGACAAACTCACGCCCCTCATCGACAACAAGCTCAAGTACAAGGTCTATCTGTCTGCCCTCACCCAGCTGAACATCGATGACCACAACCGCGTCTCAACCCGCGACAACCGCCTGATTCGCCGCATCGTGCGTGACTCAAAATTCCGGGGAAAGAGTGCGGCATCCACCATCAGCATGTGGGCAAGTGTCCAGCGCGGCGAACGCAAATACATCTTCCCCTATCAGAACAATGCGGACTCCGTACTGAATACGGCACTGGACTACGAGCTTTCTGTGCTTAAAGTGTATGCAGAACCTCTTTTGCGCTGCGTCATGCCAAATCAAAAGGAATATGCAGAGGCATCCCGTCTCCTGCAGTTCCTGAATCTCTTCTCTCCCATGCCCTCAGACTATGTTCCTGTTCAGTCCATAGTCCGGGAATTCATCGGAGGAAGCAGCTTTAAGTATTAGGGATAATCACTTTCAGAGGCTGTTAGTCTCTGGGACTGTCAGTCACCTTTGAAGCGGCTGGTCACAATGTCATCAATTGTATTTTCTTCTTCAGCAAGGACTTCCTTCTTCCAGGCGGCATGACGGGAGTCCTTCAGCTGTTCAAGCACCTTGCATTTTTTCATCGCCTCGCGCATTTCATCACGTTTTTCTTCCGTGACGATTTTTGCACGGGCAAGTTCTTCAAGCAGCTGTTCTTTCTGCTGGTCAAGCAGGGCAAAATATTGATTAACATTATAGAGTTCGTGCAGGTCGCGCATACTGTCAGCGGCAGCAATAGAATTAACCCTCTGCTGAGCAATCATTTCCAGCGTCTGCTGAATACGGTTTTCTTCCGCAAGGGCGCGGCCTAATTCAGCTTCTGCCTGTTTGCGTTCAAATTCCCGCAGATCAAGCACTTTCTGCATGCTGAAGGTAAACTTTTTCATAAGCGGCTACTCAGGGATTTAAGCGGAAGGAAGCATCTTCAGCTTCATTTGCGGCGGCTGCGGCAAGGGCGGACTGTTCCTCCACCATCTGTACGGTGGTCTTGCGGTCAAGAGCCGGCTTATCAGCATATTCGCTTTCCGGAATAGGCATTTCGGAAAGGGCAGAAAGTTTAGCCAGCGTATCTTCAATGGGACAGGGCTCGTATTCTTCCTGCATGAGAAAGGCTTCAATCGCCGCATGTTTTGCAATTGCCTCGTCGATTTCTGCATTTGCCCCCTGCTGATAGACACCCGCATTTATCATTTCTGCGTTCTGGGCATAAATTGCAACAAGACGGGCAATTTTATTTGCGGCCGCCACAGTGTTTTTTCCGCTCACCCGCTTGTAAAGACGGCTGACACTCTGCAAGACATCAATTGCGGGATAGTGTCTTTCCTGAGCCAGAGTCCTGCTCAAAACAATGTGTCCGTCAAGGGTTCCGCGCACTTTATCAGTGATAGGTTCGTCCATGTCATCGCCGTCAACCAGTACGTTGTAGAAGGCGGTAATGGTTCCCTTGTCGCTGGTACCGCTCCTTTCAAGCAGTTTTGGAATCAAATCAAATACACTGGGAGGATAGCCCCTCTGAGCAGGTGCCTCGCCGGTAGAAAGACCGATTTCACGCTGGGCATGGGCAAAACGGGTCATATTGTCCATCAAAAGCATGACGTCTTTTCCCTGGTCACGGAAATATTCTGCCACTGCAGTAGTTACATAGGCGGCACGAAGACGGGCAATTGAAGGAGTATCACTGGTCGCAACAACAAGAACCGACCGCTTCATTCCTTCTTCACCTAAATCTCGGTTGATAAAATCCATTACTTCGCGGCCACGTTCGCCAATCAAGCCGATTACATTGATATCCGCATTTGTATTGCGGGCAATCATACTCAGAAGCGTAGATTTACCCACACCAGAGCCTGCAAAAAGGCCAAGACGCTGACCTTTTCCGCAGGTCAGAAGGGCATCAATTGCCCGCACACCGGTAACGACACGGGTATCAATCTGCTTACGAACCATGGGATTAGGAGGAGATGCAATGACGGGGTAATATTCAGTCGTTTCAAGAGAACCTTTTCCGTCAATAGGCTTTCCGGTAGCATCAATGACACGGCCAAGAAGATTGTTTCCAACAGGTACCTGGAGGACATGACCGCTTGCCACAACTTCACTTCCAATTTCTATGCCTTTGGTATCTCCGTAGGCCATGAGCTTTACCGTAGTGTCCTGAAATCCAACTACTTCGGCAAGAATTGTCTCTTCTGTGTTAGGAAGTTTTATTTCGCACAGTTCACCCACCATGGAACGGGGACCGTTGCTTTCAATCATCAGGCCTTTGACTGCGGTCACATAGCCCGTATAGAGGATTGTTTCGGTTTCTTCTACTGCGTTAAGATATTTATTGAAAAATGCTTCCATCTGCCCCCACCCTTTGTCATTATTTTATGCAGACGGAGAAGCAACATCGCCTTTTGCCAGCGACTTGACGGGAGAAATCTCCAGCACCTTAGACTCAAGTTCTCCCAGCTGACTAGCAATACGGGCATCGATGGCACCAAAGTCTGTTTCCACGATACAGCCGCCCTTGTCTACGCTTGAATCTTCCAGAATGGTAACGCCTTCCACATTTTCTATCTGGCGCACAAAGTCCTGTGCATGTTCGGTGGTCAGCTTTACGTCGGCAAGATTCACGCGGATTCTCACCTTACCCCTGCCCTTCACTTTTTTGAGAGCCTGCAGAACATTTGCCGTTACTACCTGCTTTTGATTTTCACTGATAAGCTTGACCACTTTGCGGGTCATCAGAATGACAAGCTCAACAATCTGCTGTTCCGTACCACGCAGAATTTCTTCACGGCGATTCATCACTTCTTCCATGATGACATGAATCCGTTCAATCAGGCGGTCAACTTCTGCCTTGCCTTCTGAATAGCCGTCATTGCGTCCGCGCTCATAGCCGTTTTTTTCCGCATCGGAAACAAGGGCTGCCTGTTCATTTTTTGCTTTTTCGATAATCTGAGCCGCTTCTGACTGAGCATTCTGAACGATTTGTGCCGCTTCCCTTTCTGCCTGGGCCTTAATTTCCGCAGCCTGGTCGGTCTGACTTTTTACTTCGTTAAATGCGGCTTCTTTTGCGCGCTCAACAATCTGGTCGGCATCATTCTGGGCTGACTGCAGCATCTGCTGTTTTTCTGCTTCCCAGTTAGCCTTCCACTCGTCTGCAGCTTTTTGCAGTTCTTCTACAGTCGGTCCGGTATATTCGGGGATTTCCTCAACGACTTCTTCCACCTCTGGCGCACCGTACTCGTGCAGCAATTTGAGTTCAAACTTGCCGTCATTCTTTTTAACTTCACCCGGATTAAATACCTGCCGTCTTGCCATACCTGTCCCCTACAACCGCACTTACACAACAAGTTCGTCTTCGCCAGAACGTGCAATGACGATTTCGCCTGCATCTTCCAGACGACGAATCGTAGAAACGATTTTCTGCTGTGCTTCTTCTACGTCCTTCAAGCGTACCGGACCCATGAACTCCATATCTTCCTTGAGCATGGATGCCGCACGCTTTGACATATTGCGGAAAATTTTGTCCTGTACTTCTGTATCGACAGATTTGAGCGCTTTCGATAGTTCCTGTGTATCCACTTCGCGCAGAACTTTCTGAATGGCACGGTCGTCCAGCATAACGATATCTTCGAAAACGAACATTCGCTTTTTGATTTCTTCTGCCAGATCGGGGTCTTCTTCTTCCAGACTTTCGATAATGGACTTTTCAGAAGAACGGTCAACAAGGTTAAGGATTTCAACGATAGATTCAACACCACCTGCAGCCGTGTAGTCTTCACTGGACAGGGTAGACAGTTTCTTTTCCAGAACGCGTTCAACTTCACGCAAAACATCAGGTGAAGTACGGTCCATCGTAGCCAGACGGCGTGAAACTTCCGGCTGTATTTCAACAGGCAGATTCTGAAGAATAACGGCAGCCTTGCTCGGTTCCAGATATGCCAGAATCAATGCGATAGTCTGAGGATATTCAGTCTGAATAAAGTTCAAAAGGTGAGCCGGGTCTGTACGACGGATAAAGTCAAAGGGACGAACCTGCAGAGAACTGGTCAGACGATTGATAATGTCAATTGCCTTCTGAGAACCAAGTGATTTTTCCAGAAGTTCGCGGGCGTAATCAATACCGCCTGTCGTGATAAAGTTCTGGGCATTCATCAAATCCTGGAATTCTTCCAGAACCTGATCCTTGAACTCAGCATCAACCGTTTCCAGACGGGCAATTTCAAAGGTAAGCGTTTCCACTTCGTCTTCACGAAGATGCTTCATTATTTCAGCAGAAACATCAGAACCGATAGAGACAAGAAAAATTGCAGCCTTTTGTCTTCCAGTGAGGTTTTTATAATCTTTTACACCTTTTTTTCCGCCGCCGCCACCACCTGCGGGTTTAAGGCTGCCGGGTTTTGCATCAGGCATCTAATCCTCCTAAAACTTGGCGTTAGCCACGCGCCACGGATGGCGCGAATCGCAGGTTTTGCAAAAGCAAAAACTGCATGTGATTTTCATTACATGGATGTAATGAAAATCACGAATCCTCCTTAAGCCAGGCACTCAAAGCCTGTGCAATTGCATCGGGATTCTTTCTCATCATATCTCTGATTCCACTTTCTTTTTCGGCTTTTTCACTTGTCTTGATAAATGCAGCAATTTCTGAATCAGTATGAATGGGTCTTGTCAGCCCCTTGCGGAGTCCCCATTCATGGCTTTCCTGCAAAACAGCTGTTTCATCAGGCCAGACAACGCGTTTTCCAAGAGAACGCAGGGATTTACGGAGTTTCTTTAATTCAGCAGTAGACAGATATTCAAAAACTGACTCTGCACTACCCCCCAGTTCACCAAGAAGGATTGCAGCTTTTTCCTTGCCGGAAAGGGGACGACGGTAGTTATCTGTTACCATCTGAAAAGGTTCATTTCCCATTCTATTCCTCCATCATCCATGTGCGGATAAGCATTGCCACATCTTCCGGATGTTCCTTCGCCATGGCAACGGCACTTTCAAGAAGTTCTGCCCGCTTTCTTTCTTCAACAGACATGGTAACTTCCATACCTTCCTGACGGGCATCCCAGAGGGCCTTTTCACGTTCCGCCTGCTGACGGCGCAGAAGTTCTTCCTCGCGGAGACGGCGGCGGCGTTCCAGTTCACGGCTGATAAAGCGGAAGATGATAAATGCTATCAGAACTACCGTTACACCGATAAGAACCCACATAATCGTGCGGTTGCGCCGCTGACGGGCAAAGTATGCGTCATCTTCATTTCTGAACTGCTCGGTACGGTCAATCTGCAGGCTGGTAACTACAACGCGATAGTTGCGTCCCTGGTCATAACCGACTGCACCCTGAATGTAGTTTGCAACCTGTTCAAGTTCATCCTGAGTCGGCGGAATGTATTCACGGGTTATACCGCCGTTTTCGTCAATAATATATTCATGCGTCTTGGGGTCACGGGGAATGCGGTACTTACCGTCAATGTTTACAGAAACCGTTACGCGGTCAATAGAGGGCATGCGCTCTTCCACGCGATGCTCGGTATTCATCTCATTGTTCTGGGTCGTGCTTGTTTCTACAGATTTACCGATAACATTGGACATATCACTCATAACCGGAGGATTCTGTCCTTCCACGCCCGCAGGACCTTCCGGATTGTAGCCGGTACCAGTCCACTCCTTGGTTATCGTCTGTGACGAACGGGGCAGATAATCACGCTTTTCGGTGGTGTCATAGGGCTTTGAGGGGTCCTGCTCTGTAATCATCACCGGAGTATAGATTGTCTTTTCGCTGGAAACCTTGGAGGTATCCATGTCAATCTTGATATCCAGGTCACGAACACGGTCTTCAGAGAAGTAATTCTGCATTGATTTGAGAATCTTTGCGCGATACTGGGTCTGGGTTTTCTGAATGAATTTTTCCGTACGCTCAATAAGGGACAGGCGGTCACTTTCTGCCATACCCTCAAAGTCGTTCAGTTCGTTTCCTTCACTGTCTGCAATCGTAATATTTTCGGGACGAAGACCTACGACCGCCCTCATCAAAATTTTCTGTACAGTCTGAATCTTCCTGCGGTTCTGAGCCATAGTCGGATCACTGAAATACAGAATGACGGAGGCTGTGACAGGCTTTTGATTATCTGCAAAAAGCTCATCTTTTGGCTGACCGATAACAACATTTGCCCGGGAAATGCCGGAAAGCGCTTCCAGCTGCTGGGTAACCATGCGGGTAATGGAACGCTGAAGGTTTACATTGCGTTCAAAATCGGTAATAGTCCAGCTTGTTACGTCAAAAAGAGAAAAGGCATCCACCGTGGAGGGAACTTTATCTTCTTCGATAAGGATGTTGCGCATGCGGCGGGCAGTAGCTTCATCAGCAACGGAAATAACGCCGTCTGCATTCACATACGCCTTGACGCCCTCCTGATCCATGCGGAGCAGAATGTCATCACGAGTATTCTGATCTGTAATTGCAGTTGTAAAAAGGGGAACGGTTGTGGGTGCAGAAGACACTCGTGACGTCAGCACAATGGCCGCAATCACCGCTACAACAATTCCGATTAAAATGACTTTTTGAACGATTGACCACTTAGACCAACGTTCCTTTAAATTGGCTAAAAACTTTTTGAGCCATTCGTTCATCTGACCCCTCCCGTGAACGAAACCCACTATATATTAGAGAAATTTTATCATAGAAATTTTAATCCGTCAATCAGCGAGTTGTAGAAAGTTCGTTCCAGCCGGTAGTTATGCGGTCAATAACGGTCTGTGCAAGGGAAAGAGACTGCTGAGCCTTAGCCATTGCCACAGTAACATCTTCCACATTGACGGACTCCGGGTCAGTAATATACTGCTGGGCAAGACGGTCTACATTAAGCTGCTGGTTATTGACCGTATCAACTGCGCCCAAAAGATAGGATTCAAAAGTCCCCTGTTTGCGTTCAGTTTTTTCTACAGAAGTCTTTCCAAAAGAATTGACATCACGAAGCGGTGAAGTTCCCGCATGAGCAGGATTTGTGCGTACCATCTGCAGGGTACCCATTGTCTGTTCAATTTTCATACGTTTCCCCTCACCTTTATTTTATACCTATGCCCTGCCAATTTCAAGGGCTGCACTGAACATATCCTTTGCACCCTGAACGACCGTACCATTTGCCTCGTATGCACGGCTGGCAGAAATCAAATTCACCATTTCATTGACGATGTTTACATTAGGCATCTCTACATAGCCTTTGTTCGGACCGCTTTTGATTGCATCAGGATTGTCAGGATCCCAGCGAAGGGGGCCCTGTGAGGTATCTTTTACAATCTGCTTTACGCGGACGCCTTTTCCGGGACCGTTATCCCTGTCTGCAGAAGCAAATGGACTTCTCCACTGGGGATTTTCTGAAGCAACAGGCTCCAGCACGACCAGAGATTTTTTGAAAGCACCGCCCTCAGGTGTACGCGTAGTAGATGCATTGGCAATATTATTTGAAATAACATCAGTCCGCAGCCGCTCAACACTCATGCCGGTGGCCGCAATATTCATACTTGTAAACATACCCATAGAAAAATCTCCTTCAGGCGCCACGGATGGCCCTTTTATACCCTACTATTTTCTCATTGCGGTTCGCAGCTGACTGAACTCAAAACTCTGGAGCTGGGTCAGCAGACGATAGCTCATCTGCAGTTTCAATACATTCATAGCCTCGTATTCGGCATCCACATTGTTTCCGTTTGCGTTGGCAGTGGTAGCCCAGTCGGTTACACGGCGCGGCTCAACATCATGCCAGTCATAAGGCTCATTCAGGGCGATATGGCGGCTGTCGGTGCGGGTCAGCTGGAACTGATGTTCAGTATCAGCCGCACTCTCAAAAGCACGCTTGAGTTCGCTTTCAAAATTTACCACCTGACGCTTATAGTTGGGAACTTCCGCGTTAGCAATGTTGTTCGCACTCACCTGATAGCGCAACTGGTGCACATTCATGGCGCGATGTAATAAATCTACCGATTGTGTAAAGCTATTCATACCTCTATCTTCGGAAGTTTCTGGTGACGAGTTAAGCAAAAAAAATCCCGCACCTTTAAGATGCGGGGTAAGATTTCAGCACCAGGCCGGTAAACCGGGGCAGTCAGTTAAGATTTCCGTATGATCCTTAAATACGGCAACGGTATGTTCTTCATGGCAGCTCCATTTGCCGTCAGCAGTCAGTACCGTCCAGCCATTTTTTTCATCTATGTCTACGTCAGCAGTTCCCAAGTTGATCATGGGTTCAATCGCCAAAACCATGCCCGCCTGAATCCGGGGATTTGCACCGCCAGACCACACATTCGGCACAGAAGGATCCTCATGCACATCAAGCCCTACTCCATGACCGCAGTATTCGTAGACAACGCCGTAGCCATATTTTCCATAGGCAACATCGTTTACCGCATTTGCAATATCCTTGATTCTGTTGCCAGCCACACAGGCCGCAATACCTGCCGCAAGGCTTTCCCGCGTTGCCTGCACCAGTTTTTTGTACTCCGGCTTTACATTTCCCAGCATGACCGTGTGGGTCGAGTCACTGATGTAGCCGTCCAGATCGATGCCGATATCCAGCGAAACCAAATCACCGTCATGGACAATCTTATGCTTTGAGGGAACGCCGTGAATAACCTCATTGTTCACACTGATACAGGCCGCCCCCGGAAAATCTTCCCGGTACCAGGCCGGCTTTCCACCGATTTTTTTGATAAACTTCACCACAAGATCGTCAATATCTTTGGTGCTCATTCCCGGCTGAACCTGAGGAATCACTTCGCGAAACAAATCTGCCAGCGCATGGCAGGATTTTCTGATGCCGTCAATTTCTTTCTCATTCTTTAAGCGAATCATAACGCAATGAGTGTATCACAAAGCAAAAAGAATGAAAAGTGTTAGCAATAAGTAACAGAATATTTGCGGGAAAGATGTGGATTTTTTTGTTAGCCATAATTTTGCGGTGCGCATGACAGAAATGCTGTAACGGCATTTCAGTTCCCTGCTCCCCTCACCCTGCCAGGCGGGCTGCTTCTTCGTCGCAGATGCGGGCGGTGCTTTCGTCACCCATGCGGCGGTAAGCTCCGGCCATTTTGCGCAGAAAGAAAGCGTCGTCTTTGTTGCCAAAGCCCAGTTCAAGAGCCCGCTCCCAGCTGTCCAGAGCCAGTTCGTCGTTTACCCTGCCGTCCAGACGATATTTCAGGACAGTGCGGGCTAAATCCATTACTTCGGGGAAGAAGAGGCGGAAATATTCGTAGCTGCGTTCCATGCGGATAATCTGTTCAAGCAGAACAAAGGCATCGTAGTATTCGTCGCGTAAAATCAATTCTTCGGCAAGGATAAAGCCATAGTCCATAAAATCTTCACGGGTAAACCATTTTGCCAGGCGGAAACCTGCATGATTCATGCTCATGCGTTTGAACTCTGCAACTGCGTCGTCTTCGTGGCCATGCATGAGGTCAAAAAAAATGAGTTTGGAACGGCTTTCTTCATCTGAACGGGCAAGAAGCCAGGTGCGGTAATCAAAAGAATTGGTAGAACGGAAGGCCTTCGCCTGATGACGCATAAAAAATGCTTCGTCAAAAAGGGAACGCTGCTTGGCGTCAGAAAGGGTTTCATAAGCCTTTACCAGCCGCTGAAACTGTTTTGTCGTCTCAACCTTGCCTGATGCGTCGGGATGCAGTTTTTTGGCTTTTTCACGATAGGCCCGCCGGATTTCTGCAAGAGTTGCATTTGGCCGAACGCCTAGGATTTTATAACAGTCTTCCAAGATGATTTGATTGTAGGATATTTTTTCGATTTATACAATGCAGATACAATGCGAAATTTTCATTAACTTTCTGTTAAATTCACTGAAATTCCCTCAAATTCCATTGACTAAAGGGCTAGACTCATCTACATTTTAAACATCCCTTTATATTATTTGTGAGGTCCCATGAGCCGCGATTCTGACGATTCAGCAATTTTTATGGCCGCTGCAGCGATGAGTTTTTCTTACGATGACGAGTATGATGATGACATTTCTGATTCAGACAAAGAAGAAGAATTCTACGAAGAGAACGAGTACAGCGAATACGACGACTTTGACGATGAAACGCTGTATGATGATGAGTTCGATGAAGACTTTGAGGACGATTACGAAAATTACTCCGATTCAGAGGATGGATTCAACGATGAAGTTGATGAAGACTTTGAAGATGAAAGCGAAGAAGATTTCTAAGAATAATCAGAAAGCTCAAAAATAAAATGGCAGCGTGCAGAGTGTAGCTTTTTTCAGCAACATCCAGCCCACTGCCTTTTTTTTATCTGAGCACCTTTCCTGCATGCCAGAGTTTTTCAAGTTCATAAAAATCCCGGGCTTCAGGTGACATCAGGTGAACCACAACAGGACCTATGTCAATCAGATTCCATTCGTCGCCGTCAGGCTGTTTGCGGTTGGTCAGGTGAATCTGCATGTCATTTTCTTTTACATAGTCTTTTATCTGCTTTTGCAAACCCTGTACCTGCATTCCGCTGTGAATGGTAGCGATTACAAAATAATCCGTCCAGCTGTTCAGTTCAGATACATCAAGAACGGTGACTTTTTCTGCCTTGCCGTCTTCCAAAAGCTGTGCAATTTCCAGTGCTTCTTCCTGTATTGATTTAGCCATTTTTTCTCCTAGCGGACATAGCGTCCGTCAAAATCTTTTCCGAGAATAATCGTAAAATCCACGCTGGAACTTGAATCCAGTCCTGCCGCTTCAGACTGAATTTCTTCTTCCAGGATATTCTCGCAGTGTATAAAATCACCAAGGCTCTTTGCCACCTCGGCATTTCCAATGTGATTGATAATCACAGTTTTTTCATAGTCATTTTTATCTGCATTCAGCGTACTGAGAACATCATAACCTGCACTCTGCAGCAGTGCCGATGTATTTCGCGCAAGTCCCTGTACTGAAGTTCCGTTCTGAATCTCCAGAACATAAATGCGGTTGGTGCCAGTTTCATCCAGAGAAATCAGAGCATTGGTAGCCTGACGGGCAACATCCTTAATCAGCTGACCGTCATAATAGGGAAACAAAAGTTCCTTGCCGTCAACATAACGTTTGGAGCCGGTGATTTCATGAGCCCGGGGAACCAGTTTGTCTGCATCAAGCTTGGAAAACTCACTGATTAGACGGCGCAGATTGTCTCCGCTGATATTTGACTCCAGTCGTTTTGCATAGTTGTCAAAATTTTCTTTCTGAAGCATTACTGATGCATTCTGCTTAAAGGCCGCAAGCAGGGCTATCATTACATTCTGACGGCGGTCTTCCAGAGCATCACTGTCCTCATCCGGCTCACGATAAGTCAGATAGGTTTTGATTTTATCCCCGTCAAGAGTAACAACACCACTGGGAAGGAGCCAGCGTTCATCCTCACTCGTTTTTACATCTACAGGAGAAGGAACAAAGACTTTCATGCCGCCCAGCAAATCAGTAAGCTCATCAAATTTATCAAGGTTCATCACAATGTGGAAAGGTATGGTCATGCCAATCAGTTTTTCCACTTCAGCCTTGTAGGTTGCAATTCCCCGCTCCGTATAGATGGCATCAATACGGTCTACGCGTCCGATACTCTGGAAAATTGCACCGGTATTTCCCAGAATGTTGATAAGGGCACCGCGCTGAGATACGGGATAATAAATCAGAACATCCGTAAAAAGTACCTGATTGCGGTCTTCCATGACAAAGAGAGTCTTTATAACCTGGTCATTTTTCAGGTTTTCGTCTACGGCATTGGTTTTGAGAGACAGGGCAATAAAAACCGTTGCACTCACCAGAATCAGCAGCATGAGAAAAAGGAAGATAATTCCCTTATGTCCTGTAGTTTTACGCAGTCTCATCATTCCTCCCCTTTTGAACGGTCTGCATCTGCTGCTTTTTTCAGTTCCTCGCAGAATCTGAGTGAAACATCAGCCACAGCCTTGCCTTTTTCGTTCAGATAATCAATATTTTCCTGCACCACAGAAAGCGTCATTGCATTAAGGGACATTGAAAAGAGATTTGCCCGATATTCATCGGTAGACTGAGGACGCCCCGGCTCAATTTTATCTGCAACAAAGACAATTTTTGCAAGATTGCAGAGATTTTCGCCGCCAAAAGTGTGATTTGCAACAGCCTCCAGCACATCCTGGTCCGTTATGTTAAAATCTCTGCGCAGTTTGATTGCCGCCGCCCTTCCGTGAAGCAGGGAGTTTTTTTTCTGCTCCAGTTCAGTAATGGGATTACCGTCCTGCAGGGCAAGGGCAAGCATGTCTTCACCCTTGATTTCCTTGCAGATGTCGTGGGCAATGCCTGCAAGTTTTCCCTTAAAAGGATCTTCTCCGTAGAGGGCGCACATTTTTTCTGCCGTTTCACCTACGCGGAGTGAATGTTCATAGCGCTTTTCAGAAAGATTTTCCTTTGCAAAAGCCTGCACTCTGTCCAAAAGTCCATAGCCGTAAAGTTTCTGTTCCCGGATATAGTTATAGACTCCCCGGCTCACCAGATACTGCCATGCGTCACCATGCACAACCCGGGCGCGGATATCCGTAGAGGAAATAGCAACTTCAGGATTGGTCAGAACCAGATGGGGAAAATTTTCTATGCTGTACTGGCTTTCATGGTGGGCATAAACGCCCTTTGCCTTATTTTCAAATGCACGATTGCGGATTTCAGTAGGACGCAGGGCAAGAATCAGACTGGCCTTTTCTGCAAGCTTTGCGGCGTTATCCCATTTACCAAAGTCAGCCGCCAGATCCTGTCCCATAATCACGCCAATTTTATCCGTAAGGACATCCTTATACTTTTCTTCCAGAAAACAGACTGTATCATAGGTGTAGGAAATTCCCTTGCGGTCAATTTCGCAGGACTCCGCTGCAAACCGACTGTCTTCTTCCGCCATTTTTTCTACCATGGCAAGTCTGTGCTCAGGAGACGCCGCATGGCGAAGCTCCTTGTGAGGAGGATTATAAACCGGCACAAAAAGTACCCTGTCGTAACCAAGCTGAGTACAGACGGTATCTGCCAGAATGAGATGTCCAATGTGGGGCGGATTAAAACTGCCGCCTAAAATTGCGATTTTCACTGTTCTTGTCCCGGAAACTGCACTTCCATTGTATCATCAACTGAGCGGCTCTGCAAAAAACTGCTTTTTTCTGTCTTGCCGGAAAGAGCCGTATCTGCTCCAGATTTTTCCAGAGAAGTCATAATGTCAAGAATTGCAAGACGAACATCATTTAATCCGTCATGCAGGATAACAGAAACATTGAAGACTTTTGTTTCGGGTTCAAGGGCCTTAACTTCCTGGGCAACTTTTTCCGCACGGGCCAGAGCCCCTTCTTCGTCAATCTTATTGCAGAGAACGATATGCGGTTTGGAAAGTAAATCCTTTGAATAACCTTCCAGCTCTCCCCTCAGCGTTTTAAAGGCACCCAGACAGGCATCCTCGCTCACATCTATCATAAAAATGAGTCCGGCGGTACGGGAAATATGCTTTAAGAACTGAATGCCAAGTCCTGCACCTTCACTCGCACCTTCAATGATACCAGGAATGTCAGCAATAATTACATCAGTTTCATCATCAGCACGAAGAACTCCAAGATTCGGAATCTTCGTAGTAAAGGGATAGGGAGCAATTTTTGGCCGGGCGTTTGTAAATGCATCTAGAAGGGAAGATTTACCGGCATTAGGGAAACCGACAAGACCGATATCAGCCATAATGGAAAGTTCCAGGCGGAGTTTACGGTATTCACCCTCCTGACCGGCATTTGCACGACGGGGAGCCTGATTTGTTGAGGTCTTAAAATGAACATTTCCCCAGCCGCCTTTGCCGCCGGTCAAAAAAGTAAATTGAGCATCTTCGCTGTCAGTGGCAAAGTCATGGATGAGTTCGTTAGTTTCTGCATCGCGAATCGTTGTTCCCGGCGGAACTGCAATAGTCACATCCTCGCCGTCGCGTCCATACCGGTTCCAGCCCTGACCGTCTCCGCCATTCTTTGCACGGAAAAACCTTTTGTAACGGATATTTGCCAGCGTTTTGACATTGCGGCGCACACAAAAAATTACATCGCCGCCTTTTCCGCCGTCACCACCGTTGGGGCCACCCATAGGGACATATTTTTCCCGGCGGAAGGCAATACAACCATTACCGCCCTTGCCCGACTGAACCTCGATTATCGCTTCATCTGCAAATAAATTCATACGCTACCTGTAAAAAAATACCCGAATTCAGCAGGTGAACTCGGGTATCTACAATCATCTGATAAAAACTTATGCCTTTACAACAGACACAATTTTTTTGTTCTTGCGTTCGCCGAACACAACTTTTCCGTCTACCAAAGCAAACAGACTGTCATCTCCAGCGCGCTTTACGTTATCACCAGGGTGGATTTTTGTACCACGCTGCTTGATGATGATTGACCCGGCTGTAATTGATTCACCGCCGTATTTCTTAACACCCAAGTGTTTCGGGTTAGAATCGCGTCCGTTTTTTGCGCCGCTACCGCCCTTACTGCGTCCCATATTTGCCTCCGCTCTGCCGCAATTGCGGCTCTTAATCCAATATTTGTTTTTGCAGTTTTACAAACTGCGGATATTCGGACTGCAAGGAACTGAAACCATGTTCCAGAAAGTCCGCCATGCAGATAAGCCGCTCCACTTTTTCTTCTGAAGCAGCCGCAACCTCAAACGCAAGAAAACCGCGCTCAACTGCATCCGCATGAAAAACGACGCCATCTGTTTCCGAAAGCGTCTGCATGGCCGTACGAATTAAAATTGTAACTGCCGCACAGACGATATCGTACCCTTTTGCCGCATAGTCTGCGTGCCCGCTGGCCTTACATGACCGGAGTGCACCATTCTTGCCGCAAACAAGCGTCAGTGTTGTCATGATCGACAACCTCCGTCACTTACGCAATGACGATATTCTTTACGCGCACATTGGTGTATTCCTGACGGTGACCAATGAAGCGGTGATAGTCTTTCTTGCTCTTGTACTTGAAAACGAGTACTTTCTTGTCGCGGAGAGAATCTTCTACTTCCACTTCAATCTTTGCACCCTGTACATACGGTGTACCGACGCTTACTTTGTCGCCATCGCTCACCAAAAGAACAGAATCAATGTCAATCTTTGCGCCTTTTTCAGCATCAATCTTGTCAACCTGAATCAGAGCGTCTTTTTCAGCCTTGTACTGCTTGCCCTTATATTCAAAAAGTGCGTACATCTTAAAACCTCTAAAAATTGCCGCGAAGGGTAACGGGTTCTCCGCAGACTATGATATAGTATGGTATGTTATCAAAAATTCCGTCTCTTAGTCAATGGGAGAAAAGGAATTTTCCACATATTTCACTGTCTATTTTTCCAGCGGGCGGAAAAAGAACGTTACGTGGCGGCGGTTTCCCATATTTTCCTTTTTCATCTCAAAGTCATCGTCAAAATATTCAATCAGGTCGGTCAGTTTGCGGAAGCCGTAATCAACCGTATCAAAGCCCGGATCCTGCCGCTTAAAGAAAGAACCTGCGGCACTCACATCTGCCCAGCCGGTTTCATCAGCATATTTATCGTAGGCTGTATTGAGCAGCTTGAAAATTTTCCGGAACTGGCGGTCACTCATGGCAACCTCGCCGTCCTTATTTCTGCGCAGTAAGCCGAGAAGATTTTTCCTGGGCTTGTCTGCCGCCTTGTGACTTTTGCGTTTCTGTTCGGCAAAGGCTGCATCTTCTTCCGGAGTTTCATCTTCTTCAGTCGTTAAATTTTCAATGTAAATGAAATCATCACATGCACTGATAAATGACTGGGGAGTCTTTTTCTGCCCTACTCCAAAGACATAAAGCTGGCTTTCCCTAAGGCGGGTAGCAAGTTTTGTAAAATCGCTGTCACTGGTAACCAGGGCAATGGCATCGTATTTATCCGTGTAAAGCAGATCCATCGCATCAATTATCATTGCACTGTCACTGCTGTTTTTTCCCTGCGTATAGGCAAACTGCTGCACAGGAATGACTGCGTTGTCGTTCAGTTCTGCCTTCCAGTTTTTGAGGGTGGGAAGAGAAAAATCACCGTAAGCCCGCTTTGTAATGATATGACCGTGGACTGCAATTTCCTGAAGGATTGCCCCAAGTTTTTTTCCGGGAGTATTGTCTGCGTCAATCAGTACGGCGATATTTTTGTGTTCAGTCTCATCCATAGGCTAAGTATAGCAAAAAAGTCCGCCGCAGGGCAATTGCACGACGGACTTTTGCAGAAAAATGAGTCTGTGAAAAGACTGCCTACTCTAGCGTGATGCTGTTGATACTGCCACCGCCAGAAGAAATGCCTTCAGGACGGCAATACAAAATGTAGACCGTGCCGGTAATGTCCAGTGTGTAGTCTTTTGCACCGACTGTCGTATCTTCCATATTTGCGACATCTTCTGAAATTGCCACCGCCTTTTCAGAAAGGAGCACAGCACCATCGGCATCAGTGACAATAAATGTTCCATGATTTTGTGTTTGCGATGTTTTTGCAGTGGTGAAGGCATTGAATGTGAGTTTCTTGCTTGATGTACAGGGCACTTTGACGTAAGAGTTCACCGAAGAAAGCGTCACACTCGCGCCAACAGCGGGGATTGCCACACCAGCAGATTTTCTGGTCGTTTCATTAAAGGCATCCAGTGAGCCACCGTTGAAATTCACATACTTTACTCCAGTGTTCGCTTCTCCAGGAACTTTCAGGCGCATAGACGTACCGCTTTTTCCGTATATTTCTACGTTATTGACCGTCGCCTTTCCCACAAGAACATAATAATCCTGATAGGTAGAAACGCCTCCTACATCCTTCATCTGTTTTGTAAGCGTTGCGCCAGAGGCAACCGTAAAGTCTCCAATCACTTTTTCGGCAAAATTGACTGATGTAGCGTCCTGATCAGGAAGGTCAGCAGCATTGTCGATTGCCGTAAAGACCGTCTCTTCGCCAGTGTAATCCATTGTGCCAAAGATTGCATCCTGATGAGTGGCAAAGGTGTAGACAAACTCTGGAACAACGTGCTCTTCAAGGCTTTGCAGCGTCTTTGGTGTTTCCAAATCATAGGTAAATCCGTCTGTTTCCGCAGCCGTTGCCGTAAGCGCGACCACCGTGTAGTCTTTGTTGTGTCCTTTTTCGGGGAATTTTGCGCGGGCATACAGCGTCTTGGGCAGTGTGTATCCGTTGATTGTTGCTGTATCCGTGCTGAAGGCAATGGCATGGGGCAGATATTTCGCAATCGCTTCGGAAAGAGTACAGGTTTCTGCAACGGTTCCAGAAGCAGTTGCATTGAGGAAAACTGCTACCGTCTGATTGAGAAGCGTTTTTTCAGAATCATAGTCATTTTTCTTCAGACGAATGGTTAGCGCAGGATTCGTAATGGCAGCCGCCGCCGTTCCCGTTATATTCTGAACAAGGCGAATCACATCGCTGTCGGCACCCCTGTTGGTGTAAACCGTCAGTTGATTTTTATAAACTGCTTCTGTTATATCTCCCTTCACCTCGCCTTTTCCAGTTGCCTGAAGCTGTATGCGTTTTTCACCAGAGGGATATACCCGTTTTTGCGCCTGATAGAACATGTTAGTGAGATACTCACAAAGTGCGAATGTATTAAACGAATAAGTTTCATCCCCTGACTTCTGCTCAGGATACTCGCAATAGGTACTCTTTACCACATCTCCGATTTTTACATAATACAGGCGGTTAAAGCAGGATTTGATTCGCTCCTTAAAACTTTCATCGGTAAGCGTTGAATCCAGTTTGATGGTCAAGCCTGTTACATCATCCATTGAAGTTGCGTCCTCGGGGATTTTTGCGTATTTGAATGTATATTGCAGAGACTGCTTTTTATACAAGTCGGCTGCATTCAGATTTTCGGGGAAAGATATCACCACAAAAGAATTCGGCTCATAGGATGCGCGGAAAGTCGCGTATGCGTCAGAATCCACCGTGTATGTTTTGCGGACAAAGGGAAGACTTTCAGTCTTTTGAGCCTCGCTCACCCCCAGTGCTTTTTCCATCCACTGGATTGCAGGCAGGTCTTTTACCTCACTACCGACACCAGTAAGCGCGGCATACATTTTGCTGGATTCCCAATTCATCTGGAATTCAGCGATTTTAACCTTATCCTTATTGTAAAAATAAATGGAATCCCCTAGCGATATAACACCTGTTGTATTCTGAACAGGCAGTCTGCTTGCCTTGTCTGAGTCCGCAGAGATTTTTCCCGCGTTGAGCGAATCCTCCGACACAAGCGAAAGGTATTCCGTCACGCCGATTTGGGCGAGCATCTGCTTTACGTTGACCCATTCCTTGTATTTGTCAATCAGGTTTTTCTGGGCAGCAGACAGTTCAACTGTTGCCGCACGGGCAGAACGGACCATGCTTTGGCTCTGACTGGTGTTGTAGGTATTGGTAAGCACAACGTAGGTTTCACCGTCCAGTTCAAAACTGTCGCCGCTGGAAATTTTCATCACGTCATCCGTTGGCGCAGGGGCTGGACTGTCATCATCATTATTACTACAGGCGGAAAATGCACAGAGCAAGACCATTGCCGTCAGCAGGCAAAAAGACTTCATCGCTTTCTTCATAGTTGTAAACTCCTTCACAAGAAAAATATACTATACATTTTCCCCCCCCCCCTACTTTATTTTGTCAAGTAAAAAAAAGTACTATCGTGAAAACTTTTTTTCCGCTATACTGCCTTATGACCTATCTTTTTTTTGACATCGAAAACGCAAATTCCTTTGGCGGTTTTGGAAAAATCTGCTCCTTTGGCTACGTGCTCTGCAATGCTGATTTTTCTATAATCGAAACGGACGACATTCTGATAAATCCTGACGCACCCTTTGACTGGTATCTTTTTAAGAAAGGGTCAAAATGCCGGCTCACCCACAGCAGGAGTGAATACCAGAAGCAGCCGAAATTTCCCCAGTATTATTCCAAGATACAGGCCTTGCTTTCCGCAGAGGACAGGCTGGTGCTTGGCTTTGGCTGCAAGAATGATGTGGCGACAATTACCACCGAATGTCTGCGCTACAACCTTCCGCAAATCATCTTTTACTGCCAGGACATGCACACCATTCTTGAAAAACACTATGAGATGCAAGGGAGCTTGAGTGCCTTTGTGGAAAAACTGGGCATTGAAACGGAGGGAATGACTTTTCACGACAGCCGCTCAGACGCATGGTTTACGATGAAGGCCGCAGAAAAACTTGCAAAAGAGACCGACCTTTCCCTCAGCGATGCCATCAAAATCTACACACCCTATGCAAGCGAATTCGTCTTCCGTGAGCAAATAAAAAAACTCTTTAAAAGATGGCTTGAGCGCAGCGAGGCAAAAAAAGCGGCGGAAGCTTTAGCAGATGGTGCTGAAAGAAAGTCCCGCCGTATTCCCAAAAAGGTAAAAGTGCCAGAATGGTTTGACTATAGAAAAGAATTATTGTTCCAGGTGCAACAAAACTCAGCGCACGGATGATGATGTAACCTTAACGGTGGGCATGGCATACACCAAGACAAAATCATCCAACTCTTTTTGATACACATGGGTTGAATGATAGGAAACCAGTCCCTCACCCTTCTGGTATTTTTTGGTGCGGTGCAAGGTGAACTCTTTTCCGGGCAGGACAACCCTTTCTTTTTTGTCTGAAAGTTTGTACAGTCCTGTGCTGAAATATGCAACCTTACCGTCCGGCAGAATGGCATACTGGTCAAAGGTTGTATCAGAATAATAGAGCCAGACCGTGTCCAAATACTGCTCGCTACCGTCATCTGCAGGATAAGGCTGACGGTTGTCACCCACAAAAAGTGAGAGCACATGTTTTGTTCCGCCTGTTTTTTCAAAGAGTTTTGACCCGAACTGTTCTGAAATCAAAAAGGTACGGGGTTCTTCTGCTACAGTCAGTTCAATCTGGCGGTCAGCAGAAAAGTCTGAGTCGGGAGCGGCTTCTCCGATAAGTTTGTACGTTCCTGCGAGGAAACGCCTTACCCCTCCATCGGGATAGATGGCATACTGCTCAAAGGATGCATCCGAAAAGAAAATCAACAGGGTGTCCAAAAGACTTTCGGCAGTTGCATCCGCAAAAGGCAACTTGTCATTTGCAAAAAATACCGCAGACACATATTTTTCTGCCTGATAGCGGGAACTCGTGCATCCCATAAGGGCAAGGAAGGTCAGGGCCAGCATAGAAATCAGAAGGAAGCGTTTTTTCACTTTTTTACTCCATACAAGTCAGCAAGAACACTTGCGTTTTCTTTAAACTACTATAAAGTAAAATACGGATTTATGCAAAGGGTAACATCGGTCTGGAACTGTCTTATGACTTCCACACTCCGGCTTCCGTCATAAAATCTTTTCCGCCCACCGCCGCAAAGGGAAGAAAAATTTTCGCCCGTTTTTCCAGAGGCATGGATTCTCGGCTGGAGGCTTGTGGCCATGAAGTTTCGAGGATATCTCCATACCGCTCCAGACATTCTTTTTCTGCTTCATTCATCATGCCCGATGTCCTCCAATCTGATTGTTTCGGTCGCGGGTTGTGGCACCTTCCTGCAAGTCCATAGCCTTTAAAAGAGCATTTTTTCCGTACCGGCGGGAAATGGAAAGGCGGGTTTCCTGCAGGCTGCTTTCCTTCTGCTCGGAAAAAGGCTCGCCAAACAAGTCCAGTTGCACGTCCTCAGTGTCCTGAAGTCCGCCCGCCGCAATGTTTACGCGACGAATCATCAAGTCTTTTAGGACGGTGGCTTCATAAATGGCAAGAGCCGCTTCCACAAGGGTGTGGCTGGAGTTTGTCGCCTGACCAAATGACACTGTACCATGGGCAGGCTTTGGCATGAGGCGGCCAATATAGTCGCGGACAAGTTCACCTGTAAAGTTTTCCAATCCCTCCTTGTCATAGCCGACCATCAACGTAAGGGAAGTTGTCGCCTGCTTTTTTTGGAACAAATCAAGGGCGAGAGCCTCTGCCATTTCCCGAATGATAATCCGTCCTTTTTCAAAATTATAGGGATGATGAAGCACCTGGCCTGAGCTCAGGCATTTTTGCTGGCTCCTGTAGGATTTTATGTGCTTCATAGTGCAGGGCTCGTAACCGAATGCGTGGTCAATAAGGATTTCCGCATCAATGCCAAACTCACGGTATAGAAGACGGTCATTTTTTAGGGCCTGTCGGGCAATGTCTCCCATGGTAAAGATGCGGTATTTTTCCAGCCGGGCGGAAATGCCTTTTCCAATCCGCCAGAAATCCGTAAGGGGACGATGCGTCCAGAGCTGCCGACGGTACTTCATTTCGTCCAGTTCTGCAATGCGCACACCGTCCTTGTCAGCGGGAATATGCTTGGCTACAATATCCATGGCAATTTTACACAGATAGAGGTTTGGCGCGATTCCCGCAGTAGCGGTGATGCCCGTTTCCTCCAGAATTGTCTTGATAACCGTGCGGGTCAATGCATGGGCCGTCTGCTTATATAATAGAAGATAACTTGTAAGGTCAATAAAGACTTCATCAATTGAATAGACATGAATGTCTTCCTCGCTAAAAAACCGCAGATAAATCTGATAGATACGCTTTGAATATTCCACGTAAAGGGCCATGCGGGGAGGAGCCACAATGTAGTCCAGTTCCTTTCCGGTGCGTCTTTTGATTTCACGGGCTTTTTTCTCCACCTCAAAAAGACGGCTTCTGCCGGAAAGACCATAAGCCTTTAGCGCAGGGGTAACAGCGAGACAAATTGTTTTTGAAGTACGGCTTTTGTCCGCCACAACAAGCCTGGTCGTGAGGGGGTCAAGGTTACGCTCCCTGCATTCCACGCTGGCGTAAAAAGATTTTAAGTCTATCGCCGCATAAATCCGATTCTGCTTTAACTCTGCATCCATACCGGCAGTATACTACACATCTGTAACAGATAACAATACATAAAAGCAGAAATTTTGATTTTTTTGCCTTATTTTACTTCAAATTCTATCGAATCACTTTCGCTGCCACAGACGATCGTCAGACGGTGACTGCCCCTGGTCAGAGGAAGCCGGGCGGAAAAAGGTCTTTGACTTTCCTCAAGGAGTTTTCCGTCCAGCAGAAAGCGGGCTTTTTCTTCCCTGCCACCCCTTGCCTCTACAAGGACTTTCTGGCGCGAAGATGGAATTGAGTCATCGTAATAAAAAAGACTGCGGCTCCGGGGAGAAACAATGCTGAGGGGTAAGCCGGCTTCTTCCACTTCTCCCTTCCTGCTTTTAATTCTGAACCAGGCAGAATACTCGGCGGGATATGAAGTACCTGAAGCGCTGTGCCAGGAACATTCTGCAAGGGGAAGGCCTGCCGCAGCATACTCGCTGACTGTATCAGGGCAGAAGGAAGTGGCACGCATTCCTGAAAGGGAGCAGATTCTTTCTTTTTTGAATTGGGCTGGCCTTAGAAAATCTTTTCCCCGCCTTCCCTGGGCAGCCACAAGCAGATCCCGCGCAATTTTTGCCGGAATGGAACTGCCTGTTTTTCCCACAACAGTTTCGCCTGAAAAATTTCCCATCCAGACACCCACTGTGTAATGGGGTGTGGCGGCAAGAGCAGTTATATTCTGATATTGATTTGCAGTTCCCGTCTTGAACATGGCGGGAAAGGGAGTCTGGAAGGACCGGGAAAAACCAAATCCCATTGCGCGTGCACTGGAATCAGAAAGAATGTCACAGATAAGGCGGGCTGTATTTTCATCAAAAACACGCTTTTGAGCCCTCTCCATGCCTTCGATACCGTGCAGGCCGGTAAACATACCGTCCCGGGGAAAAACCGAAAAAGCCTGAACGAGTTCAAAAACTGACACTTCTGCATTTCCCAGTGCAAGCCCCAGTCCGGGGTCAGAGTCGGCAAGTGAGAAAAAATGCAGGTCAGACAATTTCTGCAGATAGCGGTCCATGCCGATTTCATTCAAAAGATATACGGCAGGGACATTCAGACTGCTTGCCAGTGCCACTCTCAGACGGACAGGCCCGTTCAGGCGGTTATTGAAATTCTGGGGAACATAAAGCCTTTCAAATCCAAATTCCAGGGGAACATCAGGCAGAACAGAAGAGGGCGCATAGCCCCGCTCCAGAGCAAGCGCATACAAAAAAGGTTTCATGCTGGACCCCGGCTGCCTGGGAGCAAGAACTCCGTCCACCTGTCCGCTGTGAGCTTGGTTAAAAAAATCCGCGCTTCCTGCCCAGACCCGGATTTCCCCGCTCTGACTGTCGCAGATGAGGACTGCTCCGTTGGTAAGGCGGTTTCCTGCATAGCGTTCAACAGCCCGGGCAAGCAGATTTTCTGCCTCATGCTGAAGTTCCAGACTGACTGTAGTATAGACATCCGCCTTGTCCCCTATTCCAGCCTCCTCCTGAGAAGAAAGCCAGCGGACAAAATGAGGCATTTCAAAGGGATAAGAAAAAGTTCTGGCATTTTTTGCGGCGGAAAGAAAATCTTCAGCGGAAAGTGAAGAAGGAAAATCATCCTTTTTTGCTGATTCATCCTGCAGGCAGGACTTATAGACTTCACAGGCTGCTTTTGCACAGTATTCGGGCTGAGTCAGAGGATTGTAAAGCGCGGGACGACGGGGAATGACGGAAAGACAAAAGATTTCTTCCGGGGTCAGCCTGTCCAGACTTCTTCCAAAGAAAGTGCGGGCCGCGCTGGGAAGGCCTTCCGTATTAAAGCCGAAGGGCAGATTGTTCAGATAGAGTTCAAGGATTTGATTTTTAGAAAGGCGCATTTCCAGCCTGAGTGCATCACAGGCTTCCCTTATCTTTAGCAGGAGATTTCGCTTTGTGGCAGGTCTTATGATGCGGGCAAGCTGCATACTGACTGTTGAAGCCCCGCTTACAGTTCTTCCCTCGCTGGCATTCTGAAAGGCCGCCCGGAAAATTGCTCCCGCATCCACACCATGATGCTGAAAAAAGCGCCTGTCTTCTGCCTGCAAAAAAGCAAGGCGTGCCAGGGGCGGAATCTCTTCCAACGGCAGCCATTCCCTCCGCACGCCGTCTTCCAGCGCAATAATCTGAATCAGTTTTCCCTGCCTGTCAAAAATCCGTGTAGAGACAGGTCTTTTCAAAAAAGCATCAAGAGCCGCATAGGGAGAAAAGCGCAGGCCAAGCAGAAAAGACAGACAAAGAGCCGCAAATCCGCAGAAAAAGAGAAAAATCCGCTTTTTTATTCCTGATGACATATTCTTATAGTGCTTTTTGAAGCATCCACGACAGATTCTTCCATAATGATATCACCAATTTCATCTGCCGTCACGCTTCCGGAAAGAATATTCTTTACGCTGTCAATTTTTCCTTTTACAAGAGCCTGAACAGACGAACGCTCAAAGGCTAGGTCACAGCCTTCCATGGTGCAGTCTTTCAGGACAAGATTTTTACAGTAGCAGAAAGGCTGAGTTCCAATGATATGGCAGTTTATCAGGGTGAGATTTTCGGAATACCAGCCAAGATATTCGCTTTTGATGACACTGTCTTTTACCGTTACATTTTTTGTGTGCCAGAAAGCATCTTTTGTATCCAGTTCTGAATCACATATTTCGATATCTTTATCATACTGAAAAGAATATTTTCCCTTCATTTTGAGTCCGCTGATTTTTGCATGTTCAACTTCAAAAAAAGGATATTCTGATTCTGTAATAGTTGTGTTTTCCACAGTAAGATTTCTGCATTTCCAGATGAACTCGGGAGAAGAAACGCTGCTGTTTTTGAGAACTATGTCCTCACATTCCCGGAGTGCCTTTATTCCATTCAATTTACAGGAATCAATCTCAATGTTTTTGTCATACCAGAGGGCGGCCCGGCAATTTTGGGTCAGTTCCGTACCTGAGATTTTTGCATCAGTCACATGCCAGAAAGGATAGCGCAGGTTCATATAAGAGTCTTCTACCCTCACATGTGAGGCTTCTTTTAAGGCTGATTCACCGTCAGCAGGACCGTCAAAGCGACACTTTTTTACAAGGGCCGACTTTACGCCGTACAGGGCCCTTTCTTCGTCAAAAGTCTGCTTTTCAAAAATGTTTTCAAAATTCATATCGCTTTTAATATACTGAAAAAAGACTTCAGACGGCAAATTCTTTGTAAAAGCAGGAATTTTCTGTATATTTTCCCCTTAAATTGCAGATTTGCCGATTTCTTTTGCAATTCTGCAATTTTTTTTGACTGTCAGATGTGCGATTATCATGTTGTAAGCTGACCACGGGGAGGAGCTGAGACTTCTCCAGACCGAGGCTTTTACAAGGAGGCATGATAAAAAGTACTTCCTTGTACTTTTTATCATTTGCAGATTTTGCCGTTGGCAAAACTGCGATTTCGTGCCTCCTGCACGACCGCTAACACGATGTTTTTAA
>ODAI011112924.1_pt1 | contig 46557 bp, 35 predicted proteins | sample 1539321 | NCBI WGS metagenome assembly ODAI01 (sample SAMN02144231, study PRJEB22623) | gut metagenome | biome: sheep rumen | host: Ovis aries | place: New Zealand
GGTGCGTAGGGATTCCTTGGTCGTGGAATAGAATGTTTCTGCCTCATCCGTTGTCAGCCATTCTGTCAAGGCTTCAAGCTCGGCAGTAACTCCGAAGAGCGCATCCATGTGCTTTCGGCTATAGTAGTTCTTACCTGCAATCTTGCAAATGGGTACTTGGTTATTCTTGGCAGAAGTGTAGAGCCATGAACGCTTCACTTTGTAGATAGCCATGACATCCTCGCCAGAGACGTATTCAAGAGGCTCGATGTTCTGAACAGAATCCTCTTTCTTCGTTGGCTTACTTGGATAATGTCCCTTCTTCGACGATAGGGAAGAAGGAGTCATAGGCTTGTATGTTGGCAACACTCTATGATAAGGATTGCCTGCAAGCATCTTCTCGATGTCTGCCTTGCGAACGAATGCCATCCGGCTGCTGATTCGTGATGCAGGCAGTTTCCCCTCGTTTACCAATTTGTAAACGTACTGGCGGGAACACCCCATGAGGATGGCAGCCTTGGAGAATGTAAGATACTCCTGGCTGGCGATGTCTATAACAGGCTGGACTGCCTTCAAAAAGTCCTGTTGTTTCTTCTTGCGCTGAGCCTTTGCAGCCTCGGCACATTGTTCTGAACAATACCTCTGCGAGCCGCTGTTATAAGTGAACTCCTTTCCGCAGAAGGCGCATTTTCTTGTTTTTCTCATTTGACTCCTTTTTATGTGGTTTTACAATCAATTTCATGCAAACCGCCACGGAGTGAACCTTAGTCAATCATTGACACCCATTGTCAACTCTTTCCGCAATGTCACGTTCTTCAAATGAAGTCACTTCCTTGTTTCTTTCCCTCTCGTTCTTCAGTCAACCGTTGTCCACTCTTGTCAACCTTTGTCAACCCTGTCCACGAGATAGCAAAATAAAAGCCCTCAAAATTCTCCGCGGTAGAAATGCGTTGCAAAGGTAAGCGGATTTTTGAGAACCACCAAATAGCAAGTCTGAAGTGTTAAAATCTAAAAGCGGTTGATATACAGAGATTTATCTCCATATGTTTTCCATTGTTTGTGGTTGTTTAGAGGTCTCTAAATACATCCAGCAAAAGCACAGTATTCGATGCTGGTCACACTGTTGGGGATGGTAATGGAGGTCAGCTGGTTGCAATAAGCAAAAGCAAACTCTCCGATGCTGGTCACGCCTTCTGGAATAGTGATAGAAGTCAGAGCGTCGCAGTCACTGAAAGCCCATTCGCCAATGCTGGTCACACTGCTGGGAATGCAGATAGAGGAAAGGCTGGAGCAATCACAGAAAGCATATTCTGCGATACCTTTCACAGAGGTAGGAATATAGACATAGGTCAATTCGCCGCACTCACAAAAGGCATATTCTCCGATGCTGGTCACAGGGTAAGTCTTGCCACCAATCTGCCACAAAGATACGATTTTCTGAGTCAAACACCAAACAAAACGAAAAAAACTTGACTAACGTCGACCTGTCGGTTGACTGACGTCGAGTTGTCGGTTGACTGGCGTCGAGTTGAAACTTGACTAGAGAACTTAGCAAACTTCTGCAGAGAACTTTGACAACTTCTGCAGAGAAGTTGGCCAACTTCTGCAGAGAAGTTTTTACGTTTTTCTATAGCTTTGTTTCCCAATCACTTGCAAAACTCGGAAAATCCTGCAGAGGATTTGCCCAAATCCTGCTGTGGATTTGATGAAATCCTCACGTGGATTTTGCCAAATCCTCACGTCGATTTTAGGGGACGAGTCCCTTTTGCCTTAGAGACCTGTCATTTCAATCCGCATTCTCGATTTGTACAATTTTTCTTGCCTATTTGAAGAATTTGTACTACTTTTGCACCCGATTTCAGATAACTGACACAATTCCATCACAATGAGCAAGCCTTACACCACAGCCATACTCCTGCTGCACTGCCCAGACAAGCAGGGCATCATCTCGGAGGTAACGAAGTTCATCACTGACAACAAGGGCAACATCGTCTATCTGGACCAGTACGTCGATAAGATAGAAGGGATGTTCTTCATGCGCATAGAATGGGAACTGGAAGGGTTCCTGATTCCGCGTGACAAACTCTACGACTACATCGACACGCTTTATTCGCAGCGCTACCAGATGAAGTTCAGTCTCTATTACAGCGACAAACGTCCGCGCATGGCTATCTTCGTCAGCAAGATGAGCCATTGCCTCTACGACATGCTGGCGCGATGGAAGGCTGGAGAGTTCGACTGCGAGATTCCCTGCATCATATCGAACCACGAGGACTTGCGCTACGTGGCCGACCAGTTCGGCATTCCCTTCTACGTCTGGAGCATCAACAAAGACCACTCGAACAAGGCAGAAGTGGAGGCTGCAGAGATGGAACTGCTCAAGAAGGAGGACGTCTCGTTCATCGTCCTGGCACGCTACATGCAAATCATCAGCGACGAGATGATAGCGGCCTATCCGCACCACATCATCAACATCCACCACTCGTTCCTGCCCGCATTCATTGGCGCGAAGCCTTATCATCAGGCTTACGAGCGAGGTGTCAAAATCATTGGTGCCACCAGCCACTACGTCACGGCTGAACTCGATGCAGGCCCCATCATCGAACAGGACGTGGCAAGAATCACTCACAAAGACACGCCCGAAAGCCTCGTCCTGAAAGGCAAAGACCTGGAAAAGATTGTCCTCTCGCGTGCCGTCTCAAAACACATTCAGCGAAAGATTCTGACCTACAAGAACAAGACGGTCATCTTCAGCTAAGCCACGAGGACACATAATAGCATTATAAAAACAACGGATTCCACGAATTAAACGGATTATTCGCATAGACTAAATCCGTAAAATCTGTGAAATCCGTTGTTTTTATAATGCTACTTTGTAATTTAAAGTACCTTCTTTGTTCTGAGATATGCCGAAACCTTAGTAAGCAAAGATGGGGTACTTCTCCATGATGGCGTTCACTTCGCTGCGTACCTGAGCAATGACAGCCTCATCTTCTGGAGCATTCAGCACGCGTTCGATGAACTCTGCAATCTTCACCATCAAGTCTTCCTTAGCACCACGAGTCGTGAGAGCTGGCGTGCCAAGACGGATGCCTGAAGTCTGGAAAGCGCTGCGGCTATCGAAGGGAACCATATTCTTGTTCACGGTCAGGTCGGCTGCCACAAGTGCCTTCTCTGCCACCTTGCCTGTGAGGTCAGGATACTTCGAGCGCAGGTCAACCAGCATTGAGTGATTGTCCGTACCACCACTGACGATGTCGAAGCCACGCTTCATCAACTCGTCGGCCAGCACAGCTGCGTTCTTCTTCACCTGCTTTGCCCATTCCTTGAACTCAGGCTGCAAAGCCTCGCCAAAAGCAACAGCCTTGGCTGCGATGACGTGCTCCAGCGGACCACCCTGAATGCCAGGGAAGACAGCGCTGTTCAGCAAAGCCGACATCTTCTTGATCTCGCCCTTCGGAGTCGTCTTGCCCCAAGGATTGTCGAAGTCCTTGCCCATGAGGATGATGCCACCACGAGGGCCACGAAGCGTCTTGTGGGTCGTGCTGGTCACGATGTGAGCGTACTTCACAGGGTTGTCGAGCAGTCCAGCAGCGATGAGGCCAGCAGGATGTGCCATGTCAATCATCAGGATGGCTCCCACCTTGTCAGCAATCTGACGCATACGGGCGTAGTCCCATTCGCGGCTATAAGCCGAGCCGCCACCAATGATGAGCTTGGGCTTGTGCTCGAGAGCGAGCTGTTCCATCTCGTCGTAATCCACACGACCAGTCTCCTTCTTCAGGTTGTAGCCGATTGGCTTATAGATGATGCCGCTCGTGTTGACGAGAGAACCGTGGCTGAGGTGACCACCGTGGTCAAGGTTCAAGCCCATAAAGGTGTCGCCCGGATTCAGGCAAGCCAGGAAGACGGCAGCATTGGCCTGAGCACCCGAGTGAGGCTGCACGTTGGCATACTCTGCGTCGAAGAGCTTGCAGATGCGGTCGATGGCAAGTTGCTCCACCTCGTCCACAACCTGACAGCCGCCATAATAGCGCTTGCCAGGATAGCCCTCGGCATATTTGTTGGTCAGGCACGAGCCCATGGCTGCCATAACCTGGTCACTCACATAGTTCTCTGAGGCAATAAGTTCCATGCCTCGACGCTGTCGCTGGTTCTCCTTCTCAATGAGGGAGAAGATGGTTGAATCCTGATTCATTTACGATTACACTATTAACAATTAAATACTTGTTTGCTTAAATATCCTCTCCCCTCGGGGAGGATGGGAGGGGGCTCCTTATACCAATTTGACGTCTGCCAGACTTATTTCCCTGTTGCAGTAGTGGCACTGAAGGGTTCCCCTTTCCTTGCCAAGAAAATGGAAGCGCGTTTGCATCGGCTCGTTGTTGGTGATGCATTTATGATTGTCGCAACGGACAATGCCCACGAGCTCTTCAGGCATCTTCACCTCCTTCTTCTCCACCACCTCGTAGTCACGAATCACGCTGAGCGTAACGTTTGGTGCCACAACGGAGAGCTGGTTGATCTCGTCGTCGGAAAAGAACTTGTCGGCTATCTTGATGATGCTCTTGTGGCGCATCTTCTTGCTCTTGAGGTTGTAGCCCACAGTCACGGCAGAATGCACTGTCTCGAGATGGAGCAGGCTAATCACGTCGAAAAGCTTGGACGAAGGTATGTGGTCGATGACTGTGCCGTTCTCGAGGGCAGCCACTTGTAACTCCTGTCTTTTCATGAGATGATGGTTTTATCGTTGATAATGTCTTCGAGCGTGATGCCAAGCGTGTCGCAAAGAATTGCCTGACGTGCATAGAGACCGTTGCGAGCCTGCTGGAAGTAGTAGGCATAGGGCGTGTCATCAATGCTGTACTCTATTTCGTTGACGCGTGGCAGCGGATGAAGAATCTTCATGTTGGGCTTTGCTTTCGCCAGCATGGGGAGGCTCAGCAGATAACGGTCCTTGACGCGTTCGTACTCGTCGAGGTCTGTGAAGCGTTCCCTTTGCACGCGCGTCATATATAATATGTCTGCTCCTGCAATTGTGTCAGCATCGAAGTCCTGATGCTCCACAAATTTGATGCCTTTCTCGTGGCAATACATCTTGTAGTGCTCAGGCATAGCCAGTTCGTCAGGAGCAATGAAGTGGAAGGTCGGATTGAAGTGGCGCATAGCCGTCAGGAGGCTGTGAACCGTCCTGCCATACTTGAGGTCACCAACCAGATAGATGTTGAGGTTCTCGAGCGTTCCTTGCGTCTGATAGATGGTATAGAGGTCGAGCATCGTCTGGCTGGGATGCTGATTGGCTCCATCGCCTGCATTGACGATGGGCACAGGCGACACCTCGCTGGCATACTGGGCTGCACCCTCCAGATAATGACGCATCACGATAATGTCGGCATAGTTCGACACCATCATAATCGTGTCCTTCAGGGTCTCGCCCTTCGTGCCGCTTGTCACCTTTGGGTCGGCAAAGCCAATGACTTTTGCGCCAAGACGATTGGCTGCAGTCTCGAAGCTGAGACGTGTGCGAGTGCTTGGTTCGAAGAACAATGTGGCAACGATTCTTCCCTCGAGAAGGCGACGGTTGGGGTGCTTCTCAAACTCTTGTGCCATACGGATCAGATATTCAATCTTCTCGCGCGTATGGTAGGCAATGGTTACAAGGCTTCTAATTTGCATCACTTTACAGTTTTTCTGTGCAAAGGTAGTAAAAAGTTCATAGTTCATAGCGCATAGTTCATAGTTATTTTATATTTCTTATATTTTTTCACTTTTCATTTTTAATTTTCAATTAAATGTCGTACCTTTGTAGTCTTAAAACTATATTTCTCATGAGAAAGAAAGTTTTCCGCTTCCTTTGGATGTGCTACATCCTGGGAATTCTTGCAGTTGGCATCATCTTTTTCTGTATCTTTACAGGTGCCATCGGCTATATGCCCAACATCAAGCAGCTGCAAAACCCCGTCAACAAGTTCGCCACTCAGGTCTTCTCTGCCGACGGGAAGCAACTCGGGACCTGGAGCTACAGCAGCGCCAACCGTGTCTTTGCGGACTATGGCGAACTGCCTCCTGCGCTTGTTCAGGCTCTTATCGCGACTGAAGATGTGCGCTTCTACGAACATAATGGTATTGATTTCCAAGCCCTCCTAAGAGCCATCGTGAAACGAGGCGTACTCCAGCAAAAGAGCGCTGGTGGTGGAAGCACCATCACCCAACAGCTTGCCAAGCAGCTCTACTCTGAGAAGGCAGCCACAACAATGGAGCGACTCCTGCAAAAGCCTATCGAATGGGTGATTGCGCTCAAACTGGAACGCTTCTACACGAAAGAGGAAATCATCGGCATGTACTTCAACTACTTCGACTTCCTCCACAATGCTGTAGGCATCAAGACGGCTGCCCAGACTTACTTTGGAAAGAATCCTTCTGACCTCGACACTTGCCAGTGTGCCCTGCTTGTAGGCATGTGCAAGAACCCCAGCTATTTCAATCCTGTTCGTCGTCCAGAACGTTGCATAGACCGTCGCAATACGGTTTTGATGCAAATGGAGAAGGCAGGATTCCTCACAGAAGAGCAAAGGGAAGAACTCAGAGAGCGTCCGCTTGGGCTGAACTTCCATCGCGTAAGCCACAAGGAAGGGCATGCCACTTATCTTCGCGACTACCTGCGTCAAATCTTGATGGCTAAGAAACCTGTCCGCAGCGACTATGCTTCCTGGCAATACCAGAAGTTCTATGAAGACTCGATTGCATGGGAACGCGACCCAATCTATGGTTGGTGCAACAAGAACTACAATCGAGACGGACGCCCCTACAACATTTATACCGATGGCTTGAAGGTCTATACCACCATCGACAGCCGTATGCAGGAATATGCTGAGCAGGCTGTTGCCAAGCATGTCACAGGCGAGCTGCAGCCTCTCTTCGACAAGGAGCAACGCAACAACAGGAATGCTCCTTACGCCTCTGCCATCACAGCTGCCAAAGCAAAATCAAACCTGGCAAGAGCAAAGCGACAAAGTCCTCGCTACATTGAAATGAAGAAGGCTGGATATTCCGATGAAGAGATTGACAAAGCCTTCAATACACCCATCGAGATGACGGTCTATACGACGAAAGGAGACAAGGACACCCTGATGTCTCCACTCGACAGCATTCGCTACTACAAGTCCTTCCTTCGCACAGGCTTCATGTGTATGGACACTGAAACGGGTCATGTGAAGGCTTATGTGGGAGGCGTTGATTACAGCCACTTCCAATACGATATGTGTACGCTGGGCAAGAACCAAGTCGGTTCTACCATCAAGCCCTACCTCTACTCGCTTGCAATGGAGAGCGGCTGGTCGCCTTGTGATGTTGCTCCCAATGAGCAAAGGACATACATGATACCAGGAAGTGGAGCCTGGACTCCCAGAAATGGCAGCCGTGCTCGCTACGGAGAAATGGTGACACTGAAGTGGGGTCTGGCAACGAGTAACAACTGGATTTCCGCTTATTTGCTTAGCCAACTCAGTCCTGACCTTTTCGTCAAGCTCCTGCACGACTTTGGCATCCAGAACCAAAGCATCCATCCCTCGCTTTCTCTTTGCCTTGGTCCCTGCGACATTTCTGTTGCAGAGATGGTTGGAGCCTACTCTGCCTTCCCCCAGAAAGGTGTTCGTCGCACGCCTCTCTATGTCACTCGCATCGAAGATAGCGACGGAAACGTATTGGCACAGTTCCAATCGAGGGTGAAAGAGGTTATTTCAGAAGAGAGCGCCTACAAGATGATTATAATGATGCGAGGCGTCGTCGATGGTGGCACAGGTTCTCGCATGCGTAACCGTTACAACATTACTGCTCCTATGGGTGGCAAGACTGGAACGACCAACGACAATAGCGACGGCTGGTTCGTGGGCTATACTCCACGACTGAGCTTTGGCGCTTGGGTTGGTGGCGACGAGCACGACATCCACTTTGCCAGCATGGCATATGGTCAAGGTGCAAACGCAGCACTCCCCATAGCAGCTTATTTCCTCCAGAAAGTCTATGCAGACAGCCAACTGGGCTATAGTCAGTCGGAGAACTTCGACATTCCTGCCGGCTTCGACCCATGTGGCAACGTAATTGAAGAAGGAGAAGGGGAAGAGGAAGTAGATGAATTCGACGAGTTCGAATTCGACTTCAATGAGGAATAAATACCAAAACTGCCCTTCCGTTTCGCCATTTTCACTATTATACTCATGCACGCCTAAAAGTGCAAAAATAGTGTTGATTTATGTTAAGACAGTGTTACGGTCTTGATTTAAATCAACAAATCCGGCCTTTTACCAATATTTTAATTCATTTTCCTTGCAAAATGAAAGAATCATCGTACCTTTGCAGTGCAAAAAGCAAAGAGAGCTATCCTATAGCTTGAATTTAGAAAGTTTATAGTGTTTAGGTAGAAAGATTTGTTTGAAGGTTAATAATAGTTGTTAGTTTTAGTTTTTGGAGAAGCGATCCGTGAGGACAGCTTCTTTTTTTTGTCCCTATACGAAGGGAATTAGTATTCCTTGTACGATACATACATGCTAAGCCCCCTGCCGGATAACCAATAAGGCAAACCGACAGGGGGCTTAGGCGTATGAAGCTATACGATGCTAAATCTTACTCATCTACGAAGTCTGTAAGCTTCTTTCCTACGGGAACTGGAATTGGCTTGTAGTCCTTCACGTTATACATACGCAACATTTCATCCGAAGGATTCAAGTCCATATACATCGGCCTGAAGCGAGGCGGTGTGTAGCCACGGAGATTCTCCTTCTTGTATTGCGCCATCTGTTCGCCAGGGAAGACGAGACGGAAATCGACGAGACGCAGCTTCGAGTGGTCATCGGGAATCTTGAGCTTGCCATCCGTTCTATTGCTAGCAGTAGAGCCACTACTGGGTTCGTTGCCCCATGGATTGCGCATAACGAACAAGTAGTCGGAGCCTTCGTCGGCATACATCACGGTAAAAGCATGACCGGTAACAGACTCCAGATCACCCATCATAACACCGCTCTCGTGGAATCCGCCAACACTGATCATACCATGGCTAAGTGCATAATCGACAATCAGAGGATACTCGGCATTGTACAGATAGTCGCCCCAATTGAAGCTGTAACTTGTGCCGTTACCCGTGAAGGGAGGAGCCGCATGTTCAGTACCAATACCGCCTATCTTATTACAACGGAAGCGAGTCTCCCACTTCATCAGCGCTTTTTCCATAATAGATGTCCAACAGAATACGCCGTTCTTACCAGTAACTTGCTGACTGTACATCTTGTTATCGACGATAACATCAATGGGATTGCCCATGGGGTCGAACATATGGATGGTAAACAGAGTATTCGAGTTATTGGGAACGATAATCGTCTTAATCCATTCAGGATAGATATAAGCAAAGGATGCAAATACAGCACACATGCTGCAATCACCTATACCGTGCTGATTGATGTCGGCAGGCACAGGAGAGCCGAAGGGATAAAGATTGATTGTCTTAGCCGACCAACTTCCACTCAATTCGTGGTAACTCAAGTCTGGCTGATTATTGGGATCAGCCAACCAAGCCTTGTCCTCGTCTGTGGCAGCAGCAAACTTCTCAAAGTGCTTGCCCATAGGAGTCTTCGTTGAACCCGAGTAACCACCCTTAAGATTCGAAGCCCATAAATTATCGGGAGTTCCATATTGGGCACGCAAATAATAACCAGATGGTTGTGTTGCTACCTTAGCTGCCTCGCGAGACGGATAGAAATAGTAGCGATAATTACCTTGAACGATAACCAGAAGGTCTTTCTCCATGGCAAAAATCTGGAATTTGATTCTGCTCGTATTACCCTCGCGAACCCCATAGAAGATTTCCCCTGGATTCGCTCCATTTTCGCTATATGTCAAATCATAATACTGCTCGGAAGCAGGTTTAATCCATTTCATCCTAGGACCACCCGTAAAGACCAGAAACTCTGTTCCGTTGCTGTGAGAAAACTTTTCTGTGCCATTAGAGAGGTAACGCTTCCAACCAAGATACCACAAGCCATCCAACTCGCCTTCGCCAGCACGCTCTACAACCTCAAGATAATTAAAGGCATCCATGGGACAAGAGATGATGCTATTGTCCTTGAGCCTGATGTCCACACGCTTATTTGAAGCCTCTGTATCGGCTCCATATCTCGCATTACGTCTGCCCTTGGGAGTAATGACGGGAGTAAAGCTGTCATCACTCAGGTCGGATACTGACAAATCGCCGGTGTTTGCGTTTGGTGCAGGTGCATAGTTACCAGTTGGTTGTGGCGCATATATTGCTGCATCGCGCGTATTATAGAAGAAGTAACGCTTCGTTCCTTGCTTTAGGACAAGCAAGCTGTCCGCCATTTCAAGAATCTTATATGTAACCTTGGTTGAAGTAGGATTGACTTGAATAGTAAATGATTCGCCAGCCAATGCCCCATTCTCACCATATGTCAGATAATAGGTCGTCTCTTTCGTCGGTGTAAGCCACGTCATTTTGGGGCCTGCAGTAAAGACGATAGTCTCAGTGCCATTGACGTCTTTCTTGGTTGCCGTACCCGAGAACAACCATCCCAGATACCATACACCATCCAGTTCGCCCTCACCTGCGCCCTCGACAACCTCCATGTAATTGATGTTAGCCAAGTCACAAGAGAGAATGCTCCTGTCACTGAGCATTATGTCGGCACGTTTCTGAGCAAAAGCAACGGAACAAATGCCCAACATTAGCAGTGCTACACTAAAAAGTCGTTTTGCTTTCATCTTTTATACCTTATTATGTTATTTTAATACATTTTCTACCGCAAAGATAGTATTTATTCGGAATGATTAAACAAATTATCCGATTTATTTTACATTATTATATGATTGGCGTTGTCGGACGGCTTCATAAAGAAGGATTGCTGCACTGACTGACACATTTAATGAATCTAATTGCCCTAACATGGGGATGCGGATGTGTGCATCGGCTGCTTCACGCCATTGATCGGTCAATCCTGTCGCTTCTGTTCCCATCACGATGGCAGTCGGACCAGTCATCGGGGTATCGTAATAGAGCTTCGAATCCTGCAGTTGTGCAGTCAGTATCTGTATGCCTTTCTCTTTGAAGAAAGAGATGCATTCTTCTGTACTGCAAGCCACACAGGGAACGGTAAAGAGTGCACCTACTGCCGAGCGAATGAGGTTGGGGTTATACAGGTCGGTAAGCGGGTCACAGACAATGACTGCATCAGCTCCTGCAGCGTCAGCACTTCGCAAGACTGCCCCAAGGTTTCCTGGCTTCTCGACGCTCTCTAGCACAACGATGAGAGGGGAAGACGACAGCCTCAAATCGCTGAGTTCTGCCTTTCGAACCTCGACAACAGCCACAATTCCTTCTGTGCCTCCACGATAAGCGATGCGCTCATAGACGTTTCGACTGACAGGAACGACCTCAACATCTTGCGGCAATGAGAGTGGAGCCTCATCAATCTCTTCGCACACAAAGGCTGTGCGAAGGGTGAAACCTGCCTCAAGGCAATGTTCCACCTCACGACGACCTTCGACGACAAACAGTCCATCGGCTCGTCTTTGTGCCGACTTCTGTTGGAGAAGCAGCAAGTGCTTGATGCGTTGGTTCTGTGTACTGGTTATCATTCGACCATTAACTGATGGGCTGTGAACTATGAACTACTTCGTTCTGCCTGTATAAGCATCGATACCTGAAGTGTCGATTGTCTGTGAGAAGAACTTGTTTGCAGCTTCGTTCATAGCATTATTCCAGGGCTGACCACCGTTGAGTTGCACCACCCATAGCTTCAACTGCTTCTTGTGCCAGTTTACCATGCAGTTCGTTCCCCAGGCTCCTCCGTGACCGAACCACTCGTTTTCGCCGTCCTTCTTAGGTGCGTTGAGTCCAAGCGAATAGCCGCCGAGGTTGTCAGGCCTTGTGGTGACGGCAAGGATAGACTTGACAGTCTCTTCTTTCAGTATGCGAACGCCATTGTCGCCTACGCCCAGGTTCATGAGCATCTTATAGAACTTCAGCTGGTCGTTTGCTGTTGTCCAGAGTCCTGCGCCAGCAGATGCGAACACATGACCGTCGTTGTACGGACGCTGTTCCCAGCCATTCTCGAGTCGATAGGTTGCAGGAGCATCCTTGTGAGTATCGTACATCTCGATCTGAGTCTTCAGTTGCTTGTCTGTAGGCCAGAACCAAGTTGACTTCATTCCCAAAGGGTCGAGCACTTCTTTCTTCAGATAATCCTCCCACTTCATGCCGGTAATGACCTCAACGACTGCCGCACCGATGTCAATTCCGGTGTTAGAATACTGGTCTCTCGTGCCAGGTTCGAACGAGATGGGAGAGGCTGCAGCGATAGAAGCGACCTGCCTGAGAGGCGCACCTCCTGACCATCCTCCACCACGCACATCATTGCGTTTCGCGCTACACTCAAAGGGGAAGCCGCCAGTATGATTGAGGACCATGCGAACCGTCAGCACGTTCTTGGCCTTATGAAGCGTCTTGATGCCATCCTTGTCGCTGTCTTGAACCCAAAGTTCCTTGAACTCAGGCAGATACTTCGACACGGGATCATCGAGCGAGAGTTTGCCTTCCTCGACCAACTTGGCAATCGTCACACCGCAGAAACCCTTGGTCTGCGAGCATTGCATGAAGACATTGTCGAGTTTGATGGGGCGTTTCTGCTCGACGTTTGCATAGCCGATGCAGCAAGTTTCCTGCACGCCGTTGTTGTAGAAGATACTGATTGCGCCAGGCAGTTCGCCTCTGTCCACATAAGGTTGCAGCACTTCCTTAGCATACGTAGTCTTGGAATCGATAACTTTTTTCTGCGCGCCAGCCGTAAGGCAGCACGTCAAAACAAGAAGGAATAATAGTTTTTTCATAACAGCTTGATAATAGGTTTCGTGGCGCAAAGTTACTAAAAATTATTCGGACTTCAGTCTGCCTGATTAAAAATCTTTTCTAAAAGAAATGAGAAAGCAAACATAATAGCAATCCGTCATTAATGACAACTTGCAATATAAAACGCCAGTTTTGCTTACATATTGAATTTCTCAACCTCGCTGAGAATCGCACGAAATTGCTCGCCCCGTACCTAGGGTAAGGACAACGAGAGTAAATGTTAAAATCGTAACTTGCTGAGGATGTGTGACATGCAAAACGCATTGACCGAAGTAGGCTGTCTAAACACCCAATTTGGGGTGAAAAAGTGGCAATTTTGGCCTGTTTTGGGTGGCAACTCGACACGTCGAAACGCCAAAATCGACGTGTCGAGTTTGAAAACTTCACGTGTCGAGTTTGTCAACTTCACTAGTGAAGTCGGAAGAGCCTCCCTTTCGAGTCGGTTTTCGAGACACGATTTCGTCAAAACCACTCAGTTTTGCATCCAAAACCAAAGTAGCAAAAAGATAGCAAAACCACACAATAAGTGGCAAAACGGAATATGCAATAAAGTTTCATTCAAAATAAAAAAACAGCAGAAATAATCCTTCATAAAGAAAAATTACGTATCTTTGCCTGACTGAACAAAGCAATTACTCTAAGCTCTGCGCATTAAAAGCGCGCCATGCTACCAAAGAATACAAGAAAGACTCTATGAGAGAAGAGAACAAACGAATAGCGAAGAACACGCTCATTGTATATGTCAGGCTGATAATCACCACATTCCTGGGCCTGCTGTCTTCGCGTTTTGTGCTTGATGCCCTTGGTGCATCCGACTACGGTCTCTATAATGTTGTGGGCGCAACCGTCATCATGTTCTCCTTCATCACGAGTGCCCTCTACAACACCACGACTCGTTTCATCAACTACGAACAGGGCAAATCGGATGGCAACGTCAATCGCATCTTCAACATGAGCCTTGCCATTCATATCTGTTTTGCCATCGTAGCCCTGCTGATACTTGAGTCGATAGGTGTTTACTACATTAATAATTACCTGAATGTTGCTGCAGGCAAGGAGTCAGACGCGATATTCGTCTTTCAAGTCTCCACGATTGTAACATGTTTGAGCCTGATAAGTGTACCTTACAACAGCCTCTTCATCGTGCACGAAGACTTTCGAACCATAGCAATATTCGACATCTTGGCGGCAATCGCGAAGTTCGCCCTGATACTGGCCCTCTCGCTTTATGGCGGCAATCTGCTGCGCTTCTATGCCCTGAGCATGGCACTTGTAACGGCCTTGATGTCATTCTCCTATTACCTTCTGGCCTGCAAGAAATGGCCCTCCATCACGAAGTTCAACCTCATAAAGGACAAAGGCAAATACAAGGAGATACTGATCTTCAACAATTACAGCCTTTTAGGTGCCGCAGCTTTGTTGTTCAGGAACCAGGGCAGCAACATGGTTATCAATTACTTTTTCGGAACGATAATCAATGCAGCCTATGCCATCTCCTATGCTGTGCAGAGCTACATCACGACCTTTGTCGGCAACTTCGACATTGCTTCAGCGCCCCAAATCACCCAGAACGTCAGTCGTGGAGATATGGACAGGACAGTCTTCCTGGCTTCTTCCACTTGCAGAATATGCATTTTGTTGACGTTGCTATTGCTGTTCCCCATTTATTGCGAGCTACCTTTCCTCCTACATCTATGGTTAGGAGACAACATGCCCGACAGCACCGTCACATTCTGTAAATGCACTTTGCTGGTAGCCTTGGTGTCTGCAACATCTGGCGGCATTACACAGCTCATACGAGGAACGGGGAAGCTGAAATGGTTCACCATACAATTCACCGTGTTATACGTCTTGGCGCTCCTCATCAGCATTGGCCTTTACAAAGCAGGCTTCCCGCCATATGCCGTTATCCTGTCATACTTTATAGCAGATGCCATCAGCCGTTTCAACCAGATATATCTGTTGTATCGGTACATAAAGTTTGACCTCGGAAGCTTTGTGCAGAAGTCTTACATGAAGCCTCTCGGCGTATTCATATGTGGTGTAGCGTATGTTCTGGTTTCAGAATGTATCAACATCGAGTACAATCTGTGGCACATAACGAACTTCGTGATAGCCTGCCTGTTTATGGCCTTATCCATTTATTACATAGGACTCTACAAGGAAGAAAGAGGCATCATCACATCTCACATAAAGCATTACATCACACACAATACAGAGAAATGAACATATCAAGATTCATATATTATTTGCATAACCCGCAGGATCTGCAGTTCGCTCTTGCGTTGAGGTATCCGAAGCTATTTTCCGATAAACAGTACCTTAAAGTCCTCTTCCGCAAACTTATGGGCTCAGAACTGAATCTGGAATGTCCCCAGACTTTCAGCGAAAAGCTGCAATGGCTCAAACTTTATGACCACAATCCACAATACACACAAATGGTCGATAAGTATGAAGCCAAGAAATATGTGGCAAACATCATCGGAGAGGAATATATCATACCAACTCTGGCCGTCTATAATAGCACAAAAGAGATCAACCTGGATACCCTGCCAGACAAGTTCGTACTCAAATGTACCCACGACAGCGGCAGCGTTGCCATATGCAAGGACAAGAAGACATTTCAAAAGGAAAAAGCTTTTGCCATGCTTGACAAAGGCCTTAAACGGAACTTCTTCTGGGAAAACAGAGAATGGCCCTACAAGAACGTAAAGCCCCACATTATCGCAGAAGCCTATCTGGAGGACAAGGAGACTCAGGAACTTCGCGACTACAAGTTCTTCTGCTTCGGCGGGAAGGTCAAAGCGTTATTCATTGCAGAGGATAGGCAGGGAGACGAAGAGACAAAGTTTGACTTCTTCGACGCAGACTTCCACCACCTGGACATCCGCAACGGACACCCGAATGCCAGTGTTCCCCCGGAAAAGCCCCTGTCATTCGAGAAGATGAAGGAAATGGCCGAAAGACTGTCGCAAGGCATCCCCCACCTGCGCGTAGACTTCTATGAGGCCAACGGCAAGATATACTTCGGCGAACTCACCTTCTCGCATTGGAGTGGTTTCACACCCTTCGAGCCAGCAGAATGGGACCTGCGATTCGGCCAATGGCTGGAACTCCCGTCAAAACAGAAGACAACATGAACAAAAAAGTAATATACACATGTCTGGTAGGCAACTATGATGTGTTGCGACAACCTCTGGCTATTGATGAGAACTATGACTACATCTGCTTCTCAAATGACATAAAAGAGGATCGGGTTGGAGTCTGGCAAATACGTCCAATCCCCTTCAAACATAAAGACAAAGCCAGGTTATCACGCTATGTGAAGATACTGCCGCACAGAGCGCTCGAGGATTACGAATGGAGTTTGTGGATGGATGCAAACATTCAGATTACAAAGAAAGAGTTTTATTCAATAGTCGATAGCAAAACAGCAGAAGGCGGAAAAGTTTATCAAGTAACCCACTGCCTCCCCCCTTGCGACTGCACCTATGAAGAAATAATATTCGCTTATTTAAGTGGTCGCTCAGGATTCTGCAAAACATTCCTCCAATATTGGCATTTAAAAAGAAGCGGATTCCCTACTCACTGGGGATTGTTCGAGAATAACTTCATATTGAGGAAACATCTTGACCCGAAGGTTAGGAAAATCTCAGAAGAGTGGTGGGCAGAATTCATGAAATACACGAAGAGAGACCAGTTCAACCTCATGTATGTTTACTGGAAAAACAATCTCATGCCCGGGCTTCTGTTCCCCCCGGACCACAACACCCGAAATGTGGATTGTTTGAAGTGGCATTTCCATCATGTCTTACAAGAAGATACATTCATCCATCGCCAACAATATCGCATCAGGAAATGCTTGTCATATATATTTAAAATGCTTGACTAGAATGATATTAGCAGTTGTCGTCACCTATTTCCCCGAGAAAGAACTTCTCTCCAAAAACATCAGCGCACTCATCAATAACGTAGATAAAGTGCTCATCTGGGAGAATACACCTACCGACCGACGTAAAGAATACAGGTTCATCAGCCATGAAAAGATAGAATATTGCGGGGATGGCATCAACAGCATATCACATGCCTTGAACTACGCATGGCAGGAGGCAAAAGCAGGAGGCTATGACCATTTGCTCACGATGGACCAGGATTCCTGCTTCGAGAACTTCCACCATTACCTTGAACAGACAGTATGTAATGGCAATGCACCAGAAGGAATCTACACGCCACCAATCGAAGGAAGGAAGGTTACCGAAGATTTTGAAGAAGTAGAACGACCGATAACATCAGGAATGCTGATACCCCTGACACTGATTGACCAGATTGGAGGTTGGGATGAAGAATTCAAAATAGATGCCGTGGATGATGATTTTTGCCTGCATGCGCATACACTCGGCATCAAAATATTCGTCGTGAAAGATATCGTGATGCAACACCGTTTAGGAGAACCTGTAACGCGAATGTTCTTGGGGCATAGAATAATTCTGAGAAACTACTCACCTAATCGTCTATACGGCATTTACAGAAACAATATTCTTCTCATCCGGAAGTATCCACAATTCACCTACATCAAAGATGATTTTAAGGGGTGGCTGAAAAATGTTGTGTGGGTACTCCTGTTCGAAAGTAACAAAACGAGAAAATTCATATCTATCTTGCGTGGATGCCTTGCAGGACTTACGAAACGTTTATGAATGCACAAGTCATTCCTATATGACAAAAAAACACACAAATTCCAGTTTGCTCATGAGGAGAAAAAAAGAACCCTCACGAGGGTGAAATCCTCGGAGGGCGAAACGATAGTGGAGCTGGAGGGGATTGAACCCTCGTCCAAACAGGGACGTCCTGTGCTTTCTACACGCTTATTCCAGCCTTCATTTTCGTGCAACGACAAGACCTGGACCACCAATCGTTGCCTTAGTCTCTAAAGATTTCGCCACAGGATAGAGACGTCTCCCACGACTATTTCCGATTTTCTAGCACCGCTTTATCAAACGCTTCGGAACAACAGCTTTTGAGCGATGTCTCGTCTCAGCACCTGGTGCCGAGATAAGGCCAGTAGTCTACTGTGCTTCGACTAGGCAGCGAGAGCGTAATTGTTTGCGCCAATTAAATTGTTGAAAGTCAGGGATTATAGAGAGCGGCTAACAACTCTCTGCGTGCTTACACAACACCTCATCCTGCTGTCAAATCCAGTCAGCCCCTTGGTGACGTGTATCGTCAAATGGACTGCAAAGGTACGAATAATTTCGAAATATGCAAAATAATTGGAGTTTTTTTCATTTCGTGGCTGTAAACACAATAAAAGTATGCTCGCGTGCGTTATTATATAAAACAAAAAAGTGTACCTTTGCAACACTTTTGCCCTAACCGGCACTCACAAAGATCTGAAATAATAATACAAACAAATACAATACATGAAAAGAATTTTAATTGCTCTGATGCTTGCCTGCTTAGTTGTAGGCCAAGTGTCGGCACAGATGACAGATGAGGAAGTAATCAAATACGTTCAAGAGCAGCACGAAGCCGGAAAAAGCCAGACTGCCATCCTTCTGGACCTGCAAAGAAAAGGCGTAAAGAGGGATCAGCTCATCCGGCTCAAGGAGCAATACGATGCAGCTCAGGCTCAAAGCGGAGTTACAGGCTCAACCAGCACTTCTACACAAGCTGCTGGCGACCGCACCCGAAAGTCTAACGGCGACACGCAATCGACCTCCGGAAGCAACGATGCCATCGTTGCCGATGTTGTGTCAAACGTCAAAGAAATCTTCGGTCACGACATCTTCAAGAACGATAAACTGACGTTCGAGCCCAACATGAACATCGCGACACCAGCCGGTTATATTCTCGGACCTGGAGATGAGATCCTCATAGACATCTACGGCACATCGCAAAGTAGCCAGAAATATGCCATCTCTCCCGAAGGTGTCATCATTATTGAAAAGATAGGTCCTGTTGCAATAGCAGGTTTGACTGCTGAACAAGCTCAAGCAAAAGTAATCAGCAAGATGGGAGGTCATTATCAAGGCTCAAGCATCAAACTTACTGTCGGCCAGACTCGCACTGTGATTGTCAACGTCCTTGGCGAAGTCGTCAATCCAGGCACATACACATTGTCAGCCTTCTCCACAGTCTTCAACGCACTCTATCTGGCTGGAGGTGTCACCGAAATAGGCACCCTCAGAAACATCAAAGTGAGTCGCGGAGGAAGAATCATCTCGAAGATTGACGTCTATGACTACATCTTGAACGGTAAACTTACCGGCAATGTAATGCTTCAGGACAACGACGCCATCATCGTAGGAGCCTACGACGCCCTTGTCAACATCAGCGGCGCCATCAAGCGACCCATGTTCTATGAAATGAAAGAAGGAGAAACCGTCAAAGCCCTACTCGAGTATGCAGGAGGTTTCAATAGCGACGCCAACAAGAACATCATCAGCGTAGAACGCAAGACTAACGAGGGACTCACCGTTCACTCCGTTGAAGAATGGGATTTCGCTTCCTTCGCTGTTCAGGATGGCGATAGTGTCAACGTCAAGAACATCATCGACCGATACCAGAACATGGTAGAAGTCACTGGTGCCGTCTTCTATCCCGGACACTATTCCATCTCCAACGAGTGCAACAGCGTACGCACCCTCGTAGAGAAAGCTGGAGGTGTTATGGAGAATGCCTACACCAATCTTGTCGTCCTCTTCCGCATGAACGAGGACCGCACCCGTAAAGCGATGAGCATTAACCTTGCAGGCATCATGAACAACAACGTTCCCGATGTCATACTGGAAAACGAAGACTCTCTGGTTGTTTCGTCAGACGAGGAAATAACAAGAGCTCGCAGGTACCACATATATGGTCCTCTTGCGAAACAAGGTGAATTCCCCTATGTTGAGAATATGACACTAGAGGACGCCATCGTAGCTGCAGGTGGATTAAGAGAAGAAGCTCTCCTTACCAATATCGAAATTGCTCGCCGTCTGCAATACACTGACGAGCGGGATTCTACATATAACAAAAAAGCTAAAGTCTATACATTCAACATCGAAAATGGACTTATAGTAAAGGAAGGACAGAACTTTGCATTGAAGCCCTTCGATGTTATTACCATAAAAAGGAATCCTGAGTTTGCCGATATTGCCATCGTTCATGTTGGCGGTGAAGTCAAGTATCCCGGCAACTATAGTCTCCAGAGCAGACAAGACCGTCTTAGTGACTTGATAAAACGCGCAGGTGGACTGACAGAAGCAGGTTTCGTCGAAGGAGCACGTTTTACACGCGCCATAAGTGCGAACGAAAAGGAACGCTCTTTACAGCTTTTGGAAATAGCCCACAGCGCAGACACTATTGATGTTGAGAAGATTACAATCAAGGACAGGTATGCTGTGGGTATTGACTTAGCTGAAGCGATGAAGAAACCCGGCAGCGACAAAGACATCATCCTGCGAAACGGTGACCAGATTATTATTCCCCAACACAACAACACAGTACGCATCAGCGGTGAGGTGCTCTATCCCAACACAGTACCTTATGTTGAGGACAAGTCTGCTTCATACTACATTAACCAAGCTGGCGGCACCAGCAACAAAGGCCAACGCAGCAAAGCATTCATCATCTATGCCAATGGCCAGGTAAGTCGCCTGTATCATGGCCGAATTCGCCCTGGCTGCGAGATTGTCATTCCCACAAAGGTGGACAAGCACGTCGACCCACAAAAGACATCCATAGCTTTGGCCGGTGTCAGCGCACTCTCTACAGTCGGTGCCGTGCTTATCAGCGCACTGAGAAGATAAGATTATTGAGCGTCACACATAATGCCCACAGTCATGGAAGAAAAGAAAGACTACATACTGGACTTGACAAAAATTGTCCCAATGCTACTGAAGAGATGGAAACTGTATGCCATTTGTATGGTAGGCGTTATTCTCTTCTCTCTGGCATTTGTATTCACCATACCCCGTTACTACACCTGTCAGGTCATGCTGGCTCCAGAATCGGGCAGTGGAGGCATGAACTCCATTCTGAGTTCGTTCGGTTTTGGGGAACCACAATCAACCAACGATGCCATCTCGCCCAATTTATACCCCGACCTGATGCAATCAAAGGACTTCATCGTTTCGATGTTCCCTGTTGAAGTCACCACATTGGACGGTTCGGTGAATACCACATATTATGACTACTTGCTGAAACATAGCAAGAGTTCATGGTATATGAATCTTATTGGAAAACTAAAGAAGTCGATGCAGGCGAAAAAGGTTGAGACAAACACCTCTGGCGCAAAAGGTAAGACATACTCTGCCAGTTTCTTGCTTACAGAGAAGCAACACAACATTGCAGGAGCCATTGCAGGAAAAATCAATTATAATTACGACAAAAAGACAGGTGTCGTCACAGTCACAGTCAACGACCTCGATCCTTTGGTTTGTGCTCTGATTGCAGATACTGTAAGTAATAAACTACAGGAGTTCATTATGGACTATCGTACAAAGAAAGCCCGCAACGACTTGGAGTATGCTCAACTTATCTATGCACAGACGAGAGATGAATACGAAGTAAGTAACAGACGGTATGTGGCCGCAGTTGATGCCAATTGGGACGTCATCAACGAGACAGCGAAGGCACAACTGGAAGCGCTGAACAATGAGCAGAGAATGAAATATCAGACCTTTTCCGCAGCTGCCCAAAAACTAGAAGCAGCAAAAGCAAAATTGCAAGAAGCCACTCCCGTCATCACAGTCCTGCAAGGGGCCTCTGTGCCACAAAAGCCCGCTGGCCCTAAGCGACTCTTTATCACTGCCTTCCTCATGGCCTTCGCAACATTCCTCTGTTCAGTATATATTCTCTCTACCGACCGAAGTTGGAGGACCTAAACATCAAATGGATATACTGATTCTCTCGATATTCGCCATAGTCACTGGCCTTTCTTTTCTGGAAGACCACATGTCGGCATGGCAGAAACTCATCCTCCTCTTTCCTATCTGCATCGCCCTCATCTGCATCGCCACATTCAAGCCCATGACGACGGCAGATGCCGCCAATTATGAGAAGTACTTCTATTTCTACGACAACATCATCATCGAGACCATGACGGAGCCCACCTACATATATCTTAGCCGCCTCTATATCTCGCTGGGATTCGGTGTTATCGCCATTTTCCTCACTTATGCCCTGATAGCCATACCGACCAAGTTGACACTTCTCTGGCATCTCACCCCCTTCGTCTTCACCTCCATGATGGTCTATGTGGGCATTTACTATCCCATACACGATGTAGTCCAGATACGTTGCGGCGTTGCAGTGGCTTTTCTCCTGTGGTCAATAATACCCTTGCAGGAAGGTCGGTATCTGTGGGCAGCCGCTCTCTTCCTCACTGCCACCCTTTTCCACTACTCCAGCCTGGCCTTCCTTCCAATCCTTTTTGTAGGAAACATGGAGATAGGAAAGCGTTGGAAATGGATTCTCGCCGTCAGCATACCCATCTGCATACTGCTCTATCTGGCAGGATTCGGATCTGTCAACCTTATTCCGGGGGAGGCAATTGAGGGGAAACTGGATTACTACAAGGAAGTCAGCGACACCGGAGCCGAAGAGAAATACGTGCCTTATAAGCAAATCACATTTCTGGGTGAATTCGTCATGCTCTATGTCTTTATCTTCTTCTATGAGACCATATACCGTAACTGCCGCTATGCTCCCATACTCATCAAAGCGCTCGCACTCGAGATGGGCTACCTCATTCTCTTTTCTGACATCGAGGTGCTGGGCAGACGTCTCCAAGAACTCTTCGGCATGCTTGACGCACTCTCCTTCACCTGCCTACTTTACGTCATACGGCCTCGCTTCGTAGTTCGCTTAGGGCTGGCAGTTTTTTGCCTTTTCCATTATGTCATACAAATGCTGAACGAGATATATTTCCACTAAACTTAACAACTCAATAGATATGAAGGCACGACTTATACTGACATTTCTAAGCATCCTATCCTTGCATACAGCAAAGGCAAGCGAGCCGCAGGGGTTCCCCATCATTGCCGACATTCTCCCTACGGAACTCTATGATCACACTCGTTTCAACGGCATACGGAAGGCTGGTTTCAATGCCATAATGTTATGGCCGAAATCCATCCCGAACATCTACAAGGCACTCAACATGGCAGAAGCCCACGGACTGAAAGTAATCATGTACAACGATGAAATAGTGGTGCGGCCCGAAACCATAGTTCCATCCATAAAGGACCATCCAGCCCTTTGGCAATACCTCCTGGCTGATGAACCGAAGATGAAGCGATGGCAAAAACTATACGAATTGAGGCAGCGCATATCCAAGCTACATCCAGAGGGGCAATGCTACATAAACCTCTTTCCCAACGCAGGTCAGTGGTTACTCGACGACATAGGAGTAAAAAGATATTCCGAATACGTCAAGGCTTTCTCCAAGATAGAGCAACCACAAATTTCCTACGATTTCTACCCAGTACGGAAAGGTGGAAAGGTGGCCGGCAGCCAATGGTATGCCACCCTTGATGAAATCCGAAGCGAGAGTCAACGCACTGGCAAACCATTCTGGGCCTATGTCCTTTGCGTGCCACACGGGCCCTATCCGATGCCTACCCTCGCCCATCTGCGATTGCAATGCTACGTCAACCTCGCATATGGAGCACAAGGCATCAGCTATTTCTCCTATGCCACCCCGGAGCCTACTAAGAGCTTCGACTTCCACGACGGCCCCCTACTAAGCAATGGCAAGAAAGGCAAAACATATAAGACTGTCAAGAAGATGAACGCCGAGCTGAAGCCTGTAGCAAGCCTTTTCTGGCAGAGCAAAGTGACAAGCATCGAACACCGGAAGTGTAGCAATGGCGAAGTCGTTGTATCGCACTTCACAAAAGGAGACAAGCGCTACACATGCTTCGTCAATAAAAGTGCTGACAAGAATGTAACTGTAGGCATTCGTCCTAGCGACTATCTAGTACGGATACTCAAGAACCTGAAAACTGAGTCGGTAAAGAACACATACATACTCGGTGCCGGTGATATACTTATAATGAGGAATATATGAACTGCGTCGTTGTTATTCCCATATATAAAAATGTGCCGTCCTTGATAGAGCAAGCATCTATCCGGCAGACATTCCACGTCCTTGGTAGGCATGACATCGTATTTGTTACCCACGAAGACTGCAATCTAAACATCTATTCTAAGATTGTCAAGAGCGAAGGCAGAACAATGCAGACAACATTCTTTAACAAAGGCTACTTCGACTCAACAGTCCATTATAGCGATCTTTGCTTTTCGGAAGAGTTCTATCTGCGTTTCAAAAACTACGAATACATGCTCATCTGTCAGCCCGACGCATGGGTATTCCGCGATGAGCTGGAATACTGGTGTAGTCGCGGCTACGACTTCATCGGGGCACCCGTATTCTTCCCTTACAACAAGAGACACTTCACTCGCATCTTCTATGGCGTGGGCAATGGAGGTTTCTGCTTACGCAGGATAGAACATTGTCTAAAGATTGTCAGGTCTGACCGGAATTGCATTTTCCTCAAGCCTAGCATCCTCGCTAAAATATACTGGAATGCCATTCTCTATAATGAAGAATATGGTCGGAGTCGTTTGAGCCGCCTATGGCTGCCATTTCTCGCCATAGCCAAGATGTTAGGTTTTCGCAACAGCATTGCACAATTCAAGAAGAAAGGATGTGAGGAGGACATGCTCTTTTCTGTCTGGGCAAAGCATGCTTGGGGTCACAATTGTCGCGTGCCAGATGAGTTAGAAGCCGCAAGGTTTTCTATGGAAGTAAATCCAGAGTACCTTTACAATAAGGTTGGCAGACAACTGCCCTTCGGCTGTCACGCTTTCGAGAAGTGGGAGTACGAAAGCTTCTGGAAGAAGCATATACAAATCGAGGGGAGCAATCTCTAATCTGGAATCGTGCATAATTAACTACGAATTGATACATGAAAGTACTCGTTTTGATGTCAACTTACAATGGGGAGAAATACCTAAGGGAGCAGATAGACAGCATCCTTGGGCAGCGGGGCGTGGAGGTAAGTCTTCTTGTCAGGGACGACGGTTCAACCGATGCAACCCTGACGATACTCGACGAGTATAAGGAATCTGGGCAGCTCGACTACTACTGCGGTAACAATCTCGGCCCGGCACGCAGTTTCATGCATCTGCTGCAAAATGCTCCTGCAAGCGACTTCTACGCATTCTCTGACCAGGATGACAAATGGATGGACGACAAGCTTTTCGCCGCCATTACCTCGTTGGAAGGTCACGAAAGCGAGCCGGCACTATATTTCTCACAGACACAACTCGTCGATGCTGGGCTGAACAATATACCAAGCGTTATAATACACCCTAAATTGACATTTGGAGAGTCGCTCATATACAAGTTCATAGGAGGTTGTACTATGGTGATGAACCACCGCATGCGAGAGGCCGTTGGCAATTTCTTGCCCGAGATAATGCCTATGCATGACATATGGATATATTCCATCGCACTTGGCATTGGTGCCTTCGTCCACTTCGACCCCACTCCCCATATGTTCTACAGACAACATGGCAACAACACTGTGGGGCTTGGACAGGGAGCAGCATACGAGTGGAAGAAGCGGTTCAAAAGGTTCACCGCCAAGAACGACGAACGATACCTGCAGGCCCGTGAACTTTTCAATGGCTACCACGACAAGCTCACCGCTCCCAATGCCGAATTGCTCACACTCTTCCTCGAGGGAAAGACGAGTGTGACCAAAAGATTAAGGATGCTGACATCCAGGAGCCTGCGCTGTGCAGACCGCACAACACAGTTGCTCTTTTGGATCAATCTACTTTTCAACAAATACTGACCTACCTATGACCATCCCAAGGATTACCGTCATCACCATATCCTACAACAGTTCTGCCACGATAGAGGCAACGCTCAAGAGCGTAACCACACAGGACTACAAGAACATGGAGTACGTCGTCATCGACGGAGGCTCCACCGACGGCACACAGAATATCATCGACAGATACCGCAGCCACATCTCATTCTATGTCTCCGAACCTGACCGCGGCATCAGCGATGCCTTCAACAAAGGTATTGCGCACAGCACAGGCGACCTCATCGTATGCATCAATTCCGATGACCAGCTATTGCCTGGAGCCTTGGAGAAGGTGGCTGCATACTATGACGAGGAGACGGACATCTACAGCTGCGACCTCCTTTTGCTGGACACGAGGACTGGCGAGAAGCGCATACAACACCCGTCAACCCACTTCCCCCTCATGCCTTTCTTCCGCAGGCCTGGGCATCAGGGCGTGTTCGTCACCAGAAAGACATACCAGCGGCTGGGCGGCTACAACACGTCGCTTCACTATACCATGGACCTCGACCTGTTCATGCGAGCCACCTCTGCAGGCATGAAATTCAAGCATGTTCCGGAACTGGTCTCAGTGTTCCGCTTGGGAGGTGCCACCAACGAAAGCATCTTCAAGAAGAGGAAAGAGTATGTGGCCCTCATCCGCGGGAACGGCGGCTCGTGGCTTCAGGCATACACCTTCTACGGCTTCCTCGTATGCACGCAGACAGTCAAGAAGGCACTCCGTCTGACAGGCATTGACTGGATAAGAAAGATTAGATATAGGAAGGAGGACGCATGAACGCACATCATATTTCTGTCATCATAGCCACTTACAAAGGAGAGAAACCCGCGTACCTCGACAGGGCACTGAGAAGCATCTGGGACGACCAGAAGCGCAAGCCCGACGAGATTGTTCTGGTGGAAGACGGACCGCTCACAATGGGACTCTGCAGTGTAGTGGATGCATGGAAAGAGATACTGGAAAGTAAGCTTGTCGTCATAGAGAAGCCCGTGAACGAAGGTCTGGCAGCAGCCCTGAACGATGCAATTGAAGTAGCTCACGGCGACCTCATTGCACGCATGGACAGCGACGACATCAGCCTTCCCGACAGGTTCATGCTTCAGGAACAATATATGGACGCACACCCCGAGGTGGACATATTGGGCGGGTCCATACGCGAGTTCAACGACGAAGGCACACTCTCGGCCGTCCAGCGCTACCCCGCCACGATGCAGGAGGAGCTGCGAACGATGTACAAGGCATCGCCTCTGGCCCATCCCACAGTGATGTATCGTTCATCATTCTTCAAGGCAGGCTACAGATACAGCAGCAAATATCATATCTGCGAGGATGTGACGATGTGGTACGATGCAGCAGCTGGCGGACGGGTGATAAACAGTCTGCAGGATGTCTTGCTGGAATTCCGGCGCAATCCATCAGTCATGCAACGTAGAAGCCGAGAGAAGGCCTGGAGCGAGTTCCTTGCCTACAACGACGGCATAAGCAGGCTCTATGGCAGGTTCAGCTACAAGTACATCTATTCCTTCATGCGCATGTGTTTCCGCCTCATGCCCGCATCGCTGGTATCCCTCATCTACGACAGCAAGCTCAGGCGCATATTTGCCCGCCACGGATAGAAGGCTTACCCTGTAAAAATTCTTTACAGAATTAACCAGCAAACTACGGCGAATCGACCGACACAGAGTAGGTCATCGACAAACGCCCTATAGGGGAATTGACAACGCCCCGTGTTATCTTGGTAATTCCCCTATAGGGCATTGGCAAATTCTCTGTGGCGATTTTGTGACCCCAAACACCTTTTTGCTATCCCAAACCACACATTATCAGCAACACCTCGCTGGAGAGGGACAAAAATCGCCTTTGTAACATGCTGATTATCAGCAACCATTTGATTTAAGCCATTTTCTCGACTCTTGTGGACAAAAGTGCCACAAAGGCAGAAAAACGCGCTTAAAACGCATCGCCGAGTAAAAATTATTTACATTTTCAATGGGCGTTAACGAGTTTTAACAATCAAGGAAGTGGGGAAATCATGGATTTTTGTGTATCTTTGCAGCGGAAATAGCCCAATTCTTCACTACATCACCCGTAACGGCAACACCTATTCCGTCGGCGGGAAGAGGGTGAGATAATAAATAACGTAATGACGAGACGTCTTCTCCTTATACTATTCACTCTGCCAAACTTCTGCCTTGCCCAGACCTCCGAGGAGGTTCGGAAGAAGTATTCCAGCCTGGGGCTGCCGCTGATTTGCATAACGACAGTGGGTGGAGAGGAACCGACGTCAACCAAAGTCATGCACCCAGACGGCTCTTACGTCGGTGCGAGCATCACAAACATCGTACCCAAGAACGGACGGATTCAAATATACCGTTCCGACACCCTTTGGTATGACAGCGGTGAATATCAGGACCAAGTGTCTGGCATGACAATTAAGCACAGAGGCAACACCTCGGCTTATCATTATGCCAACAAGCCCTTCAAGCTGACACTCGAAAAGAAGGCAGACCTTATCATCACGCCCGAAGACGACGATACGGACAGGAGAAGCAAACACTGGGTACTGCTCAACTGCTCTTTTTCGGTACGGACAGCATTCATCTATCAGATAGAGAAGATGATTGGCATGGAGTTTGCGCCCAGGATAGAATACGTCAATGTCATCGTCAACAACGACTATCGCGGCCTATACATCCTCTCGGAGAATGTGAGACGCGACAAGGATTGCCGCATCGACGCAGATAAGGACGAGGGCTACATCATCGAGCTGAATGCCTACTTTTGGAACGAGCCGTTCTCCATTCCGTCGCGACTGATTGACTTCATGCAATGGACGCTCAAATACCCTGACCCCGAAGACCTCACGGAAGAACAGGAGGCGAACATACGCAGCGACATTGAGAGGCTGGAGACCTCCGTCGCTGATGGCAACTATTCCGAGGTGATAGACGTGCGCTCCGTCGCTCGATGGATTCTGCTGCACGACCTCCTCGGCACCTACGATGCCGCCGGCTCCAACATCTTTGTTGTCAGGAAAAACACGGAGCCATCGTCGCTGATGCGGATGCCCGTCGGATGGGACATGGACTCCTCTATGAGATATCCTGAGAAGTGGTCCAGGACACATACCGAACGGGGCATCTTCATTTCACGCCTGTTTGCCAATGAGCACTGCACGGACTTCATCGAGACATACCTGGAGGAATGGAGTCGCGTCTCAGAGGCCGGCATAATGGAACGAATGAGGCAACTCGCCCTGGCATTCCCGTCATCGGCATTGGGTCAAGGGCTGAAGCGCTCCTACCCTCTGCATGCGAAGCGCTGGGGCTACGACGTCAGCATCTTCGACGTGGACATGCAGGCACAGCTGGTCTATAACTGGTTCGTCAATAGAGAACCTGGCTTGAACGGCCTCGTCTCCGGCCTGGCTGTCGGCATAGAGGATGTCGAAGCAGAAAAGGAAACAGGCGCTCGCAAAGTCATCCTGGGCAAACACCTTTATATTCTTCGAGACAATAAAGCCTACTCCATCGATGGGATGAGGACAGAGTAGGCTTTACATCAGATTGTGCAGCACTATTTCTCCAGTTCTGGGACTTGAGGGAACGTGAGTTTACGCTTGTCTATGTTGAGTTGCTTGTCCGCTGCAGTCTTCATCGTGACGGAATTGCCCGCCGTCCAAGGGCTGTAGGTTACTTTGCCGTCGCAAACAATACCGACACGAAGGGTACGCTGCTTCTCAGCTGCCTTGCCACCAACCTTGCTGATGCTTACAGTCAGTTTCTTTCCTTCCGTAGCAGCCTGCATCTTGTACTCGGCAAAGTTGCCCTGCTGATAGGCAAAGCCATCGCCATCATCCTCATAGAGACGTCCTTCTGCCCTACCCTCTGCATCAGGATTGACAAGCAGAGTAAGGCTGTCGGACTTCATCTCCACCGTGTTTTGATAGAGGTTTCCCATCGGGACGACAGAGCCAGGACGCTGAGCCAGATAAGGCTGGAAGCCGTCGTCCTTGTCTTCGAGAGGAAGGATGTCCCAGTCACCGCTGGGGAGGTTGGCATCGCCTGCCCAACGAGGAATGATAATCAAGTCGCCGCCCAACATGAAAGCCTTCTCTTCAGCACGCAAGCTCTTATCCTTAGTGTCAGCCATGAAGACGGGACGCATCACGGGCATACCATCCTTGCTGGTCTCCTGGAAGAGCGTATAGACGTATGGCATCAGGCGATAGCGACGATTGATGGCGGTGCGACAAACGTCGAGGCATTCCTGATCGAAAGCCCAAGGCTCCTGAGCTCGTCCGCCATCAATGCAATGGTTACGGACGAACGGGAAATAGACGCCTACTGCCGTCCAGTTGGCGACGAGCTTGCCATTGCTGTCTCCGCAGAAACCACCCATATCAGGACCGTTGAAGGGCTGACCGCTCAGGCCAAGCGTAATAGACATCGGGATGGAAGCCATGAACTGTTCCCAATTGGAATAGTTGTCGCCCGTCCAAGTTGCCGCATAGCGATGACCGCCGAGGAAATTGCTTCGGCTCAAGATGAAGGGACGTTTCGTGGGATTTGCCAAGAGCAAGCCCTGACGGCTGGCGCGAACCATGTTCAGTCCATATACGTTATGATAGCGCAGATGTGTATCCTGGCGCAAGCCGTCGCCACCTTTATGCACGTTAGTGATGGGCATTGAGGAGCGAGGTCCCTCGAAGACTGCCGGCTCGTTCATGTCGTTCCAGATGCCATCCACGCCCTGCGCCATGAAGGGAGGATAGAGCGTGCTCCACCAGGAGCGCACCTCGGGACGCGTGAAGTCGGGGAAGTGACAGTCGCCCGGCCATACCTTTCCGACGAAAGGTTTGCCCTCTTCATCGAGAACGGCATAGCCGTTAGCCATGAGCTGGTCGTCAACCCAATAGCCTTCTTGTGCCTTGACACCCGGGTCAATCATATAGACGCTCTTGAAGTTCTTGCTATGCAGGTAGTCGTTGAGTGCCTTAGGCTGCGAGAACTCCTGCGGATGGAAGGTGAATATCTTGTACTGGTCCATGTAATGGATGTCCATCCAGATGACATCGCTTGGTATCTTGTGGTAGCGCAAGGTGTCTGCAATCTCCTTGACGCGCGTGTCGGGATGGTAGCTGTAGCGGCACTGCTGGTAGCCAAGCGACCACAGGGGCGGCATCTCCATGTTGCCGGTAAGGTTCACAAGTTCCTGCATCACCTCCTGAGGCGAGTTCTTCTCGATGATGACCATACGGAAGGCAGGTCCCGAGCTGCGGAACACAATCTCCGTATCGGTAGTCATCGTCGCCTGCCACGTATTATCGGCAATAATGCCAAAACTCGAGCCGTCGCTGCGAAGACCGAGAACCCAAGGGTGACTCTGATAAAGATGAGTACCGCCATCCACGCCATAGCAAGGCGTATCGACATTCCAAAATTCGATGGTCTTGCCGTTACGACGCAAAGGTCCCCAAACCTCGCCGCCGCCATAAAGGTCGGCATCTGCATCCGCCTTAATGCGAACGACGCTCTTGCCATCCTCCGTTGAAAATGCCGGACGAAGTTTCCAAGCAGGACTTACTGCCCCCTGTGGAGCCAGTTCACGAATAAAGATAGGTGACGGACTATGGGCTGCAGCGTCGTACCCAGCGGGATAAAAGACAGCGACATCTGCCGATGCCATATAGCTCTGCTGTGCCTGGAGCAGCATACTGCATGTCGCGGCAAAAGCGAAAGCATAAAGTTTAAGTTTCATAATGTATATATTATATAATGTATCCGTAAGTTACCTGATTAAGACCTTCCTGCCTCCAATGATGTTCAAGCCATGCTGAGGCTTGCTCAGGCGCTGGCCGGCGAGGTTGTAGATGGTGGCTCTAGACTCCTTTAGATCATTAAGGTCATCTATGCCGTCAGGATTCTCCTCTGTACCCAGATATTGGCCTTCAATTGTTTCTTTGAAAACGTTAACCTTGATGTGATAATAACCGTCTTTATTAATGACCCATTTGTAGTCTTCCGAGCCGTTGTACCACAATTGCTTTGCCGTGAGGATAGGTGCATCCTGAGTGAAGGGATGCAGCACCTTAGGTCCCCAGCCATATTGTCCATTTATCTTGAAGCGCTTGGGTTCCTGATTGTAACTATAAGCCTTGAGCAGACCTGTCCACTCGAAGACATTAGGGTCTTCCCAATTCTGCTCCATCTGCTTGCCTGCAGTTATCTGCCAATGACCCTCCTGACCAGAGATGCCCTTGCCTTGTTCGTCCTCGACACATCCACCACATATCCATGCCTCGTACCATCTAACGAAGAGCTCGCCACTGACTTGCTTATTCGTGACATCTACAGTGAAGCGGTAATTGTCTGCTTCGAAGAGTACAGCCCATTCAGCACCAACACTGTCGCGCTGCTGCGCATAGCCCGTCCCGCTTGTAACGATATTGGCATCAACCTGTTTGGGGGCATAATAATAGGAAGAGGTTCTCGGGATATCTGTTGTCGTGATATAGAGGTCACCGGGAAGCAACTTGCCGTGGAACTTAAAAGTAAACTTGTTGGATTCCTTTGTCGAGAAGCGAGTCAGCTGTTGTATTCCGCCAGGCACAGCAGAGCCTCGCACGAAAAGACGAGTCTGGGCTTGTGTCGAAAGTGCAGGAATCAGGGAACAAAGAATATAGAATAGTATCGTACGTTTCATCATGTTATGCTATTTCGCTAAGTGGAACATTGATTGTGATAGGTGCAGACAGGTTGTTTGTGCTGACGGTAATCGTGAGGGTCTTAGTCTCTTCGTCATATGAGATGGCCGAATCGTCAACGGCATTGCCATTGACCGTAATGCCTTCACGAATGAAAGAGGCGGGCGTTCCGAGGAACTCGACAGTCCATTTCCTTTCTGTCGGCATACCTTCGAAGCTGCCATTGCGTCGGCTGATGGTCAGCGAAACGTTATTCTCCGAACGGTTCTGCACGAAGGTTGTCATCGTCCAAGCATCTGCCTTGTATTCCTGACCTTCGCCTCTATCCTCGTAGAACTTGCCGGTACCACTTGCACCAGGCACTACCTTAAGAATAATCTCGCCCGGATCGTTCACTACAGTACGGCGAACCGGGTAGAAAGGAATGATGCTGCCGGCACGATAGAACACAGGGAACTCATCGAGCGTATAGACGCTATAGTAGGCTTGGTTGCCACTAACAAGTCGAGACCTTGTGACGTCCCACCATTTACCATTGGGGAACCATATCATGCGGCCAGAATAGCCATTCACTTGAGGCGTGTAAATGGGAGCGACAAGCATGTCGTTTCCGAACATATACTCGTCCTCATAGACATAGGCATTGCTCTCCTCAGGATAATCATAATAGAGGGGACGGTTCATGCCGATGCCCGTATCGTAGGTTTCCCTTGCGGCAGTATAGAGATATGGGAAGAGGCGATAGCGAAGGCGGACGGCTTCACGAAGCTGCTCGAAGTTGCTGTACTTCCAGATGCGGCGTTCCAACTTGCTGTCGTTGGTTGCATGTGTGCGGAAGATGGGCGTATAGGCACCGAACTGAAGCCAGCGAAGCAGGAGTTCCGGGTCGTTGTTGCCACCTTGATGACCGCCGAGGTCATGTCCCCAATAAGCATAGAGGACATTGCTCGCATTGCTCGTGAAGTATATCTCATAACCGAGCATCGACCATGCAGCCCACGTGTCTCCGGAGAAGCAGATGGGGTAACGGTGTGAGCCGAGGCCTCCCCATCGGTGATAGATGACGGGTCTGAGGTTGGGCCTGTTCTTTTGCATATCCTCGAAGAACGTATGGTTGCACCAGAAGGTCTCGCCCAGAGTCTCGGAACCTTCAGCAGGCGTGTAGCTCTTCTCCTGTCCGTGTTTGCCGACGGTCAAGGCTTGCTGCCAGTCGAGCCACCAGAAATCGACGCCTTCCTGCTCGTGAGGACGAATGATGTCCTTGAAGAAGTTCTTCATGAATGTATAGTCCTCGACCTTCCACTTTATGGTCTGTCCGGAGTTGTCGCCAAGGTCGTTGGCCAAAGCTCTGTAATAGTCTTCATGAGTTCCGACGCCATCCGAAGGATGCAAGTTGAGTGCGGTCTTCAATCCATGATTATGGATATAGTTAATGAGCTGCTTTGGTTGAGGAATGCGATTGGTGTTCCAGCTCCATCCTGTCCATCCGCTTTTGTGCCAGTCCATGTCCATGATGAGCACATCCATCGGGATGTCATAGTTCTCCACATCTCGAACAATCTGCTGAAACTCGGCTTGGGTATATGCCCAATAGCGGCTGTACCAGTAACCGAGGATGTATTTCGGGGGCAGAGGCACGCGTCCGCCAACCTTTGTATAGTCCTGAATACACTTCTTGTACTCGTGGCCATAACCGAGGAAATACCAGTCGATGGCAGTCTTGTCAACGGGATTTGCCCACCATGTAATGCCATCCTCCTTAGGTTCGAAGGCATAGGTAGAGCTTCCGTCGCCCCTAAGTGTCGAGGGACTCTCGTCGATGATGCTCCAACCGGCACGCGAGAGGAGGCCTTTCTCCAGCCTATTTCGAGCATTGTCGCCCCAAGCTGTATCAAGCGTACGACAGGTTCCGAGCAAATTCATCGAGTCGTCCTTGCCGGGATACCATATGACGTTCCTTCCATTCAGCTGGAACGTGACCATCAGGTTATCGGGTTTCTTGTCGGTTGGCTTGAATTCGCTGCCTTCTTTGTAGCGGAGTTCCAAATCAGATGTCCTGATATAGAGGTAGCCGTCGCTCGTTTCGGTTGTAAACTCAGGCACCGGCAAACGTCGGTTCACGATGCTGAAGGTTGCTCTGTCCTCGAACTGGGCGGTCGAGCTGTACTGGATGCGAATCATCTGACTCGTGAGAACCGTGAAGCGGGCATTGCCTGAGGTGACAACTGCTGCAGGGTCTGCCACGGGATTAATCACGTCTTCTGCATTCAGGGGCAAGGTTGCCACGAAAAATAAAAGAATGAGAAAATGGAAGAATGAAAGTTTAGGATTGTTCGTCATAATGGTTATGGACTTTGCTTTATTTGCTTGCAAATTTACACTTTTCTTGCCGAACTTACAAAAATAACATGTCGAAAAAAGCTATTCTTCACGTCATAAGGCCTTGGCGGCTCTATTTTCCGTCGTTTTCTTTGCAGGTTTCAGAGGAAATTCGTAACTTTGCGCGACTTTATATATTATAATAAGGTATAAGAAATCATGTTCCGCACACTCTCACTTTTGCTGGCGATTCTGTGGTCGAGTTCAGCTATGGCACAGAACTTCACAAATCCCGTTTGGCGAGGAAACTGGCCAGACCCGACCGTATGGCTTGGTGAAGACGGCCGCTATCACTGCCTCGCCACCAATCCCACTCGCTCTCTCGTGAGCGACGACCTGTTTAATTGGGAAATGTCGAACGTTGCTCCCATTGACATCGAGTCATGGGGAAAGATGCAAATCATCGCGCAACGCTTCTGGGCCCCTGATGTGGCGACCGTCGCAGGCAAACGGAATATGTACTTGACGCTCTACAATAGTGCAGAAGACAGCAATATCGGAGTCCTGCAAGAGTATGCTCCAGGGCAGTTCCAGTTCGTCGGCATCATTACCCGCAGCCGAGAGACGGGCATCCACGACACAATAGATCCTGAGGTGGTTACCGACCCGAAGACGGGCAAAGTGTGGCTCTTCTTCGGTTCCGTAGGCGGCATCCACCGCATCGAACTCGAAAAGGACGGACTTTCCCTGAAAGAAGGAGCGAAGTACGAGCATGTGGCTGGCCTGAAGGTTGAGGAGAATCCCAACCGCTCGAAGGTCTTCGAGGGCTCGTATCTGCATCAGCACGGCAAGTACTGGTATCTCTTCGTCAGCTCCGGCTTCTTCGGAGACCACACTTACCAGCTCAAAGTTGGTCGGGCAAAGAAGCTGACCGACGACTTTGTTGATAGAGAAGGCAATCTCATGAAGGAAGGCTTTGCCACCACAGTACTTCATAGCGACGAAGGCGACCACTTCTACGGACCCGGTCACTGCGGAGAGATATTCAAGGCAAAAGACGGGAACGAGTATATCTTCTACCATTGCCATGTGGCGGGAAGCCGCAGGCAAGGCAGTCGGCCGCTCTTCCTTTCCCAGATCAAATGGGATAAAGAAGGCTGGCCATACGTCGAAGGAGGGAAGCCTCTATGAGGCATCCGAAAACGCCCTATAGGGGAATAGCAAACGCCCTATAGGGGAGTGAGCAACGCCCTATAGGGGAATAGGCAACGCCCTATAGGGGAGTGAAAGACGCCCTATAGGGGAGTGAAAGACGCGGCAAACAAAAAGGAATAAACAACTGAACAATAAATAATAATTCGTAAATTCATAAACTACCATGACACTCATCAAATCCATCTCTGGCATCAGAGGAACTATCGGAGGAAGAGCTGGTGATACGCTCAATCCCCTCGATATCGTGAAATTTACATCAGCCTACGCAACTCTCATTCGCCGCACAACTACGGTAAAGAGCAACAAGATAGTGGTCGGCAGAGATGCCCGCATCTCCGGACCCATGGTGAAGAATGTGGTCTGCGGCACGCTCATGGGAATGGGCTTCGACGTTGTCAACATCGGACTCGCCACGACGCCCACCACCGAAATCGCAGTCACAATGGAAGGCGCATGCGGCGGCATCATCATCACCGCCAGCCACAATCCACGCATGTGGAACGCCTTGAAGCTGCTCAACTCTCGTGGCGAGTTCCTCAACAAAGAGGAAGGCAACGAAGTGCTGCGCATCGCAGAAGCCGAGGACTTTGAGTATGCCGACGTAGATCACCTCGGGTCTTACCGCGAGGACAACACCTACGACCAGAAGCATATTGACCTCGTGCTCGGACTCGACCTTGTGGATGTGGAAGCCATCAAGAAGGCGAACTTCCGCGTAGCATTTGACAGCGTCAACAGCGTCGGCGGAGTCATCCTGCCCAAACTGCTCGAGCAACTCGGCGTGAAGACCGTCACGGGCCTCTTCACCGAACCGACCGGCGACTTCCAGCACAACCCCGAACCGCTCGAAAAGAACCTGGCTGACATCAAAGCCCTGATGCAAAAGGGCCAGCACGACATCGCATTCGTCGTTGACCCTGATGTGGACCGCCTGGCCCTCTTCTGTGAAGACGGCACGATGTACGGCGAGGAATACACACTCGTCACGGTGGCCGACTACATCCTGCAGCACACCCCAGGCAATACGGTCAGCAATCTCAGCTCGACCCGCGCCCTGCGTGACGTCACTCGCAAGTACGGATGTGAGTACAACGCTGCCGCCGTGGGTGAAGTCAACGTGGTGACGAAGATGAAAGAAACCAATGCCGTCATCGGCGGCGAAGGCAACGGCGGCGTCATCTACCCGGCTGCCCACTACGGCCGAGACGCTCTTGTAGGCATCGCCCTCATCCTCACCTATCTGGCAAAGAAGGGAATGACAGCCAGCCAACTGCGTGCAACCTATCCTCCATACTTCATCGCCAAGAATCGCATCGACCTGACTCCTGAGACGGACGTAGATGCAATCCTCGCCAAAGTCAAGGAAATGTACTCAAGCGAAGAGGTGAACGACATCGATGGGGTCAAGATAGACTTCCCCGACAAGTGGGTGCATCTCCGAAAGAGCAACACGGAACCCATCATTCGCGTCTATAGCGAAGCCAGCACAATGGAGGACGCCGACGCAATCGGCAAGAAGATTATGGACGTCGTCTACAGTATGGTATAATAAACAACATCCAAAAACTATAAACTACCTACTATCCATGTTAACACAAATCATTAATGGTAAGATCCTGACGCCGCAGGGATGGCTCAAGAACGGCAGCGTCATCCTTAGAGACAACAAGATTCTGGAAGTAACAAACTGTGATTTGGCTGTCATCGGAGCAGACCTCATTGATGCGAAAGGCATGTGCGTCGTGCCCGGATTCATCGATATGCACGTCCACGGAGGCGGCGGCAGAGACTTCCAAGAAGGCACGCCCGAAGCCTTCAAGACTGCTGTGGAAGCTCACGCAAAGCACGGCACAACCTGTATCTTCCCGACGCTGAGCAGCAGCACAGTGCCCATGATTGAGAAGGCAGTACAGACTTGCACCAAACTCATGCAGGAGAAGGACTCGCCCATCCTCGGCCTGCACCTCGAGGGACACTACCTCAACCCCACAAAAGCAGGGGCACAGCAACCGGGATGGATTAAGAACCCTGACCCCAACGAGTACATCCCCATCGTAGAAAAGGCGGAATGTCTGGCACGCTGGGACGCTGCCCCGGAACTTCCGGGTGCCTTGCAGTTCGGACGCTACTGCGCAGAGAAAGGAATCTTGCCAAGTATAGCACACACCAACGCTGAATACGACGACGTGAAAGCCGCATTCGAAGCAGGCTTCACCCACGTCACGCACTTCTACAACGCCATGCCTGGCTTCCACAACAAGATGGGGTACAAGTACGAAGGCACAGTCGAGAGCGTCTATCTCATTGACGATATGACCATAGAATGTATCGCCGACGGCATACATGTTCCGCCCACAATCCTCCGCATGGCCTACAAGATTAAGGGCGTTGAGCGCATGGCCGTCATCACGGACGCCCTTGCAGTGGCTGCCGCAGGAGCAGACGCGAAGGCTTTCGACGACCGTGTCATCATCGAGGACGGCGTCTGCAAACTCGCCGACCGCAGTGCCCTGGCTGGTTCCATCGCAACGACAGACCGACTGGTCCGCACCCTTGTGCAACAAGCGGAAGTGCCTCTGGAGGATGCCGTCCGCATGGCAAGCGAAACGCCGGCACACATCATGGGCGTCTTCGGCAGGAAGGGCGCATTGGCTCGCGGCAAGGATGCCGACGTACTCATACTCGACGAGAAGCTCAACGTGCGTTGCGTTTGGCAGATGGGCAAGATAATCGAGAACACACTCTTCTAAACATTCATGAATCCATTCCGTAGAATCTGGCAGAAAGCCATGAATAATGATGCGTTGCGAGAGAAGCTTCGCATCATTATCTTCCAAAGCGACACACCACTCGGCAAGGCCTTCGACATTGCATTGCTGTGTTGCATCGTCGCAAGCATACTAATTGTCATAGTGGAAAGCCTGCAGGCTATGCCGCCGACGGCTAAGTTGGTGTTCACCGTACTGGAGTATGTCTTCACATTCTTCTTTACGCTCGAGTACCTTTGCCGCCTTTACTGTTCCGACAAGCCACGCGACTATGCCCTCAGCTTCTTCGGAATCATTGACTTGCTGAGCACTCTGCCACTCTACATCGGATGGATATTCGGCCCGGTTCGCTACCTTATGGTGGTTCGAACCTTCCGTCTCATTCGCGTCTTCCGCGTGTTCAAGCTCTTCAGCTTCCTGCAGGAGGGTGACCTCCTGATGCGTTCCCTCATCATCAGCGCCCCGAAGATTGGCGTCTTCTTCCTCTTCATGGTCATCATGGTCATCAGCATGGGAACCCTCATGTATATGGTGGAAGGCACCATTCCGGGCACTCCGTTCACCGACATCCCGACCAGCATCTACTGGGCCGTCGTGACGATGACGACGGTGGGCTACGGCGACATTGCTCCGGCAACATCCCTCGGGAGAATCCTTTGCATGATAGTCATGCTGATGGGCTACACCATCATGGCTGTCCCGACAGGCATCGTCAGCGCACAGATGGTGCACGACCATAAGACGAAACGCAAGGAAGACACTTGCCCGGAATGTGGCTCGCCCCTACCCTTCGATGCACATTACTGTCCATTCTGTGGTTTGAAGCAAGAGAAAAAGTATATTCCAGCACAGGATGACACAATAAAATGATTGCTTGGTCGCGACAAAGCAATTGCTGCATCGCGACAAAGCAATTGCTGCATCACCATGCAGCAATAAACTAAACTCGTCAAGAATGGCAAGCAACATCGTTAAAAGAGTCGAATCGCTACGTGAATATCTGCGGAGGAACGGCCTGTGTGCCTTCATCTTCCCAAGCACAGACCCGCATCAGGGCGAGTATGTGCCCGAACATTGGCAGACGCGGAAGTGGATTTCGGGCTTCGACGGAAGTGCCGGCGCAGCCGTCGTGACCCTCTCCGACGCAGCGCTGTGGACAGACAGCCGTTATTTCATCGCCGCCGCCCAGCAGCTCGAAGGCACACCCTTCACGCTAATGAAGGATGGCCTGCCTGATACACCTGCCATTCCCGAATGGCTTTGCCAACAACTAACCGAGAACGATGTCGTCGGCATCGACGGCGAAGTCTTTACCGCGACTGAAATCGAGGAGTTGGAAGCTGCGTTGGGCAAGGCTGGCATCAAGCTCAAAACGGACCTCGACCCTGCCGAAGAGCTCTGGACTGACCGCCCGCCTATCCCCAAGAACAAGGTCGAGATTCAGCCTTTGGAGTTTGCCGGCGAGTCGGCCGAAAGCAAGATAGAGCGCGTTCGGCAGGCTCTTCGTGAGCAACAGGCAGAGCATCTCGTCATCTCCCAACTGGATGAAATCGCCTGGCTCCTCAATATGCGAGGCTCCGACGTACACTGCAACCCCGTTTTCGTCAGCTATGTCTTGCTCACCCGGAACGATGTGACGCTCTTCATCGACAGCGAAAAGCTCGATGACAGCGTTAAGAACTACCTAAATAGAATAGGTGTAAAGGTTCTTCCTTATGGCAAACCAAGCTTTGAAAGCAAGGTTTTCGACCTTATTCCCGCTATGAAATCGATTAAGAACCATGCTGAAATTGAAGGTTTCCGCAGGGCGATGATTCGAGATGGCGTGGCGATGGTGAAGTTCCTGCGTTGGTTGAAGCCAGCCGTAGAAGCAGGAAAGGAGACAGAACTCAGCATAGACAGGAAGTTGACGGCCTTGAGGGCAGAGCAAGACCTGTACCGAGGCCTCTCGTTCGACACGATTGCTGCCTACGGGCCACATGGTGCGATTGTCCATTACGAAGCCACGCCGGAGTCGGATGTCGTGCTCAAACCGAAAGGATTGCTGCTGCTGGACAGCGGCGCCCAATACCAAGACGGCACAACAGACATCACGCGAACCATCGCGCTCGGTCCCTTGACGGACGAGGAACGACTCGACTACACCTTGGTTCTCAAGGGACATATCCGTTTGGCGCTCACCAGGTTCCCCGACGGAATAAGCGGCACGCAGATAGATGCCCTTGCACGTTATGCGATGTGGCAGCACGGCATCAACTACGGACACGGCACCGGTCACGGCGTCGGCTCGTATCTGTGTGTGCACGAAGGGCCTCATCAGATTCGACACACATGGAAACCTGCCCCGCTGCATGCAGGCATGACGGTCACCAACGAGCCCGGCATCTACCGACAAGGCAAGCATGGCGTGCGCATCGAGAACACGATGCTCATCGTCGAGGACGGCGAAACGGAGTTCGGCCGCTTCCTGCATCTCGAACCGCTCACGCTTTGCCCAATCGACCTCACACCCGTCGTCTGGGACATGATGACGCCAGAAGAAATTACTTACCTCAATACATATCATAAGAAAGTATATGACGAGCTCTCGCCTCTGCTTGAAGAAGAAGAAAGGCAGTGGCTCAATGGTCAATGTTCAATGGTCAATGTTCAATAAGACAATATGGCAATCATAAAGACACTCAAGGGGATGCCTGCTCCCCGATTCGGCAAGCACTGCTACTTCAGCGAGGGTGCTGTGATAGTGGGCGACGTAGAGATGGGCGACGACTGCACCGTCTGGTTCAATGCCGTCATTCGTGGCGACGTACATTTCGTCAAGATAGGCAATCGCACGAACGTCCAAGACAACTCGTGCATCCATACGCTCAACGGCAAGGCGCCTTGCATCTTGGGCGACGACGTGACCATCGGACACTGCGTCACCCTGCATGGTTGCGAGGTTAAAGACGGTGCGTTGGTTGGCATGGGCGCAACAGTGCTCGACCATGCCGTAGTGGGAAAGGGCGCCATCGTGGCTGCGGGAGCTCTCGTGCTGAGCAATACCCAGATTGGCGACGGCGAGCTCTGGGGCGGAGTGCCTGCCAAGTTCATCAAGAAGGTTGACCCCGAACAGGCGCAAGCCCTGAATAAAACCTACGCGCGGCACTATATCGAGTACAGCGACTGGTTCCGCGAAGCCGACAGCGACCCAAAGAACACACAAACAGTCACAACCAGCGAAGACTATAAACACTAATTATGAAAGCAAAACTCTTAACGGCACTCCTGTGCCTATGCTTCCTCGCTTGCAATTCTGGCAAGGAGGCCGAGATGAAGACAAGCTCCGTGACGAACCCCATCCCGCTGAAGTTCGGCGACCCCTTCCTGCTGCATGCCAGCGACGGGCGTTACTACATGTACGGCACTTCGCTGGGCGACGGCTTCGAAGCCTTTGTGAGCGACGACCTCATCGACTGGGACTCGTGCGGACAAGTGTATAAAGGTGGTGCGCCAGACCAGTGGAACCTCGATTGCTTCTGGGCTCCGGAGGTTTACGAGCGCGGCGGCAAGTACTATCTCTTCTATAGTTCCAACTACAGGAAGAACCCCACGCACGAAGGCGAGAACTTCAAGATTGGCGTGGCCGTCAGCGATTCTCCGGCAGGCCCCTTCAAGGACCTCTACGACCGTCCTGTCTTCAATCCACCCTATCCCATCATCGATGCCAACGTTTACTTCGACGACAAGACCGACAAGTGCTACCTCTACTTCAGTCGCTGCTGCTATAAGCATGCGGTGGAGAGTGAGATAGCCGACAGTTTGCGCAAGGCCGGCAACTTCCAGGAGATAGAGGAGAGCTGGGTCTATGGCGTCGAGTTGAAGCCCGACTTCAGCGGCGTCATCGGAGAGCCCGTGCTGTTGCTCTGTCCGCCTACAGAACTTGAAGACAAGCAGAGCGAATGGGAGAGCCGCAGCGCCACGCATGGTGAGGTGAACCGCCGTTGGACGGAAGGCAGCTACCTCTTCCGCGAAGGCGACACATATTATATAATGTATAGCGCGAACCACTATGGCGGACAGTACTATGCCGTAGGTTACGCCACAGCCGACAACCCGCTCGGTCCCTTCACGAAGGCCGAGAACAATCCTGTGCTGCAGGAGAACGTCAGCCGTGGCGGCAAGGTGATGGGCACAGGTCACAACATGGTGATTACGATGCCCGATGGCAATCGCTACTGCGTCTATCACGGTCGCATGACAAGCAATCCCGACGAACGCGTCGTCCTGATGGACAAGATCAACATCGACGAGAATGGCGTCCTCACGGTCGAGGGTCCTACGACTGCAGCGCAAGAGATTGTTTATCAATAAGTCATGACAAACGGCTGATGCCAACCAAAGGCATCGGCAAACGCCCTATAGGGGAATGAGCAACGCCCTATAGGGGAATGAACAACGCCCTATAGGGGAATAGCCACTCCCCTATAGGGCGTTGAAACGCTTAATATATCACCTGCTTAGTCGCAGCCAAAGATGTCGCGCGTATAGACCTTGTCCTTCACATCATCGAGGCAAGCTTCATAGCGGTTGGCAACAATTGCCTGCGACTGTTTCTTGAAGGTCTTGAGGTCATTCACCACGCGAGAGCCGAAGAAGCTCTCGCCGTCCTGCAGTGTCGGCTCGTAGATGATGACCTCAGCTCCCTTAGCTTTGATGCGCTTCATGATGCCCTGAATGGCCGACTGACGGAAGTTGTCGCTGCCAGCCTTCATGGTCAGGCGGAACACACCGATGACGCAGTTGTGCTCGCTCTGGCTGTCCCATTGTGCATTCTCGCTGTAGTAGCCAGCCTTGCGGAGCACGGCGTCGGCAATGTAGTCCTTGCGGGTGCGGTTACTCTCCACGATGGCCGTCATCATCTGCTGCGGCACATCCTGATAATTGGCCAGGAGCTGCTTCGTATCCTTCGGCAGACAGTAGCCGCCGTAGCCAAACGAGGGATTGTTGTAGTGCGTGCCGATACGGGGATCAAGGCCGACGCCTCGGATGATGGCCTTCGGGTCGAGGCCCTTCACCTCAGCATACGTATCGAGTTCATTGAAGTAGCTGACGCGCAGGGCCAAATATGTGTTGGCAAACAACTTGACCGCCTCGGCCTCCTTCATACCCATGAAGAGCGTGTCGATGTTCTCCTTCTCGGCTCCTTCCTGCAGGAGCTTGGCAAAAGTCTCGGCAAACTGCTTGGCATCTGGATTGCCTATAGCAGTAATGGCAGCGTTCTCCTCGGTGAAGTTACTGTCACTTATCTCGATGATTTTGGGATAACCCACGATGATGCGAGAGGGGTAAAGGTTGTCGTAGAGCGCTTTGCTCTCGCGAAGGAACTCAGGCGAGAAGAGCAGGTTGAACTTCTTTCCCTTCAGTTCAGGCTTGTAGAGGAACTTCAAGGCATACTTCGCATAAAGGCTTCTACAATAGCCTACGGGGATGGTGCTCTTGATGACCATCACAGCATCGGGATTGACGCTGATGACCATATCAATGACATCCTCGATGTGGTGCGTGTCGAAGAAGTTCTTGACGGGATCGTAGTTGGTCGGCGCAGCTATGACAACGAAGTCAGCATCCTTGTATGCTGCCTTGCCGTCGAGTGTTGCAGTGAGGTGCAAATCCTTCTCTGCCAAGTATTTCTCGATGTATTCGTCCTGGATTGGCGAGATGCGATTGTTAATCTTCTCTACTTTCTCAGGAATTACATCCACAGCCGTCACCTCGTGATGCTGGCTAAGCAACGTGGCGATGGACAGGCCGACATAACCCGTTCCTGCAATCGCTATTTTAAGTTCACTGAAGTCTCTCATCATAGCATTTACCATTTAATGATTTATCATTTACTAAATTATTTGCAAAGTTACGAAATAATTCTTAATTCTTAATTCTTAATTCTTAATTTCTTTGTACCTTTGCAAACAAATATCAATGTACCGATACACATTGGTAAATAAAGTAAATGACATTCAACGATATCATAGGACAAGAAGAGGTGAAGGGACATCTTCGTCGTCTGCTGCAAGAGAACAAGTTGCCGCACGCAATTATGTTCTGCGGACCTAAAGGCGCAGGCAAGTTGCCACTGGCATTGGCTTATGCACAGATGCTCCTCTGCCAGAACCCTACTGACGAGGGTGCTTGTGGCAAGTGTTCCGACTGCCAGATGTCTTCCCTATGGACGCATCCCGACCTGCATTTCTCCTTTCCTATATATAAAGGTAAGAGCAGCGACAAGCCTGTCTCGGACGACTTCCTCGAGGAGTGGCGTGAACAGATAAGCCGCTCCCCGTACTTCGACATCGAGGATTGGCTCGAGGACATCGGCGCCGAGAACCAGCAGATAGTCATCTATGTGCAGGAGAGCGACAACCTGCAGAGGAAGTTGGCCCTCAAGGCAAGTCAGGGCGGACGCAAGGTCGTCGTCCTTTGGCTGCCGGAACGCATGAACGAGCAGACGGGCAACAAGCTACTGAAGCTCATCGAGGAGCCTCCCGTCGGCACACACTTCCTGTTGGTCAGCCAAGAGCCCGACCTCGTGCTCGGCACCATACAGAGCCGCGTGCAGCGCATCAACGTGCCGGCATTGCCTGAAGAGGTCATCAGCAAGGCCTTGCAAGAACGTCACGACATGCAGACTGAAGAAGCGAACCTGCTGGCACACATTGCCCAGGGCAGCTATACGGAAGCCTTGAAACGCATGGAGCGCGACTCGGAGCAGCAGATGTTCTTCGACCTCTTCGTGCAGCTGATGCGTCACAGCTACGCACGTCGCATCAAGGAGATGCAGCAGTGGTCACTCACCGTTGCAGAGCTCGGACGTGAACGCCAGAAGCGAATGCTCGACTACTTCCAGCAGCAACTGCGCGAGAACTTCATCTACAATTTCCACCAACCCAAGATAAACTTCCTCGGTCGCGAGGAGGAGAACTTCAGCACACGCTTTGCGCCGTTCATCAACGAGCGCAACGTCGTCGGCATCATGAACGAGCTGAGCGACGCGGCCCGCGACATCGCACAGAACGTCAGCGCCCGAATGGTGTTCTTCGACCTCGCACTGAAAATGATAGTACTACTAAAGAATGGATAAAGAATACATAAGCGGCGAAGGCGGACACGGGTTCGCAGCACAAAGCGCCAATACAGGGCACTACGCCCAGCTCAATACATACGACTACTTGGCCGATGTGCCCGGCAATAACGAGGCTACGGACCTCGTCGAGGTGCAGTTCAAGAATACGCGTAAAGCCTATTACCACAACTGCGACAACCTGCCTCTGAAGAAGGGCGACATCGTTGCCGTCGAGTCTAATCCAGGCCATGATATAGGCGTCGTCTCGCTGACAGGCAAGCTCGTGCCCCTACAGATGAAGCACGCCAACCTGAAGCCGAACGAAGAGATACGCAAGATCTATCGTCTGGCCCGCGAGAACGACATGGAGCGTTATGCTGAGGCGAAAGCCCGCGAGCACGACACGATGATACAGAGCCGCCAGATTGCCAAGGACCTCGGGCTGGAGATGAAGATTGGCGACGTCGAGTATCAGGGAGATGGCAACAAGGCTATCTTCTATTACATTGCCCCCGGCCGTGTCGATTTCCGCCAACTCATCAAGGTGCTGGCCGATGTCTTCCATGTTCGCATCGAGATGAAACAGATCGGAGCACGTCAGGAAGCAGGACGAATCGGTGGTATCGGACCCTGCGGTAGAGAACTTTGCTGTGCAACCTGGATGACCAATTTCATCTCTGTCTCAACA
>ODAI014012050.1_pt1 | contig 46532 bp, 33 predicted proteins | sample 1539321 | NCBI WGS metagenome assembly ODAI01 (sample SAMN02144231, study PRJEB22623) | gut metagenome | biome: sheep rumen | host: Ovis aries | place: New Zealand
CAATTCTATCATAAATGCGTAAATTAAGTGTGTTTGTTGTGGAAGTTTCCCTTTTGGTGCAAATTTAGTCAAAAAACTTAAGATTTTTGTCTATATTTGCAGAAAAATTTACATAAGTCTGGCAAATGCACATTCAACGACGACCTCTACTATAAGCTTTGGAGGGCAGTCAAGGACGGCATCGATGGGATTGTCGTCGGCTCACCCATCTATTATGGTGGCCCGAACGGTTCTTTATGTGCCCTGCTCGACCGTGTATTCTATTCATTAGGACACCTGCTCCAATACAAGCCGGCAGCATGTGTCGTCACCTGTCGGCGGGGCGGGGCATCAGCAGCTTTTGACCGTCTCAACAAATATTTCACCATCAACAACATGCCCGTTGTCAGCTCGCAATACTGGAACATGGCTTATGGCCACACTCCCGGTCAAGTCATTCATGACGAGGAAGGAATGCAAACCATGCGCACGCTCGGACGGAACATGGCATGGCTCATCAAGCGCCTGAGCACTGACGAAGCTGGCCATCCCCTACCCGAGCGACCTGTCTGGACCAATTTCATCAAATAACAATGAGATGAAAGGTGGTGTGTGCGAGCCTTAGCTGGCTAAGAATAAACTTTGATTTCCTGTTGTCCGGTCAGAGCTCTATACACATTGTGTGCCAAAGCGGTCAGTTCATCTTCACCGGGATAGATGAACACCGGTGCAAGATACTCCAATCGCTTGACGAGTCCCTCACTCACATACTTGCTCTGCGACATCGCCCCCGTCAGCAATATCGCATCCACATGGCCGTATGTGACCGGAGCCAAGGAGGCCAAGTAGCGTGCGGTCTGGTAAATCATGGCATCCAGAATGAGTTTGGCATGTTCGTCTCCGTCCTTGATGCGCTGCTCGACCACCCTGACATCATTCGTACCCAGATGTGCAGTCAGTCCGCTATGCCCGTTTACTTTCCGCAGCATTTCCTTCTCAGTGTACTGTCCGCTGTAGCATAATTGGATCAATTGAACAGAAGGCAGCGTTCCGGCGCGGGAAGGACTGAAAGGACCATCGCCACTCAAAGCGTCACTACAAGCTATGGCCCTGCCGTGATGGTGCATGGCAAAGGAGATGCCACTGCCGAGATGACAGACGATCAGGTCTTGCTCCTCATAGTTCACCCCATGTTCCTTGCAATAGCGCTTGGCGATCTCGCGTTGGTTGAGTGCGTGCCATATCGTCTGATGCGGTATTTCCGGCACACCTGTTATCCGAGCCACATCCTCCAGTTCGTCAACGACACCAGGGTCAACTGTAAAAGCCCTGCAGCCAGGAATCTCCTTAGCTATGCTCAAAGCGATCAGGGAACCGAGATTACAAGCATGGTGTAGGCGGGGATGCTTTGTGTCTTCTATCACTTTCTCATTCAACTCATATACCCCGCTTTCGATGGGCTTCACAAGGCCACCTCTTCCAACGACAACATCGAAATCCATACCGAATCCTTGGTTTCGGAGTTCCTCCAGCAACTTATCTTTGCGGTAGTCGAACTCATCCATGATAAATGGATATTGGCAAAGTTCCTCGTAAGGATGATTGATGCAGGCGTGCATCACGATTTCCTCATCATAAAAGACACCGATCTTGGTGGAGATCATACCTGGGTTGATAGCAAGAATTTTCATCATAGTCTCTGTTTGGCTAACAAGTGTTGACAACGCATGGAGCGTATAATTAACGCAAAATTATGAAAAATCCCGATAACCTCCAAGTTTTTTGGCAGAAAAAAGACCAAGGAAAACGAAAAATCCCCTAAGCGGCAAGTCTATTTCACTTCAGAGGTGAAAGAGCCGTCTTTCAAACGGGTTTCGACGACAGTGCCAGGTTTTACCAAACTGCTGGAGGTCACTGCTTTGCCTTGCGAGAAGGTGATGCTGTAGCCACGGTCAAGGATCCGCTGGGGATCCTGTGCGTCAATTTTCTGAGAAAGGATTTCGATGCGGTATTTCTCCTTGTGGACTTTTTCGGATGTCAGGTGAAGGAGGTGTTCATGGAAAGAATCCAGACGATGCGTTTCGCCCTGTATTTTACGGCTGATACGTGTCTCAATCACATGAAGCGTCTGACGGAGTCTGGCCTCTTGGGTCATCTTCACCACGGAGAACAGCGACGGAATGCGCACAGAAAGATGCTGTATCCTCATTTTCTCGTTTTGGATACGGTGCTCCACCACCTTGGTGATACGACTGCCAAGATCGTCGACCCGAGCATCCACATGATGGAGTCTGTCAATCAGGAAAGCAGCCGCGGCTGTGGGTGTTTTGACCCTCACATTCGAGATCATATCCAGCACGCTCTCGTCCCGGTCATGACCGATAGCGGTAATGACAGGCAAAGGGAAATTGGCCACATTCCTGGCCAGTTCTATCGCATCGAATCCAGAGAGGTCGCTCGTCGCTCCCCCACCCCTTGTGATAACCACACAATCAAATTCATCCAAACGGTCAAAGATGGCATTCAGAGCCTCAATGATGCTTTGCTCCACTCCTTCACCCTGCATGACAGCAGGAAACAAAGAGGTCAGGAAGGCGTATCCGAACTCGTTTTCACTCAAGTGATTGCAGAAGTCACCATAACCAGCGGCATTGGCACTCGACACCACAGCAATCCTCTGGGTGAACAAAGGCAAGTCCAATTCCTTATTGGCATCGAAGACACCCTCTTCTTTCAATTGGGCGATGATCTGCTGACGCTTCAAAGCCATGTCGCCCAGAGAATAAGCGGGATCGATATCATTGACGATCCAAGAAAAGCCATAATTGGGATGAAACTGCGGATAAACCTTGACAAGCACCTTCATCCCATTTGCCAAAGGTTTTTGAACCGCCTGCATGAAAAAGGACTTCACCAGAGCCCATTGCGTTCTCCAGCATTTGGCGGAAGCCTTGGCGATGGGGGTATTCGTCTTCTTGTCTTTTTCGATCAGCTCCAGATAACAATGTCCGCCCACCTCTCGGAGTTCAGCGATCTCGGCCTCCACCCAATAATCACCAGGCATGCCTCTCTCTATCACATCACTCAAGATGCTGTTCAACTCAAAGAGCGTCATCTTCCGGCCGGTCATCATTATTTCTCTTTGAGGATGGAATAAGCTTTGTTGAAATCCGGGATCCCGTAGCCGAAGACATTGTTGGGCGTGTCATAATTATCAGCACTGCGTCTGATGGCATCCATCACTTGCAGCGCCGTTTTCCCTGGAGCCGACTGCCACAGGCATGCCACCATTCCCGATATGATGGGTGCAGCGAACGACGTGCCCATATCACTACTGACCGTTCCCCGCCCCGTGATAACACTGGCAGGACTGCCCAGTGACATGATATCAGGCTTCACACGACCGTCTTGTGTCGGGCCAAGCGACGAGAAAGTCGCATTCACCCGTTTGGCATTGACTGCGCCCACGGCGAGGATGTCGGAGGCGTCGGCGGGAAAATTGATTTTTTTCCATGTACCCATACCCTCATTGCCAGCACTGTTGACATGGACGATGCCCTTGGAGGCCAACATCGAAGCCGTCCTTGAGATAAGGGCCTGCCGGCCATCAAGTTCTAAATACAGGTGATCCGTTGACTTATCGTCAAAATCCTGAAAGCCCAGCGAACTGCTGATAATATCCACTCCCACGGAATCGGCAAATTCGGCGGCTGCGGCCCAGTAATCCTCTTCGGCAAGGCTTTCCGTACGAGTGTCCTCAGTACGGATCAGCCAGAACTCCGCTTCCGGAGCGGTGCCCACAAAGATGCCTGGCTCATCGACTCCGATGGTCGACAGGACCTTGGTGCCATGATCATGCTCTTGATAGATATTGTCGGATTTGAAAGCCACGAAATCCTTTGTGCCGACGATGCGGATCTCTTTCATGACAGGGATGCGGTCTACATTCATGAACCCCCCGTCGAAAACGGCGATTGTCATGCCACGTCCACGGAATCCCATACGATGAAGTCCACGTCCATTAACGATATCGATGTTCTGGGCCGCCACACCATATAATTCATCCGCTGCACCCTCAGTACGATCCAATTCCTTATGGAAGATAAAGCGTGAGGGTGGTTCGATAGAATCAGGTGAGGAGAACACCCTCTCAGCTTTCGCAACGAAAGGGAACGCCGTGAGTGGTCTGATTTTGGAGGTGGATTTCACCTTGACGAGCACTGTATTGTTCCATTTGCTCATACAAGCGACCTCCACGCCATCTACAGCAGCAATTCTCTCCACATAATGGGGATTGATTGGCAGGTCAGTGGAGTCGACCGACAAACTTTGGTTCTTTCGGCGGTTGAGAGATTTGGCAGACAAGAACTCAGAAGGACGGCTAAGGGAATAGGGTGTGCCGTTTTTATCAGTCAAACTCAGACGATACAGGTAGGTTTTTCCACCAGGGAAACCGATTTGCTGACTCTCTCCGGCCGGAAGGTCGGCACCTTTGGCAGGGAGGAAGAAAAAGGGCAGTATCAAGCAAGAGAACCAAGTTCTCCAGAGCACTTTTCTCATCGTGAATAAAATAGGTTTTTAGATTCTGGGCAAAAATACTCTTTTTTTCTGAATTAGTCTTATCACAAGCCGAAAAAGATGTATTTTAAGACACTTTTTTAGGTCATAAAGGCGATTTTTGAGAGGATAGTATTCTATTGACTCGGAAAAGCACGAATAAATTTGGCTCTTCACCCGTTTATTCGTAATTTTGCAAGGAAAAACAAAGAGATGGATAACAGAAAAGCCACATTGGAGCTGGGGACCCAACCTGTCGGGAAGTTGCTTTTGCAATATGCGTTGCCTGCCATAGTTGCGATGACAGCATCTTCCTTATATAATATGGTCGACAGCATCTTCATCGGTCAGGGCGTGGGAGCCTTGGCCATATCCGGTCTTGCCATCACCTTTCCCTTCATGAATCTCTCCGGAGCATTCGGTGCTGCCGTAGGTGTGGGTTCTTCCACGCTCATCTCCGTGAAACTCGGCCAGAAGGACTACTCGACAGCCTTGAGGATTTTCGGCAACTGCGTCAGTCTGAACATTATCATAGGATTGGTCTTCGCAGCGGTCACGCTCTATTTCCTCGACCCCATCCTGCTGTTTTTCGGAGCCAGTGAGCAGACATTGCCTTACGCCCGGTCATACATGCAGATCATCCTGGCCGGAAATGTCATCACCCACATGTATTTCGGGATGAACGCCGTGCTCCGGTCGGCCAGCAAGCCCCGTCAGGCCATGACAGCGACGATTTTCACCGTTGTGCTGAACACCATCCTCGACCCCATTTTCATCTATGTCTTCGGCATGGGCATCCAGGGTGCTGCCATCGCCACAGTACTGGCGCAGTTCTCCGCGTTCTGCTGGCAGTTGCTGCTTTTCAGCCACAAAGACGAGATCCTGCATTTCGAGCGGGGAATCTTCAAGCTCCGCAAGAATCTTGTGAGCGGCATCATCGGGATAGGTCTGTCGCCTTTCCTGATGAATGCGACGTCCTGTCTCATCGTCATCGTCTTCAACAAGAGCCTGTATCACTACGGCGGTGATCTCGCCGTGGGAGCCTATGGCATCGTCAACAGGATTTCCTTCCTGTTCTTCATGGTGATTTTCGGGCTTAACCAAGGCATGCAACCCATTGCCGGCTACAACTACGGCGCCCTGAAATTCGACAGGTTGTTGCAAGTGCTGAAATATGCAATGATCGCCGCCACCGGCGTGTCGGTGCTTGGATGGTTGGTCAGTGAACTGATGCCCTATTATTGCGCCAGGATCTTCACGACCGACGCCACCCTGATCGGAATGGCCGAGAGAGGACTACGTATAGCCAACATCGCCCTGCCTGTGGTCGGGTGTCAGATTGTCATCACCAATTTCTTCCAGAGCATCGGAAAAGCGAAGATCAGCATATTCCTGTCACTATCCCGCCAACTGATCTTCCTCCTCCCCATACTGCTGATTCTCCCTCGTTTCCTGGATCTCGACGGCGTGTGGTTTTCCTTGTCGTTATCTGATGCCATAGCCACCTTCGTAGCACTGGCCATCATGACCAAATACATGAGATTTTTCAAACAGCAACTGAGCACACCATGACCGACCCGAAGATCATCATCAATATCGGCCGCCAATTAGGCAGCGGCGGCAGGACCATCGGCAAAATGCTTGCCGAGGAGTTCGGATGTGTGTTTTATGACAAGGAACTGCTCAACCTCGCGGCAAAGGAGAGCGGTTTCAGTGAGAAATTCTTCGAGCAGCACGACGAGCACTGGAGGTTTTTCAAATCATTGTTTCACTTGCACACCCAGCATATCGACGACAACAATTTCTATACCAACAACTTCTCTCAGGAGAGCCTGTTCCAATTTCAGTCCGAGGCCATCAAGAAGGCGGCAAACACGGGCAACTGTGTGTTTGTTGGACGCTGCGCCGACTATATCCTCCGCGACTACCCCAATGTCTTCAACGTGTTTATCACCGCTGATCTTGATTTCCGTGTGCAGCAGGTCATGAAACGCCATGGATGCGACCGGGACGCAGCCATCAAGATCATCAACAACAAAGAGAGCAGCCGGGCTTCCTACTACGGTTACTACACAGGCAAGAAATGGGGCGACAGCCAGTCTTACGACCTGTGCGTCAACTCGTCGCTTCTGGGGCTTGAGGGAACAGAGAAACTGATTGCGTATTTCATCAGGCAACGCCTCGAGCAGCAAGTAAGAAGTCAAGAATGAGAAAGATAGGCATCATCAGCGACACCCACTCTTATTGGGATGATCGCTATCTAAAGTATTTTGAGCCATGCGACGAGATTTGGCATGCCGGCGATATCTGTTCCACGGAATTGGCCGAACGCTTGTCTGCATTCCGCCCGTTGAAAGCCGTATGCGGCAATTGCGACGGCGGTGATCTGCGACTGATGTTTCCGGAAATCCTGCGCTTCAAATGTGAGGATGTGGATGTGCTGATGAAACACATCGGCGGATATCCCGGCAGATATGATCCAAGCATCGCCCGGCAGATCTATGCCCGTCCGCCTCAGTTGTTCATCAGCGGGCACTCCCACATCCTGAAGGTGAAATACGACAAGACCCTCAACCTATTACATATCAATCCGGGTGCCGCAGGGCTCCAAGGATGGCAAACAGAGCGGACTTTGGTGAGATTGACCATCGAAGGCAATAAATTCACCGATTGCGAGGTTATATCATTAGGCAACGCCAAACTTCAAGCGAAATAGTTTGCATATCATCAAAAGTAACCCATAAAAACGACATAAGCATTATGAAAACCATTGTGATTACAGGCGGCGCAGGATTCATCGGCAGCCATGTGGTGCGTTTGTTTGTCAACAAATACCCCGAATACCACATCATCAATCTCGACAAACTGACCTATGCAGGCAATCTGGCCAACCTGAAAGATGTTGAGAACAAGCCCAATTACGAGTTTGTGAAAATGGACATCTGCGATTTCGAGGCTTTTCTGAAACTGATGCAGGAGAAAAAAGTGGATGGCATCATCCATCTCGCAGCGGAAAGCCATGTCGACCGTTCCATCAAGGATCCCTTCACATTCGCCAAGACCAACGTGATGGGAACGCTCTCTTTGTTGCAGGCAGCAAAGATCTACTGGGAATCCTTGCCTGAGAAATACGAGGGCAAACGGTTCTATCATATCTCCACCGACGAGGTGTATGGTGCTCTTGAACTGACCCACCCCGACGGCATCGAGCCTCCATTCACCACGACAGCCTCCTCGTCCGAGCATCATCTGGCCTACGGAGACCGATTCTTTGAGGAGACGACCAAATACAATCCTCACTCCCCCTACTCCGCCGCCAAGGCTTCAAGTGACCACTTCGTGAGAGCTTACCACGACACTTACGGATTGCCTGTCATTGTGACCAATTGCTCCAACAACTACGGTCCATACCAATTTCCCGAGAAACTTATACCTCTCTTCATCAACAACATACGCCACCGCAAAGCATTGCCGGTCTACGGGAAGGGAGAGAACGTGAGAGACTGGCTTTTCGTCGAGGACCACGCCAGGGCCATAGACCTGATCTTCCATGAAGGAAAAACCGCAGAGACCTATAATATCGGCGGTTTCAACGAATGGAAAAACATCGACATCATCAAGGTGCTCATCCAAACCGTCGACCGCCTTCTCGGCAGGAAGGAAGGTGAGGACATGGACCTCATCACATTTGTGACCGACCGTGCCGGCCATGACCTGCGCTATGCCATCGATTCGACCAAACTCCAGAGAGAGTTGGGCTGGGAACCCTCGCTGCAGTTCGAGGAAGGCATCGAAAAGACCGTGCGATGGTATCTTGACCATCAGGACTGGTTGGACAATGTCACCTCCGGTGATTACCAGAATTATTATGAGACCATGTACAGTAACCGATAAAGACAGCATCAGAAAATGAAGAAAATATTGCTTTTGGGCTCAGGAGAGTTGGGCAAGGAGTTTGTGATAGCCGCCAAGAGAGCGGGAGTCTATGTCGTGGCATGTGACAGATACGACAATGCACCTGCCATGCAAGTAGCTGACGAGAGAGAGGTTTTCTCCATGCTCGACGGTGATGCCCTGGAAGCTGCAGTGCGCAAGCACCGTCCCGACATCATCGTCCCAGAGATTGAGGCCATCCGCACCGAGAAACTCTTCCAGTTTGAGCAAGAGGGCATCCAAGTCGTGCCCAGTGCCCGTGCGGTGAACTTCACCATGAACCGCCGTGCCATCCGCGACTTGGCATCCAAAGAATTGGGACTGCGGACAGCCAAGTATTTCTACGCCAAGACACTGGAGGAATTCAAGACGGCAGCCCATGCCATCGGTTTCCCCTGCGTCGTCAAGCCGCTGATGTCATCGAGCGGACATGGCCAGAGCTATGTGCACAGTCCTCAGGAACTGGAAAAGGCTTTTGAGGAAGCGATGGAGGGCAGCAGAGGAGACGTAAAGGAAGTCATCATCGAAGAGTTCATTGACTTCGACTCCGAATTCACCCTCCTCACCGTCACCCAGAAAGACGGTCCCACCCTATTCTGCCCGCCGATCGGACATGTGCAGAAAGGAGGGGATTACCGAGAGAGCTGGCAGCCCTACCACATCAGCGAGGAGGCACTCGCGCAAGCGCAACACATGGCCGATACCGTGACCAAGGCACTGACAGGAGCTGGCATCTGGGGCGTGGAGTTTTTCCTGACCAAACAAGGCGAAGTAATCTTCTCCGAACTGAGTCCCCGTCCTCATGACACGGGCATGGTGACCCTCGGCCACACGACCAACCTCAGCGAGTTTGAGTTGCACCTGAGGGCTGTTCTGGGCCTGCCCATTGCCGGTATCCACCTGGAGCATGCAGGGTGCAGCGCCGTCATCCTCTCCGGACAAGAGTCGGACCAGCCACTGGATTACAACCTGACAGAGGCGTTGAGAGAAGACCGCACCCGCATCCGCATTTTCGGAAAGCCAGAAGCGCACTATGGCCGCAGGATGGGCGTCGTGCTCTGCTATGGAGACGTGGATGCAGACACCACCCAACTGAGGGAGAAGGCGAAGCGACTGGCAAAAACCGTTTTAGGTACAGATCCGTATGCAGAAAAGTAAATGCCGCCTCGTGTCGCTGCCCAAAATCATCGACCCGAGGGGCAATCTCACAGTGGCTGAGCAGACGATAGAAGTGCCATTCGACATCGCGCGTGTGTATTGGACCTACGACATTCCCTCCGGGGAAAGCCGCGGAGGACATGCGCACAAGACATGTGAGGAACTGATCGTGGCGGTCAGCGGTTCGTTCAACGTGACGCTCGACAATGGCCATGAGCGCACGACCTATCATCTGAACCACCCTTACCAAGGCCTCTACGTCGGCACTGGGATATGGCGCACCCTCGACGATTTCTCGTCCGGGTCGGTTTGCCTTGTGCTGGCCTCCCATCTTTTTGAAGAGGAAGACTATATCCGAGAGTACGACGAATTTCTGGAGTATGTGAAATGTTCCGAATAGAGCGCTATACCCCATCGAGAATGGAGGAATGGAATGACTTTGTCGTCCATTCCAAGAATGGCACGTTCCTCTTCGACCGGCGATACATGGACTATCACCATGACCGGTTTCACGACCACTCGCTCCTGTTTTATGACGAGAAAGGGCTTTATGCGTTGCTTCCCGGCAATGCAAGCGGCAACACTTTCATCACTCACGAAGGTCTCACGTACGGTGGACTGGTGATGGGAGGCCGCGCCACTGCCAATGACGTGTGCGGCCTGTTCCGGCAAATCAACAGTTATCTGCGTGACTCGGGATTTGAGCGGGTGATCTACAAAGCCGTGCCGTGGATCTATCATCGTCTGCCATCCGAAGAGGACCTCTATGCGCTCTACAAGGTATGCGATGCGCAACTGACTGGCCGCGACATCGCTTCCGTCGTCAAGCCCTCTGATCCCGTCGCATGGCGACGTGACCGCCGATATGGTGCCCATAAGGCATTCAGAGACGGAATCGTCGTGAAAAAAAGTGACGATTTCGCCACATTCTGGGATGTCCTGATCGGCAACCTGCGAACTAAATATAATGCCGCACCTGTGCACACCCTGGAGGAGATAACCCTGCTCAAGAACCTATTTCCCGACAACATACATCTCTACGTAGCCCTCCTCAACGGAGAGATGCTTGGAGGCACCGTCATCTATGATTGCGGAGCCATCGCGCACGCCCAATACATCTCTGCCACCAAGCAAGGAAAGCACTTGCATGCCATCGACAGCATCTACATGCAGTTGCTCCAAATGGATTTCAAAGACAAGCAATTTGTGGATTTCGGGAAATCAACCGAAGAACATGGAGCCGTACTCAACGAGACCCTGATCTACCAGAAAGAAGGGTTTGGCGGCAGAGGCGTGTGCTACGATACTTACGCATGGTCATTGTGAGCGTCATCTTCATGGGCACATTTTTGGTTGTTTCAGGAAAAAATTGTATTTTTGCAAATTGAAACCCACAAATCAATATCTGCTCAATGACCGAGAAAATCAGAATCAAGGATATCGCTGTGCGCGCAGGAGTTTCCGTGGGCACTGTGGACCGAGTGCTCCACAACAGGCCCAACGTATCTGCCCCTGCCCGGGAAAAGGTGGAGAAAGCGCTCCGGGAAATGAATTACCAGCCCAACATGTATGCGAGCGCACTGGCCTACAACCGCCACTACACCTTCATCATCATCATGCCCAAGCATGCATCGGAAGCTTACTGGGAAGAGATAGAGGAAGGAGCGTCGAAAGCCTGTGATGCGAGGCGTGATTTCAATGTCCACCTCAAGATTCTGTATTATCAACGGTTTGAGGATGACACATTCAAGGAGGCATACACCGAATGCCTGTCGCAACAACCCGACGGAGTGATCATCGTCCCCTCTCACCTTGACATGACCCGTCTGTTCACCGACCAGCTTCATGAGCAAGGCATTCCCTTCGTCATGCTCGACTCCTATATGCCAGACCTCAAGCCCCTCTCGTTCTACGGACAGGACTCTTTCTGCAGTGGCTATTTCGCAGCCAAGATGCTCATGCTCATCGCATCCGGAAGCAAGGAAATCATGGTGATGAAGCAGATGAAGAACGGACGGGTGGCCAGCAAGCAGCAAGACAACCGGGAAGTGGGATTCCGTCATTACATGCACGACCATTTCCCCAATGTCACCATCGAGGAAGTAAACCTCCCTCTGGATGAGGGTAAGGCAGTTTACGACAGGATACTGGAGGAGTATTTCACCACCCATCCCCACACCCACCACTGTATCACGTTCTGCTCAAAAGCTCATATCGTCGGCGAATTCTTGCTCCGCACCAACAGGCGCGACGTGCAGATCATGGGCTATGACATGGTGCAGAAAAACGCCAAATGCCTGCGCGAGGGCAGCATATCCTTCCTCATCGCCCAGCATGCCTATATGCAGGGCTATTATTGTGTCGAGGCCCTGTTCCGGGCCATCGTACTCAAGAAAAAAGTCAAACCGGTGAACTACATGCCGATAGAGATTCTCAACAAGGAAAACGTGGATTTCTACCAACGAACGATGATCTAAAACTAATTACTATTATGAATCCAGCAACATTTATCAAAATCAATCCGGCAGACTCCGTGGTAGTATGCCTGAAAGCCTTCACTAAAGGCGAGCAAATCGAGGTCGATGGACAGTGCATCACCATTTGTCAAGACACGCCCATGGGGCACAAGATACTGATCAAGGATGCCCCAGAGGGAACTGATATCATCAAATACGGCTATCCGATCGGCCATGCCAAGACCGACCTGAAAGCGGGGGAATGGGTCAATGAGAACAACCTCAAGACCAACCTCTCCGGTACCCTGACATACGAATACCATCCTGTGGACGAGAAGCTCAACATAGCTGATGAAGGGCGCACCTTCAATGGCTACGTCAGGAAAAACGGTGAGGTGGGCATCCGCAACGAGATCTGGATCGTTCCCACCGTGGGATGCGTCAACGGCATCGCAGAGCGCCTTGCCGCTCAGTTGGAGAAAGAGACCGGTTGCAAAGGTATCGACGCCATCCATGCGTGGCATCACAACTACGGCTGCTCACAATTGAGCGAGGATCATGAGAACACACGCAAAATACTCCGTGATATCGTCTTGCACCCCAACGCAGGCGGTGTGCTTGTCCTCGGCCTGGGTTGCGAGAACAACCAGCCGGATGACTTCATGCGCATGCTGGGTGACTATGACACACAAAGAATCCGCCTGCTGGTGACTCAGAAAGTGGAAGGTGACGAGGTGGAGGCAGGCATGAGCATCCTCCGCGAGCTCTATGCCGTGGCTTCACAGGACAAAAGGGAAGCCTGCAAGCTCAACCGCCTTCGCGTGGGTCTGAAATGTGGCGGCAGCGACGGTTTCAGCGGCATCACCGCCAATCCCCTCGTCGGTGAGTTCTCCGACTACCTGGTGGCTCAAGGCGGAACGTCGATCCTGACAGAAGTGCCCGAGATGTTTGGCGCCGAGACCATTCTGATGAACAGATGTGAGACCAGGCAACTGTTTGAGCAGACCGTGCATCTGGTCAATGACTTCAAGGAGTATTTCCTCAGTCATGGCGAGCCCGTCGGCGAGAATCCGTCTCCGGGAAACAAGGCAGGTGGCATCTCCACCCTCGAGGACAAAGCCCTCGGGTGCACACAGAAATGCGGCCGTGCCCCGGTCAGCGGTGTGCTGGCTTACGGCGACCGTCTGAAAACCACTGGACTCAACCTGCTCTCCGCACCGGGCAACGATTTGGTGGCTTCCACCGCACTCGCTTCTGCAGGATGCCAGATCGTGCTGTTCACGACAGGCCGTGGCACTCCTTTCGGCACCTTCATTCCCACCATGAAGATTTCCACCAACAGCGGTCTGTTCGCCAGAAAGCCGAATTGGATAGACTTCAACGCAGGAAAGCTGGTGGAAGGCACATCCATGAAGGACCTTGTCAAGGAATTCACCGACAAGATCATCGCCGTAGCCAACGGAGAGTTGACATGCAACGAGAAAAACGGCTACCGTGAGATCTCCATCTTCAAGAATGGCGTGACCCTGTGATGTCAGAAAACGAATAAGACGAGAGGATTTCCAGGAAAGCAACAAGCATGATAATGGCATGAGCACAAACCAGATGAGCCACAAGAAAGGATTGTATGCACTTAGTCCGCTGATGGTCTTTGTCATCATCTACCTCGGTGTGTCGCTGATCGCCGGCGATTTCTATAAGATACCGCTCACTGTAGCATTCATGATCGCCAGCATTTTTGCCATTGCCATCTCCGGAGGACTTCCTCTCTCCAAGCGAATAGAGCATTTCAGCAAAGGCGCAAGCACGAGCAACCTGATCCTGATGTTATGGATTTTTGTTCTTGCAGGTGCCTTTGCGCATTCCGCGAAGACGATGGGGAGCATCGATGCCACGGTCAACCTCACGTTGTCGTTCTTGCCTGGCAACATGATCTTGGCCGGATTGTTCATCGCCTCGTGTTTCATCTCTCTGTCGATCGGAACCAGCGTGGGAACGATAGTGGCGCTCACCCCGATAGCAGCAGGTCTTGCCACATCCACCGGTGCCAGTCTGGCACTCTTGTCGGCTGTAGTGGTGGGAGGTTCTTTCTTTGGCGACAACCTCTCCTTCATCTCGGATACGACCATTGTGGCGACGAGTACGCAACAATGCAGGTTGAGCGACAAGTTCCGCGTCAATCTCTTCATTGCCTTACCCTCTGCGCTTCTCATCCTCGTGCTCTACATCTTCATGGGCTCCACCATCCAGTCGCCCACCGACATACCCGACGTGGAATACGTGAAAGTCACTCCCTATGTCATTGTCCTGATCGTGGCGATCATGGGGATGAATGTCATGGCAGTGCTTGCGATCGGCCTATTGCTCACGGGCATCATTGGTATCTGGTGCGGTGCCTACGATGTATTCGGATGGTTTGAAGCCATGGGCACAGGCATCACCAATATGGGAGAGCTCATCATCATCACGATGATGGCAGGAGGTTTGTTGGAAATCATCCGCGTCAACGGAGGTATCGACTATCTCATCTCCCTTCTGACGGCACACGTCAACAGCAAACGGGGAGCCGAACTATCCATAGCCGGTCTCGTCAGTCTCGTCAATGTCTGCACAGCCAACAATACCGTGGCCATCCTCACCGTAGGCGGCATATCCAAGACCATCGGCGACCGCTTCGGATTGGACAACCGCAAGTGCGCAAGCATACTCGACACTTTCTCTTGCTGCATTCAGGGCCTCCTCCCCTACGGTGCTCAAGTCCTGATGGCAGCCGGACTCGCCAAGATCAACCCGATAGAGATCATCCCCTTCCTCTATTATCCCATGACGCTGGGCGTAGTGGCACTGATGGCCATCCTGCTGCGATACCCCAAGAGATACTCATAAGAAATGTTCAAGATGCAAGGATTCGATATTCAACTATCCAACTTTCTCCATATCCTCCGCAGTGGTGCCTTTGAGGAGAGCAAACCCATCGGCATCATGTCGGAATTCAAATGGAAGAAACTGGTCAACTTGGCCAATTACCACCATCTGGTCCGTTTTTTCGCCAACGGACTGGAGCGATATTATTACGACGAGAACCTGAATATCCCTGCCGGACAGATCGAGGCCATCAGGAAACTGTTGGAGAACATGCCTCCAACGGGGTTCGCAGAGCTTTACAACTTCGGTAAGATCTATCTTCATGGCAAGAAAGACAACGCCCACCTGCGAGACATCATCAACGAAGAGTATGCCAGTCCGGAGAGGTCATACGAGACCATGCAGGTGATGGCCATCTTGATGGTCAATGTGGTGGACATCCTCACAGGAAAGAGCTACCTCAGAGGAGTCATAGACCTTGGACGGTATTTACGTCTGGAAGGCAACAAAGTGGATTTCGTGAAACTGGAAAGCTGGCTGTCACGGATTTCCATGTCGCGCATGGCAGAACTCCAGGGCAGTCTTCTTATCGAAGGATTCGGTTTTTCCAAGGAAGAATTACCTTTCATGAAAAAGACCATCCGTCATGCCGACCGTGAACTGAAACGGGCAGTGAATTATGACAAGCTCAATGACTCGAAGTCATGGGATTTCCATGAAGGGAAAGGGGGATTCATCGTCAGCAGCCCACGTTCGGCCATCAAATCGATCAGGCACGCCCTGAACTATCTCCGCTTCGCTCCGAGAGAAGCCATGGCCACCATCTACCAAGGGATGGTGAGAGGGCTGAAGGAGATCGAAGAATAACCCCTGTTGTATATCATACAGGGAACGACGAACACTAAATATATGAAATACAAGACTATGAAAACAAGAATGATTACGGCCCTATTAGCCATTGTGTGCGGACTGGCAGCACAAGCTGCCACCAACCCTTATCTGCAGTACACCCAGAACTTACCTTTTGCCATGCCCGAGGTGAAAGCACCGGTGTTTCCCGACCGGGTTTTCAACATCAAGGATTATGGAGCAAAAGGCGACGGCACCTCTTTGTGCACAGCCGCTTTTGCCAAAGCCATCGACGAACTGAATGCGAAAGGTGGCGGACGACTGATTGTGCCCCAGGGAGTGTGGTTCACGGGACCTATCGTACTGAAAAGCAACGTGAACCTTCATTTGGAGAAAGGAGCCGTCATCCTGTTCTCCGGCGACGAGACCCTCTACCCCATCGTCAAGACCTCATTTGAAGGCTTGGAAACCAGACGGTGCCAATCGCCTCTGTCGGCATATGGTGCTGTCAACATCGCAGTGACCGGACAGGGAGCCATCGACGGAAACGGTATCTACTGGCGGCCTCTGAAGCGAAGCAAAGTGACCGCTTCCCAATGGAAGAACTTCACCTCACAAGGTGGCGTCTTCAAGAGGGATGACCTGTGGTTTCCCTCAAAAGGATACCTCAAAGGAGACTCCATCGCCCAGATGAACGTCCCGCAAGGATTGAAGACCGATGCGGAATGGGAAAGCATCCGCAGGTTTCTCCGGCCGGTGCTCGTGAGTCTGGTCAACTGCAAGAACGTCTTGCTCAAGGACGTTATTTTCCAGAACTCACCTGCATGGAACATCCATCCACTGATGTGCGAGAACATCATCATCGATCATGTACTGGCACGCAACCCCGCCTATGCACAGAACGGTGATGCACTGGATCTCGAGTCCTGCAAGAACGCATTGATCGTCAACAGCACCTTTGATGCCGGCGATGACGGCATCTGCATCAAGAGTGGCAAGGATGCCGATGGCCGCAGGCGCGGCAAGCCATGCGAGAACGTGGTGGTCGACGGATGCACCGTCTTTCAGGGCCATGGCGGTTTTGTCGTCGGTAGCGAGATGAGTGGCGGAGTCAAGAACATCCTTGTGCAGAACTGCCAGTTCCTTGGCACAGATGTCGGTCTTCGTTTCAAGAGTTGCCGTGGTCGCGGCGGCGTAGTCAGCAATATTTTCATCCGTCGTATCTCCATGTTCGACATCCAGGCTGATGCCATCATTTTCAATCTCTACTATGGCGGTAAATCCGTCGTGGAAATGCAGGAAGCAGGAAAACAGGCCAACAATATCGACATGCAACCTGTCGATGAGACGACTCCTGAGTTCCGCGACATCTACATCGAGGACGTCGTATGCCGCAACGCCAACCGTGCGCTGTTCTTCAACGGACTTCCCGAGAAACCCATCGAGAATATCAACTTGAAAAACATACACATCAGTTCGCGTGTGAAGTCAGAATTCCACAACTGCAAGAATATCAGCAAAGAGAATGTCGTGACCGACTAAAGTCACTCGTCGCCCGAATGATGAGACACCTGGCTTGTCAAAGAATCCACCCATGTGGCGTGTAAGAATTTGCCACGCGCTTTTCGGATTGGAAATCCTGATACTCAAGGCATCGGGATTACAAATCCCGATGAACGGCGAACGGCTGCATCATCTTTTTCCATTTTCTGTATCCCATGATGGCTATGATAACGTATAAGCCATAGAGACATGCCTTGAAGGGAATATCCTTGTAGAAATAGAGGATGCAGGTGACAAAGTCGACTACTATCCAGATGAGCCATTGCTCGAGGTATTTGCGAGCGAGCGCCCAGATCCCCACGAAAGAGAGTGCTGTGGTGAATGAATCTGCCAGTGGCACTGTGGAATCCGTGAAGTTGGCGAGGAAGTAATACAAGATACCCCAGATCAACAATGTGAAAACTCCCCACAGGATACCCAATCTCACAGGGAAGTTGGTGATAGGAATGGTTTTCTTCTCTGAAGATTGGGACCCGTTTGCTTTCCTGACCCAGTTCCAGTATCCATAAAAGGTCATGGCAAGATAATAGAATTCCATGCCGCAGTCGGCGTAAAGCCCTTTTTGGTAATACAGGACAATGTCCAGGCCCTCCATAAGGAATCCTACGAACCAAAGCCAGATGCTGGCCCGATACTCGAACAAGATATAGACAAGTCCGAGTATCGTGGTGAGCAAATCCAACCAGTGATTGGCAAGAAATTGTGTCATTTTGTTTAGAATCTGAGGGTTAGGTTACCCATTGCAGTAAATCCTGCCATCGGTATGAATCCTATCTGGTAATAGCGGTTGTCATTGTCATGACCGTAGCTTTCAGCGATGGCAGAATATACCCAACCGCTGCTGGCATAGTGTCGGTTGAAAATGTTATGCAAATTCATGCCGATGGTCACTTCCTTCAGTCCCAAGGCCTTCGACACTTTTGAGGTGTAGCTCAGGTCGATGTTGGTCGTGGTGAAACTTGGAAGTGAACGGTCCTTGTTTTCCGTATTGTCCAGGTATTGACGACTGACGTAGTTGGTATGCCAGATAGCTTGCCATCCATTTTTGTGGAGGCGGACAAAAGCATTGGCGATGGCAGAAGGCGAGAAGGCCAGAGTGGAGTTGTCGTAGTGGAACTCACGCAATTCGTCGCCATTGCCGTCGCAATGGTATTTGGAAGCGTCGGGATTATCCTCCCAGTCATCCCAGTCTTCCACAAACTCAGTGAAGTCCTTGATCTTGTTGATGCTCAGAGAAGCATTGCCTTCGATGGCCAGCCACGGCGTGAGATCCCATCCGGCAGTCAGTTCGATACCCATCCGGTAGGAGTCCTTGATGTTGGTGGTCAATGGCTCACCGATCTCGCTCACCTGACCGGTTTGCACTAACTGGTCGTTGTATTTCATATAGTAAGCGGTGAGTCCGGCATGCCAAGTGTCGGCGGTGTGGCTGTATCCAGCTTCAAAGTCGAGGAGTGATTCTGCGTTAGGAGCAGGATAGTTGGCGTTGTCGGTGAAATTATTGCGTTCAGGCTCCCTGTGGCTCAAGGCGACAGAAGCGAACGCACGATGTCCGCTGGCATGGTAACTGACACCAGCTTTCGGGTTAAAGAAGTCGTAGTGCTTGTCGATGTCGAGGAAATGCTTCTCATACAAGTAGGTCGTTTTGTTGTAGAGGAACTTGTCGTTATAGCCATCGGTTTCATAGTTGACCCTTCGGTATTGCACATCGCCGAAGATGTCCCAGTTGTCAGTCAGATGGTAAAGTGCCTTGACAAATCCGCTGTAGTCGTTTTTCTTCGCATCAGAGTCATAATATTGGTAATCGCCGTTGGCCAGGAGTGCCTTTCTGAGTGTCTCATTGCTCAGGTAGGAGACATAGCCGAAATGATTGCCTTTGAACAACTGCAATGCGAGGCCTCCGATCAGATCCCAGTGGTCGTCCTTGTAGTTGGCGTTCCACACCAGTCCATAGACATCCTGTCGGAGTCCTTTTTTCCTCACCCAGTCGGTGCGTTTCACTGATGAGATCTCACTGCTGCTGAACTGCTCATTGGGCAGCCCGAGTTTCTTGATCTTGTTCTGGTATCTGAACTCATCATAGTATCCATAGCCGTGGGTATAGTGCAAGGATGCGGTTGTGTTCCATCGTTCATTGATGGTCCAGGCAGCAGACAGGATGTTGTGGTTCTGCCAGAAATTATCGGTCGACTTGTCCCACAGTCTGCCACCGGTTTTGGCGTAGCGTTCTGTCAAGTAATTGCCGTTGTCGTCTTTTACCAGTAGTCCGTTGTCGTCGGTCAGGATCCTCTCATAGAGGGAGTTGAAGCGGCCGAGTCCCACCTGATAGAGATCCTCATAGGTTTTGATGCCAGTATGCTGGTCATAAGCCCAGTTGGCATCACAGTAGCTGCCGTCCATCAGCGAGAGGTCGTCGTTGCCTGCGGTTACGCCGTTCCATGCCTGGCCAGTGCGCTCGAAATTGCCGAAGTTTTTGTAGCTTAGGCTCAGATGGTCATTCAGATACCGCAGACCTCCATAAAAACTACCCGACCGGCCTTGTGTACCATGGATATATCCATCGGTGTTGGTCTCATGGTAGGCGCCATCGATCACGAAGTGGTCCCATAGCAGCCCCGAGGTGAAGGAACCGCCCACATTGAAGGTGTTATATGACCCATAGCTTCCACTGATCTCCAGCGATGGTTCCATTGCCGCAGCTTTGGAAGAGAGGGCGATGTTGCCTCCGAAAGCACCGTCGCCATTGGTAGAGGCACCCACACCGCGCTGTATCTGGACGCTGCCCAGCAATGAGGCATAACTATTCATGTTAGCCCAGAACACGCATTGGTCTTCAGGGGAGTTGAGGGGTATACCGTCGAGTGTCACGTTGATGCGGGATCCGTTGGTGCCACGGATGCGCATGTAGGTGGTACCCGTACCGAGGCCGTTTTCGCTCCATGCGATCACGCCGGGGGTGTGAGAGAACAGGAAGGGAAGTTCCTGCCCCGTCTTCGAGAATTCCTGAAGTTCGGCTTTCTTGATGTTTGTTACGGCGTAAGGTGCTTCTTTTTGGGCACGTACGCCATTCACCACCACTTCTTGCAACTCCTCCAGCCAGAGCGAGTCAGGCGTGTCGGTCTGAGCCATGACCCCCATTAATGGGAGCATGGTTGCACATGTCAAGATTAATTTTTTCATTTTACCTTATTTTAAAAAACACAATAAGGGGAGATAGAGAATTTGAATTCCTACGCCGGCATTATCCGGATCAGGTCAGAGGGTCTGATCTCAGCCCGAAATATCGGGCACCCCTTAATCTACATTCTGTAAATCGTGTGCAAAGGTACGAATAAGCGAGTGAAATGCCAAATTAATTTGAGCATTTCCGAGCAATACGTTTTTCGGATTACAAATCCTAATACACACAGCATCGGGATTCTTGGACAAACCAAGCGTCACCCTTCGGGTGCCGAGCGACAAATCCCGATGAACAACGACGGCCAGTTAATGAGGTATCAAAAATGAAGAATAAGAAGCAGTCGTGAACAAAATAACGAATAATCGCATAATTGTTTGCGTGCACATGTTAATTTTTGTCATATTTTACGTCAAAGTGATAGGAAAGCTTGCAAATATGCACTTTTTTTTATAATTTTGCATCACAAAAAAAGAGGTGTGTATCTTACACCGTTTTTCTGTAAATGAAATATAACGCTACAATCTCACTCATGTGAGATATATCTGCTCGCGAGAGTCGATTTCTTTGAGTTAATTTATTTTAGTAAGTTATATACATGCACTTAGTCGTGAGACTAGGTGCATGTTGATTTATATACCCTCCTATTTGATTCTGAAGATATTCAGTGAATAGGGCGGGATCATGGTCGAAAGGGTATTCTTCCCGGAAGCATCTTTTGTCATCCCGATGCCTTCCTGGACCACAGGATACACATTCGTAGGCTGCAAGAGGGTGTTCTCGTCATCACCGCTGGCCGATGACAGGCGAATCAGTTTGGCCTCCCGTGTGGTCATGCCCTCGATATTCAGTTTGGCCTCCGTGCTCTCTGCCCCCGTGTTCACGACCTTGACGATGAGTTCACCGGTCTGGTCATCCATTTGTGCATTGGTGAAGATGCCTGGAGTATTTCCTGGTTTTAAATTGGTCTTGAAGACGACCTGGTTGTCGAGCATGCAGCACACGCTGTCGCCATCGACACGCACGCACACCTCATACCATCTTCCAGTCTCCACTCTTCCCCGGCATGTAGCAGCCTGCACCTTGTTGCCGTTCATCACTTGCTCCAGTCCGTGCTGGGTATTACCCCATCCACCCACGTTGAACCAGCAGTAGTTTTGAGGATTCTCATAGTTGAAGACTACCATGAATCCCTCATTGCCACCATCCTTCCTGGCTTTTACTTTGAGTTCGTAATGCTTTGAGTTTACTTTGGCACCATCGACGAAGATGCAGCCATCCCCATCGGAGATCTGGGAGATGACGCCATTCTCAACTTTCCATTCACCTTGAATTTTCTCCGCCCCCCTCATGTCATTGGCGACAGTCTCTCCATCAATCACCCGGCATTCAGCCTCTTTGTAAGACGCTTTCGTGCCCCATGTGGCATAACCGAAACGGCTCACCTCTGGAGTGAATGACAGGCTGCTGATCCAATCGGGGCCATAAATGCCGCCATCGTCGCAAGACACTTTCACGTTCCTCGTCCCCACATTCTCAGCCATCAACCGCTGCACGTAATAGGAAGGAGTTCCCATAGCCTTCTCGGAGTTGAAGCGGATCATGTCGGGCTGCCACGCCACATCGTTCTCATTAACGAAAATGGGAGCATAGCTGGCCATCTCCACGATGTCGCCATTATTCTCCATCCCCATCATGAAGACAGCCTCGCCCAATGCGGCATTGAGCGAGCCGAGCCGTCCGAAGCCCAGGGTCACAGCATACTCTCCGCAATAGATTTTGGCGGCTCCACGCTGATAGGAATCATATTTGTGGTAATTGTCGGTGAACCAAGAGGGTGAGCGATAATAATGCTCGTCGAGGAGTTCAACGCTTTCGCTGCTCTCCCATTTGGGATCATCGTCACCCCATGCCACAACATTTCCGATGAGGTGCATCTTAGGATATTTGGCCAGCACGGCATCTTTGAAGAGCTTGAAACGCTCATAATAGCGGTCGCTTTGCTGGTGCGGATCGGGCTGGTTGTTCTCATTGCCGATTTCCAGGTATTCGATATTGAACGGTTCTGGATGCCCGTTTCGCGCGCGCATGGCACCATATTTGGTGTTGATGTCACCATTGGCATATTCCAGGGCGTTCATACACTCATCGATCCAGGGCTGGAGTTCCTCCACCGGTGTGAGGCCGCCATGCCACAGTCCGACATTGACAACATAGAGTGGTTTGGCTCCCAGATCCTCGGAGAGCTGCAAGAACTCATGGAATCCCATGCCGTCGCTTGTCCTGTAATTCCAATTGCGGTTGAGATGCCCCTCTCTTTCCTCGATGGGGCCTATGGTACGCTCCCAACGGAAGGCATTGTCGGGGGAATCCTGTCCCTCTACGAAGCACCCGCCAGGGAAGCGCATGAACTTGGGTTTCAGTTCCAACAACATACGGGCCAGATCTGGTCGGCAACCGTTCTCCCGGTTCATGAAGGTGGGTGGAAAGAGTGACACCATGTCGAGGTCGATCTCGCCCTTGCCGTCGAATACCAACACGAACTGCGCCTTCGGGTCATTGCCATGGGCAGTCAGGGTAGCAGTATACTTCGTCCAGTTTTTGGTCAGAGCGATATCCAATTGGCTCTCAGCGTAGAACCTTCCGCCTTTCTGGTCGCAGAGCACAGCTTTCAACTTGCCCTTATACTTTTTGGCCCTGGCCCAGAAAGAGAGTTTATAGGATCGTCCTGACACTGCATTAATGCCCCAGAAGCCCTCGTTGACCAGGCACACCGGGGCTGTCTCCGTGGCCAAGACATTCAAGCGGAGTGCCTGTCGCTGATGAGCGTTGAGCAGTTGCTTCGTAATCAACTGGGTCTTGAGTGTCGACCCCGGAGAAGCGAACGTCGACCAGCATGGAGTGGTGTTCTTGCTGTCCTCAAACGATCGGTTGGCGATAAGCTCGGCATAGAGGCCGCCATCGGCAGCGTGGTTGATATCCTCGAAAAAAATGCCATACATGACGGGGCTGATATCACTGCCCCTCTGGTTGGTATGGACGGCGATATCCACTTGTGCGGATACGCAAAACGGTGCCAGCAAGCATGCCGACACAAGGAAAGACTTGATGTTCATAATGAGTTAAGGTAAAATAACGAGTTATTGTCGCTATTGCGGATAGATTATTTTTTGAGTTTGAACGCTTTCTCGATTTTTTGGATATCATCTGAGAAGGATGCATCGATCCGCATCCGCTGCTCCACTTTCTCACAGCTGTGGAGGACGGTGGAGTGATCCCTTCCGGCAATCAGTTTCCCGATTCTGGATGCAGGCATCTTGGTATGTTTCTGTGCAAGGTACATGGAGACTTGTCTTGCGGTGACAAGGTTGCGCTTGCGGCTTTTTCCGCCCACCTCTTCAGGAGAGACATTGAAATGTTCGCAGACGGTATCCACGATTTCGTCGACAGTCAGGGGATGGTTGTCGATCTTAACGGAACGTTTGAGCACCCTCTCGGCCAGTCCCAGGTCCACAGGCTGATTGTAGACCACAGAGTATGCCATGAGAGAATTGAGCACACCTTCCAGGTCGCGCACGCTGCTGTTGGCGTTCTGCGAGATATACTCCACCACATCCTCCGGCACGTCGAGACCGTCTTTCAAGATCCTAGCATGCAGAATATCCTTGCAAAGTTGCGTGTCGGGTCTTTCGAGTTCAGCGATGAGTCCACAGCAGAATCTTGTCACCAGTCTCTCGTTCATTCCCTTGAGGTCGACAGGTGGTCGATCACAAGCCAGGATGATGCGCTTGCCGGTTCTGAAGAGATGGTCGAAGATATGGAAGAACGTGTCCTGGGTTTTCGGAGCCGTCATCCACTCCTGGATATCATCGACAATCAAGACGTCGATGGTCTGATAGAAATTGATGAAGTCGTTGAGGGTGTTGTTCCTCACAGCATTGGTATACTGCACCTGGAAGAGTCGGGCGCTCACATAAAGCACTCTTTTCTGTCTGAAATTGCTTTTCACCTTCACGCCAATAGCATTGATGAGGTGCGTCTTACCGCAGCCCGACGGCCCGAAGACGAACATCGGGTTGAACTGCGTGGTGGAAGGATTTTGGGCGATGGAAAGTCCCACGGCCCTTGGAAGCTTGTTACTGCGGCCCTCGATGAAAGACTCGAAAGTCTGCTGAGGATTCAGCTGGGAGTCAATCTCCTGAGGCTGTGCGACATCAAGGGGTGTATAGGATTGGTTTGCCCGTGTCCGGTTCATCGGCTTGTCGATGGGATCATCGGTATTTTCCGACTGCAGCACCATATCCTTGTTATTGGTCTTGTCGGCGACCACCTTATAAGTAAGTCTCACATTATTGCCGAACACCCTCTTCAAAACCTTGCTGATCAAATCCACAAAGTTCTCCTCCAGGTACTCGTACACAAAGGGACTGGGTACCTGCACCAGCAACGTCATCGTGGCCGGTGAGTAGGACACGAAAACGATGGGCTCGAACCATGTTTTGAATTGCTGCTCCGTGACATTGCCTTTGATCAACTGAAGGCTTCTCTCCCAGAGCTCGACTGGATTTTGTTTCATTTTGAAAAGGGTAAACAAGACAATGATGCCTCACTTTGTAATTCGAATGCAAATTTCGCTTTTTTTTTCGGGATAAACAAATGCCGATTTTATTTGTTTTTTAACCAATCATCGTAAAATGCTCTTTTGTGGGGTTTTATAGGCGAAGTTGGAATATTGAAAAATACTTTACATTTGCATTTTTCCAAGTAATTGAGATATTGTGACTTAGCCAAAAAGAAAAGAATCTCGATAATTCGCCAAAATCCTTTTTAACAACAATCGGAAATGCATAATAATTAGGCATTTTCGACGGTTGGATAAAGTGAAGGATTGGGCACCTATTATTTAGACATTTTCTATATAATACATTTTTAGAAGTTTTTCAAGTCCCATTTCCGGGTCTATAAAAAGTATATAATTCGATGTCAATTCTACTTGTCTTTTTTGCCGAAGACAGAGAAGTGTACATATCTTTTCGGATGCTCTTTGAAATTCACCAGGAGCGAGTCAGCATGAGCCAGGGTGGAGTTGAGTTGTTCATACATGGTCTTGTCGTGAAGGATCATTCCCAGCGTACCATTTTTCTCGTTGAGGGATGCGGAGAAGGCCTGAAGGTTCTCGAGGGTCGATTTCAGTTCGTTGAGTGTAGCTTCCAGATCCAGGTTTGCCAGGTTTTCCGTGACGGTTGCAGCATTCCCCATGGTGGTATTGGCTTTGTCGAGCACACCGTCAGCCTTTCCCATGAGTCCAGGCACCTGTTTATTGATACCTGCGATCAGCTGATTGATCTGCTGTGTTGTTTTGGTCAGGTCATAGGTGATTTGGTCGGCATGGTGCAGTGTGGCAGGCAAGGCCGGGTCGGCCATAAGACCGTTCACACTCGTCAAGATGGAATCGACTTTGGGCAGCATTTTCTCGATTTGGGGCACCATTTCCTTCACTTTGCCCATTGCGCCGGAGTTGAGTCTGCCATCGATGGTACTCATCGGCTCCAGGAAGCCGTCTTTCTCGTCGCCCATGACCAGGTCGACCTGCACATTTCCCAGCAGGTCGCTTGAGATCTCGGCGATAGTCCCGACAGGAATCCTCAGTTCTTTGTCGATGCCCACCTTGGCCAGGATTTCCTCTTTGTTTTGATAATCAAACTGAATATCCGTGACCGTGCCCACTTTGAATCCGTTGGTCATGATGGGGCTTGACCCAGACAATCCGCTGATATTATTGAATTTGATATAATAGGTGTTATCATCAGAGAAAAGTGTCACGCCTTTGAGGAAATTCATTCCGAAAAAGAGCACCACGATTCCGAGGATGGCGACAAGAGCGATTTTGATTTCTTTCGTAAAACCCTTCATGCTATGTTATTTTTTACTGTTGTTTCTATATTCTTTCAAAGCCTGTGAGATATTCAGTTTGTATCCATCCCTGAAAGCGATGATGAACGCCTGTGGGAATTTGGAGGAGAGTGTTTTGCGCAGGTTGCTGATTTCCTCAAAGTCGGTGGAAGCTCCGACGGTATACTTCACCATCCCGTTCTCCTTGTAGCTTTCTATGCCCTCAACACCTTGGAACACGCTGCTATTGGTGGGTATTTCCTGCGAAGTGGCGGCAATCTGCACTTTGAAAATCGGTCTTCCGCCAGGTTGCATGTTTTCGGGGAGCATGTCAACCTCATCATTGGGTTTCTCCGCTGTTGCAGGTTGCTCTACTTGTTTTTCAGAAGGAGTTGGAGAATCGGTTTTAGCGGGAAGATCCTCGTTTTTTTTCTCTACTGGGACGGAGTTATCAGTTTTTGAAGAAGTCGAGGAGGTTGTAGGAGGGCTAGGAGGGCTAGTTGGACTAGGAGGACTAGTTGGACTAGGAGGACTAGTTGGGCTAGGAGAACTAGTTGGGCTAGGAGGACTAGTTGGACTAGGGGGGCTAGTTGGACTAGGAGGGCTAGTTGGGCTAGGAGGACTAGTTGGACTAGGAGAAGGTTGGGGATCGAGCTGTGGTTTTGCGGGCTGTGGTTCAGCAGGCTTAGCTGGAGCAGGAGGAGGAGCCGTCACTTGAGGAGTAGCGGCGGGAGGATTCGCAGTCTTGGGAGAAGTTTTCTCTGAGGGAGGATTAGCCTTTTCTGGAGTTGGAGGCGGATTAGTGGCCGTAGTGGAAGACTTTGCCGGTGGAGGAGTCGGTGCTGGTGCCGGTGCAGCAACTGGTGCCGAAGCAGGAGTCGGTGCCGGTGTTGAAACTGGTGCCGATGTTGCAACAGGAGCCGGGACCGGATTGGTATTGAAATGGGTTCTGACGGCCCTCTGCTCTGTATATTCCGCAACCGCCATCAAAGTACCGGGATCCTCTTCGAACAAGGTGTTGTTTGCGCCCGCCGTTTCAGGCTCAGGTTCCACTTCATTTGCCACGCCCTCATTTTGTGCCGTCACTTTGGAGTTGCCGTATTTTTTCTTGTATTTCAGGAAAGCCTGATAGATGCCCCGTGCTATTTTGTCCTGTCCCTCTGCAGTGTTGAGGTATTGTTCCTCATCTTGTGTGGTGATGAAACCAAGTTCTATCAGGCAACTCGGCATGGAAGTCTCTCGGAGCACGAGAAAACCGGCCTGGTGCACCCCTTTGTTGACTCTGCCACTTGTGGCGCAGACCTCGCTTTGTATGAGTCTGGCCAATTCCACGCTATTCGCCATGTTCTTGTCCTGCATGAGTTCGAACATGATGTAGCTTTCCGATGATTTCGGATCAAAACCAGCGTAGCTTTGCTTGTAGTTTTTCTCGATGAGGATGACGGAGTTCTCTCTCTTGGCCACGTTCAAGTTGTCCGCAGCGCGGTGCATACCCAGTGTATATGTCTCGAATCCCCGTGAGATCTTGCCGCCGTCCAGGGCATTGGTGTGGACGGAAATGAAGAGGTCGGCCTTGTTGCGGTTGGCGATATTCGCCCTTTCCTTCAGTTCGATGAAGACATCGGTTTTGCGAGTGTATATCACGTTCACGTCAGGACAGTTTCTTTCCACGTACTTGCCGAAGGCCAGTGCCACCTGCAGGTTGATATTTTTCTCGACCGATATTTTCCCTGGAGCTCCGGTATCCTTTCCCCCGTGTCCGGCATCGATGACAAGGGTGAATTTCTTGTCTGCCGCCTGGGTTCCCATGGCCACCAAAAGCATGAGGAAAGATAAGATATATTCTCTGATTTGCATTTCCTTTAATCAATTATGGGTGCAAAATTAGTGAATTTTGGCAAGAAAATCACGAAATGCCACCTCTTTTATCATTTATTAAATATATGGTCACCCCCGCGCCCTTGGTCTCCGCCCCCATAGGCGGGTTGATTTTGGTGATGCGCACTATAACCTCCTCGATCTGCGGAAACCTGCAGCATATCTGCTCAGCCATCCTTCCGGCGACATGTTCGAGGAGAGCGGAAGGGATATCCATCTCCTGCTTGACGATGTCGAGGAGTGTGGCATAATTCACGGTATCCTCCACCCGGTCAGACGCCATGGCTTGGGAGAGATCGAGGGTCACGTCGATGTCGACCGAGTAATTCCCTCCGACGATTCTTTCCTGCGGCAGTACGCCATGAAAGGCATACAGCCGCAGGTCATTGATGAAGATATGTCCGGCACATGTTTTCATCATGAGTGACTTATCCGCAACGGGAGGCCCCGCAGTTCTTACAGATGAGGCATCCCTCCTGATAGACCAGAGTCTCATGTCCACAGACGGGACATTTCTTGCCTTGTGCGACCGTCCCATCGACGATGTATTTCTTAAGAGCCCTCTCGACACCATTTTTCCAAGTGTTGATGCTCTCGCTCTTGAGTTGTAGCGACCCCACCAGTTTGATCACGTGGTCGATCGGCATCCGGTATCTGAGCACGCCCGAGATGAGTTTGGCGTAGTTCCAGTATTCGGGATTGAACTTCTCGCTGAGTCCTTCCACGGTGGTCTTATATCCCCTCTTGTTCTCGAACTGGAAATCATAGCGGTGCGACCCGTCCTCATTGGTTTGCTTGATAATTTTTCCCTTGGTCACCGTCTTGGGCAGCACGATGCCCTCGTCATCATCCTGCAGTCCAGTGAAGATCTCGTAGGGATAGCCGTCGAGCAGTCCCACGAAAGCCACCCATTTCTCCTTGTTGTTTTGGAATCTGACCACATCGCACTCCAAGGTCTGCGGCCTGACCTCTGTCACCTCCGGCCTTTGGTATTCCTTGCCGTCCGGGGTGTTTTCCTTGGCTTTTTTCTCTTCCTTCTTCTTGCTTGCCGACAGCATCACACCGGCCCGGCTCCCGTCTCTGTAGATGGTGCATCCCTTACAGCCCGACCGCCAGGCCTCGACATAGAGTTTGTTCACCAGGGCTTCATCGACATTGTTGGGCAAGTTGACGGTGACACTGATCGAGTGGTCCACCCATTTCTGGATAGCGCCCTGCATCTTCACCTTCATCAACCAGTCGACATCGTTGGCCGTAGCCTTATAATAAGGTGATTCAGCCACCAGTTCGTCGATTTCCTCTTGCGAGTATCGTTTCTGGAGATCGTAGCCGTTGAGTTGCATCCATTTCTGGAATTTGGGATGATAGACGATGTATTCCTCGAAGGAGTCACCCACCTCGTCGACGAAATCGACATGTGCATTGACATCCCCCGGGTTGACTTTCCTGCGCCTCTTGTATACCGGCATGAATACAGGTTCGATGCCACTGGTGGTCTGTGTCATCAGACTGGTCGTCCCCGTGGGGGCGATGGTCAGGCAGGCGATGTTGCGCCTGCCATATTTAGTCATATCCTCATAGAGTTGTGGATCAGCCTCTTTGATTCTGAGGATGAAGGGGTTGTCCTTTTCGCGATCAGCATCGTAGATTTTGAATTTTCCTCTCTCCTTAGCCATTTCCACCGAGGAGCGGTAAGCGGCGAGGGCCAGTGTGCGCTGCACTTCCACGGCGAAGTCGGTGGCTTCCTGTGTGCCATATCTCAGTCCCATGGCGGCGATCATATCTCCCTCTGCGGTGATGCCCACGCCCGTTCTTCTTCCCATGCCACTCTTGCTGTAGATTTTCTCCCAGAGATGGTATTCAGCCCCTTTCACCTCGTCGGTCTGGGGATCGGATTTGATTTTCTCCATGATGGCTACGATCTTCTCCAGTTCGAGGTCCACGATATCGTCCATGAGCCGCTGGGCCAAGACGACATGCTTCCTGAACAAATCGAAGTCAAAACAGGCATGGTCTGTGAACGGATCGACGACATAGGAATAAAGATTGATCGAGAGCAGACGGCAGGAGTCGTAAGGACAAAGGGGTATCTCACCGCAGGGATTGGTGGAAATCGTGCGGAAACCCAGGTCGGCATAGCAGTCGGGGATACTCTCCCTGATGATGGTATCCCAGAACAAGACCCCAGGCTCTGCGCTCTTCCAGGCATTATGCACGATTTTGCCCCAGAGGTTTTTGGCTTTGATCGTCTTCCTGACCATGACCTCCTCGCCCTCAATGGGAAAGCGCTGCTCGTAGTCAGCATCATTGATGGCCGCCCTCATGAAATCGTCATCGATGCGCACCGATACATTGGCGCCCGTCACCTTTCCCTCGGTCATCTTAGCATCGATGAATGCCTCGCTGTCAGGGTGCTTGATACTCACAGAGAGCATCAGTGCTCCCCGACGTCCATCCTGTGCCACCTCACGAGTGGAATTGCTGTATCGCTCCATGAAAGGCACCAGTCCGGTACTCGTCAGCGCGGAATTGTTGACGGGAGTCCCTTTCGGGCGAATATCCGAAAGGTCATGGCCCACCCCACCCCTTCTTTTCATCAACTGCACCTGTTCCTCGTCGATACGCAGGACAGCGCCGTAGGAATCCGCATTCCCATCAAGGCCGATGACGAAACAATTGGAGAGAGAAGCCACCTGATGATTGTTTCCGATGCCTGTCATCGGACTGCCGGCGGGCACGATATATTTGAAATGGTCGAGCAAGTCAAACACCTCTTGTGCTGACACAGGATTGGCATAATTTTGCTCTATCCGTGCTATTTCATTGGCGATGCGCCAGTGCATGTCGGCAGGTGACTGCTCATAGATATGACCGAAACTGTCTTTCATGGCATATTTGTTGACCCATACACGGGCTGCCAGTTCATCACCTCCAAAATAAAGCAAAGAAGCATTGAGTGCTTCCTCATAAGAATAAGTTTTCAGTTGATTCATGAGATATTTCTTTAACGGAATGCAAAAATACAAACAAATACTGAGATAAAAAAAGAATAAATAGGAAATATTTTGCAGATTATCCAAACTTTCATCAGAACGCCGATGAACTTTTTGGAAAACTTTTATCCTGAAAGTCTCTCAAATATTGTTAAAGTATTTATTTAATATATTAAAATAAATGATTTTGTTATATTTGTTTTTATTAATTGATTAAAGTAACTGTTTAATACAGAAATCACACTTTTTGTCAAGCAATTAGGTGAAGGTGCATATAACCGTCTTTCTATCCAGTCGAAATAAAGAGTGAGTCCACCACAAGGCTCCTCTCCCCTTAAAGGGTCGGGAAGTACCTGACGGACAGAGGAGACGTTTCATCATGAGATTTTGACTTTTATTGTGGACTCACATCTGATTTTTGCCAGTGAACTCAAGAATCAAACCAATTCATTAATTTTTGCTTGATTATCATGGTTATTTGGAAAATGTTTGTTATTTTTGTGGCAGAAAAACCAAATAGCTTAAAAGATGAAAACATTCAAAATCAGGCTGTTTGTTGTGCTGTCGGGAATACTATTCCCTTTGCTGACAGCCAACTGCAGCGAGAAGAAATCCGTAGGAAAAACCGAATCGGCAGAGGCGACAGCCAAGACAGAAAGCGTGATCCAGTTATCCACCCCACCCTTCCAGAAATTCGTAGTGGTGACCGTCGAAGAAGCGGCTCTTTACAAACAAGCCGACACCGACAGTCCCTGGTTGATGAGATGGATAGAGTCTGACTGCGAGAGTGATCTTTGCGAGAATATCTATCAATGGTCAGACCAGCCAGGCAAGGCAGGGTTTGAGGTCAGCACGGACATCATGGCATGCGAAGGAGTAGTCTACCCCGTGCTCGGCGAGGAAGGCGATTTCTACAAAGTCAGCACCACCACCAAATGGTGCGACGTGGAAAGTGCCTATATCCCCAAAGCATGTGTGGGAGACATCGAAAGTGCCCCCATCAAGGCTGAGATGTTGGAATCGGACGACATGTATTTCAAGTGCCGTGTGATGAAGGAGGGCAAATACAAGGACATTACCCTTATCGACTATTATGACGAGCTTGATGGAGAGAGTCTTCAAGTGGGTGTGCTGACCAACGGCGTAGTCGCTACACCGCTTGTCTACACTATTTTCTGCCAACTGAATCCGGAGTTGAATGGAACCAGCGGCATGAAAATCGAAGAAACCGACGGACATTTCATGCTCAGTTTCAGCAAGGACCTGTCGATGCCCGTCGAAGAGGACTATGAAGATTATCAGCTCAACCTGAAGAAACTCAGTGCAGAGCAGATCGAAACAATTATCAACACGGTGACGAAGAAAAAGCCCGAATACGTGGAATACATGTACCACCTCCCAGCCCAGGGACTGCAGTCTTTCGTTTACCTCACTAAGTAATCCGATGAAAGAAATCTATTTAGCCGGAGGATGCTTCTGGGGAACGGAGCATTATTTCAAAATGATCGAGGGAGTGGTAGCGACAGAGGTGGGCTACGCCAACGGCATCACCAAGAATCCTACCTACGAAGAGGTATGCACCGACAAGACCCGCTTTGCGGAGACGGTGCGTGTCACATACAATCCTGAGATTGTGGGACTTTGTTTCCTGTTGCGGATGTATTTCAAAGCCATCGATCCCGTAAGCGTCAACCAACAGGGGCATGACAAGGGCTCCCAATACCGCACCGGCATCTACTACGTCGACGAGCGCGACCTACCCATCATTGAGGCGGCATACCAATCAGAGCAGGAGAAATACGGGAAGCCGCTGGCCGTGGAAAAACTGCCCCTGCAGAATTTCTACACGGCGGAGGAATACCATCAGGACTATCTCGACAAAAATCCCGATGGCTACTGCCACCTCCCCCTCTCACTCTTTGAATTTGCCAAAAAAGCCAAGCCCGAACGCTGAACGGCATGAGCAAGAACGATCTGTTAAGGAACTGACCGTGTGTGATAGATGCTCATGTCATTCTGGCATGTTCACTTTTTTCACGATATGGCAAGGGTTTCCCACGGCCACGCAGTCGGATGGAATGTCGTGCGTCACTACGGAACCGGCCCCTATGACGGTGCGGTCGCCGATAGTAACACCGGGACATATCGTCACATCGCCACCTATCCAGCAACGCTCGCCTATCCTGACAGGGCGACACATCTCATACTGATCTCGCAGGTCAGCATCGGTGGGGTGCTCGGCGGTATAGATATGTACACCAGGTGCAATGAGTGTCTTTCGGCCAATATATACCCCACCGCCATCCAGAACGATGCACCCGAAATTGATGTAAACGCCCTCCTCAGCATAGATCTGATTGCCATAGTCACAATAAAAAGGAGGCTCCACATAGACATCATCGGCAGAATTGGGCAGAAGCTCGCGGATAGCCTCGAACATTGCCGGAGTCTGGTAGTCGGTCACGTTGATTCTCTTCAATAAAAGTTTCACCTCCGCGCGCCAGGCCCGCATCTCATGTGTGTGAGCATCATAGGGCTGTCCACTTGCCATTCTTCTGAGCTCATCCTGTAGAGCAGGGCTTTGCTGCAGTTCTTCTTTTCGGGTCATGATATACTGTTATTCGTGTATTTGTGGGTTATGACTGCAAATATACATATTTTTTGCTCTATCCGACTTTTTTCATCGAATTATTTATGAGACCACTTCGCTTGCGTTGCCGTATTACTATTCACCAAGATGCTTTATGGTTATTCCCAACTTCGCTTGCGCATGGCCCGCTTTCGTGGTACAAGACAGAATGAGTTTTGGCGACAATCAGCAGGCAGAACGCAATTTCTTTCACCTTCTTGCCGCAGGTATGTCATTCCTCTTCAAGCATCTCAATCTGAATGAAGTGCATCAATCAACTGTTCAAGATACTAAAATGAGGAATTACAGGATTGCCCTGCTTCTATTTTGGGAGTCATCTTAAAAAAGGCAAAATTGTTGTGTGGTTGAGCAATAATGTGTAAATTTGTAGGCTAAAATAGGAGGGGAATCCCTCGCTTCATCACAAAAAACACCGACGCCATCAAAGTCATCCGTCATATCATCAGCCTATTGGTCTGGTTCCTTATCGGAATCACGGCCCTTTTCCTCATTCTGCTGCACGTCCCTGCTGTGCAGCGGTACATCGGGCACCAAACCGCCTCCGCCCTCAGCGAGAAACTGGGGACACAGGTTGAGGTGGGCAAAGTGGATGTCGGGTTGCTCAACCGAGTCATCATCGATGACTTTGAGCTCTACGACCAGCAGGAAAAGAAAATGCTCAGTGCTACGAGGCTCTCCGCCAAGCTCGATATCGGTCCCTTGTTGAAAGGCAAGATTTCTGTCTCGTCGGCCCAACTCTTCGGCATGAAGGCCAACCTCTACCGTGAGACAGCCGATGCCCCATTCAACTTCCAGTTCATCGTCGACTCCCTCTCCTCCAAAGAGCAGAAAGAGAAGAAGCCCCTTGACCTCAACATCAACTCCCTCATCATCCGCAACGGTGCCGTGAAATACGACCAGTTGGATGTCCCGGCCACCCCAGGCCGCCTCTCACCACAGCACCTGCATCTGACTGGTCTCAGCGGCCATCTGATGCTTTACCGTCTCCGCGACGACCTCATTGACCTGAAAGTCAAGAAACTCGCCTTCAAGGAATCCTCTGGACTCGACCTCCGCAAACTATCGCTCAACCTGAGCGCCACGCCAAAGTCGGCGACGCTGACAGGCCTCAGCATCCAATTGCCTAACAGCCATCTCGCCATCGACTCCCTTGGCGCCACCTATCAGGTCGCTGACGGCAAGCTGTCGAAAGAGACACTGCAGTATAAAGGCGGCATCAGTCAATTGAGCATTCTGCCCGCTGACTTCGCATTCCTACAGCCAGCTTTGTCCGGCATCCAGGAAAGAGTGGAACTGACCGCACAATTCCAAGGCACCCACAACAGTCTGACGGTGGCGTCGCTGAATCTCAAATCCGCCAACAACGTCACCCTTGCTGCCAATGGGTCGGTCAGGAATATAGGCACCACCCCTGAGTGGTTCTGCCGCATCGGCGAACTGCATGTTAAGTCCACGGCACTCCAGCGGCTCTCACAGAACACGGGAGTCCACATCCCCATTCCTCCCCAAGTGCTCCAACTCGGCGACATCGAATACCGGGGCGAAGTGGGCGGCACCCCACGGGAATACGCCCTCAGGGGGACACTTCAGACCGATGTCGGCAGCACCCGACTGTCCGTCGGACTGCAAGGTCAGCATTTCAGCGGTCATGCCGAGACCGACGGACTGGATATCGGCAAGATTCTCAGCGACAACCGATTGGGCATCATCGCCACTACTATTGATGTCGACGGGCATCTCCCCCTGGGCCGCAAGATGTCGCTGTTGGCCAAAGGCAACGTCTCCCGACTCGACCTCAACGGTCATACTTACCAGAACATCGACATCGACGGGTTCTACAACAACGAGTCATTCAACGGCACCCTTGGCATTGACGACCCCAACGGCCAGATCGGGATTGAAGGACTGCTCAACCTCACGCCAGGCGCCCTCTCTGCCAACATCCCCGCCACGGCCCATCATTTCAATCCCGAAGCCCTCGGCCTGACCACCGACCTCAAGAACCACGAATTTGACTTCAACCTGAAAGCCAACCTGTCGGGCGAGAGCCTAAAGAGCATGAAAGGCTACATCGACCTGGAGAATTTCAGGTTGCAAGCCCCGGAAAAAAACTACCAGTTGGCAAGCCTGCACATCGATGCCGACCAGCAAGGCACGGAGAAGCATATCGACGTGGTGAGCGACTTCGGACATCTCAACCTGCAAGGACAATATCAGTTGGAGCATATCACATCGGGCATTGCCCACGTCATCAAGAGCAAGCTCCCTACCCTGCCCCTCCTTCCCACTCCGGCACAAGGAGGCACCGACGACTACCACTTCACGGTTGACATCGACCGGAGCGACTGGCTCAAGCAACTCGTCAACATCGATCTCGACATCAACTCCCCCCTGCATATCGACGGCCATATCAATGAGCCGGCCTCTGCCATCCACCTCGTCTGCAATGCCCCAAGCATTGAGTATGACGGGAGCGACTACCGCGACGTGGAGATCACGATGAACACACGTGGCGATACCCTCTTCACCAACGCCAACCTGATCAAGATGCAGGAAGAAGGGAAGCGCCTCGACCTGGCCCTTGTGTCACATGCAGCCAACAACGAGCTCACCGCCGACCTCCACTTCAACAACCATGGAGGAAAGCAACGCCTGAGGGGACTCCTCTCCGCCACCGCCGACTTCTTCACCGACAGTCAGAAAAGGGATGCAGCCCATGTGAAGATGAACCCCTCGCAGATCTTCGTCAACGGCACGCCATGGGAGGTCGTGCCCTCCGAACTCTTGCTATCGAAAGGCAACATCGTCATCGACAAATTTATGATCCGCAACGGCGACCAACACGTCAGGGTGGCTGGCTCACTCACCGAATCACCGACCGACACCATCCATGTAGACCTCAACAGGCTTGATGCGGAGTTCCTGTCCGACATCCTCCATGTGAAAGGCATCGACTTCGGTGGCTATATCACCGGCACAGCCTTTCTCACCTCCGTCTTCGACACACCGGAAGCCAGAGCCGACCTGCAGATCGACGGTTTCAAATTCGTCGACGGCCTGCTCGGTGACATGGCCCTCAAAGCCAACTGGAATGCCCAGGAAAACCGCATCAACATCGATGGACATGCTGTCGACGAAGGACAGGGCATCACAGACGTAGGCGGGTTTGTGGCCCTCTCACCGGGTGAGATCAACCTCAACATCGAGGCCGACGGCACCCCGCTCCGTTTCCTCCACCGCTTCTGCGACAGTTTCATGCGCGACATCCAGGCACGGGCTTTCGGACATGTGAGAATCTTCGGTCCACTGAGCGACATCAACATGGATGGCGAGGTGGTGGCCAACGGCGACATCAGCCTCTCCGCCCTGAACACCACCTACACCCTGCGCAACGACACTGTCCGACTCGTTCCCGACCACATTATCTTCGATGCCGACTCCATTTTTGATGCCTACGGCCACTACGGACTGGTGACCGGCAGCGTGGACCACGAGAGCCTCAGCAACTTCACCTTCGACATCGGAATTCATGCAGAGAACCTGCTGTCGTATGACTTCAAGGAGTTTGGCGACGACACTTTCTGCGGCACAGTATATGCCACCGGCGACTGCCACATCAAGGGCATCAGCGGGGAGGTCACTATCGACGTGGAAGCCACCCCCGAGCGCAACACCGTATTCTATTACAACGCCGCCAGTCCCGACGCGCTCAACACCCAGGACTTCATTGTGTGGAACGACGTCACCCCCGAAGCCATCGACTACTCCAAACTGCCCTCCGCCAGCAAGGATGCTCCCACCACCCATCTCCAGGAAGAGGCCGAAGAGCCAACGGTCCCCGACATCCCCTCCGACCTGCGCATGAATTTCCGCATCAACGCCAATCCCGACGCCACCCTGCGACTGCTTATGGACGCAGAGAGCGGCGACTACATCGCCCTGAACGGCAGCGGCACGCTGCGCGCCTCGTATTTCAACAAAGGCGCTTTCCAACTCTTCGGCAACTATGTCGTCGACCACGGCATCTACAAACTGACCATTCAAAACGTCATCAAGAAAGACTTCCAGTTCCAGCAGGGAGGCACCATCTCCTTCGGCGGAAACCCCTATGATGCCGCTCTTGACCTGAAAGCACAATATGTCGTCAACGGCGTCTCGTTATCCGACCTCAACATCGGGCGCAGTTTCAGCACCAACAATATCCGTGTCAACTGTATCATGAACATCAGCGGCACCCCCAACCAGCCCGCCGTCGACTTCGACATGGAGATGCCCACCGTGAACAGTGATGCCCAGCAGATGGTGCGCAGCCTCATCAACAGCGAAGAAGAACTCAACCAACAAGTCATCTACCTCCTGGCCATCGGACGTTTCTACAACCAGAACGCCAACACCATGGACGAAGAAGGCCAAAGCCAGACCAGTCTCGCCATGCAGAGCCTGCTCAGCGGCACCATCAGCCAGCAAATCAACAATGTGCTGAGCAACGTGATCAAGAACAACAACTGGAACTTCGGCGCCAATATCTCCACGGGTGATGAAGGCTTCAACAATGCGGAATACGAAGGACTGCTCAGCGGCCGGCTGCTCAACAACCGCCTGTTGATCAACGGCCAGTTCGGCTACCGCGACAATCCCAATGCGACAACCAGCTTCATCGGCGACTTCGACATCCGATACCTCCTCTACCCCAACGGCAACCTCGCCGTGAAAGTCTACAACCAGACCAACGACCGGTACTTCGTCAAGAACAGCCTCAACACCCAAGGAGTGGGACTGATCATGAAAAAAGACTTCAACGGATGGCGCGAACTGGTGGGCATCCACAGAAAGAAAAAGAAAGAAAAAAACAAATGATATGAAAAAAATCTTAGCAGCACTCTTGTGCTTAACCCTGTTCTATCCTATGACATCAGATGCAAAGAAAAAGACCGTCACCATCAAGGTCGTCGAGACCAGCGATGTGCACGGCTGCTTCTTCCCCTACGATTTCATCAACCGAAAGCCCCTCAAAGGAACGCTCGCACGGGTCATGACCTACGTGGAAGATCTTCGAAAGACACATGGAGAGAATGTCATCCTCGTCGACAACGGCGACATCCTGCAAGGCCAGCCCACCTGCTACTACTCCAACTATATCAAACCCGAGGTCATCAATGTGGCCGCTGACGTCATCAATTATATGGGCTATGACGCCGAGACCTTCGGCAACCATGACGTGGAAACGGGCCATACCGTCTACGACAAATGGATCCGCGAGGTGAAATGCCCCATGCTCGGAGCCAATATTATCAGCAGTACGACCGGCAAGCCCTATGTCGAGCCCTATACCCTCATCGAGCGCGACGGCGTGAGAATTGCCATCATCGGCATGCTCACTCCCGCCATCCCCAACTGGCTCAACGAAGAGCTGTGGAAAGGTCTCCGTTTCGATGAGATGGTGAGCTGTGCCAAATACTGGGTGGACTACCTGAAAAAGAACGAGAACCCCGATGTGATCATCGGCCTCTTCCATTCGGGCAAAGACGGTGGCATCATGACCGACACCTACGAGGAAGACGCCTCGGAAAAAGTGGCCCAACAGGTGCCAGGCTTCGACCTGATCCTTTTCGGCCATGACCATACCATCCACAACGACATCGTCAAGAACGTGGAAGGCGGCGACGTGGTCTGCCTCGACCCCTCCTGCCACGCTCTGAACGTGGCCGTGGCCACCATATCCATCGAGAAAGGCCGCAAGAACAAGATTGTATCCAAACAAATCTCTGGGGAGATCGTGAGCGTAGAGAACCTGCCCATCCACCAGGCTTTCGTGGACCATTTCCAAGCCACGATCGACAGCGTGAGGAGTTTCGTCGACCGTCCCCTGGGTGTATTTGAGAACACCATCTACACCCGTGACTGCTATTTCGGCAATGCGGCATTCACCGATTACATCCACGACATCCAACTGAAACTCACTGGTGCCGACGTATCCTTCAACGCCCCGCTATCGTTCAACGCCAAGATTGAGGCAGGTCCTGTGACCGTGAGCGACATGTTCAACCTCTACCGGTTTGAGAACCAGCTCTACACTCTTCGGATGACGGGAGAGGAAATCCGCAAGCACCTCGAGATGAGCTATGACCTATGGGTGAACACCATGACTTCGCCCGACGACCACATCATGCTGCTCAATGACCAGAAGACCGACGACCAGCAGCGGTATATGTTCAAAAACCTGGCCTTCAATTTTGACAGTGCCGCCGGCATCGACTATGAGGTAGATGTGACCAAACCCGACGGAGAGAAGGTGCGAATCCTCCGCATGAGCAACGGAGCACCTTTCGACGAGCACAAATGGTATCTCGTGGCCATGAACAGCTACCGCGCCAACGGTGGTGGGCAATTGGTCACCAAAGGCGCAGGCATCTCGCCCGAAGAACTGAAGAGACGCATCATCTACCAAAGTGAGAAGGACCAGCGTTACTACTTGATGCAGGAAATCGAGAAAGCCGGCCGCGTCAGTCCCAAGGCTCACTACAACTGGCGCTTCGTGCCCGATGAGTGGGCCAAGCCCGCACTGGAGCGCGACCGCAAATTGCTTTTCGGGAAATAAATCAGGAAGGCTGAAAAAACCCGGCTTAACCGAAGACAAAACTATCAGACCAGACCATGAGCGAAAAAAGGAAATTCTGGTTCGTCTTTTGCAAGACCGACCTCTTGCTGGAACAGCAGAACGACGGTACCTGGGCTGTGCCCTGCCAAGAAGAGCCGCCCGTGCCCTTGAAACCCTGGACGACCATACACCACGTCACCACGCTGAGCGGAGAAGTCGTGGAGACCTACAGCGTCGACATACCACCGCATGAGGATGCCACCCATAAAATGTGCAGTCTGCGGGCATCCTACCAAGACCTGCCAGAATACCTCTATCTGGCAGCTGGCAAATGTGCGGAAATCCTCTACTGGGACAGCACCACCAAATTCTGCGGGGTCTGCGGTGGGCCGATGCGCCTACACACCGACATCTCCAAGCGCTGCACCTGCTGCGGCAAGGAAGTTTGGCCCCAGCTGGCCACTGCCGTCATCTGCCTTGTCAGCCGCGGCGACGAGGTGCTTCTGGTGCATGCCCGCAACTTCAAGCGCGACTTCTTCGGACTTGTGGCCGGATTCGTAGAAACCGGCGAGACCCTGGAGGAAGCCGTGGAGCGCGAAGTGATGGAAGAGACGGGTATCAGCATCAGCCATATCCGATATTTCGCCAGTCAGCCCTGGCCCTATCCCTGCGGACTGATGGTGGGTTTCTTTGCTGACTATGAAGGAGGAGAAATCCACTTGCAACGGTCAGAGCTCTCGAAAGGCGGCTGGTATCGCTACGATGCCCTGCCCCCCATTCCAGAGAAGCTATCCATCGCCCGAAGGCTGATCGACCAATGGATCAACGACAAAACCATACATCAACCCTAAAAACACGATGACCATGCACCAAACCACACGACAGAGCATCTTCATGCTCGCCATGCTGTTTCCCCTCATCAGCTGGGCACAGGAAATGAAATCATCCGGCCGTTCCGCCGAGGAAATCGTCCCCGCCAAGTGGTCACACACCGAAGCCACCGGCGATCTCAACAAAGACGGCATCGCCGACCTGGCCATCATCGTCACCTCCTACTTCAAGGAATATATCGAGGTGGATGAGAACGGTGATACGATCGACAACAATCCCTCCTCGCTGTATCTCTACAAGGGCGGCCCCGACGGCAGTTACCAGTTATGGAAAGTCTACGAAGGCGCCGTGCCCAACTCCCCCACAAGATTCTGCATCATCGACCAGAGCGTGGATATCACCGACAGAGGAACGCTGATCATCTCGACCAGCACTTTTCTCACTGCCGGTGGCTGGGGCAACTCCGACGATTCCTACGTCTTCCGCTATCAGCAAGGAGAATTCTGCCTGATCGGCGAGGAGCATCATGAGATGGCCAGGAACACAGGCGAAGACACCACCACCAGCATCAATCACCTGACCCATAAGAAATGGGTCAGCACCTCAAATGCCTTCGATGATACCGTCAAGGAAAAGAAAGTGTGGAAAAACATTCCCAAAGCCCCGCTCCGGGTCTTAGGGAAAGACATCAGCGTCATCGGTGACGAATAACCACTCCTGCCACTGTCTTGGCAAAAAGAATCCCCTGCGTTTCTGGCAGGGGATTCTTTTTTGCTGATTATCGTGCATTTCAGCGTACAATCTTGCGTGTGATGGTCTTCCCGTCCGGCATCAGGGCACGCATGATGAAGATGCCGTCTGCGGGAGAGAGCACCCGCTCACCCGAAAGGTTGAAGTACTCTATGCGGAGAGGAATGCTATCGCTGCCGATGAGAGCGACCCCCATGTCATCGTCGAGGAAATACTCAAGACTTACAATGACACATTGCTGTTCACCAGTGTTCCTGAACGTCACAGCCTCAGCCATATCAGGCAAGTCGAAGCTGGCGCTGACGGGATTGGAAGTGTCCTTCGACTCCTGCAGGATGACCGAGTTCTCCTCATTATAGGTCACGCCACCCACTTCTGCCCAATAACTGGTGCGGTTGGGCGCAGAGACATTGGTGTAGCTCCAGAGCGTGATTTTTGTAGCCTTCGCGTTTTCAGGCAAGAACACCGTGTTCTGTGCACCGTTCGAGCATTTGATGGTCGTGCGGCTGATGGTATTGCCATCATACACCACATTGATCTTGTCGGCTGCTGTATAAGCTTTGGACAAATTGCCGGTGATCACCATGGAGAAACCTTCAGCATCATCACCATCGACGCCGACGAGCATGTTGTTGACACCACTGTCATCATAGGAAGCCGTCGACATGTTTCCCCAAGTGAGGAGGGCCAGTTTCTTCTCTTTCTCTGGGTTGGGGTCTGGTTTTTCGTTGGGGTTGTCCTCACCTCCCACGACCTTGATCACACCTTTGGAGTAAAGCTCCGAGGTGTCCCATGTCTGCCCCTCGCCCGGTGCAGCGGGGAGGATCTCAGCAAATTGCCCGTTGATTGTCCCTGTCACATCCAGGACCTGGAAGGCCGTGGCATTGTATGGAGCCTCCTCGAATTTACCATTGGCCAATCGGAGCACGGCACCTGGATCGAGCGTGACATTTCCCTTTACGGCCAATGTATTGCATGTCGACGCATTGGCGGGGATGTCGACGATGGCACCCTCATTCAAAGTCAGCGTACTGTTCAGGGTCAGTATTTTCCCCTCGATGGTCTCGTCACCAGGTTGTATCCTACCGCCGCTGCAGACCGTCACGGCACCAGCCACGCTGCCCGTTCCGGCGAGAGCGGCATCCTCTGCGACAGTGACGCTTCCAGTGCCACTGTTACGGCCGTTCACCACCAGTGAGCCACCATTGACCTGAGTATATCCCTTATAGATATTATTGCCTTTGAGCCGCCAAACGCCATTACCCTCCTTGATGATGTTCGTCGTCCCATCATATTTCGAAGCGGTGTTGCTTGCACAGTTGTCGATTACTCCGGCAAAAGTCTCATCGGTATTAGCGCCACCTACATGCCAAGTCATCACATGTCCGGCTGTGTTTTTGCTCGACCCACTGAGGAAAGTCCCAGCATCGCCGCTGAGTCCACCCAGATAAAGCTCGCCATTGGTACCCCAGTAGACGATGCGGGTGTTCCCCTTCAGGTGGATGGAGTTATTGGGCATACCCCGGTAACTGCTGTTGTTGAGCATCAGTTGCGCACCATTAGACGAAGATCCTGTACCCTTGGCGATCAGTGTGCCGTAGAATCCACTCCAGTCGCCGGTGATATACTCACGCACCCAGTTGATCTCCCACTCCACGGTGCCATTGCCGCGCACATTGCTCTTGATACTGCAGTTGCGGCAGAAATAGACTTTGGAATACGTGTCATCCATCACCTCAATGGGGAAATCATAAGTGGCATAAGTGTCGTTGGCATCTTGAGTGCGGAACTCACCGCCCGCAAGAACCAGTTTGGAAGACGCTCCGAGATTACAAATCTTGTCTGTCCACAAGGTGGACACGCCATTGAGCTTAAGCAATCCGCCGCGCACGACGGTCGGTCCCTGATAACTGAAAAACGCTTTCGAACCAGGAGAGAGCGTGCCAGCGCCATCAAGAGTCAGTCCGCCCTCCCCCTCGAAGGCACCACGCATCGTCACCGTAGCCGAGCTATTCTCGATATTCAGTTCGGTATCCTTATACAGCATGGCATTGCGATTGGTGGAGGTATTGCCCCCGGTATAACGCCAAGTACCACCATACCACACCCAATTCTGAGCGAAGTCAAAGCTGGCACCGATCGAGCTCGGCTCACCGCCGTTTTTCAGCGACGAGAAGACAATCTCACCGCCACGAAGCACGGTAGCGCCCGAGTAGTCATTCACGGTTGACAAGGTCAGCCTACCCGTTCCGGCCTTGTTGACCGAACCACCGCCGCTGATCTTTCCCGTTCCCGAGAGCGTCAGGTCGGCATCGCCGTTCACCAAGACCGCAGCCGGAGCGACCGTCTCGTCCAAGGTCACATGGGCGTCTGCAGACATGGGGAACAGCACGTTGCCACCATCGGCATACACACCTTGGTCCCAACTGCCACTGGTGAAGTCCCATGCGCCATCGCCGCCCATCCAGGAATAGTCAGCCTCGTAGTTGTCGACATCCACCATCTCCACTTCCTCGGGTTTGGTTTTCGCCTCGATGGAAGCGTATTCCGACTTGTCATCCCCTTTGAAAGCGCATATACGAATGCGGTATGCCACGCCAGGCTCCAGGTTATCGTTGATCGTGGCTGTCGTCACGTCAGGAGAAGTGCGGAGCACTTCCTCATAAGCGCCCCCGCGCTCCATCTCGACGATGAAGCCATCCTCACCCGTCGTCCAGTCACGCCACTGCAGGGTCATCGACTTCGGAGAAGCATCCGCCTGCTCGAGGATCTGTGGTGCCCGCAGGAAGCGCTCGACCGACGAAGCGGAAATGCTGTTGATGTAATTCTCGATATTCGCATATCCGTTGGCCGCCTTGGTCATTGCATCATTGATTTGCGGATTCGTGCCATTGGCCGTTTCCCAGTCGTCGGGCATACCATCATGGTCAGAATCCGTGCGTCCATTGCCACCCCACACCGTCCATGAGGATGGTTTGTCGAAAGGCAGCGCATCCTCCGTAGAGATCAGCACGCCGGCTTTTCCAAACGACCGGCACTCGTCGACCATATAGCAATCCACGAAGTCGCGGTATGGCAGAGAAGCGCCCACATCGGTCAGAAGAAGGTCGGCCAGCGTCACGGCATCAGCCACCTCCAGTTCGGGATAAGGATAGGGCGAGGCCTCGAACGTCGGTCCGCCACCATATTCCGAACGAGGGATCTCATAGGGATTGAGAGCCCCATTGCGGTCTTTGTCCTGCCAGTTGTCATCAGCATAGAGGTGAAAATCGCTGTTTCCCGACGTGCAGGCATTGCCTCCACCTGCAGGCCCATTGATAAAGAGATTGCCCACTGTATTGGCAAAGCTCTTGCCCTGAGAGTCGCCCCCCATCAGATAGCAGCCATTCTTCCAATTGTATACAATGTTGTTGACATATTGGTGAATGCCTTTCACCTTATTATTACGCGTGCCATTATCGCAATAGAAATTGCGATAGAGTGTTATGCTGTCGGCCTGCATCAGTCCGCCTGCTGAGTGAGTGAGCAAGCCCTGCCCGAAGACACAGTTCATCAAAGTGATGCTGTGCAAGTCACCCTTTCCGTCAGAGTTGATAGAGAACACCTCATCCAAGCCCCATGCGAAAGAGCAATGGTCGAAGATCATGTTGGTGCCGTTGGATATGCCGGCACAGTCCTTGCCCGAAGAGCCCCCCTTGCCCATGCGGAAGCGCATGTAGCGGATGATGCTATTGGAAGACCCGGAGAACGAGACACCGTCGCCATAGACCGTGATGCCCTCGCCCGGAGCCGTCTGACCAGCCACATAGAGATTGTGAGAGAAGACGATGCGGCTCGTGATCTTGATCACGCCCGCCACATCAAACACCACGATACGGTTGGGCTGGCTCACCGCATCGCGCAGTGATCCGGAACCAGAGTCGTTGAGATTGGTCACATGATAGACAGTGCCTGCACGCCCTCCTGAAGCGAAACGTCCCCATCCCTGGGCACCAGGAAACGCCAACTGCTGGGCTTCCACGGCCATGGAGCCGCATGCCAACAGACACAGGCACAAATAAAATTTGAGTTTGGAAAACGATTTCATCATACCTATTTTTATAAAGGGCATCCCCGGACTGGAGATGCCCTTTTCTTGGTTATCAAAAATGACAGCGGATTACTTGACGATCACCTTCTGGGTCTTGACAGCACCGTTGCTGTAGGTGCGGCGGATGATGTTGACACCCTTCGTCATCGTGTCGGCACGGCTGCCGTTGACCGTGAAGATCTCGGTGCGCACCACACCGCCCTCGGGAGCGATGGTCATGATACCGTCGAGGGCCTGCTCAGAATACTGGGCGGAGTACTCGCCGTGGTTCATCAGGTAGACGTCATACACCTGGCCGCTCGACTTGGCTGC
>ODAI012461362.1_pt1 | contig 46522 bp, 45 predicted proteins | sample 1539321 | NCBI WGS metagenome assembly ODAI01 (sample SAMN02144231, study PRJEB22623) | gut metagenome | biome: sheep rumen | host: Ovis aries | place: New Zealand
GCTGTTGATACTAATAAGAGTCAGTGGTTGAAGAACTACTTATCAGATATTGATTATTCTATTGTAGATAAGGTCAATCAGATCACAGAGAGTAAGCTGACATTAAATGAACTTATCGCAATTTTTGAGATGCTCGTTCCTCAAAGCGAAAAGAAGGAAAATGGCGTAGTATATACTCCTGAGATCATAACAAAATATATTGTCAGCAACACGCTTAACTGTGATAGTGTTCCTACCGTGCTTGATCCTTCATGTGGCTGTGGTGCTTTTCTGGTTACTGCTGCCGAATATATGCATGAAAGGTATGGCATTCCTTATTCTGAGATAATATCCTCATATCTATATGGCGTTGATATAGACAGTAACGCAATAGATAGAATCAAGTCTTTGCTATCCTTGATTGTTCTCATGAACAGTGAAGAAGAAAAGTGCAGCTTTAACTTTATATGTGCTGATACGCTTGATAAGGAAACGTATGATAGACTTCATAAAATGCGCAAGAACGGATTCGATTGCGTAGTAGGCAATCCCCCGTATGTTCGTAATAAAAACATGAGCGAAGACACTAAATGTCATCTGACTAATTGGGTATCATCATCGGTTGGCAATGTTGATCTTTACATACCTTTCTTTGAGATAGGCATTAAACTGCTTTCTGATAACGGCAAGCTCGGTTATATCTCTCCAAACAGCTACCTGCAAGGCGTAAACGGCAGAAGTCTCAGAAAGTATTTCTCTGCTGTACAGCATCAACTTGAAATCATAGATTTCAGGGATAGTCAGGTCTTTGAAAATGTTACAAGCTATACTTGCATAACTTTGATAGACAAATCTATCAAAACAAATGCAATCAAGTATTTTAGGCTAAATGAAACCAATACATTAGAAAAGCATACTTTCTCTGAGTATCATTATATAGATTTCCCTGATGGTAAACCGTGGAGAATGCGAGAAAGCGGTATAGATGAGATCATTCACAAGCTTGAATCATCAGGCACACCATTGTCACACTGGAAAATCCGTAACGGTCTTGCAACTTTAAAGAACGATCTTTACTTCTTTTCGCCTGTAAAAGAAGATGCCAAGTATTATTACAGGGAATACAACGGTAAGTCCTACAAGATAGAAAAGGGTGTCTGCATTAAGGTTGCAAAACCAAACATTATCAAAAGTGAAGCAGAGTTAGAACAGAAAATGGAAATAGCTATTTTTCCATATTCCCATACAGATAATACCTATCAGCTTATTGATGAAGATTCTTTTAAATCTTCTTTCCCTGAAACGTATAAATTCCTTTCAGAGTATAAAGCACTGTTACTTAACAGAGATAAGGGACATGGTAATTATCCTGCCTGGTACGCTTATGGAAGAACTCAGGGTATGAATAACTTCGGAAAGAAACTGCTTATTCCATATATAAGCGGAAGTCCTGTTGCTGTTCTATCCTTAGATCCCGATGTTTTATTTTACTGCGGATATGCTCTGCTCTCAGAGGATATTGAAGAACTGAAAATACTTAAAGTTTTCCTTGAATCAGAAGCATTCTGGTATTATATATTTCACACAAGCAAGCCATATTCTAAGGGATATATGGCTTTTGCAAAGAATTACATCGTGAATTTCACGATACCTGAGCTTTCTGAAAAAGAAAAGGCATATTTGTTGGAATCACATACTCGTGAAGAATTGAATATATTTGTATGGAAGAAATACAACATCATAATTAATTGATAATATCCAATTGGCACATGATAACATTATCAAAATGCCTTTACTTAATTACATAACAATAATTAGTAAGAAAGGATAATAGTAATGGAAAAAGGTATAAATATAGAAAAAATATACAATGAGCAATTAGGCTTTGAAGATGATATCGAAGGTTTAGATGTTGAAAATGATGAAAATGAAGTAATTACCCCAACTGATGAACAGCCTTTTAACGCTGAATCTATTCGAATTGATCAACAAATGCTTTCTTTGAAGTATATATATGAATTATATCAAGATGGTATATTAAAACTTGATCCTGATTTTCAAAGACAATATGTCTGGAATAGTCGTAAAAGAAAATCCAGACTCATAGAATCATTGATGCTTAGAATACCTATTCCTGCCTTTTATTTTTTCGAGAAAAAAGATGGTAGTTTTTTAGTTATAGACGGACAGCAAAGATTGAGAACTATTTTTGACTTTTTAGATGGTGAATTTTCATTATATGGGATGGAATACCTTGGTGAAGAATATGATAAGAAAAAATTTGATGATCTTGATCCTAAATATCAGCAAAGAATAAGAAGAACTCAGTTAGCAATTAATACTTTAGATGAGCGCTCTCCACAGAAAGTAGTTTATGATATTTTTAGAAGGGTTAATTCTGGCGGTATGCCTCTTAATCCACAAGAAATGAGGAATGCTATCTGTAGCGATAATGTTCGAGAATTTTTAAGGCAAGGAGCATCGTCAAAAGCTTTTATTGAAGCAACGAGAGGTAAAATAAACCCTCTAAGATTAGACGATCAAGAAATTTTCTTGCGCTTTATTACAATTTATCGTAGATATGATTTTAATTTTCAATCTCTTCGCAAACTAAGCCCAACTAAGTTATTACCCTTAATGGATCAAGAGGTTATTGAAATTGACAAAATATCAGAAGAAGAAAAAAATGCTATATTGAATGCTTTTGATATTTCTATGATTCGCAGTCAAGAATTATTTGGTAAATTTGCTTTTATTAATATTTCTCTTAATACAGAGCATAATATAACATATAGAAAAGACATAATTAATAAACCATTATTGATAGCTTTTTCAGTTTTGCTTGCAAATCAGGCATTTGATAATATTGAATTTAGCAAATACAGTGAACAAGCACTAACTGTTTTAGCGATCCATCTAAAGGAAAATAATTATCAAAATTCAATTTCTAAAGCAACAGGTGATGAAAGAAATATAAAAAACTGTTTAGAATACTCTTTGGAGGTATTAAAAGAATGTGGGATAATCAGCCAATAATAAAATCAATAGAATTAAAGAATTTCAAGTGTCACTCATCATTTAAAGAAGACTTAAATAGCTTGACAATTCTTGCTGGAGAGAATTCCGCTGGAAAATCAAGCGTAATTCAGTCAATATTACTTTTTGATGCGGTAAATAAGTCCATAGATGATACTATATTCACCTTAAATGTACACGGTTTAAATCTTGGAATAGCATCAGGAATTGTATCAGAAAATGAAGGAAGTAACGATACTGACATTACGCTTGGGATCAGAGATGATCAAAACCACATTAAACTCTCAACTGATGATATTGACGATGTAAGTTTCAAAATAGTAAACAAGGGAACTTCTAAAATTATTTATAACCTGTTCTATATCAATGCTGAGCGACTTGGTCCTAAAGCATATAATGATATCAGTTCTTCAAATTCAATTGATGTTGGAACTCATGGAGAAAATACAATTTATGTTATTGATCAAATAAGCAAGCTTATAAGAACAGAATACAAAGATAACGACGCTTTAAGTTATTGGAAAGAGCTAACAGATGAAAAGCTCTCTGCATTTCCAGCAATAGTTGAACACTGCTTAATGCAAATCATTCCTGGAACACAATTGAAAATTAAAACTGATCCAGAACAAGGTACAGCTGCAATACGATTTTCAAACGGAATAGGGAATGAAATTATTCCTACTGCAACAGGATTTGGAATAACCTACGTTCTTCCTATTATTGTTCAGTCCCTTGTATCACTCTTGTTTCCAAATACTGTTCTCATAGTCGAGAATCCTGAAGCACACCTCCACCCGTATAGCCAATCTCAATTAGGTCATTTTCTCGCTAAAATTGCATCATACGGAACACAAGTTATTATTGAAACACATAGTGAACACATCATTAATGGATGTAGATTAGAACTTGCAAGTCTAAAAAAGAATGATATTGCAAGTATAATATTCTTTAATAGAAATCTTGAAACACTTGAATGTAATCATACGCTCATTTCTATTGATCAATCAGGAGAACTTTCATCTTGGCCAGTCGGATTTTTTGATCAAAGCGAACGTGATTTGTTAGAGGTTATAAAAAACAAATGCAAACAATAAACTTCTTTATTTTACCGATAAAATCTTTTGAAAATCTCGAAAGTAAAATACTAAAACTAAAAGAAGTTAGTGACATAATAGAGGTGAATTCTGATAACATCAGTTTATCATCTGATTTTATGTCTCCTGACATTAATGGTAAGACAATATTTGAGAATATGGAAATTAATAGCACAACTATGTTTCTATTTCAATTTCTGGGTAAAGGCAAGTCATTGTCTGATAATATTGATATGTTTGATTACCACAATCAGTTTATTACGTTAAATGATTCAGACAACATCACAAATAAATATCTTGTAAAAAACAAAGAAGATTTGATTGTATGTTATCAGAAAAATGCTTATTATTTATTGGATTTCTCAGAATTATTTGACTGGAAGGGAAAATGTTTTCCAGAATTACTCTTTACTGAAGATTCATTTGGTAAAAATAATAAAGCGTTCTCAATCAATCCATCAAATTCTGTTTTCCATGAAATATTTAAACAAGCTGTTGATTGTTTAACAACATTAAATAACAAAACTAAAGAATTAGTTCTAATGGACATTAGAAAAAGGATCGATGAATTACAATCAGCTTTACCCAACATCTCATGTAGCGGTAAAGGAAGTAACGAAAAGAGCAACTTCAGAAAAAATGTTTTTACTATAAAAGAAGATGAACGTATTGATTTAGAAATAAGCTGCCATCCTCATTTTAAACTTATCCGTAGTGATAGTGATTTTAGAATATATTTTAGTTGGGAAAATGATAAAATACAATCTCAAAAATTCATAATTGTTAAAGTCGGAAGCCATTGGAATGACAAAATTGATACTAATTTATCTGAAATAAAGATTACATATAGTTAACGGCTGCACCTGAAGGCACAGCCGTCCAAACTCAAATATACACCATACACTCAAAAACTACTTCTCTCGCCATACTGATGAAGCAGTTCTCCAAACCGAGCATTTTATCATTATCATTACCAAGGACAGCCCTCTGATAGCAGCTGTCAGTCTGTTTCCAAATCTCCACCTGACGGTAGATAGCTTCACTGACTTTCAGTTCCATATCATCAAGGTACTGCTCTATCCTGCCCTCGTTGACGAGCCTGCGAAGCCTGTTGGGACAATGGCTATCAGAGAAATGAAGATGATACCTGATGAAGTCGGTGTGGTATGTCTTGCTCTCTATGGTGAGCGTATCAGGATTGAAGTGAGTAACGGTCACGGTGTTGGTGTCCAAGCTCCACAGCGGAACGTATTTCTTCTTTCGAGGATCATAGGCAGTCTGTTCGCTTTTATATCGGCTCATAGCTTACACCTCCTCGGTCTGGTTGAACAAGGATAGAAGACTTTCCTTATTTACAAGTATCTTTCCACGTTCTCCTGCCCCTGCACGGAAGTACGAGACTTTATTCTGATGTACAAGCATACGCACCGTATGCTCGGTAAGACCGTGAATAAGTTCTGTACACTCTTTGATAGTAAGCATTGATACATTGTTCTTAGGCTTAGGTGGCTCGACAGCGACAGGTGCAGGAACAGGCACCTCTCTAACGATTTCATGATGTTCGTCCTCAACAGTAAGCTGAATAAGCAGGTTGATGATGTTGTTTACAATTTCTTTCTTCTCTGTAATAGTCATAATAGACCTTCCTTTCGTTGGTGAAAGCTCTCTGTGGCTCTCACCACAGTTCTCAAATTTAGTTACAGAGATATGCATAGTGCTTGTACAACTGTGGTCAACCGCTGGACAAGTAGTCCCATGAAAAGCGATTGAAAACCAAATAAAACTAAAATAATATGATGCCTGAAACGTCCTATTTTACGGGATTATCTGAAATTCAGTTCGATTCATGAAAAAGTAGCCGAATACTAATCCCTAACTCGAAGAGATAATTTTATCCCAACTGGGACTATACGAAAAATCGCCTCGCAGGGCTATCCTGCGAGGTTTTTTGTTTTTATAAGAGACTTTGTGTAAAACGCATCAAAGCCACTTTTTCTTTCTGAAATACACGAGGCTGAGAACGACGATAGCGACGCTGGCGATTATTACGACAGGGTAGGCGGCTTTAAGCTCCAGTTCCGGCATATAGCGGAAATTCATTCCGTACCATCCGGCGATAAGGGTCAGCGGCATAAAGATAGTAGTCACGATAGTGAGAATAGTCATTATACGATTCTGCTTTATATCCAGCTGTGACTGATACAGTTCCCGGATCTGTGCGGTATAGTCTCTTAAGGCGGAGGTAGTTTCGTGAAGCCGGGCTATTCGCTGAGTGAATAGGTGGAAATACCTGAGGTTATTATTATTGAAGAAGTTATTTTCATTTTCTTCAAGCTCCTGTCCCAGGTCTTCAAGCTGTTCGTAGTGGATGCGCATATCTCTCAGGTCGCTTCTGATCTCGCTGAGACGCTTGGGATAATTCTCCTCAGCTCCGGCGAGGATATCGTCCTCCATGCGGTCAAGTTCGGAGTCAAAGCGTTCGAGCATAGCCTGGTCCCGGTAGATTATCTGTTCCAGAAAGTCATACAGGAATCTTTCAAGTGAGGGAGATGACCAGCGTTTGGATTTTGTGATATTGCTGATAAGCTCCTGAACGATGCCGGTATCATCGATAAAGACGATGCCCTTTTCATCGAGAGCAAAGGCGAACTTACTGTTTGCAGCGGAGATATTGCTGCGGTCGGGAATTGAGAAGGTACCGGTGAGGGAATCGTAATTCACCTCTGCCTTTGTGCTGTGTATCTCAGAGGTATTGATCTCAAGTTCTATGCCCATATCGAATCTGTCGCAGTTTTTCTGCCATTCTTCTGAGGACAGTATAGCAACATACTGAGCTCCGCCGGCCTTAGGAGTAAGTTTTTTACAGGGTTCCAGGGTATTTTTTATAAGGTAAAACATAGCGTTGATCCTTTCCGTAGGATAGTATGCAGGTGATCTTACAGGATAATGCGGGGGAGATGATCCATTTCCCGCTGATAATACTTCCAAAGCATATTATAACTGGTATTGGCTTATATGTCAAATCGCAGGTTATATTTACGAGACTGTAATTTCAGGCTTGGCAATCATATTTGCCGCTAAGGGGAGCCCACTAACAGCGTCCGTATACTGTTCACTCCTTTAAAAATGCCGTTCACGGGAAAAATAGTGACATAAGGGGGATATATATGTAAAATGGTATCAGGAGCATAGAAGCTCTGTTGATAACGATCCGGAAGGAGGCGGAACAGATAAAAAAGGTCAAAGGTGACCGATCGAAGCTTTCAGAAAGGAAAAGGTGGTGAAGAAATTGCAGATACTTGAAAACCGTTCCCTATTTATGGAAAACATGATCTCATACAGGACGAATCTGCCTAAGGAGGATATCCCGAAGCTGGCAGACCATATCTGCCGGAATGTATCCGCATTAGGAGTTGAACCTACAAAGAAGATCTGCTTTACGTATCCGACAGATGAGAAGAAGGACATAGAGATACTTGTTCCTGTGATCGGAGATATTTCCTCTCATAACGAATACGGCCATAAAGAGCTTTTCCGGCTGATAAACGCTGTTACCATCAGACATGAGGGCAGCCTTGCTGATATCGATACTACTGAAAAAAAGCTTGTGGATTATATCCGGAAGAGATCCTATGAAATGATAACAAGACCCTATTATAATATCGTCAGACTGGCGGATAATCCTGCTGACTGCATCGTTGATATTTATATAGGAACGAATTACAACAAGCTGTAGTAAACGGATAAGATCTGCGGATCAAAGTAAATTAAGTAAAAAGAGGGCGTGATAAAGGCAATTTATCACACCCTCGCTTTTTTATATCTCTTTGTTGAGCAGCAGCTCTGTTTCAAGTATGAATCTGCCGCCGCTGACAGAAGCGTGAGCAGAACCATTGTATTTCCTTGCAGTTTTTACGATATTTGCCACACCGAAGCCGTGGCAGCTTTTATCTGCTTTTGAAGTCTTTATCTCATTGTCATTTCTGATATCTACTTTCTCGAATACCGGATTTGTTGCACGGAAGAAGAAATATCCCTGCTTGAAATCGGATTCCACAGTTATCTCCTTGATTTCGCTGCCTGTATCCTTTGCACAGGCTTCAATAGCATTATCAAGTGCATTGGCCATTATAGTGCAGAGGTCGGAGTTTGTGATGCCGTTTGTGGGGACATATCCGCTGAAGGTTATCCTTGAGCCCGCTCCGGCAGCTTTTTCATTTTTGTCGTTTAGGAGAGCATCTGCAATGATATTTCCGGTATCGAAGCTCTTCTTTTCTGTATATGACATATTTTCGATGTCGTTCATGTACTCCAGAGCGTTATCCACCTCGTTTTCGGCCAGGAGGCTTCTGAGGCAGAGCAGATGGTTCTTGAAATCGTGGCGGAAGCTTCTGAATTCGGAATAAATATCATTCAGCTTCTGGTAGTAGCTTACCTGAGATTCAAGCTGCTTTGAAAGGATATTCGACACCTGCTTGTTTTCGTGCTCGGAAATGCTTATTTTAAGTATCCAATAGACGATTATGGTCATGAATATGAAGGCGGGTACAAGCATTATCCTTGATACATCGCCATATTTCGGGTCTATTGAGGCGAATATCACCAGATTCATAACGTACAGGAATATAAGTATTACTGCGTAGAGCTTTCTTGGGAGACATCCGATATAATCGATGCATACCTCACGAAGCTCTTTTTTCTTTACATAGAGCAGTATTGCAGTGAGTATGAGCGATTCAAGCAGAAAGGCTGCGATACTTCGCCTGGTCTTGTCCGGCAGAAGCAGGGTCAGCATCGTATCATAGTTGGAGCTCGTCACCATGGAGAGCAGACATACATATATGAGCCTGAGGCTTATCCTGCCGAATATAAGCGAGAAGAACAGCATTTTCCCTGATACCGCCAGCAGGACTATCAGCACCCTTACAGCTGCCGGTATCGATGATGCCGGAAGAAGCACTGCCGCTGAGGAAAGGGCGCATAGCCCCAGGCATATCAGCGTGAATACTTTGCTGTGGGCGGGCTTCATATCGAGGAAAGTGCGTATCGACTTGTATATCAGGCTGCACAGTAAAAAATTGGACAGGAAATAAAGTATGTATTCCATTGTATCAACCCTTGGAGAAATTGTGGCGCTTTACATAATCCAGAAATGCCTTTTTGAACGGACTACATTTCAGCTTGCTGATAAGGGCTTTTTCCTTGTTGTCGAAAATAATGCTTGTTGCAGTATGGGAGACTATATGCCTGAATCCTACAAGATAGGTCCTGTGGCTGCGGAAGAAGCAGTCCTCCGGGAGAAGCTTTTCAAATTCTGAAAGAGTGTTTTTATACAGGATATTCTCATCCTCTGTGCGGATGTAACAATATTTGTCCGAGGCTTCAGCATATATTATATCGTCGATATTGATGCGGCGGTTATCGTCGTCTGTCTTTATAACGATATAATGGCTGTCATCGAGGCTCTTCAGGTAATCATCCATAGCTGAGGCCAGCTTTTCAGCGTCAATTGGCTTCAGCAGAAAACGATAGGTATTTACCTCAAAAGCGTCAAAGACTATATGAGGAAAGCTGGTGAGGAATATTATCACAGCTTTGATATTCTTGTCCCTGAGTTTTCTTGAGGTCTCAAGTCCGTCGAGGCCGTCCATCTGATAGTCCATGAATATAACATCATACTCTATAGGGCTGGCCAGCAGGTCGGAGCCGTTGGAGTAGTCATCGTATACAAGGTCAAGATGGCGCTTTACAGCATATTTTTCAAGTTCTTTTTTCAGTTCTCTGCGCATGACAGTCTTGTCGTCACATATTGCGATCTTCATAGTATATCCGGTGTCCTTTCAGTAATGTAATGGTGATCTGGGTTCGTTTACTCCGAAAAAATGTCTTTTTACTCTGGTTAAGTTGCCGGGGACTATATAGAGTGGTAGAATCAAGTCAACGAATTGAGAAAATAATTGCTGCGAAAGGAGCTGTGTAAAATGGGCGGATTCTGGGATTTCATCTTTGGAAGATAAAATTAAACTCTCATTAAATATTACCACAAATTTTACTGCCTGTCAATAGTTTGTCGGTAGAACAGACAAAAAACGAACGTGAAGCTTATCCGGATAATTGATTATCCGGATATTTTTTTGCTTAGAGCAATATAATCCGCATTTACTCCCGAAAAAGTCCCGTTCACTCCATATCGATTGAGGGAACGGGAAATGTGGGATATAATAAGCACAACGAAACGGAAACGTTGAAAAAACAAACGAAAGGAGTGCTAAAAATGGGCGGATTCTGGGATTTCATCTTTGGAAGATAATCATATAAAGAACTGACTTCACAGCTTTTTGTGAAGTCGATTTTTTTCGGAGCAGATGAGTGACAAAACCATATTAAAATTGAAGCAATATCGTTTTTAGAGAAAAATACCGGAAAAGTGCTGAAAAAAGCCTGAACGACGGTATATAGCGGATATTCTGGATAAATACCGGTTCCCGTTTACTCTCAAAAAAGCGGTGTTCACTCACATTTTGTTGTTGACATGGCGCTTCGGAGCTATAATAAGATCACAGAAACGGAGAAACGCAGAAAAGTAAAGCGATTTCCGCAAATGATACATCAGGAGGCTTACAGATGGACTTTTCAAAAGAAGCAGGAAATAAAGTCTGGGCAGCTTTCAAGGATATGAAAATGTACCTTGATAAAAGCTACCGTGTTTTGACAGATGTTGATACCGATAATTACTACACAGACAGCAAGGGCAGGAAGATGTATGACGGAGTTTCTACACTCCTCAATACAAATATCGGTCACTGCAACAGGGAACTGATAGATGCTGTCAGCGAACAGTTCTTCCGGCTTGACAATACCACTCTCTTTACAACTACCAACGATGTTTCACTGAAATGTTCCGAGAAGCTCTGTGAGCTTACAGGGGACCATTTCTACAGCTGCTTCTTTACGAACAGCGGTTCTGAGGCTTGTGATACAGCAGTAAAGATAGTGAAAAAGTACGCATACATGAATGGCAGGAGCGAGTGTGTGATAGTTTCCCTCAAGGGGGCATATCACGGTTCCAATCTTACAGCTATGAAGCTGGGACAGGGCCAGTATGAGAATGAACAGTATTTCAACGACTGCTCAGGATATTGCCAGATCGATGTTCCTTCCCTTGAAAGCAGTGAAGAGGAGATCGGCAGGTGCATTGCTCAGTATGAAGAGCTTATCCGCACCAGAGAGGTGGGAGCGGTCTTCATGGAACTCATACAGCTCTCAAACGGAGTAAACGTGCTTCCGGAGAGCTTCGTAAAGAAAATATACGATATAAGCAAGGCAAACAATGTGCTGGTAGTTGTGGATGAAGTTGCTACAGGCTTCGGAAGAACAGGAAAAATGTTCGCTTCTGAACACTACGGCATCAAGGGAGACCTTATGATGTTTGCAAAGGGCGTTACATCAGGTTATTTCCCGATGGGAGGAGTTCTTGCAGTCAAGGAGGTCTATGAGGCCTTCGCAGGAGGAGAAGAAAAGCTCCTTGAAAATGGATTTACAACAGGTGGCCATCCCGTAGGATGTGCGGCAGCTCTTAAGAATATTGAGATTATCGAACGTGAGAAAATGTCTGAAAATTCCGCAGATATGGGAGAATACCTTCTCGGCCGTCTGAGAGATGAGATCGGCAGCAGCTTTATTGTAAGTGAGATCAGAGGAAAGGGTCTTATGCTGGCTATACTCTTCAACGACTATAAGATAATCGGTATGCCTGAGTTCGGAATAGCAGATATACTTACAAATTTTGCTGCCGGCAGCGGACTTCTGCTATATCCGGACGGACCTGATACGCTGATAGTAGCACCGGTGCTGAACATAAGCAGAGAAGACTGTGATAAGATCATTGATATCCTTAAGAATTGCATCGGAAAGCTGGAAAAATGCGTGAATAGGAGAGATGATAAATGAAAAAGATATGCAGTGTAAGCAAGCTGAACAAAACTGTCAGGACCGGAGAGGTCTCACAGCAGCTGCTCAAGGATATAGACCTTAAGATAGAGGACGGAGAGTTTGTAGTTATCGTAGGGCCCAGCGGAGCAGGAAAATCCACTTTGCTGAATATCCTCGGCGGACTTGACTCCTCCACATCCGGCGATATTGAAAGTGCAGGCTTCAGACTCAGCAAGTCAAAGGAGAAAACACTCAACGACTACCGCAGAAAGATAGGATTCGTCTTTCAGGACTACTCCCTCATCGAGAATCTTACAGTAAAGGAGAATATCGAGGTGATGAGCGTAGTCACCAAGAAAAAATGTGATGCAGACAAGGCTCTCAGTCTTGTAGGCATGAAGGAACACGCAGATAAGTTCCCGGGACAGCTCTCAGGCGGAGAGAAGCAGCGTGTGGCTATCGCAAGAGCTCTTGCAAAGGAGCCGGCCATACTCTTCTGTGATGAGCCTACAGGCGCCCTTGATGAAAAGAACGGCAAGAACGTTCTCCGTATACTTCAGGACCTGAACCGCAAGGGTACAACAGTGATAGTTGTAACTCACCTTCTGGGAATGCAGAAAATGGCAGATCATGTCATCCGTGTGATAGACGGACAGATCAAAGAGGACATCAGAAACAAGAATATCATTGAAGCAGAAGATGTTCTCTGGAACTGACGGAGGTGCAGCCGATGAATAAAATGATATTCCGGAGCTTTTCACGGAAAAAGATACAGACAGCAGGAATAGTTCTTCTGACATTTCTGTGGATGTTTGTAGCTTCGATGTCTGTGAACCTCTATTCAGCGAACAAGAAGTTTCAGGATGAATATTTCAGCGATACCAATGCTGAGGATCTTGAATTTGTTCCGGCAGAGGGGACGGACCCTGAGGCAATTGCAGAAAAATACGATCTTGAATATGAGGAAAGATATATCAGCGATCTGGAAGCAGGCGGCATAAGCTTCAGGATGATATCCGCTCCCGAAAGGATAAGCAAGGCCTTTGTGACAGAGGGAAATGATATTTCCGCAGCAGGAGAGATCCTCATAAACAAGGAATTTGCAGAGAAAAATGATATCTCTGTATCTGATACCTATACCATAAACGGAAAATCATACAAGGTAGCAGGTCTGATGACAGTGCCGGACTATATCCGTATGCACGTCAGAAACGATTCCCTCAGCTACGATCCGGAAAAGGAAGCTCTTATAGCGGCTTCCGCAGAGGATGTAAAGGCTGTTGAGGGAGGAAAGATATCCCTGGTATACAAGGCAAAGTTCAAGGATATAAGCGATGATAAGATAAGCGATCACACATCTGAGCTGGTAAGAAGCAAGGAGCTGGCCTCAGTCACATTCAGGGATGACAATTCCGGACTGAATGCCCTCGGCGGCAAGATAAGCGTATACTTCCTGCTTACGATCATATCACTTTTCATCATGTCCGTGATAATCGCAGTAATGCTCATAATGTTCATATATATCCTGATCGGAGAGAACAAGAAGAGCGTGGGAGTGCTGGTGGCAAACGGCCTTCCGAGAAGAAGCGTATTTTTCAGCTATCTTAAGGCTGTTGTGCTCCTTCTTATACCGGCTGCAGCGGCAGGATATATGACAGGCTTTGCATTTGCCCCCACATTCAACAAGCTTCTTGAGACTGACCTCAGCCTTCCTGAGATGAAATTCAGCTTTGAACCTGTATTCCTCGGAATATTCATGTGGGTAGTGCTGCTGACAGGTATCATAGCAGCAGTATGCGGCACAAGAAGCATCCTCAGACTCAGCATTACAGAGATGCTCCGTGACGCAAAGACCACAGGCATCAGCAGATTCGAGAGATTCGTGAAGAAATTCACTAAGAAGAGCAGCATCGAAAAGAAGATAAAAACCTCATTTGCGATCCGCAGCAAGCTCCTTCTTGTACTGGTACTTTTCAGCGTTTTTGCAGCAGGAGTGGAATTCTTCCTAAGCTATGCCATATATCGCTTCCCGAAGAATATATGCGACGCTCAGGAGGAGTCTATGGACTTCGAGTCGCAGGTCTATTTCCGTCAGCCGGCAGAAAAGACCACCGACGGGGATCAGTATTTCTATGAACTCAAGGCCATGGGACATGGAAAAAAGGAGGATATCATAGTTACTGTCACCGCTCTTGAAGAGGGCTCACTCATAGATATCGGAACACATCCCGCAGCAGGTGAAGCTGTTCTGAATAAGACATCCGCAGATGTTCTCAAGGCAAAGAAGGGCGATACCATAAAGCTTGATATCTATGACAAGGAAGTTGAAGTAAAAGTCGCAGGCATATCTGACCGTGTGGCCGGCAAGGAGATATTCGTAGACCATGCATGGCTCGCAGGAGAAAATGTCATCGATAATAAGTACAATGGTATGTTTACTTCTGATGCCTCTATAACCGCTGAAAGCAGCGACAATATCTCATCAGTGCTCAGCAGGAGCAGTATCCTGGAAAGCTATGAGAGCTCACAGCAGGTTATGAAGTACGGCTCGATAATACTTGGAGTGCTGGGAATAGTCATACCTGTTATACTCATAGCAGTAACGGTTTCAGTGCTTATCTCCCAGAATAAGAAGGAGATATATGTGTTCAAGGCAAACGGCATAAAGAACAAGATAATGAACAGGATGGTATACGGCTCATATAACGGATTCCTCCTCATAGGCATCCTTATAAGCATACCCTACTCCTTCTTCATACTCAATCTGATATGCTCTATTGCAGTAAAGGCCTCCGGTGTGAGATATCCCTCAGACCCTGACGCTGTGGGCATCGCCTTTGCAGTCCTTATGACACTTATCGTATATTTCGGCACTATGCTGGTGCTTCGTTTCAGACATAACGGCAATATGGAGAAGATACTCAATGATTTTAGAGAACTTTAAACATACTCAGGGGAAATCCTGCCGTACAGTGGCAATAAGAGATACTCTTGAACGCTGCGGACTTACAGTGAAGGAGGAGTTCGTTTTCGGACTGGCCGGAGGCCTCAGCTTCTCTTACGTTGATCCCGGCGGGATGTTCTCTGAGAACAGATTTTTCAAGGCTCTCGCACCTAATCTCATGCAGTTCGAGCATTTTGCTCAGAATGCAGGAGTTGATTACCGTATCATCTCAGAGGCGGACGATGGCTTCTCAAAGCTGGAGTCTATGCTAAGACTGGAGGATAATCCGGTGATCTGCGAAGTCTCTCCGGAGGTCTATGCAGACTTCCTCGGCAGCAAGGCTTCCCTTTGGAAGGATTTCAAGCTTGATCTGCCGGTAACAGGACATGTGACCGAGATAATCGGTATCGACAGTGAAAACGTCTATATCTGCGAGAATTACAGCAGTGAGGTTTATAGCATACCAAGAGATGTTTTTGCAAAAGCAAGAGATATAGGATCTGATTCATACCTTGATCCTCATCACAGGATACATCATATAGTGCTTCCGGCTGATATGAGCCGGACCGATGTTGAGGGAATGATATATAAGGCTGTACGGGGGAACCTCAGGGAATACCTGGACGGCGGCAATGAACGCCTTGGCATGAAGGCCTTCAGACGATTCATGGAGCGCTTCCCGCAGCTCCCCGAAAAGAGCAGCAAAACAGTGTGCCGGGTATCACTGGAGATCACCGGCAATCTGATAAAGTTCGTATCTCCCGGAATGTTCAGGAAGATGTACGGAAAATTCCTTATGGAGTGTATCCCGTTTATAGGAAAAGAAAAAGAGATATCTGAGATAAGCAGTCTGCTTTCTGGTTCGGATTATCTCTGGAACAAACTGGCAGCGAGAATGCTCAAAAAGGAGCTCTCAGCAGAGGAGCGTATGAGCGGAGATGCTACGGCAGATCTTCTCAGCAAGATAAGCTTTAAGGAAGAACAGGCCATAGAGGGCCTCAGGGAGGTGTTTGCAGCATGAACAGCAGTGCTCAGATGAGAGCAGTGGCAAGGGCACTTCCGGATAATGGAGCTGACGGAGATATATCCGGCCTTTGTACGGAGCTGACCTTTGATCTCTGTCAGACATCACGCAGCAGATTTACTGCAAAGGCCTTTACGGAGAATCGCCTGGGACTTATCCGGGAGTATTATCAGCTTGAGATACAGTCTGTGGTGCAGAGATTCGGACGGAAAAAGCTCAGAAGGCTCAGACAGAAGATCAATTCAGGCAATTCGGTATTTGTACGGATGTACGATAAAAAGGCCGGAGATAAATGCAGCTTTACCTATGAACAGGTGAACAGTATAAGAAATATTGCAGGATTTGGTCTGTGCAAGCTGTCAGACGGCAGATGGCATACCAGCAGAAGCCTTGAAAAGAGATCATCCGCAGCCTTTGAGACTACCGGAGACTGGGCTGTTTATGAAGATATAAACTTCTATGCGGACAGTGTCAGCGGAAGGAGCGAAAGCTGCCGGGAGGTATATATAAGAAGACTCATATCAGGACTTAAATGCTTCATAGGGAGCAGGCTGGCGGAAAATCTTACCGGTTCTTCAAAGGTCACTCTGGATGAGTCGTTCATGGAACAGCGAAGAGCAGTATTTGAAGAGGCTCTTGGCCTTGGAGACAGCTGGAGAGAGCTCTACAGAAAAAAGCATATTTCCGGGGCAGAGTTCCTTAAAAGCCTGAAAAAAGAGCAGAAAATGCTTGAAGCACAGATAGGGACCATGTCCTGAGGAAAGGAGAGCGGTACATGAAAGATATTATAGTAATAGGTTCCGGAATATCCGGTATGACCTGTGCCTGTGCGCTGGCAAACAAGGGATATAATGTTACTGTCCTTGAAAAGCACAGTGTGGCCGGCGGCTACTGTCAGAGCTTTTCCAGAAAGGGCTTCCGTTTTGCAGCAGCTGTTCACAGAATAGGCGGAATCCATGGCCGTAACAGTGTTGACGGCATACTCAGTGCTCTTGGAGTGAAGGAGCTCCCTGAATGGTATACTTTTCACGAGAATGTTCAGGTGGGCGATATAAACTTCAATATGTGCAATTCAAGCGCAGCTGATTCTCTCCGGGAGCTTTTCCCTGAGGATAAAGAGGATATAGACCGCTTTGAAGCTGAGGTAGACAGGATAAATTCCATACTGGATGTTATCGATAAAGGCGCCAATGCAGGCATAAACAAGTTCACGCTGACAGATCTTAAAACTCTGGATAAATACAGAAAAATGTCTGTAGACCAGTTCCTGAGAGGAATATTCAGCAATGAAAAGATAATAAGCCTGCTGGTCGCAGTATCAGATGCAATGCCAGGCGGAGCGCTGTTTGCCTTCATAAGAATGGTCTCATTTGCAAACTGCGGAGAGGAGACATACCAGCCTGTAGGCGGAGCAGGAGCAATAATCGAGCTCCTTCGCAGACGCATAGAAGAGCTGGGAGGAAAGGTCCTTCTTAACAGCCCTGCTGAAAAGATAATCATGGAAGACGGCAGAGCAGTCGGAGTAGTTTGCAGGGGAGAGATCCTCAGGGCAGACTATATCGTCTCAAACTGTGACCTGGGATTCACTATACGAGAACTGGTCGGGGAGGAAAATGTCCCGCAGAGAGTTCTTGAAAAGATAAAGACAAAGTTTACAGAGAGCCCTTCCTGCTTCTCAGTATGGATAGGCCTTGACAAGGATATAAAAACACTTGGCTATGAACCGGTGAATATATCCTATTATCCGGATGCTATGAGCGTTCTTGATGATAAGGCGAAGCTTATCGGAGAACACAGCGTCCAGAGAGAAAATGATTTCCTGCTGATAAGTCTTTCAGCAAACAACGATCCTACAGCCTGCCCTGAGGGAAAAGGACAGATGATGCTGGGAATGCTTGTTAACTGGGATTTTGAAGATATGTATAAGCTCCGTGATACCGACAGGAAGCTCTACCGTGAAAAGAAAAAAGCGGCAGCTATGAATCTTGTCCGCAAGGCAGAGAGATTCTTCCCTGGCATCAGCGAGCATATTGAAGTGATGGAGATCGCTTCTCCTGTAACTTTCCAGCGATATACCGGCAACAGCAAGGGAGCCTTCGGAGGCTATAAGTGTACTCCGGAGCTGGTAGAGAATTTCTCGCTCCTGGACTGCCGCCAGCTGGTAGACGGACTGTTCCTCACCGGACACTGGGGAGGAGTAGGCGACGGTGTTATTTTCACCACAGATGTTGCAATGAGAGTTGCAGACAAGATACTACGCTGCGATCATATCGAGGAGATATACGATTTCAGCAAAAACCATTCAGCTTGATTTTACCGTCGGAAAGACGTGTAAATATACCCGTAAGGGAAAAATTATAAAACTATATTTATTTAATGGAGGAATTAACAATGGCTAATTTTGCAAACAGAAACATCGAGGAAGAAGTAAGAGACATGATCTTTGAGAGACTCAGAATCGACTATATCAACAAGGAAGACGTTGACTACGATGCACCTATCTTCGCTTCATTCGACTCAGAGGGCGATGGACTCGGACTTGACTCAGTAGACGCTCTTGAGCTCGTAGTAGGCCTCAAGGAGAAGTACGGCATCGAGGTAAGCGATGAGGAGATGGGTATCTTCCAGAGCATTTCATCTATCGCAGACTATGTTCGTGAGAACGGTCAGGAATAATCACCGGCAAGAGGTAATCGTATGGAAAAAAGGATAGTGGTTACCGGTATCGGCGTGGTTTCGTCAAATGCCGGAAATGAAAGCGAGCTTATCGAAGCTCTTGAGGAACTTAAAGAGGGTCAGACTGAGATCGACCTCTACAGCACAAAGGGCCTGGTCTCAAAGCTTGGCTGCGAGATCAAGAGACCTCTCAGATATGAGGATGAGTGCGACGAGAGAACTACAGCCGTAGCTTTCGAGGCTATCGATGATCTCTACAAGGACAAGGCTCTTAAGGAAATGATCGCTGAAAACAGTGAGGATGTGGTATTCTCATTTGCAACATCAATGTCCGGAAATCAGAACATGATGCGTTATGTTGAAAGCGATGAGCCTGAGAAGGACGAGGACTTCGTATATATCGTTCCTGATTTCATCAACAAGATCAGTCATAAGCTCGGTGTAAACGGTCCTGTATATACAACAATGTCAGCCTGCGCAGCAGGTACAGCAGCTGCAGGAATAGCATTCGACGCCATCAGGAGCGGCGAGACAGATGTGGCTATTGTAGGCGGAACAGATGCTCTTACACTTTTCTCATCAGTAGGTTTCAGTGCACTTAAGGCTATCGCAGAGGATAAGTGCCGCCCGTTCGATCAGGAGAGAAGCGGTATCAATCTTGGAGAAGCAAGCGCATTCATCGTTCTTGAGGAACTGGATCACGCTGTTGCAAGAGGTGCTGATATATATGCTGAGATCGCCGGATATGCTGCAAAGAATGAGGCGTATCACATAACATCGCCCAGACCAGACGGAGAGGGTGCATACATAGCTATGAAGGAAGCTCTTGAGGATGCCGATATCAGCATTACTGACGAGAACGTATATGTAAACGCTCACGGAACAGGTACAAGAGCAAATGATACCATGGAGATCAAGGGCATTGAGAAGCTCTTCCCAGATCAGCCGAATATCTACGTTTCATCAACAAAGGCTATCACAGGTCACTGTCTCGGAGCAGCCGGCAGCATAGAGCTTGCTATATCTGCACTTGCACTCAAGCATCAGTTCATGCCCGGTACATACAGACTTGATACTCCTCTTACTACTGACGGAGGAATACATATTCTCGGTTCAGAGACCGTACACCGTCCTGTTGACTATGTAATATCAAATTCTTTTGCATTTGCAGGCAACACAGCCAGCATAGTGCTCAGGAAATATGCGGGGTAAGACAGATGGTCGTTATCATTGGCAATAATATAACTGCACTGTCGTTAAGCCGTTTCCTTGAACTAAACGGTGTGGATCACAGAAGGATCAGCACAGGAAATATCAAGGATATAACATTCTATTGCTGCGACAGTGAGGACGGAATGATGGCGCTGGCTGCCGAGAAGCTGGGATATAGTGTTGAACAGAAGCCCGGACACGGTTTTTCAGTCAGGACCTCATTGCACCGGTATAAGGCTGACAGAGGCGCTGATGAGTTCATACGCAGCCTTGCAGATATATCAGGAGCCGGCCATGAAGCCGCCGAGGCATTCTCAGATACTCTGAGCAGTATCGGAGCAGAGTGGAAGCTTAGCGTACACAGCGGCTTTAAGGTAAATACATCTCCTGCATCCGTCATGGCAAGGAATTTTATGAAGGATTACAGCGGATATACTGAGAAGCTTTCGGATTCAGATGAGTGGAGAAAGGTCTTGGGTGCATTTGTACCGAAGAAGGATATCTCTCTGAATACAGCCGCAGGATATATCTCAGGACAGGTATTCGACGGGAGCTGCCATACAGGAAGTCTTGAACATATGGCGGCATGGCTCATAAATAATACCGATCCCGGAAAGGTTATATATGTTGACAGCTTTGATGATATCACTATAGACGAGAGCAGCAGGACTATCGATACCGGAAAAGGCGGAAAGCTGAACTACGATATTATCGTTGAGGCCTCGGATACATCCAAGCGGAGCGTAAGGCTTATGACTATGTATGTAGCCGATAAGGAACTTGATACGGATTTTGAATTCATTGTACCTGATAAGGCCGATGAGCTGGGTATCATACAGATGATAAGATGGAGCAGCGGCGGCTTTCAGAGGGTAGATGTCTATTACGATGAGAAGGCAGATGAAAATGAGATATCAGCCTGTGTATCGGAGATGTTCTCGGAGGCAAAGGTAACAGAGGTAGTCGGATATGATGAGCTTATAAAGCAGTACGGCTGCGGAGACTTTGCAGGCTGGGCATTCAGCTGCCGGGACAATATGAAAAATCCTGTATCCTGCATGAAAAAGGACAGGATAAAAATAGCCGGCTGGGGCAATGCACATTTTACGGCAGCCCTGCTGGGAATAAAAGAGCTTGAAAAGTCAGGCGTAATGGAAAGGATGTAATGAAGTATGTGCAAAACTGCAATAACAGGCTGGGGCATGATCTCAGAGATGGGCAGCACTGAAGCTGACATCCTCAGAAGCTGGGACGACAGAAAAAGACCTTCCGGCGGCGAGATCGATTTCAGCCATTCACTTGACCCGAGAAAGATCAGACGTATGGGCCGTTTCGGACGTATGTGTGCAGCAGTAACAGATAACTGCCTCAAGATGTCAGGCTGTGAAAAGGGTGATAATACAGGTATCATTATGAATACAGACTACGGTTCGATCAATCTCAACATCGAATTCGGAAAGCTCCTCCCCACACCTGAGCTTGCAAGTCCTATGGATTTTGCAAACACAGTATCAAATGCAGCTCTTGGAAATGTGGCTCTTTACTTCGGCCTCAAGGGTCCAAGCACTCTTCTTATGGGAAGCAATGCACTTTCATATTCAATGAGACAGGTCGAAAAGAAGCCGGATAATGCTATAGTGGTATGCGGCGGAGATGAGTACTGCAGCCCGGTCGCTTCTACAGCTGTAAAGAAGTTCGGCGGAGACGTTATATCTGAAGGTGTTGCAGGAATAGTTGTAGAGAGCGAGGATTCCGCACATGAGATCTATGGACGTATTCTCGGAGATGCAGAGACAGGAATAGGATTCTCACCGCTTTATCAGTCAGGCAGAGATGTTGTTTCGGCATATTCAAGAGTTATAAAGAAGGCTCTCAGAAAGGCTGAGCTGGAGGCTGAGGATATCGATCTGGTGCTTCTTTCAAATATTGCACAGTCAACAGTAAGCGAGGATGAGAAGGCTGCTGTAGAAGAGATCTTCGGAAACGGCTGCGATGTTATCAATGCAAGAGATATGCTTGGAGAGAGCTTCGGAGCAAGTGCAGTATCAAGTGTTATCCTCGGATCAGTGCTCATAAAGAACAAGCGCTATGAGAAAGTCCTGGTCCTCGGAACAGAGATGTCCGGTACAGTTGAGGCTTTCGTACTCGGAGAATAAAGGAGACGTATCATGTTTGATTTCACAGGAAAAACAGCCGTTATAACAGGCGGAAGCCGAGGCATAGGAAGAGCTGTTGCTGAGAACTTTGCCTCAAACGGAGCAAATGTTGCATTTATTTACGGCTCTTCAAAGGGAAAAGCTGATGAGCTTGAAGCTGAATTTGCAGAAAAGGGCGTAAAGGTCAAGGGTTACTGTGCAGATGTATCTGACATGGAGAGCGTAAAGGCTGCTGCAAAGCAGATACTCAGTGACTTTGGCAAGGTGGATATACTTGTCAACAACGCAGGCATAACCAAGGACGGATATATGATGCTCATGTCCGGAGATAACTGGGGAAAGGTGATTGAAGTCAACCTTACAGGTGCATTCAATGTCACAAAGCAGTTCCTCACTCATTTCATAGGCAACCGCAGCGGAAAGATAATCAATATGACATCTGTAGGCGGTATCGCCGGTATGGCCGGTCAGACAAACTACTCAGCTTCAAAAGCAGGACTTATCGGATTTACAAAGAGCCTTTCAAAGGAAGTTGCCGGAAAGAATATCAATGTCAATGCGATCGCACCGGGATATATCATGACAGAAATGCTGGATACTATCCCTGACAAGATGAAGGAAAAGATCATCAAGGATATCCCTGCTTCCAGAATAGGCGATGTCAAGGATATCGCAGACGCAGCAATGTTCCTGGCATCAGAGCATTCCGGATATATCAACGGTCAGGTCCTCGTAGTTGACGGAGGTCTTACAGCGTGAGCAGGAATATTATAGTTTTCGGAGCTTCCGGCATCCTCGGAGAGCATATCACCGCCGCATTTAATGATGACAGGCTCATTCTATGCGATATAAAGGAGCCGGAAGAAATACCGGATAACTGCACATATATACGCTGCGACGTTACAAGCGGAGACGATATCGATTCCCTTGCAGCACGTCTTGAAGCAGACGGCATAAGACCGGATGTACTTATTTATTCAGCCGGTATATTCAACTACGGAAGCGTTACCGATATCTCCCCGGAAGCATGGTCTCAGGCAATGGATGTTAATGTTACCGGACTTTACAGAGTTCTCCACAGGATCATACCGGTGCTTTCAGACGGAGCAGCTATAATTGCAGTAGCTTCGCAGTACGGTATAGTAGGTACATATGAATCCGCTTCATACTGTGCCTCTAAGGCGGCAATGATAAATCTCATACGCTCAGTTGCCCTTGATTACGGCAGCAGAAAGATAACTGCAAACTGTGTCTGCCCCGGCTTTTTCGGATCCGATTTCCTGAAAAAGGTGGAGAAGCAGGTCAAGAAGAAGCGTGAGTGGATGACTGTAACAGCTATGCTGCCAAGGAGCAGGGTTAATGCAGAGGAAGTTGTACAGGCAATAGAAATGCTGGCAGTAAATCCTGCCATAACCGGACAGTGCATAGTCATTGACGGCGGATATACGGCGAGGTAAAAGTTATGGAAGCATATATCTACAGAACAAAGGCAAGATTCAGCGATACAGACCTTTACGGAGTCGTACATCACAGCAATTATTTCCGCTGGCTCGAAGAGGCAAGAATACAGCTCATGGAGGATATCCTCGGTTATTCTGTAAGCTGGATGGAGGAACACGCTCTGCGATTCCCGGTCATCCATGTGGACGGAAAGTACAAGCAGTCTGTATTTGCAGGCGAAAATGTTGAGATAAGTGTACTTCTCAGGTATACCGGAGCTGCAAGACTTGAATTCATATATACAGTGAAAAATGAGAGCGGCAAGGTATGCTTTACGGCTGAGACAGAGAATGCAGTGCTGAGAGGAGACAGGATGCTCCTTAAAATGCCTGAGGAGATCGACAGCCGCATCAGAGAAAAGATAGAAGAGTATGGGAAAGGCTTTATCGTATTATGCTGAACGACAGAGAGATCAGGATCAAGAACGGCCTGAAAAAGGAATTTATACTTCATACGTCGATCAGACCGGAATTCAGCGCTGCACATACAAAGCTCTGTGCAGACGGATTTGTTCTGACTGAGGAACAGATGTATGTAATGGGAGGCTGCTATGAAAGAGGTATACTCCTTGGCAGTCCGAGACTTTTCAATGAGGAATGGCTCAGTGACCTTTGCAGCTGTACAGGAATATATCTTGAGGAATACTGCCACACTGACGAGGAGACTTTTTACAGCGAGATCAAGAGGAATTCCGCTATAAATATCGCTCCTCCGATGATATATGTCCGCTGGGATGACAGGGAGTATCTGGCTATCGTCTGCAAGGTGCATGACGATCATACCTACGATATAATCTCCCCGGTAGAGAAAGAGGTCATAACAGTAGGCAGTGACCGTATAGACCGCATGAGGCCCTGGTATATGATGAACAGCCCCAGATTTATGGCTCCCGTGTTCAGGAACAGACAGGAACTGGCGGAAAACGGCCTGAGGCATATGTTCAGGAACATCAGAAGGCTTCATTCAGCTCCTGAGGGAAGCAGCTTCTTCTATGATCCGAAAAAACTGGCTGAATTGACTGTATCCTGCGGACTGATACCGGATCGTGAGGAACTGACATACTGGATAAAAGCTCTTCGCTCCTATAAGGACATTGAAGCACTTGAAAAGTGCGGTGAGAGGATAGAAGAGCTGTATGATGAACTTGTATCAGGAACGGGCGGGGTGAAGAAAGAACTGCTCGCAAAGATATTTGATACTGAATCTGAAACGCTGGCGGTATGGCAGGATGAATACTACAGAAACGGAGATGAAGGCAGTGCTACTTGAAAATACAGCGAAATATCATGGCATCGGGTCACATTGTGCCACCACAGCCCTCCGTACACTGACAAATGCAGCCGGATATCCGTTTTCAGAGGCGTTCTGTTTCGGCCTTGCAGGCGGACTTGGGTTCACATATCAGAAGTACACTTCTGTAAGATATCACTTCTTCACAGGAAGAAATGAGTGCCTTGAAGAGGGGCTTGTCAATGTGCTGGGCGGGAAGCTGCTGAAGGGCTCATCTGATAACAGTGCAGAGGCAATGGAGACAGCTAAAAGCTTCATCGATATGGGTCTTCCGGTAATACTCGAAGTCGACATGATGAAGCTTGATTACATAAAGGATAAGCTCAACCTTAAAAGGCCCTTCCACTTCGGGCTCCATTCACTGATAATGATCGGATATGACGATGAATACGCATATGTTCTTGACTATATGTGGTGGGAGCCTATAAAGGTGCCTCTGAGCCAGCTTGAAGCGGCCAGGGATTCACAGGATGCACCTATAAAGCCTTCTAACCGCTGGAAGGTCATCATCTTCAATAACGACGGCAATATCGAATATGAACCCATGCTGCGGGAGGCTATAAGAGCTAATGTCCACAAGATAATGCATCCCTATGCTTTCAAAATGGGACATGACGGCCTGAGAGTATTCCGCAGGGAATTTGAAAGATGGTCCGGAAAGATGGATGCGGATCTGCTTCGTGAGAACTGTTACATGATGAGCGTGCTCTTTGAGCGTGTAGGAACAGGCGGAGGAAATTTCAGACGTATGTATGGCCAGTTCCTTGATGAGGCCAATAAGATACTCGGTCTGCCCTGTATAGAACGAGCCTCATCAATATACTCCCGGAGCTTCAGAAAATGGAGAGCCTTCGCAAAGCTGCTGGATACTGCTTCAGAGGCCGAAAATATCGACATGGAACCGCTGCTTCAGCTGACTGATGAGCTGGTTGAGCTGGAAAAAGCAGGTATGGAAGCGCTTTCAGAGGTCTGAATAAAATAATCGAAAGGAAGAAATAGTAATGAACAGCGAGATAGCTATTGAAGAGATCATACAGGTGCTTCAGCACAGGAATCCCTTTCTGCTGATAGACCGTATAAAGGAATATGAATACGGAAAATACGTTGTAGGCGTGAAGAACGTCAGCGTAAATGAGCCATGGGCAGCAGGTCACTTCCCTGAGCATCCGGTCTATCCCGGAGCGCTCATTATTGAATCTTCCGCACAGACCGGCGGATTCCTTTTCTACGATCCAGAAGAGACTGACAGAAAAAAAGGCGGTATGCTCGCCTGTGTTGACAGCTTCAAGTTCGTAAGAGCCGTATATCCCGGCGATCAGCTTGTTATAAAGACTGAACTTATATCACGCTTCGGTAAATTTGTTAAGGTCAGAGCAACTGCAACAGTTGACGGAAAGCGTGCTGCGGAGGGAGAGCTGACTTATGTTACCGGCTGAAGAACTCCTTCCACAGGGAAATAATATGGTGTATATAGATGCCTATGAACTATGCGGCAGCAGCGTAAGATGCAGGCCGGGATTCAAGGGTATAGATAATGAGACAGCCATACCTCTGCATATGTGGATAGAGTCCATAGGACAGTCCGGTGAGATATGTCTGCGCCAGTCGGAAGTTACTTCCGGAAAGGCAATGCTCATAAATATAGAGGGTGTCCCATATATGGGGATAAATGCCGGCGAGGCCGGAAAATACAGATATATAGCCGAAGTTAAGGAACGTTTCGGCAAGTATATCAGAACAGGTATAGACGTTGTAAAAGAAGATAAAACAGAGTTCAGGTGCGTGTGCACTCATTATCTCGGATGAAAATTGATATGGATAAAGAAAAATACACCGTCATCGGCGGAGGGATATCAGGACTGCTGATAACAGCTCTCCTTGCCGCTGAGGGGAAACAGATAGATCTTATTGAAAAGAATACTCACTGCGGAGGCTATCTCCGGAATTTAGGCTGTGGTGCTCCCTATGGAGCCCATCATATAGGCCTTCCCGACAGAGAGCTCCTTACAGATATCCTCAGGAGGACTGGGGTATCCGATGAGGGACTGCTGAGAAATGCCGACATGGTACATATCATCACAGATGAACGTGAATACGAGCTCTCACTCAGACTTGATGAGCAGTGTGCTCAGCTGAGCGGACTTTTTCCGGAGGAATCTTCCGGCATAGAGGCTTATTTCGGATTCATGAAGGATTTCGCAGAAGCACTGTATTCTGATGACGACAGACGAATAAAGGGATATTTTATCAAGCTCGCCGGACGTTCCTTCAGAAGCTTCCTCAGCACCTATTTCAGCAGCGAAGAACTGATAGGACTGCTTTCCTTCCTGGGACCATCTTACGGTGGAGTTACTGATGAGGATTCCGCCTTCACTTTTGCCTCACTTGCAGCGACCTACGGCAAGGGAGCTTATTATATGGACTGCGGAGCGCTTACAGCTTCCGTTGCAGAAAAGGTCTCGGAAATGGAGAATGTAAGAGTGCTCACCGGTACGGAGGCTGTCCGTATGAGAAGAGACGAAGTGAGCGGAAGGTATACGGTCTATGACCGCAGCGGCCCTGTATCTGAAACGGATAATATTATTTTTGCCGGTAACTTTATGCCGGTGCTCGGAGAATACTGTGAGCATACCGGAGTTAATGACGGGGCCATGAAGAAGATATTCTCCATGAAGACAGGCCCTTCGGCATACCGCTATTATTTCCGCACAGAAGAAAAGCTCAGCCGCATGGAGCATATAAGACTTGGAAGCGAGGGATATATAATGTCCACGCTGGAGTCTCCGGAATGCAGCGTTATGCTGACCTGCGTTACAGACAGCGGATGCCCTCAGTGGGATAACGAGAGGCTTATCCGTGAGATATCAGAGACTCTTGACATTGCTCCAGAGCATATAGAGCCGGTATGTGTATGCGGACCTGCTGAGAGAGAGGCAAGGACCCTCAATAAGAACGGAGCAGTATTCGGCTGGAAGAGGGATGCAAGAAACAATCTTGATGCAAATCTGACATACAGTGTGGATAAGACATTCCCCGGAGTATACATCATAGGCAACTGGAGCGCAACTTTCGGATTCTTCGGCTGCCTGTATACCGCAGATAAGCTTTTCAGAAAACTTGTACCTGACAGGAGGTCATAAAAATGAATCATGTTTCCAATGTGATACCCATGTTCATGGGTGAGGTGGGATTCAAATACAAAAAAGAAGCGCTTAAAGTGTATTCTTATCTGATATATACTGAAAACGGTGTATATCTTTTTGACACAGGTCTCAACAGCCTTTTCATAAGCGATATCAAAGCGATCATGGAGGATCTTGTGGTATTTATGGATGTTAAGGTCGGAACAGAGCATATGCTTGAGAATAAGCTTGCGGAATACGGCCTGAGACCTGAGGATATAAAGGGAGTTATCTGCTCCCACCTTCATTTCGATCACGCAGGCGGCCTCAGGGTGTTTGAAGGCACTGATGTTCCGCTTTATGTGAACAGGACAGAGTTTGAATACGCTCAGGGCTCTGAGCGGAGCTTTGAATACAAGGTGCAGGATCACGGCTTCCTCAGTAATGCAGCGAATGTTGTATGGACATCTGAGGATATGGATATAGACGGTATGCCCTGTATGAAGCTGATTCAGACTCCCGGACATTCTGCCGGACATCAGTCCCTGATACTCACAGGCCGTGAGAAGAGACTTCTTCTTACAGGAGATGCAGTGTACACATGGGATAACATGAAGTCAAACAGAGTCCCGCCCTATCCCTTCAAGAAGCAGCAGGCAGCAGAATCACTTGAAAGGCTCAATCTTATTTCAGGGAAATGCGATCAGGTGATCTGCGGCCATGACTGCGACGAGTTCATGGACAGATCCGTATATCTCGACAGGCAGGCTGTATGATGAAAAGGGTAATAGTCATAGGAGCGGGTATATCCGGACTTTCAGCCGGTATATATGCTCTCAGGAACGGATTTGACTGCGAGATATACGAGAAAAATCCGAATGTTGGCGGAGAGTGTGTAGCGTGGAAGCGAAAGGGCTATACTATAGACGGTTCAATAAGCTGGCTTACAGGAGTGAAGCCCGGAACTGCTATAAATGATGTGTGGCTTGAGACCGGAGCTTTCAGAAATGAGGATATTCATTTCAGCGATGTGTTCTCAGTAATAGAGGACGGCGGCCGGAGACTGTACTGGTACCGGGATACCGAAAAGCTGGAAAAACACCTCAGGGAGCTTTCACCGGAGGATTCTGATGCTATAGATGAACTTATATCCATTATACGGGATCTCAGTTCCTTTGAGGTGCCGGCAAGAAAGCCGATGGATATAATGGATGCTTCTGAACGCCGGGAGCATATAAGACATATGATGCAGCTCTTCAAGGCTCTGAACAAAGTAAGCAGCCTTACTACTGAGGAATATGTGCAGCGATTCAGATCGGAGCTTATACAGAAGGCGATACTTTCATTCTCATTCCGTGATAATCTTGTGCAGGGAGTTCTCGTGACTCTTGGTGCACTGGCAGGATGTCATGCAGGCTGGCCGGAGGGCGGCTCCCAGAGAATAGCTGACAATATGAAGGAACGCTTTCTCAGCCTTGGTGGAAAGCTGTTCTGCGGGGCTCCGGTAAAGGAGATAGCCGTAACAGACGGAAGAGCCGAGGGTGTGATCCTGGGTGACGGAAGCATGGTCAGAGGAGACTTTGTGATCCCCACCTGTGATCTTGATATCACGCTGCACAAGCTGCTGAAGGGAAAGTTCAGTGATCCGGTGCTTGATGGCTTCTATACAAATGAAGGCTTCCGCACCAGCAGTATCGCTCAGGTAGCTTTCGGAGTAAGCTGTGATCTTTCGGCTTATCCATCCAAGATGATATATGCTGTTGACAGGAACGAGGCTGCCGGTGAGAGCTTTGAAAGTGTGCTCTTTACTCATTATTGCAGCGAGAAGGGATTTGCTCCCGAAGGGGGCAGTGTCATAAAGACCGGACTTACTATATATGACCACACTAACTGGTCCGGACTTTCAAGGGAGGAATACCTGAATAAGAAGGAAGAAATAAAGAATGTATATCTCGGTTATCTATACCGTTTCTATCCGGAGACAAAGGGCAAAGTCGAGATGTGCGATATTACTACACCGCTGACATACGAAAGGTACTGCGGAGCATATCATGGAGCATATATGGGATTCATGCTTACTCCGGCCACATCGAAGATGTATCACAGCGGTATCATAAAAGGCCTGAGCGGCCTGTATGCCGCCGGACAGTGGTTCAGCGTCATGGGAGGTCTTCCGGACGCACTGGTCAGCGGAAAATCAGCAGTACAGAGAATATGTGCAGATGAAGGCATCCCCTTCAGCGGGGTGCAGTAGGGAGGTCAGTATGGAACAGAGGATAAACAGCAAAAGCTGCGGACTGGGTTTCAGGGCGGATAATGCAGAGTATCAGGCGGTTTTTACCTATGCCGGAAAAAGCGGCGCAGAAGAGCTCAGTGACCTTTCTTTCCTCGATACTGAGGATATGAAGTATATCTCTCCCATAAGAAAGCCTTCCCACAGGGACGATGTTATAGTTGGGAGATATGCTGCAAAAAAAGCGGTAGCTGAGCTTGCCGGCACTGATATCAGTGAGGTCAGGATAAGCAAGGGCGTATTCAGCCAGCCTGTTGCACTTCATGATTCCGGAGGCCGGCTTCAGGTAACGGTGACCCATACCGGAGGCGCTGCTGCGGCAGTAGCTTATCCGGAAGAACTCATAATCGGAATAGATATGGAACAGGAACTTTCTGATGCAAGAAAGGAAAGCATAACTCTCTCAGAAGAGGAGAAGGATTATGCAGAGAAGCTTGGACTTGATATGACTATTTTCTGGACAGTCCGGGAGGCACTGATAAAATGCCTTAAGCTCAGTCTCTTCTTCTCACCGAAGCTGCTTGAACTTACGGATATACACCGTGAGAATGAACTGGTAACAGGAACGTTCAGATATTTCGGGCAGTATTCGTTCCAGGCAGTATCACACAGAGGAATAGCGATAGGAATGGTCATACCAAAGAGGACGGATATGCTTCCGGCACTTGACGAGATAGCCGAGGATATTGCCGGATTGATGTCTGCATAAGAATTATTAAGGAGATATATTATGAAAAAAGTAGTTATAATCGGCGGAGGCATTTCCGGTCTGAGTGCAGGCATATATGCTTTACAGCAGGAGCTCGAGGTCGAGATATATGAGAAGAACAACGTGCTTGGCGGAGAATGTACAGGCTGGTACAGAGACGGTTATCTTGTTGATAATTGTATGCACTGGCTCACAGGCTGCCGCCCGGGCGAAAAGCTCAGAGGGCTCTGGAACAATATAGGTGCTCTCGGTGAGGATATCGAGCTCTACAGAGAGGACTATTTCTATAAGGGCGAGTTCGACGGAGTTAAGCTTTGCTTCTGGAGAGATATCGAAAGAGCAAGAGCAGAATTCCTTGAGGTGTCACCTGAGGATGCAGATGCGATAAACGATCTCTTCGACAGCGTAAAGAGGGCTGAATGTGTAGTTGTTCCCAGTGAAAGATCAATGGCAGATATGGGAATAATTGCAAACGTGAAGTTCAGCATGAGCATGGCTGAAATGGGAAGAGTCCTTATGAAGCACGGCAAGGAAACAGTTACACAGCTTGCTGAGAGCTTCAGGCATCCTGCTATAAAGAAGATGATAAGCAGCTATTATGAGCCCCATCACAGTGCAGTATCTCTTATCACCTCATACGGATTCTTCTCCAGCGGAAGTGCAGCTATACCGCAGGGCGGCTCACTTGGACTTATAAGCAGGATGCGTGAGCGCTTTGAGTCTCTCGGCGGAAAGGTGTTCCTCAATTCGCCGATAGCATCATCTGCTGTAGAGAAGGGAAAGATCGTATCAGTGACACTTGAAAACGGTGATGTTATAACTGCTGATGCCTTCCTTTTTGCCTGTGATCCCATTGTTACCTTCAATCATATACTTGATAAGAAGTATACTCCCAAGAAGCTGAAAAAGCTCTATAAGGACCGCAGCGGATATCCGGTATCATCATCCTTCATTGCAGCCTTCGGAATTGTCGGCACTGACGAGATATCCATGGAAAATGGTTCTGAGCTCTTTTCCTGCCAGCCCTATACCGCAGCAGGAAAGGAATATGATTTCGTATCAGCCAGACTTTATGATTATGACAAGGAACTCTATCCCGACGGAAAGAGAGTTATACAGTGTACAATAATGCAGGACGAGACCGATTATGACTACTGGCGTGATCTTCATGGTGACCGCAGTTCATATGTCAGCGAAAAGAAGAGGATATCCGAGGAGCTTATGCGCAGACTTACAGAGAAATATCCTGAGCTTGAGGGCAGACTGGTGTTCCTCAGCGCCTGCACTCCCATAACCTTCAAGCGCTACTGCGGAGCATTCAAGGGCTCATATATGAGCTTCATACCGATAGGAGGCAAGAAGAGCATATACCTGAAGTCCTCAGTGCCCGGTATAAAGAATGCATATCTTGCCAGTCAGTGGCTCCAGCCTACAGGCGGCCTGCCTCTTGCTGCGACCAGCGGTAAATTTGCCGTACAGAGCATAGTCAGAAAACGTGTGATATAAGAAAAAGCCCTTATGGAGCGATCCATAGGGGCTGTTTTTATTTGCTCAGGAGGCTCAGGGCCTGTGAGAAGGGGATACATTCCGCATATCTTCCGTTCCACATAAAATCGTTGTAATAACGATAGGTCTGAGCGGCTGACATAAAATCATTATCGAAGGTTGAGTTAGTGCCTGCCGGTATTATCATGCGGAGACCGTGTTCAAAACCGGCTTTTACAGCTGCGTCCATGCAGTAGTCAGTCTGGAGGCCGGCCAGCATGATGGTATCCTCGTTTTTATCCCGGAGGTATTCAAGGAGGCCGGAGTCCCGGAAAGGACTGTTAACAGTCTTGTCGAATATCCTTTCATTTTCTGCGGGACTGAATCCCTCATATATTTCAAAGCCGTCAGAGCCCTTTTTCAGAGGGCCGCTGCAGCCGTCGTCATGGCGGACAAATACGACTTCCTTCCGGTTTTCACGGGCACAGGAGATGAGCTGCTTTACACGGCTTTCAAATTCCGTGAAATCATACAGGCTGCTGTTAGTAATAAGCTTCTGGGCATCGAGTATCAGCAGTATCATTTTTCTTTCTCCTTTGGTATCCTGACGTAGTATTTATCACAGCCCTCATGGTGGATATATCCGCCGTTTTTCAGCATGACCTTCAGCGAAGCCGGGTTATCCTTATTTACACGGAGGTAGAATTCGTCCTCAGGTATCCGGTCACGGACCATGTCCATGAGCATTCTCAGTCCGGCGGAGGCGAAGCCCTTTCTCCTGAATCTGGGAGCGATATAATAGCCTATATGTCCTGCACCGACTATAAGAGATGTGCAGAGATAGTGCCGGAAGTGGAATTCTCCCACAATGGTATCATTATCCCACAGGAAATAATAAGTTGCGGGGACATAGCCTTCCGGAAGCTCTCTTCCCTCAGACTGAGCTATCATTGTGCTGAGAGCCTTATCGAATTTTCTGCGGGAAATACCCGGCCATTCATTGATGAACCCGTTCTCATCAGCAGGAACATCCTTTATGAACAGGTATTCTTCTTCAATATCATCAAAGTTTGCCGGTCTTAAAGTCAGCATATCATCACTCCTTGCTGCCTATGTACATTATGTATATCTGGCACGGATTTGCCTCATCCCATATGGGAAGGACTTCAAGCTCCCTGAAGCCGAGGCTTAGGTAGAAGCGGTTAGTGCGGTCATAGTCCTCATATACACCCATTTTCACAGTCTTTACCTGTATGAAGGAGTATCCCTGCTCTGAGGCAGCCTTTTTTGCGGCATTGAACAGCAGGGCGCCGGTGCCCCTGCGGTGATACTCTTTAAGCACACCCATAACAGCGATCTCTGCGGTATGAGGGCTTGTAGCTTTGAGAGCGATAAAGCCCACAGGGGAATCCTCCTCGTATGCGGCAAAGAAGAGCTGATCCGCACATTCTGAGATATACTGTTCACGGCCCTCCTCCATCTCGAACCATTCGTGAAGAGCTTCGAGGATCTGTCTTGCAATTGATCGTTTCTGTGATTTATCGTTTATCTGAACTGCGTTCATTTATGGAGCCTCCTCTGGATGATCGGAAGTAAATATTTCGGTCAAGCCGAGGCGTACAAATGCGTAGCGTCCGTCCGGATTTGCTTCGCTGTCCGGACTGCTTTTCAGGGAGGGCGCTGCCCTCCCTCTTACACCCACCTGCCAGAGGATTAACAACCCTCTGGACTCCCATTTCTTGCCGCCTTCGGCGTTTAATTTTTTCTGATGCTATTATAACACAGCTATCCCCCTATAGTAAAGGCAAAAATGGGATATTTTTTCAGTGTATAGTCAAAAATTCACAAAACTATCACATAACCATATTATAATACCCTTGTATCTTATCTGCAATGCAGAAAGGTAACATCTTTTTAAGGAGTAAAATATATGAAAAACACAGTTTCTACACTTCTGAAGCAGAAGCAATCAGGCGACAAGATCACGATGCTTACTGCCTACGACTACACCACAGCAAAGATCATGGATGAGTGCGGAGTAAACGCCATACTCATCGGAGATTCACTTGGAATGGTAATGCTCGGCTACGAGAATACTCTGCCTGTTGCTATGGAGGATATGATCCACCATACAAAGGCTGTTGCAAGGGGAGCTGAAAATGCTTTCATCGTGGCTGATATGCCCTTCATGTCCTATCAGGTAAGCGTTCAGGACGCTGTTATCAACGCCGGACGACTCATCAAGGAAGGCAATGCAAATGCTGTAAAGCTTGAAGGCGGAGCAGAAGTATGCGAGCAGATAAGGGCGATAGTCAACGCCTCTATCCCTGTAGTCGCACATCTTGGCCTTACACCTCAGTCCGTAAACGCATTCGGCGGATTCAAGGTCCAGGGCAAGAGCATTGACAAGGCAAAGAAACTCATACAGGACGCACTTCTCATCCAGGAGGCAGGTGCCTGTGCAGTTGTACTGGAAGGTATCCCTGCAAAGCTGGCTGACATCATCACAAAGAAGCTTTTCATCCCTACAATCGGTATCGGTGCAAGCGCAGGATGTGACGGTCAGGTGCTGGTATATCAGGATATGCTGGGACTCACTACAGGCCATGTGCCGAAATTCGCAAAGCGCTTTGCCAATGCAGGCGATGTTATGCGTCAGGGAATAAGTGATTATATCTCAGAGACAAAGGCCGGTACTTTCCCTGCACCGGAGAATACCTATGCTATCGATGATGAGGTAATAGACCAGCTTATCAAGGAGGAAGTGTGAAATGAAGATCGTAAAGACTATAGATGAAGTAAGAGCACAGGTCAGAGAGTGGAGAAAGCAGGGCCTTACAGTCGGCCTCGTACCCACAATGGGATATCTCCACGAGGGCCACGCAAGCCTTATCGAGGCTTCTCACAGAGATAACGACAGAACAGTCGTATCTGATTTCGTAAATCCTATGCAGTTCGGCCCCACCGAGGACCTTGAAAGCTATCCCCGTGACCTTGACCGTGATGCAAAGGTAGTCGAGGAGCACGGCGGAGATCTTATCTTCAATCCGGAGCCCTCAGAGATGTACCACGAGGGATTCTCCTCATTTGTTGATATGACAGTTCTCACTCAGGAACTCTGCGGCCTCAGCAGACCTGTTCATTTCAGAGGAGTATGCACAGTAGTATCAAAGCTCTTCAATATCGTAAAGCCTGACAGAGCGTATTTCGGCAAGAAGGACGCTCAGCAGCTTGCAGTTATCCGTCATATGGTGGATGACCTCAATATGGATATCGAGATAGTAGGCTGCCCCATAGTAAGGGAAGCTGACGGACTTGCAAAGAGCTCCAGAAATACATATCTCAGCGAAGCCGAGAGAAAGGCTGCACTTGTACTTTCTCAGGCAATATTCAAGGGTATGGACATGGTAAAGAGCGGCGAGAAGGACTGTGCTGCAATACTTGACGCAATGAAGGCTCATATCAATGCGGAGCCTCTTGCAAAGATAGATTATGTGAAAATGGTAGACTGCGCTACAATGCAGCAGATACCGTCACTTGACCGTCCGGCACTCTGTGCAATGGCGGTATATATCGGCAAGACCCGCCTTATCGACAATTTCTTCACAGAAGACGTATAAGGAGGAGAAGCAATGCAGATATCAATGCTCAAGAGCAAGATCCACCGTGCGGTCATAACCCAGGCGGAGCTTAACTATGTGGGCAGTGTTACTATTGACGAGGACCTTATGGAGGCTGCCGGACTTTATGAGTACGAGCATGTACACATCGTAAATGTCAACAGCGGAAGCCGTATCGAGACCTATGTCATTGCCGGAGAGCGTGGAAGCGGAGTTATATGCCTTAACGGAGCCGCCGCAAGAGCAGGTCAGAAGGGTGATCTTGTTATCATCATGTCCTATGCGGCAATGGAGCCGGAGGAGGTAAAAACTCACCGTCCGAAGGTAGTGTTCGTAGGAGCCGAAAATGAGATAGTCAGAGTGGCAGAATACGAAAAACACGGTGAATTAGGATAAAAAAGGGAGGCTTAATGCCTCCCTGAAATATATCATATACTATCTTTTCCGCTGAGGACAGCCCGCATTTCCGAATAATCGGTGTCGGGATGCTTCTTTGCAGCGGTGTCTGTCAGCCTGAGTGATACCGCCCGGTACATCTCCTTGCCGTGGCCTTCGGGGAGACAGTCAAGGTGCTTTTTTACAGTGGAAATGTCACAGCGCTCTACAGGGCCTGTCAAAGCGTTGACCGGACCGGCGCTGAAAACTTTTTTTATGTTTGCGACAGCAAGCGGGGAGAGTGCGGCGAGCGCTTCTTCCTCGGAGAATCCGCATTTTTCCATGAGACCTATACTCTCGGCGGCAAGAGCACATACAAGATTGCTGGATATTGCACAGGCGGCATGGTACTCTTTTTTAGTATCGCCTGATATCACCCGGACAGGATTTCCAAATCCGGTGAACAGCTCCTTCCATGTCTCAACAGCCTCGGTATCGCCTTCGAGACAGAAAAATGCGTCTTTCAGCTCTTTGTAGGACTCATATTTGCTGCTGACCGGGAACAGCGGATGTATCGAACAGCCATAAGCACCAAGGGATGATAGTTCACCAAAGGCTTCATTTTCAGTCATAGCGCCGCTGCAGTGACAGATAGTTTTTCCTGATATGCCGCAGCCTTTCAGCTGACTGAATACTGAGGATATGGTACCGTCCGGGACTGTTATGAAAATGACATCACTTTCTGCCAGCAGCTCACAGGGCGAATCAAAGACTGCTGAATCTGTAAATTCGGCAGCTTCCTCTGCTGAACTTCGGCTTCTGCTGAAGTATCCGGAAAGCGTCATCCCGTTAACTGAAAGATATTTTCCAAGGGAAAAACCTACTTTCCCTGCGCCTATAAAACCAATACGCATAATATCACCTCATTGATATTATATCACAGCGGAAAAATAAAAGCAATATTGGAGGAAATATGAAAAAAACATTATTGATCGCACTTATGCTTTGTGCAGTGTCTCTATTCTCATGCAATAACGGAAACAGCTCATCGGATTCTTCATCCGCAGCTGAAACATCAAGCACCGAGGCTGTAACAGAAACAGCGGAGGAGAGCTCTCAGGAGGCTTCATCGGCTGAAACCGAGAAGGAGACCAAGGCTTCCGGAAAGACTGAAACTGCAACAGCAGCAGATAATAAAAGCAGCGACAAGTCGGAGCCGGCAGCTGAAGCTTCATCCGCAGCTGAACCTGCTCAGTCCGGGGAGATCGTTGAGGACACTCCCGTGATCTCAGATCCTTCTTCTCCGGAGGATAAGCCCCAGACAGCTCCTGCACAGGATGTACCGGCAGGCACTCTCGCAGAGTCACCTGACGCTCCTGCAGAGACACCGGAGGATATCTCGGACAGCGGGGTTATCGAGCTGCCGATCATACCAATAGGATAATAGCAAAAAAGTGCTCCTGTGACCTCAAGTCAACAGGAGCACTTTCGCCTTTTTGGTCCAGCAGCTTATGATCTCACCCTTTTAACAGATCATAACTCAGTGGAAAAGCCACCATAACCAATCGATAACAGCTTTAGGGCCATTCATTCTCGATACACCTCCATACAGTTATTCGCAATAATGCTAAAAATATTATACATTAAAAAGGAAAAAAAGTAAAGCTTTTACAGGTGAACGGCATAAATTCTGCGGTGAACGGCGGGGCGGACTGCCCGGTTTCTGGGACTATTTACCGTTCGCCGGCCAAAAAATACCGATGGCCGAAAACCTCTTGAAATTTCCGGACAGTTGATGTAAAATATAATCAGCACAGAGGAAAACTCAACAATGAGACTTACTCAATATCATGTGCGTTTTATCAAGCTGTTGATATTAACAGCCCATTTATAGCTCTTACGGATGTATTAAAAGACTCAGAATCACAACTCTCCACCAGATTCACCAATCAACGCAGCAACATCGTTCTATGGGACGGTATTCAAAAACGCCTGAACAGAGAAACTTCCACCCTATGTTTCCCACTCCGCTGAGAATGCAAAAAGCCATTCTTCCGGTCATTTTTGAATACTTCTCAAACCTGCCATAAAACGAAGCAGCAAACCAAGCAAATATCACGATACAATCCGGGTGTTCTCTCCACCGATATTACTATCATAAGAATTATAAGTTACGGCTCAGAAGATCAGCTTCATGAGATATCACTCCTGATACTGATCCTGTTATGCACACTCTATACAGTAAATGTCCAAGCATTCAGATCTGTTCACCCCCAGATCTTCTGTTAATCACCTACTTATGATCCCCAGATTAATATCAACAACTTGATAAAGCGCATACTGATATCCACTGTGCAAGGAACCACATTATTAAAGAAAGTTACAATAACACACCCTGTAGTGGTCGGACGGATTAAAATGCCGTCCGATTTTTTTTACAGGTATATAGGCTGTTTCAGGAAAAAAGCTCTTGAAAAACACAGCAACATATGCTACAATAAAGGAGGTGATCGAAATGGAGTTAAAAATTGCAGTTTGTGATGATGAAGCAGTTGTCAGATCAGCTCTGATAAATGCTCTCGAAACATTAGATATAGTATTTAAAGCAAAAGAATATTCATCCGGCAGCGAGCTTGTAATGTCGGACGAAGAATACGATCTTATCTTCCTGGATATTGAAATGGACGGCATAAACGGAATGGAGACCGCTGAGCAGCTCAGAAAGAAGGGCTGTAAAAGCAATATAGTCTTCCTTACCAGCCATACAGAGTTCATGCAGGCAGCTTTCAGGGTAAGGGCATTCAGATTTCTTGAAAAGCCTGTTGACAGAAAAATGCTTGAAGAAGCTGTTATGGAGACCTGTGCAGAGCTGATGCAGGATAAAAAGATAGTCGTAAAGAGCGGGGGAGAGGTCGTCACATTGAATTGTGAGGATATAATCAGCCTTGAGGCCTTCGGAGACGGTACTTATATATATACAAAAGATGATGTTATCTGTGCACAGGCACAGCTGAAGCACCTCCTTGCTGAACTTGAAAGCAGCGGCTTCATACAGGTGCATAAGTCCTATGCTGTGGCCTTCAGACATATCCGTGCGCTGAATAAGAGCAGTGTCTCTATGGACTTTGTCAAGGATGAGATACCTGTTTCAAGACGTAAGTACAGTCAGCTCAAAACAAGCTATTTTGAATTCATCCGCAGCAATGCGAAGTATGTGTGAGGCGGCGGTATGAAGGTATTTTTATTTGAAGTGCTCGCGTATCTTACGGAGTATATGAAGCTGATGCCGGCAGCATTTATTTTCTTCGGCATATCCTATGTATCAAAAAAGAGAATGATCTGGACGACGGCTCTGTCGACACTGTTTTTCAGTATTTCTTCCGCTCTGGGTCTGCTGCCTGTGAGGACCAGGACTCTCTCAATGACAGTGATAATAATGCTATCGGCATTGTTTATCCTGAAGAAGAAACAGAATATAGTCTATATCTTCGTTATCTATATATACATATGTATACTTGACATGATAATCAACGGATTCATCATGTATTCATTCGGACTGGAGACCGCTAATATCAAAAGCGGTACGCTGATATATCAGCTGCTGAATATGCCGACTCTTGTTCTGGTCGCATTGTTCATGCTTATAAAGTACCGCAGACGAAAGAATATTACCTATCGCTTTTCAAAGAGCTATACCATAATGTTCGCTCTTGGCGGAGCAGCAATAGTATTCTATCTTACATCAATACAGCTCTTTGCATTTTCAGATACAAGCGTTTCACACCGTAAGCTGCTTGCTGTTGCGCTGGGAATATGCAGTCTCATATTTATAGCGATAATCGTGCTGCTCATATCCAATAAATCCCAGAATGACATACTTAAAAGGGAGAATTCCGCTGCCGTCAGAATGACGGAGATACTTGAGGAATACTACCTGATGCTCCTTAAAAAGGAAGAGGAGACAAATGCCTTCCGACACGATATGAAGAGCCATCTCTACTGCATGAGTGCTCTTTTTGACGAGGGAAAGACCGAGGAGGGACGCTCCTACCTGTCAGACCTCACTGACAGGATAAAGGACCTGAAAAAAAGTATCGATACAGGCAATGACCTTGTAAGCGCTATAATCAGTGACCTTTCGTCAAAATATCCGGATATCAGCTTCTCATGGAAGGGACATATCCCGGACGAGATGAAGCTCTCCTCATTTGAGATATGTACAGTTTTTTCAAATATACTTAAAAATGCCTATGAGGCAGCCTCTGCAACTGCTGAGCGGACTGTGGAGGCGGTAGTAAAGGCATACAATACGAATCTGCTGATAATAGTCAGCAATTCCTCTGATGCTGCGCCGGTGACCGAAGGTGACAGGTTCATCTCAGGAAAGGCAGAAGAAGGACACGGCTATGGAATAAGAAATGTTCAGGACTGCGTTCACAATCTGAACGGAGAGTTCTCGCTTTCATTTGAAGACGGAACAGTTACCACCGAGGTCCTCATCCCGGACGCACTTACTGCTGTCTGCGTCTGAAAAACTACAGATAATATAATTACAGGGCGTTCATAATAAAATGAGCGCCCTGATCGTTTCAGAGCGCTCTTTGCATGGGATAAGCAATATTATCAGAGTGTTTCAAGAAGCTCCGGCAGGTCGCTGAACTGTCTCAGCTCAGGGACTTTCTGTTTGATCTTTCCGAAGCCGTAGGCGGCATGGATGAAGCCTGTTCCGGCTTTTGAAGCTGAGTCATAGTCGCCCTGGATATCACCGATATACCAGGCTTTTTTCAGCTTGTTCCTCTCCACTACCAAAGCGATATTATCGCCCTTTTCCTTCAGGTTATTGCCGTAGCACTCTATATCACTGAAGTATTTTTCAAAGCCGTAGAAGCTGAGAAAAGCCTCGATATAGCCGCTCTGGCAGTTGCTTACTATAAACAGGTCATACTTTTCCTTAAGGCGGATAAGGGTATTTTCAAGCTCCGGATAGAGAATACCGCCGTGGCTGCGGAGGAAATCATTTTCGTGATCGCAGCATTTATCCAGAAGCTCCATTCTCTCTTTTTTTGGCAGGCTGCCGAAGAGGATATCCGCTATCCTGTCCATAGTCAGCCCCATTACGCCCATTATGTCCTTCTGTGTAATATCCGGGAGGTCATATCCCAGTTCACGGATCTTTTCTGTCCAGGACAGTGCAACGTTCTCAGAGGAATCCCAGAGAGTGCCGTCCATATCGAATATCAGACCATCTTTCATTTTTTCTCCACCATCCTGTCGTAGATCTCATCAAGCATTGTCCTGTCGGCAGCAGTATCATCGAGGATAGTTATCCTGTCCGGACGGACTGTTCTGGCCTTATCCCAGATATCAGCGAACATATCCTTTGTTATCCCATAGGATACCGGAGAAATATCCAGCCCGTGGGTATTGAAGAAATTAATCAGGCCGGCCGGATCCTGTCCCTGGAATATGCAGGCGGGTATGCTGCCAAGTGCAACAGCGATACCGTGGGATATTTTTATATCTGTATAGAACTCCTCAATGGCATGGGCAAAAAGATGCTCACTGCCGCTGCACGGTCTTGAAGAGCCGGCTATCTCCATAGCCAGACCGCCCATAACAAGGGCTCTTGACAGTATCCTTATGAACACACGGCTCTTCATATTTTTCTCATCGCAGTGATAGACTGAATCATAGCTCATCCTGCTGAGGGCATAGGCGAAGTCGTCTATCCTCTCTGATGACCTTGCGGCTGAGAGCTTCCAGTCGAAGAGGGCAGTGTGCTTTGCGATAGTATCTCCTATACCTGAGAGAGTCTGTCCCTCAGGGGCATTGATTATCATATTGGTATCGACTATTATAGCAGTAGGTATCTTGCAGGAGATAGTCTTTCTGGTCTTGCCGCTGGTCTCAAGGACTGAGAAAGGCGAGGCGAGAGAATCATTGCTCAGGGAGGTAGGCATACATATATATACCGCCTTGCTGATATGTGCGGCATACTTTGCGGTATCGAGAACTCTTCCGCCGCCTATCCCGATAATTACTTTTATATCCTCGATACAGACCTTTTTTGCAATAGCCACAGCTTCATCAAAGCTGGCATTTTTCATGGCGATTATTTCTGCGCCGCCGAAATCGCTGCTTATATCGTTTATCTTCTCCTTATATATGCCTATGAGGAATTCCTCAGAGACTATGACAGTCTTCTGACCGATGATATCAGGGATATACCGTTTGATGATCTCATCAGAGTGGAAAAAGGCATCCTCCTCTACAGCGAGGCATATGGGAAGATTGAATCTTGTATGCTGATTCATAATATCACCCCGTTCAGATACTCCGCTCTTATCCTTGATGATACAGCCGGCGGAGCTTGATATTATTGATGTGACAGCTGTATCTGATTGTCCCATCGATATTTGCAATAACATTTTATCATACAAAAGGAAAAGTGTCAATGCTGAGGCAAAGGAGACAGAATATCATCATGTTAAAAAATAAACATATTATTCCGGTTGTTATGTTTCTCAATAAATGCTGCAATAGATATAGTGAAAGCCGGAAAATGCATTTATCAGACTTTAAGGCGGTGAACAAATGACCCATGAAGAGTACAGGAGCAAGATATCGCTGTCCGAAGGTCAGGCACACAGGGAGCTGTTTGAGAATTACTGCGGCTATGTATATGCCATAGTGTTCAACAGGCTCAGAAGCTGTGCCAGCCGTGAGGATATAGAGGAATGTGTTTGCGATGTTTTTGCAGATGTATATATATACTATGATACTGAAAAAGAATTGAATGGAGATGTCTCAGGCTTTATCGGGACTATCGCAAGGCGAAAGGCTGCGGAGCTATATAAGAGGTGCTCGGTCAGGAGCGATACCGTCCCCATAGATGATGAAGTCTGTGAGCAGATAAGCTCCGGAGATGATATCGAAGCCGAAGCGGAGAAAAAAGAGTGCCGCAGGATAATTCTCGATAAGATAGCTGAACTGGGTGAGCCGGATTCTACTATAATATTCCAGAAATATTACTACGGGCGAAGTGCAAAGGAGATAGCGGAAATGGTGAGGCTTACTCCGGAGAATATAAGAGTCCGCAGCGGCCGTGCTGTAAAAAAGCTGAAGGAGATGCTTGAAAGAGCAGGCATCTCATTATGAGGAGGGCTGATTATGAAAGAAAATGATCTTGACCTGAAAGCATTGGAAAATGCAGATGATGAAACAGTCAGAAGGATAGCCGGAAGCTATGAGACTGTTGCCAAAGATGACATGAAGCGTCTTTATGACAGGAGCGAAAAGATTTTCAGGGATAAAAGTGATATTCACAGCAATGAGGCTGACGTGTCAGGTGTTGAGCAATACCGCAGACCTGTATGGCATAAGGCTCTTGCCTTTGCCTCTGCACTGCTCCTGATAGTCGGAGTCGGCTCAGGCGGAGCGTATTTGCTGAAGAATAAAGGCAGCCGTCATGAGACGGCGGAAAGTGTTTCTGAAACAACAGAAATATCCACAGCAGCGGAACCATCATCAGAATCAGAGGAAGTTACAGCAACTGAAAGTCTTGTTGAGACTTTCACAGAGTCAGTGCTGCCGGATGAAGGACCTTCCCCCGGTCATATGCCGCTCCAGCTCCATGAACCGCCTCTTCACAGGAGTACTCTGGAGGAGGCTCAGGAGCTTGTGTTTGAGCACAGCACACAGATGTCCTGGCCTGACAGATATGGAGTTGATAATGATTATTATTCCGGGCTCTTTTCAAAGGAGGGCTATGATATAAACTCCCTTGAAGCAAAGAGCTATCTGTATCATATAGCAATGAACAGTTTTTTATACTTTGATACGGCAAAGGGCACTTTCCGTGAGGAGAATACTACAGACCAGACCTATTCCACAGAGACAAGCTTCCGGGTCGACCTGAATGCTCATGAAAGCTATGCAAGTATATTTAATGAAAATACAGGAAAGGTTTTTGAGGAGTATATCTATGACAATAAGGTCTATCATACAAATCCGGAAAGCAAGACCTACAGCACTTCATATTGCTCATCACAGGATACTTTCAGCTATACTGAAGATAATTACCGCCACATTGATATAGATCCGCCGGATTTCGGCCTGTCAGTGACCGGAATGTTTAACGACGGCGGATACGCAGGTGGGAATTTATGTGCTGAACCACTGGCAATATCACATCTTGTCGATTTCGACAAGTGGCAGGTCAATGGTATGACAGAGTACCTCGGACGGACTGCGGCAGAGATATCCGGCTCTCTCAGCACCGGAAATGAATTCACCATGATCGTGGATATAAACATAGGAATAGTGCTTGACTACACTGAATACAGCGCCGGCAAAACAGCCGATCATCTGTATTTTACAGAGCTGGAGACAGATGTGCCTGTAGATAAAGTGATCTTTGTGAAGCCGGAGGGCTATTCTGCTGAGACACTTCCGTTTTATGATGAGCAGCCAACGGCCGGGATCATCGAACAGGAGATCCCTGATGATGATGGCATGGCTCATTTCCTGAACGATTAATATTATATGAAAAGAACTGTACAGCAGACAGATGATGACTGTCTGCTGCAATGAAAAAACATCTCTGCAAATGTGCGGAGATGTTTTTTTCATTAATACATATAGAGGGAAAATGAGAATATCACTTTACCGGGAGATCAGTAATGATCTTGAGGCAATAGCTTTGTATAGTATTTGCGTCCAGAGGTGTAAGACCGTTTCCGCCGCCTATGACATCGGCATTGAGCTTGCCCTGCTCGGTGATATGGGTGGGCTCGGAGCCGTTGATATCATATTTATCAGGGTTAGAGATGACCTGCATGATAAGAACAGCATCGTTGAGCTTTACATATCCGTCACAGTTAGCGTCTCCCCAGAGGGTTACAGTCTTTTCAGGGGGAGATACAGGAGCGGTAGTAGTTGTGGTGGTAGATGGAGTTATAGGCATGGTGGTTACAGTAGTCGTAGCTGCCGGCTCAGGGGGGGCCGTATTTATCTTCTCAATGAAGAATTTCTGATTTGCACCGCCGTTTACTGTCCACTCCTGTACGTTAGCACCAGCTTCCTTAGAGAATCCGTCGATCTCGATGCAGGAAGCGTCTCCTGATACCTTTGTGAGGATATTGAATGAACCGTCATTGTTCTTTGTGATCCTGAACTGCTGGTTATCCCCCTTATTGAAGGTATAGAGTTCGATATTAGTACCGTCTTCGGTTTTCTTTGCATGAACATCCAGAGCGTAGCTGTTTCCGTCGCCAAGCTGAGAAACAAGGTAGAAATAGCCGTTTCCTGCGGATACAGCCTTGAACTGGTTCTGTTTTCCGCTGTTGGAAGACTGCTGGATATTAGAGTTGTTGGCGGCATTTCCGCCCTCTATGTCGAGATAGAGCCCACTGTTAACACTGCGGAATGTGTATATCTCTCCGTCCTTGATCTCTGAAGCGGGATCAGCCGGTACTACTGGCTCAGTGACTACAGGCTCAGTCACAATGGGCTGTGTTGTGATCGGCTCGGTCACAATGGGCTCGTCGGGGATGTCTGTCTTGTTGGGAGTATTGTTCAGCAGCACCTTAGGTCTTGCAGGAAGAGGAGCATCGCTGCCGAGGTAATAGCTCACATGGGGCGGCTGATTATATGCAGACTGCTGGCAGCAGTTCTGTGCACGGTACTGCATATCGTGCATAAGGGTAGTCAGACGCACCTTTGTAGTGCTTGTGGTGCACCATACACGGAGCTTTGTATTGTCATCAGTTCTCAGGATAAGCTCCTCACGCCAGTCACCGAAGAGATCCACAGTCATGCAGGGGTTATTCTTGGTACTGTTATTGGAGCCGCAGCCGGAGGCAGTGAAAATGGTGCCGACCTTATCAGCGGCTGTCATTTTTGATATTTTTGTGGCGTCGAGAATTTCTCTTTCAAGGTCTCCGTCCCAGTAGATAAGGAAGTTCTGAGCAGGACGTGTGCCGCCTATCTTCTTACCGGAAGAGTTATAAACGTTTCCGTCAGCATCGCCCCAGAATTCAGCGCCCTTGTTTCCGGCCCAAACGTTATCTGCACA